>Ga0068851_10000128_pt1 | contig 41014 bp, 37 predicted proteins | sample KBSCornC12_FD_66588 | JGI IMG/M metagenome (GOLD analysis project Ga0068851, IMG submission 66588) | Corn rhizosphere microbial communities from Kellogg Biological Station, Michigan, USA - KBS Corn C1-2 | ecosystem: Host-associated > Plants > Roots > Rhizosphere > Soil ...
GGAGCCTGAAAGTTGAATCCTTCTTTGTCTTGTTGAACTGCCCCACCACCTACGAGCAAGTAAGGTTTAAAATTATTAGGGTGTCCAATAAAAAACCAATGCAGCTGAGCATCGATTCCGTATATATTTTCATTGTTGATCTCCCCGGTTTTTTTGCCAAGTCCAACTTTGATTGGGATATTAATTTGGAAATGCTCTGACAGTGGAAATTGTACGCCGGCTTCAAAACCATTAGTATAATCCTGAAAGGCACCGAAATCACCTCCCTGCAAGGTTTGATAATCAAGGAAAAGCCGTTTGAAACTTATACCCATTTCCTTTTGAGCATTGAGTTGAAGGCCAAGCCCCAGGAATATCGTGGCGATTAAAAGCTTGCAGTAAAGAGATATTTTCATAATCGAAAAGTTGAAATATCCGATAAAGATATAATGATTTTTTAACATATGTATCATCTTCATATTAAGAAGAGATTATAACTCCTCAGGGAGAAAAGGGGGGAAGAGAAAGGAAAGATACTAAAACCGAAGGCTTTAGATGTCTTCGAAGAACCCGGTGCTGCGGTTCTTGCGCACCTTATCCCATTGAAAACAGCGCCCATTCATGGCAATGTAAACACCAGGTGCCAATGCCTGAACGAAAGCAAGCGCACTGCCCAAGTTGAAGAATCCGTCAGAAGAGGTACCAAATGCGTAAGGTACCATCGCCCCGGTAAGCACAATCGTCTTGTTGATTTTGGCAGCGGCTAGAGCTTTTGCAGTCTCCACCATCTTATCAGTCCCGTGAGTGATGATGATCTTATCATCCTGGCAGCGGCTGCAGTTGTAGACGATAATCCCACGATCCTCTTCAGTCATCTCCATACTATCCAGCATCATAAGGGTCTTGACATCGATGTCCAATGAACATCGTCCACGCTCAAACATTTCTTTGAGATGCGTGTCTTCAAAATAGAGTTCACCCGTAATAAAATTGTATTCCTTATCGAAGGTGCCGCCTGTAACAAATACCTGGATCATGGGGCGAAGATAGACGTTAACTGAAATTAAAAAGGGACCATGCGGTCCCCTTTTTAATTTCAGATCTTAGATTTTAGATTTAAGATTTGATTTCTTAGATTTTAGATTTTAAACAGCGCCGCATCTACCGGTGCATTCACTTTGACCGATGTGGCTTTCATCACCATCGGCATCGGCATAGCACCGGAGATCGTGATGGTATATGGCACTGTGATTCCATCTACTGTCTTATAATCTGCAAATTCATAAGTAGTCGTCATAGATTGTCCTTGTAGTGTCTGCACTTGCACTTCTTTCACTTTCAGGAAAGTTTCCTTGTCATAGTATTCTGTGCTCTTGACACCGGATGGTTTAGTCACCATCAACTTATAACAGGATTTTCCATTGATGTCTTCGGTACCCTTCACTTCAATGGTATATCCATCAGAACCGTACATCCTTTCAGGGAATAAATAAGCTTGCTCTTTTACACTGGCGAGTTCATCACCTTCCATGGCTGCTGATTGTCCCATTTGTTCCTGTACGCCTTTTTCACCATCATATACCTGCTTCATGATATTCATTCCGGGTGCTGTCATGGACATATAAAACTTCCCTGAACTTTGAACCATGCGGGTAGTTAAGGCCATGCCTTGCATATCCATGGAATACGTCTGATCAAGTGAGGTGACCTGGTCCAATTTTTCGCGACCGCCAATAGCAGTCAGGTAGGCATCTACTAATTGCTTAGCATCGACATCTGCTTTTCCGGATTCATCTTTCTTCGGATTAGCATATATGTCATAGAGTTGGATCTTGCCATCGTCTTTGTCAAACGAAGCGAGTTTGGCCATCACTTCATCCTTATTGCCGACCACCACTATGCGTGCTTTATCCGGTGTGATATATTTCTTAGCAACACGACTAACATCATCGACTGTTACTGCTGCCAATCTTTGCAGATAGGTATCATAGTAATCAGCCGGGAGATTGTACATCATTTTATTCAATGCAAAAGTTGCGACCGTCTGTGGGCTCTCGAGTGACCGGGCAAATGCACCAGCAATAAAACTCTTCGCGAGTTCAAGTTCTTTAGCCGTTACCGGTTCGTTCCGTAAGCGATTGAGTTCAATCATAAATTGAGTGACGGCACTATCCGTTACCTCATTACGCACGCTGGCATTTGCAGAGAAAGTACCTGCAAGTTTATCTGCTTCCAGGGAGGAATAAGCGCCATAAGTATAGGCTTTATCTTCTCTCAGGTTTTTAAATAAGCGACCTGAGAAACCGCTACCTAAAATAGTGTTCATCACTCTCGCAGGAATGACATCAGTAGATCCTGGTTTCATATCGACCGCATAAGTGACATTAATGACAGACTGAACTGCTCCTGCCTTGTCAACAAAATCAACTTGTGTTTTTTCGACTGGCTTTGGTGATGCATAAGCTTCTGGTGCCGTCTTACCCGCTGGCCAAGTGCCAAAATATCGCTCTGCTTTTGCTTTAGCTACATCAGGAGTGATGTCACCAACAATCACGAGATAGGCTGTCCCCGGTTTGAAGTTAGCGTGATAGTAATCCACACAATCCTTCAGATTAATATTCGAAACTGTGATTTCATTTGTGATTTCACCATAAGGATGTGTTGGACCAAAAGTTAAAGCACTGGATACATTGCTTGAAATGGCATTTGGATCATCCTTTTGTGTTTGTAATCCTGATAGGGTTTGTGTTTTGATTTTATCAAATTCATTTTGTGGAAATGAAGGTTTCAAAAGCACATCTGAAAACAAAGCGAGAATCTTATCAGTGTGCTTGGTAAGGGAAGAAGCAAATCCTCCTGTACCATTGGTTGACATATTCGCGCCTATGTAATCAACAGCCTCATCAATTTCTGCTTTTGTTTTTGATGTTGTACCCGTTGCCAATAAACTTCCGGCGATGCTGGAGAGTCCTGCTTTTTCTTTTTCAAGAACAGGATCACGATCGATGGTCAGTTGATAGGAGATTTGTGGCAATTTGTGATTTTCTACGACCACCACTTTCAAACCATTCGCTAATGTGAAAGTGCTGGAGGTGCCGATCTCAATGGCTCTTGCAGCTCCTGGCTTTGGTGCCATAGCTCTGAAATCACCAGAACCCGTAGTATCGGTAGATGTAGTTTCCTTTCCCACCTTGGGTGCACAAGACACCATAAAAACGACAATGAGAAAAAGAAGAGATTTTATATATCGCATGTCAAAACTAATTTTTGGATTGTTAAGTATAAGGTTCAGGTTTTATGATTTGGTGTTCTGGGATTTTGGAAGGTAATACAGCACTACCCTATTAGAAGGAACCAGGTATTTTTTAGCAGCGGCCATGATATCTTCACGAGTCACCGCGAGGTAACGACTAAGTTCATTGTTGATCAGGTTAGCATCACCAAAGAACATATAATAGGTAGCCAAACTTTCAGCGATACCGGCAACACGACTATTGCTCGTGACATATTCAGCCTCTACCTGGTTACGTAGTTTTTCAAATTCGGTATCGGAAATCAATTCCTGTTGAACCTTAACCACTTCCTTATCCATGGCTTGCTCGAGGTCGGATACATTGACACCCATGTTGGTGATTCCAAATTGTAGTGCAATTCCCGGATCTTCCAGGGCTAAAGGAAAGCTTCCTACAAAAAGTGCTTTTTGTTGTTCGTCAACTAATGCACGATATAATCTTGAACTCTCACCAGACGATAAAAGTTTGGACACCATATCAACAGCATAATAATCTTTAGTGCCTTGTGCGGGAATGCGATAAGCTTGCACCACTGCCGGTAACTGGATGTTGTCATAAACAGTATCCCTGATTTCATGTGTCAGGTTGGGCTCGACCACTCTTGGGCGATAAACTGCATTAGCGGATTTCGGTATACCGGAAAAATATTTTTCAATCCATGTCTTAGCTTCATCAAAATCGATGTCACCAGCAATAGAGAGAACAGCATTATTCGGCACATAAAACGATTTGTAAAAATCTTTGTAATCCGATTCTTGTGCTGCTTCAAGATGCGCCATGGAACCAATAACTGGCCAGTGATAAGGGTGAACTGTATAAGCTCTTTTGAAAGTTTCTTCGAGAATCGTTCCATAAGGTTGATTGTCGATGCGCTGACGGCGCTCTTCTTTCACCACCTGGCGTTGTGTCTCAATACCTTTTTCGTCAACCTTGGCATGCATCATTCTTTCTGATTCCAGCCAGAGTCCAAGTGCAAGTTGATTGCTTGGAAGAACTTCATAATAATACGTGCGGTCAAAAGTCGTATTGGCATTTAAGGTGCCACCAGCGTTTTGCACGTATTTATCGTACTCACCTCTGCCGATATTATCACTTCCTTCAAACATGAGATGTTCAAAGAAGTGAGCGAAACCGGTACGTTCGGGATTTTCATTTTTAGATCCGACGTGGTACATCACTGAAACAGCGACGATGGGTGTGGATTTATCCTGGTGCAGGATGACGTGCAAACCATTGGGTAGATCATATTCCTGGTATTCAATTTTATTGAGCTGCCCCCAGACCGTGGTGGTGGAGAGAAGCGCCAGGCAACAAAGAGTTAAAAGAATGCGCATAATTATATGTGGATTAGTGGTTAAGCAAAATTACTTGAGGCCCTACCGGATAGCCGGTTCATTATATACAAAGCGTATTAAAAATCTGACCAATCAAGCTGAGAAGGAAGTACCGCAACCGCAGGTTTCCTTGGCATTGGGATTATTGAAGACAAAGCCCCGGTTGTTGAGCCCCTCGGTCCAATCGATTTCCATGCCCAGGAGATACAGGGAATGGGCCTTATCCATAAAGATCCGGATTCCGGAAAATTCATAAATCGTATCCCGTTCTTTTTGTTCGTCAAATCCGAGGAGGTAGGAGAATCCTGAACAACCACCGCCTTTTACTCCTATTCGAAGACCATAATTGGCTGGAACACCTTGTTCATTACGGAGGCGAATCAGTTGAGTAATGGCCCCGGGAGTAAGGGAAATCGGTGATGCTGTGATTGTTTCTGTCATTTGACCCTGAATTCAGGCTGCAAAGATAGGGAACAACGGCCTAAAGTGAAGGTTCAATCCTTACTTTTGTCGCATGACCTGGCAAATGATCCTGGGATTGACCATCCCCTCTGTTGTTCTACTTCTCGCGGTGTATTTGATGTTTCGTCAATACTTCAATCACCAACTGCAAAGTGTTTTACTTCAATCGAAAAGAAGCAGGGACCAGATTACGTTGCCTATGCGATTGCAGGCATATGAGCGTTTGACCTTACTCTGCGAGCGAATTGACCTTGCTGATTTGATACTACGACTAAAAACGCAGGGGAGTTCTGCTGTTGAATTACAATCCGTGTTATTGATAGCGATTCAGCAGGAATATGAGCATAATCTTACCCAACAACTTTATATCTCAGAAGAACTTTGGCAAATACTCCTCCTAGCCAAAAACAAAACGATGGATCTCGTCGGTCTCGCGTTACAATCATTGCCCTCCAATGCAAGCGGTGATGATTATGTAAAGAACCTTTTCGACTTAGCCGCTAAAGAAACAAAACTGCCATCTCAAATTGCAAAGTCGGCGGTAAAATCTGAATCATCGCTTTTGTTATGAGAAATTTGAAAATCCTTTTTATACTTCTTCCAGTCTTTGTTTATAGCTGCACCAGCGTTCAGCATATCAGTAAAATGAATGTCACTTATGACGTTCCTTCTAACCAAACCAATGCGAAAACGGATGAGGCGATCCATGAAATGATCGAACCTTATAAATCGCAGTTGGACGATAAGATGAACCAGGTGATTGCCAATGTAGGAACTGAACTCAGCAAGAAACAACCCGAATCTACCATGGGCAACTGGACCGCTGATGCTCTCATGGCCGGAGCTCAACGAAATGGAATGGCTGCTGATTTTGCAGTTTGCAATTATGGCGGTATGCGAGTGCCGGTGATTACAGCAGGCCCTTTGACTGTTGGTGAAGTTTATGAATTATCTCCTTTCGACAATGCCATCATGGTGGTGGATATGCCGGGTAACCTTGTGGATACTTTATTCCAATTTATCGCGGTCAGAAATGGATGGCCGGTCAGTGGAAACATCCGCATGAAGATCAAGGATGGTAAAATGACGAGTTGCCTCATCAATGGTAAAGCAATTGATGACAAGACTGTATACAAAGTGGTGATGCCTGATTATGTTGCTAACGGTGGCGATGATGCACGATTCATGATTGGATTAACGCGTTTGCAAACGGGATTAATCCAACGGGATTTAATACTACAGTATGCGGCTGAGACTGCCGCGATGGGAAAAGATATCAATGTCAGTATCGAAGGACGTATTGTCAAAGAAAAATAACGTCATGAAATCGAGAAGAGAATTTGTAATAAAATCCGGAGCTGCAGGGGCTGCCCTTATAGTACCAGGCTGGATGAGTGCTTCTCCCCTATTCAAAGAGGAGATCAGCCGCCTCATCATCCTTCACACTAATGATGTGCATAGTCGTGTCGAACCTTTTCCCATGGATGGCTCGAAAAATGCAGGTTTAGGCGGTGCGGCACCGCGAGCTGCACTGATTGAAAAGATCAGAAGTGAAAATGAACATGTCATATTATTGGATTCAGGTGATATTTTCCAGGGCACACCTTATTTCAATTTCTTTTTGGGTGAAGTTGATATCAAGTTGATGACTCAAATGGGCTATGAAGCTACTACGATGGGCAATCATGATTTTGATGCGGGCCTGGAAAATTTTGAAAAACAAATGCGGGAACATGGCAACTTTCCATTGATCATATCCAATTATGATTTCAGTGATACCGTGATGCACAATCGGTATTCTTCCAGGCACATCATTCAGAAGGGAAATATTAAAGTTGGGCTGACCGGAGTGGGAATTGAAATGAGTGGATTAGTGCCGGATAACTTATATGGTAACACGCGATATCTCGACCCGATCAAAAATGCAAATGAACAAGCCGATATTTTAAAACATGATGAAAAATGTGACCTCGTGATCTGTTTGTCACATCTTGGTTACCGATATGGAAATGAAAAAGTGAGTGACATTGTGCTGGCGAAAAACAGTCGTTCGATCGATATCATTTTAGGTGGTCATACACATACATTCATGGATCAGCCGGATTATTACAAAAATAGTGAAGGACAATATGTGATGATCAACCAGGTGGGATGGGCAGGATTGCGCTTAGGAAAAATTGATATTTCGTTTGAAAGAAACAAGCCAGCGAAATGCGTCACGTGCGAGGGCATTTGGGTGAAGTGAGACAGTGAGACAGTGAGAAGGTGAGAGAAATATTTATTAATACAATTAGCGATAATTGGCGAAAATTAGCGGCTGAAAATTATAGTTTTGCTGACTGTCAGTGCATTACCAAAACGGGAAAATCAGATATATAAAATGGTGATGTTCATGGATTTGAAATAATATTAATCCTTTGTGTTAAAAAGTGACCAAAGCTGATTCTTCCCAGTATATTTTTTCCATCTTTGTCTGATCCCGAAGAATAGTGATGCAAGAACATAGAATTAAAATAGAAGCTCATCCGACCCAAGGACTCCCCCCGGAGCTATCAGCCGGCCATGCTTTAGGGAATATTCAGTAACTCTTTTAGTACGTCTCTCTAATGGTGCAGGACTGCAACGCAGTATGGAATGGTTGTCTGGATGTGATTCGTGAAGAAATCAGCGAACAAAGTTTCAGAACATGGTTTGAACCCATTCGTCCCATACGTCTCCAGGAAAATACACTTACCCTCCAGGTCCCCAATCGTTTTTTCTTCGAATGGCTGGAAGAACATTATCTCCAGGTCCTACGCAAATCCATCAAGCAAACTTTAGGGCCAAAAGGCAACCTGGAATACAATTATGTCAAAGAAGATCCCTGGCAAAAGAAAGGCCGTCAACCACAGCCTGCTTCCACTACGCCAATCGAAACGGAGAACGATATTCGCAATCCCTTTGTCATTCCGGGTATCAAGCGACTGAAAATTGATCCACAATTAAATACGTCCTACACTTTTGAAAATTTAATTGTCGGCGATTGCAACAAATTAGCGTGCAGTGCTGCAGAAGCGATTGCAAAGAATCCAGGCGGTACTGCATTCAATCCACTCTTTATTTTTGGCGATGTTGGTTTAGGAAAAACACACCTCGCACAAGCCATTGGAAATGCCGTTGTCAAAACCAGAGATGACAAGACAGTTTTGTATGTCAGCTCAGAAAAATTTACGAATCAAATTATTGAAGCCATAAAAAACAATGCTGTTGGCGATTTCACTAACTTTTACCAGTTAGTTAACCTCCTCATCATTGATGATATTCAGTTCCTGGCTGGCAAACAAAAAACACAGGAAATTTTCTTCCATATTTTTAATCAATTGCACCAGGGCGGCAATCAAATCGTCCTCACTTCCGATCGTCCGCCGAAAGATTTGCAAGGCATGGAGGAGCGATTGATCAGCCGGTTTAAATGGGGCCTTTCCGCGGACCTGCAAGCACCCGATTACGAAACCATGATGGCCATCCTGGAACACAAGTCCAGTGCTGCCGGCATCAATTTTTCTCCTGAAGTAAAACACTACATCTGCGATAATATCCGTCACAATATCCGCGAGCTGGAAGGAGTCATCATCAACCTGATTGCTCACGCTTCATTGACCCGAAAAGAGATCGATCTCGAGCTTGCACAGAAGGTGATCTACAATGTGGTCATCAATACAGGCTCAGTCATCACACTTGATCACATCAAGAAGTGCGTAGCCGATCACTACGAAGTACCTATCGAAAAACTCAAATCACAAACCCGAAAGCGGAATGTGGTGCTCGCCCGCCAGCTCTCCATGTATTTCGCCAAGAATATCACCAATCATTCTTTGAAAGCAATTGGTGACAGTTTCGGTGGACGGGATCACAGCACTGTAATCTATAGTGTGCGAGCCGTCAACGATATGCTCGATACGGATGCTGAATTTAAACGCACTGTGAAGGATATCGAGAAGAAGTTGAGACAGCCTGTCGGGTAGTTGTCTCCAACCCCCTAGCCCCCTAAAGGGGGTAAATTCCACAAAATTCTTTGCGTCTCTGCGTCTTTGCGTGAAATAAATGGGCTAAACTACTTTGTCCAACACTTTGGCGAAATCACCTGCCAAATTTTTCCTGGTGAATTGTTGCAATCCTTCTGCATTTATATTCAAGCTTCCTGTCTCATAAAGATTGAAATATTCGATGATCCTGGAAGTCAATCCGGCGACATCATCATACGCATGCACTACCCCACCCTTCGTCATCTCAATCACTTTTGCTGAATCACTTTCTTTGGGGCCAATTGCCAAAATTGGACGTGCAGAACCCAGGTATTCAAAGAGCTTGCCTGGAATTATAGTCTGTGCATTTGGTGAGTTATTAATCACCAGCAATACAACCTGGGCTTTTTGTTGAAGTTTGACAGCTTCGGTATGCGGAACATATTCGATAAATTCAGTCACGTCCTGCAACCCCATCGATTCCACAGAGGATCGAACAGAAAAGTCAACAGGACCAATCAACCGTATTTTTAATGCTGATCTTAATTCGGGATTCAGTTTGATAGCTTCTTGTACAGCTTCCCAAAAGACAACAGGATTTCGGTCTTTGTTCATCGAACCAACATGCACAAAACTAAAATCATGATCCAACTCATCAGAGAGGATTTTTGGAAAATCGGCTTCATCAAATCCATTTGGAACAACTTCGATATCCTCTCTTCCACAAAGAGCTTTGAATTCATCCCGTGATCGCCAGGTGACGGTGACAATTTTAGAAGCATTGTTCAAAACTTTCAATTCCAACCGGTGATGTTTTTTATCTGCCCATGTGGTCAATTGCAGATCACTGTAGAAATCAATATTGGTCCAAGGATCCCTGAAATCGGCAATCCATGGAATGCCAGTGATCGCATGAATCTTTTCTGCAATCATATGCATGCTGTGCGGCGGACCTGTTGACACGATGGCATCAACAGGATGAGTTTTGAGATATTCTTTTAAAAATTTGACAGAAGGTTTTATCCAGAACATCCGTGCATCCGGGATGAAAAAGTTGCCGCGAATAAAAACTGAAATTCGCTGCGCCAAAGAAGGTTTCTTTTTTTCATTGATAAAACCGGAATACACTTTATCTTTTTTCGATCTTCCCAGGAATGCTTTGTATGCAGTATAAGGCTCCCAAATAGATGTTTTCACAACTTCTATATCCGACTGGATTTCTTTCAAAAGACTCTCATCTTTCATTCCTGTTTCACCATTAGAAGGTGTGTAGATGACTGGTTGCCATCCAAAAGAGGAAATATACCTGGACATTTTAGCCCAGCGCATGACACCCGCTCCACCTGCAGGAGGCCAGTAATACGTGATAAGTAGGAATTTTTTCAAAGCTGGTGCGAAATGTAAAGAAATTAAATCCGTCGGTCTCGTCTTTTAGCCGTATATTTAGGATTCAACATTCCCACTTTTATTATGTCAGACAATATAAACACCTCTGGTGGTATCACCAGAAAAGTAGTCAATATGAACATTCCTGAAGATGTGACCTATTGGATCAGCAAGTGGCGCATCACCCGGGAGCAATTGCAACATGCTGTGGACCTCGTTGGAGGCAAAGAAGCGCGCGTGGCAGACTATCTCAGATCAAAAGGAATTATCCGTTTCTAATCTGTTTCTGATCGCTGTGTTCTAATCGACGGCAGCACTCTTTGACATGGGGTGTGGCTTTTCTTAGTGATGACCGTCTGAAAATTGAAATGTCATTGACTTGAATTTTTTACTATTGAAGTCAGCGTCTGATTTCCATAACATCTGAAAGTAGAAAATTCATGTCCTCTTCCAGCGCCAAAAAACAAGTCACTGATCTTCTCTCGAGGATAGGCATTGAGGTGAATGGCAATCACCCCTGGGATATCCAAGTTCACCACGATGATTTTTATCAACGCGTTATGGCCGGTGGCTCGTTAGCGCTTGGCGAATCATATATGGACAGATGGTGGGACAGCGAACAACCCGATGAATTTTTCTCCCATGTCTTAAGCTCCAACCTGGAAAACATCATCAGTAAAAGTCCCAGGCTGGTCGCTGAAATTCTCTTGACCAAAGTCATGAATTTTCAAACCCGCTCCAGGGCAAAGGATAATGTCATCAAACACTATGATATCGGCAATGACCTCTTCAGCAAAATGCTGGATAAACGAATGGTCTATACTTGTGCCTATTGGAAAGATGCCACGACACTGGATGAAGCGCAGGAAAATAAAATGGACCTGGTGTGTCGCAAATTAAACCTCCAACCCGGCATGCGGATCCTGGATATCGGGTGTGGCTGGGGAAGTTTTGCAAAATATGCAGCAGAGAAATATGGTGTTTCTGCCGTTGGCATTTCTATTTCGGATGAACAGATCCAATTAGCAAAAATATTGTGTGCAGGTTTGCCAGTTGAAATCCGGCATACTGATTACCGGGAGATCAATGAAAAGTTTGATCACATTGTTTGCTTCGGCATGTTTGAACACGTCGGCCATAAAAATCATCGGGCTTACATGGAGGTCGTCAACCGGTGCTTGAAAGATGATGGCTTGTTTTTACTTCAGACTGTGGGCAACCCGGTGACCAGGACTTATCCTGATGCATGGTTGAGCAAATACATTTTTCCCAATTATACCATTCCCTCCATTACCCATATTGGGAAAGCAATCGAAGGATTATTTTTTATCGAGGATCTGCACAATTTTGGACTTCATTATGATAAAACGCTGATGGCATGGCATCACAATTTTACAAGTCATTGGGATGAACTGAAAGATCAATATGATGATACCTTTTACCGGATGTGGACCTATTACCTGATGGCTTGTGCTGGTGGTTTCCGTGCAAAAAGAAATTTCCTCTGGCACCTGGTCTTTTCAAAAAGAAGCAGGCAGGGCGAATACAAGGCTGTTCGATAATACTCCAATTAAAAATCTTTTATCACTATCGCACTTGGTATAGACTTAGTCTAAAAGGAGGAGTAATTTTGTTTTGAACACACTAGCTATCGTAAGCAGATGAAAATTAATTTTCTATTCTTTTCCCTTTTCGTTCTTTGCCTTGACTTCATTATTCCCGGTTGCAAAGCACAACCCCAAAATCAGATTACTGGACAAATTGAATTACATCCGGAATGGAAACCGGTCATTTATTTAATTCAGCCTCGTCATCTCTCCGAAATCGCTGCAGATTACCTGGGACAAGTTTTAGATTCAGCATTCATTTCAAAAGATGGCGCTTTCGCATTCAAAAATGTAACCATTGCGCAGGACACATCCCTATTGGAATTAGTTGTGCAAAAAACAAATAGCCATTATTCCAATCATCTCACTGATTCCATTCCTGCAGAGTCCAATTACATGCCTTTCATTTTGAAGAAAGGAAGTTCAATAAAAATAAAAGCTAACATATCCTCTTTTCAAAAATCATTTGTGTTCCTTAATCCTTCAAAAGAGAATAAGTCAATTACTTCCTTGCGGGACATCCGCTTAATTGCTTTCGAAAAATATTTGACTTCTCCTCATTCAGAAAACGACAATGATTCTCTTCTTATTGAAAAGGAAAAGGCATACCTGGACTATGCTGGAGAGCTGATGCATTTTGCAGACACTACATCTTGTATCGAGGCTGCAATGCTATCGATTCGATGGATAAGCCCGACCGGTGATTTTGAACGAGTACCTGAGTTTATCTCGAGTCAATGCAAAAAATGGTCCTCTCTTTACCCTAAACATCCTTATACAAAACAACTTTGTACAATAGGTGAAAAGAACAGGCTGCCTGTGATGACGGGAGATGTGATGACAGATTATCCATTGCCTATGGTGGATGGAGATACGGTCTTACTTTCCTCATTGCTCGGAAAGAAACTCACGCTCCTGGATTTTTGGGCATCCTGGTGCGCGCCATGCAGAAAAGAAATTCGCGAAGAAGTCATTCCATTGTGGAATTCTTATCATGACAAAGGATTCCAGGTGATCGGCTATTCCATCGATGCCAATGGTGCCTCCTGGAAAAATGCCATCATGAAAGATGGATCAAAGTGGAAACAAGCTTCGCATCTGACCGGGGATTCATCTCCGCTGATGACTGAATTGCGTATCACTACCATTCCAGCTAATTATATATTGGATGTCAATGGGAAGATCCTTGCGAAGAATTTGCATGGGGAGGAGTTGAAGAAGTTTATTGAGAGTCAGTTAAAGTAATAAAGGAGTCAGGACCGTGACCCTTTTCTGCCGGGCTACGAGTATTTGAATCCCACGCGATGCAGGAATAATCCATAACTTTATGATCCGGGAAAGCGTAAATCTTTATACGAACTTTCCTGTTGATAGTAAATCATCAAATAAATCACGATTTAATTCTAAGTAATATGGCAAGATTCATTTTTGCATTCATCCTTTGTTGTTATATGACTATGGCATTTTCTCAAGGCAAAGAAATGAGCTTGACTCCTGCTGCACCAGATGTTGTATTAAAAGGATTTATCAAAAATTATGGGGATGCAAAAGCCACTTGGAAAGAAAAGGATGGGAGTTACGAAGCCACATTTAAATTAATCGGGATGCCAGCCACAGCCTGGTATGATTCAACCGGCCACCGGGTGAATGTTGTGGTCGAAATAACGGTGGATCAGTTGCCCGCAATCGCTAAGTCCTATATTGAAAGGAACTACCCCAAAGCAAAAATTACAAAAGCATTCAAGTGGACGGACGATAAACCAGTTAATACCTTCCAGGCAGAAATAAAATTAGGTGCTGAGACCAAAAATTTCATGTTCACCTCAAGGGGAGATTTTATTAAAGAGCTTGGGAAGGAGTGAGTGTCAAATTGACGTCGTGAAAAGTGAGTGATTCTAATCAATCCCCAAACTGTCCGTTCAAATCCTGCAAAGGATTAAGTTCTTCAAATAATATTCATTTTCATCCCAAAACTTCACAAAATAGATTCCATTCGGTTGATCGAGCAGATCTATTTCGCAACTACTTTCCAATAATGTTAATCTAACAGTAATTCGTTGTCCAATAGCATCGTAAACTTCAATATTGCTGACTGACATGTCGTGACTGAATCCGGTTAGATTGAATGTGCCTGAGCCCGGATTTGGAAATATTTTTATTTTATCGTCAATGAAACCAACCTTGATGTCCGTTGCAAGTAACTCATCAGCACCGATTTCAAACCCTGTTCCTACATATCGTGGTGTTTGATCGATATCATCAGGAACTTCATCTGTCAGAATAATTCCACCAATATCAATGAACGATGCGAGATGAAGATCTCCCTCTGCGGGGTTTGCAAACCATTCGGGTGGGGCCTGATCTATATTTGATTCCACGACACCCGAACCACCATCGCGCGAGTGGATCTGCTTATTGGTTAAGTTGTTGGCGATATGCACCCCGGTCGTGGATGGGAAACGATACTCAATTGCATTTTGGTAGTTGATGAAAATGGTGTTGTTATACACTTTAGTGCCTGGAGAACTTTCGAGCCCGATGCCTACGTCATTAAAAGGACCTGCCCCATTATTGTAAATCATATTATTGCGGATCATGCCACCGGTATTTGGACTATTTCCCAACCCAAAACCAATTCCCCGGTCGCAATTGATGATCACGTTTCTTTCGATCGTATTGTTTTGACTATTGTTCCAAAAGTGAATGGCATGTTCCGCAACTGAACCTGAAGGACTGATGATATTTTTAAAAACATTATCATGAACCTTCCATCCATTTCCTTTATGAATATCCAGTCCGCCGATGTAAAAATTAGGACCAGACGTTTCAGTGTATTCAAACAGTGAACATTGAATGATGGCTGAATCAATACTCGTTGCATCAGTCGCACCTTTCAACATTTGCTGATATGTATTCTGTATCCTCACATTGTGCACCAATAGATGATGTCCGCTGACCTGGATACCGTGATTCCCGACATCCTTTATCGTGAGGTCTGCAATCGTGATGTTATCTCCCGCCACATGCAAACCATCTTCTGTATTGGGTGCCACATCTTTCATTCCTTGCCCGTGAAGGATCACGTTATCACGGTTACCCGATGCACTTCGGATGATGAGATTGCTTGCTGTGATATAAGGATAAGAGACAGGTGATGCGATTTCATAGCTGCCATCGGCAATGAGGATGGTCATATTGCCTCCATTGGCATTTGCCTGGTTGATGGCATTGCGGAATGCTGTAGCTGAATTAACGTTTACCACTGCTCCCTGGATTAATTCGCAAGGTGAGACAGTGTTTGCTTGAACCTGGAAGACGTTGCAAGAGCAGGATTGGGCCTGTAGAAAGTTGGAGACTATGCACTGCAATAAAATTACTAATATGTATAGGCTAAGTTTCGACCAATTGTGTAACGTGCAGTACAACATGGTACAATGTTACTGAATATGTATTGAGAATAATCGAGGCCAGACAGGACACAACCGCAACTCGTTTGAAAGTATGGCTGGATGCGCTACGCAGGTGGAGTCTATCGCTATACAGCGGGCTATATCCCGAAATTGTATAAATAAAAAAAGGAGACACGAAAATGTCTCCTTTAAGTCGGGATACCAGGATTTGAACCTGGGACCCCCTGCTCCCAAAGCAGGTGCGCTACCGGACTGCGCTACATCCCGAAAAATTTCTTTTCATCCACCATTGTGGATTTGAACCTGGGATCCTCCCGCAACGCTCTTGAGCGAGCGGCGGGATGCGCTACCGGACTGCGCTACATCCCGAAAAATCGTATCGCGGTGAGGGAGGGATTCGAACCCTCGTTACCTCTTTCAAAGTAAGACGGTTTAGCAAACCGTTGGTTTCAGCCACTCACCCACCTCACCTTTATTGATATCCCCTTTGGAAATCAACAGATTAGGCTGAATAGTTCTATCAAAAAAAATTCCTAATCAACCGCGCTGGTTATTAGGAGGTGCAAATATAGAAATTCCAGCGTCAAGGATGAGATTTATTGCGGTTCATCCGTTATTCATACCTAAAAACTGATATTTGCGCCATGAAACACTTGCTGATACCTATCCTTTTTCTTGCCTTATTGGCTTGCAAATCAAATACTCACAAGGAAGAAGCACCCGAACCTTCCACCGTAATCAAAGGAATTGCCGATTCACTTCATGGTCCTGTGGATACTTCAATCCATGCCGCTCCCATCGTTGAGAAACAAGAGCCTTCAAAAGCTCATATCACCAATCGAATCTGTAATCCGAATTTCACTTTGTTAGCAAAGCCGTCATCCAATAAGCAGATCTTTTATGTCAGCGGATTTAATCATGAGGAGTTTAAATGCTGGGAAGAAATTCAATATCAAGCTGTCAAAGTATGCGGTGACCATCCTTGTACGATTTATTATGTAGATATGGCGGACATTAAAGTCATCCCATCTGCACCTGATCTTCTTGATGCTGCAGTTCTAAAAGAACATGGCGTTGGAAAATTTGTCTATGATGGAAAATTTTGGAACCTCAACGGTGCGAGTATCTGGAAAAGAACGGGAAATGGATGGGCTTATTACACTACCAATAATCAATTTGGAGGTTAGAAGAAAAGACTGCAGTAAGTAGTCGGCAGAGTAGAAATAAATATTTTCTCGGAATAAATTTGTACCGCATACTGCCTACTGGCTACTGTGGACTTCACTCTTTGCCACTGCCCTCGCCACCATCTCCGCCCCCGTCCACGCTGCCTGAAAATTAAATCCTCCAGTCAAGGCATCAATGTTCAAAACTTCCCCGACAAGAAATAAGCCAGGAATCCTTTTGCTTTCAAATCGCCTAAAATCAACCTCATCTATATCAACCCCACCAGCAGTGACAAACTCCTCTTTAAAAGTACTTTTTCCGATGATGCGGTAATTATCGCGAGTCAGTGTATTGATCAAATTTTCCAACAATACTTTTCCTACTTCCGAGCAATTCAGCATTTCTGAAATACCTGATTTGGCACACAAATATTTCCATAGCCTGGAAGGAATATCATTCACCGAAAGATTGTGCACTTTCTTTTTTGTTTGCTGAAGACAGAGTGCTTTGATTTTTGATTTCAATGTCACGCTTTCCTCGGCAGCCCAATTGACCAACAAATCAAAAGTGTATCCACAAGTATATAATTCCCTTGCACCCCAAGCAGATAATTTCAACACCGCTGGCCCACTCAATCCCCAATGGGTGATTAACAACGGCCCCTCTGATTTAATATTGAATGCCGGTATTTGTAAACTCACCATCGGACGACTGATGCCCTGTAACTCAGTGAGCGTTTTATCCTTTACATTAAAAGTGAATAGAGAGGGAACCGGATCAATAATCGTATGACCGGCTTTCTTCAAAAAATCCCACGTACGTTGATCACTTCCGGAACTGATTAAAAGATTCTTTGCTGACAAAACACGACCATCCATCAATTTAATGTTCCAGAAAAAATTGGTTTTGTCTTTCTCCCAGCTCTCTGCCCGTGTCGAAGTCAACAATTCAATTCCTGACCGTTTCATTGCATTTAGAAAACAAGAAATAATGGTTGCTGAAGAATCTGTTGCAGGGAACATGCGCCCGTCAACTTCCTTTTTGATTTTCACTCCTTTCGAATTGAACCACGCCACCATATCTTTTGGCTGGAATTTTTTGAAAGGCTGCAACAGTTCTTTACCTCCGCGAGGATAATAATTGATTAATTCTTCAGGATCAAAGCACGCATGCGTGACATTGCACCGGCCACCACCTGAAATTTCAACTTTACTTAAAGGCTTACGGCCTGCTTCCAGCACAACAATTTTTGCACCCTGCTTCAATTCGGCAAGACGAATTGCAGTGAAGCACCCCCCTGCACCAGCTCCGATCACAATCAAGTCATAAATCATTTTGATTGTGCATAGTAAGCGGAAGCAGCATGAGTGACAACTTCATAGGTGATTTGAAATGGAATAAAAGGCATGTTATGCGAGGGTGATTTTCGCAGTTGAAGCAACTCATCAAAGAGATTATCCTTTTGCAAAAAATTGAAAATGATGGAGACTACTTTCATGTAGCGCACGAGATCATCCACTTTTGGAATATCGGGACTTCCTATTGCTTTGCAAAACCATTCAAATGCGGAAAGACCAGGATATAACGAATATGTTTCCGGAAAAAGTCCGGCGAGATACAAGCTGATCATCGAAGCATCCTGATGATGATAGGTTTCAATCGAATTGAAATGACGTTCCCTGTGAATTTCGAGCAACTGTTCACAGTAATACGTAAACCTGGAAATTCGGCCATCCAGCGATGCATTGGGTTGAGAAAGATCTTTCCATGCTATAGCAGCCAGCTCAGGGTCCGCATCCATCAATTGCAACATGATTTCTTTGGCGTCAATGTTTTCATGCTTCCACCAGCGATTGCTTATTTCGCTGCGCAAACATTGATCATAGGTCTCTTTCAAGCCGCGATCCGGGAGACTTTGCCATTGCGAATGGAACCGGTGAACGATAGAATGCGGAAAGTACCAATCGACAATATCGGTTCGAATCTGCAATTCAATAAAATCAGCTATGGCTTTCTGCAACAGGTGAACCTTCATATCAGTGGACAAAATAGACTTTTCCTCCATTAAGGAGAAGATCATTAAAGATTAGCTCTTTAAATATATAATATTAATTTAATATGAATAAAATGATCAAATAATACTTTTTGTATAGGATGATGCTAAGAAAAATAGAGGAAGGCCCGATATCTTGCAGCAAAAATTCAGTATCTTTTACAAAGAATTAAAAAACGCTCAAAGCATATGATGAATGAACCTTTATCCTCGATTATGACGCGCAATGTTATCACCGCAGGACCTAATGACAAGATCAGTGTGGCTCATGATATTTTCATGAACAACCGTGTTCATCATCTGCCCATCGTGGATGGACGGAAGCTGGTTGGAATTTTGACCACATATGACATGTTTAAGTTCCAGGTAAAAAACGGAAACCATGACCAGGTCTTCGTCCGCGATGTGATGACTACGCATGTAGCTACTTTAGAGCCCCATGATAAAGTGGGTTCTGCTGCTGAACTCTTCCTGGAGAACCTCTTTCATGCAGTACCCATTGTGAAGGAAGGTGAATTGCTAGGGATCGTTACTTCCTTTGATGTATTGAAATATGAATTCCGAAAAGAATATCCCACGCAGATGGTATAAACTTTTACCTTGAATAATCCGGAAAATATATTTGGTTTCTATCGAGAGAAAATCGAGAGACGTTATAATATTGGGTTTCTTCCTTAGTGCAATCGTATTGCTGCCAATTGCATTTTTAGTACAGAATCTAAATCACGACCAAAACAAAAAACTGGTTAAGGAATTAAAGGAGAGTCTTCAACGTCAGGCATTAGACATATCTACATGATAAGCCTGCCTGACAATTACCCCTTCTAAAATAGCTTCCGGTGCAATTTGACTTTGTGTGATAACACCCTGGTAATCTCCGGACGCTAATAATCGAGCACATTCTACTAACGGAGCTGCTGTACAAGTCTGAATAGCTCGCATCGTGATACCGCCCACTTCCAGCGGATAAATGTGATAAGCTTGTTGCATCGATCGCAAATGTCCGTCCTGATCATATCCGGTGACTGCAGCATAGATGACAATCACATCATCTTCAACATGAGGAACCACCCTCAACATTTCTTCCTCCAGCCGTTTGATTTTATCTCCATCATTTCCAAACTTGCCGATGAGGGATTTTACCCAATCAAAATGCCCGGGATATCTGATCGTCTTGTAATCGATATGTTTAATACGGTCCTTATAGGCATGTGGCAAATCAGCAGCACCTCCACTCGTCAGATCTGCTTCATATGTTTTTCCATTGATGATAATCGTTTCGCGCTCCGACAAAGAAGGAATCCTGACGATTTCATGGTTGCGCACAGCCTCACTGTCTTTGATATATTCTGTCGCCACGCCTATCGTGCTCCAGGTGAATCCATAATAATGCGGTGACTCCGTGAATTGTGATAAAGCACCCACCCGCATGGATAGTTTCTCCAGGTTTTCTACGCCATATTTTTTTTCAAAAGATTCAATAAGACTCACAGCCAGGTTATTGACGTAACCCGGAGCAAGACCGGTCTGCAGAATAAATCCTGTTTCTGCATCAGCTGCAATCTCCAGTATTTCTTGTGTCTCTTTGACGTATTCTGTGAGATTGGCATAATGAAGTCCGTATTGAACACACAAGCGAGCCATCGAAGGAGCCATCGATCCTGGCAAACAGTCCAGCATTACATGTGCATCTTCCAACACCGGGCCAAACGCTTCTGCATTCCCATCCGAAGGCATTAGGAAAGTTTCGAGATGTTGTTTTTTGCCAATGCCTTTTTCAATCCATTGACGGGCTTCTTCTAACTGGGTTTCGGATTCATCCCCAAGGACCACTAAAGCATCCCATTTCTGAGCATAAAGGATCAGCAGTGCTGCGGCGCGACCTATTCCTCCGGCACCGGCTATGAATATTTTGTCCATCATATAGAAAGGGATCTACGGTGTTTGTGAGGCGCCAAAGGTAGAAAAAAGGGGGTAAGGAGTAAGGGAGTAAGGTGGTAAGGAGTAAGGGGCAAAGAGCAAGTAGTGTTGATGATTTGTATGGGAACTAGTTAAAATCAACTTTGGTAGGTGGTCATTTGTCTTTGCCGTTATACATATTAAAGAAAAAAATCATACATATCTATCTAAATAACTGGATATAACATTATATTTGACCGTCATCCCAAGACAGACATACAAAGATTGCTATGTCCATATTCGTACGTAAAAACAAAAAGCCAGCTCCTGCCACTAAGCCCCGTGCTAAGAAAGGTGCTGCGAAGACTTCCATTCTGACTGATCAACGGTTGCCTAAACTGGTTGGTCTGACCCTTGTCATTATTGGGGTTTTCGTGCTCGTTGCCGGAATTTCCTACGTCTTTACGTGGAAAGAAGATCAGGATAAAATCCTCAATAACCCCTTTAGTGCTTTAGGGGAAGGTGAACTGCAAGTCGCCAATTGGCTCGGCCGTTTAGGTGCTGTCGTCGGCAATGGTTTAATCTATTGGGGCTTTGGAATTTCTGCACTTGTACTTCCGGTTTTGGTTTTAGGCTTTGGTCTTAGAAAATTTGTAGGTGCTGGCTTGCAAACCTGGTATCCCCGTGCAGCCAAATCAGTTTTGGCCATGGTGTATTTATCCATGTTTCTCGCTTTCGTTTTCTCCTGGGCCGACTTTCCCTGGGGAGGTGCCTTCGGTGAAAGCACCACAGTATGGTTGAAAGCCTTCATGGGATTTTTTGGTGTCCTCATGTCCTTACTATTTATTCTTGCCGCCACCATCGTCATACAATTCAATCCTACTATTCAATGGAAAGGAGAATTCCTTGCATTTCCAAAAATTAAAATGCCGGCCTGGAAACTGAGTTGGTCGGAATTAGGATTAGATTTTTTCAAAAAGAAAAAAGCGATCGCGGATATACCTGTTGAAACCATTACCGGTGAAACGAATGAAACTGTCCCTTTAGATGAAGAAGATGATGAAACATTGCAACCCGGTTTCCTCAATCGCTTCCTTGAAGAAAATCCTGAAGAAACAGTTAACCTTGACGAGGTAAGTGATGAAGACGATGTTGATGCACTTGATTTAGATTCTCAATTAAACAGTGTCAGTGATCGCGTACCTCCAGCTGCTCATGAATTTGAAATAGAAGGACTGCGGGATCCCAATGAAATAGTCGATTCATTTTCCGAAGGACACATTCCATCAAGCTTTAGTGGTGTAGAAGATAAAGTCTTCCTGATGGACCAGGAAAACCGTGATCACAGTGAACCGTATGATCCGACATTAGATCTCTCGGCTTATAAGCCACCGGAACTCGAATTATTATTAGACTACCCGGATGAAAAAGTCCAGATCGATCGCGCTGAAGTAGAAGCCAACAAGGATCAGATCATCGAGACCTTGTTGAATTACAAAATTGAGATCACTAAAATTCGTGCAACCATAGGTCCTACAGTAACCTTGTACGAAATCATACCAAAACCCGGTATCCGGATTTCGAAAATCAAAAACCTGGAAGATGATATTGCCTTAAGTCTTTCAGCATTAGGCATCCGGATCATTGCACCAATTCCGGGTAAAGGAACCATTGGTATTGAAGTTCCCAACAAGCGCAAACAAATAGTGTCCTTGAAAGAAGTGCTCAATTCAGAGCGATTCACACAAGGCAAAATGGATCTTCCGATTGCTTTAGGAAAAACCATTTCGAATGAAGTATTCGTTGCCGACTTAGCAAAAATGCCGCACTTGCTGATTGCCGGTGCAACAGGGCAAGGAAAATCGGTGGGGATCAATACAGTCTTGATGTCCCTACTCTATCGCAAGCATCCCTCGCAATTGAAGTTGGTCCTGATCGATCCGAAAAAAGTGGAGTTGTTTCCATATGCAAAACTGGAAAATCATTTCCTTGCTTTTTTACCGGATCAAAAAGAACCTATTGTCACCGATATTAAGAAGGTGATCTATACGCTCAATTCGCTTTGCATTGAAATGGATGACCGGTATGATTTGCTGAAAAAAGCTCATGCCCGGAACCTTAAAGAATACAATGAGAAATTTGTCAATCGCCAGTTGAATCCATTGAAGGGACATCGTTTTATGCCTTTCATTGTATTGGTGATCGATGAGTTTGCTGACCTTATTATGACGGCAGGCAAAGAAGTGGAAATGCCATTGGCCCGTCTTGCACAATTAGCACGAGCTGTTGGTATTCACCTGATCATTGCTACACAGCGTCCTTCTGTGAATATCATCACTGGTGTCATCAAAGCTAATTTCCCCGCACGCCTTGCATACAAGGTGGCTTCCAAAGTGGACAGTCGCACCATCCTGGATATGGCTGGTGCAGAACAACTGGTTGGACAAGGTGATATGTTGTTATCCGTTGGAAGTAATATGATCCGTCTGCAATGCGCATTTGTAGATACACCTGAAGTAGAATCGGTGATCAATCATATTTCCAATCAACAGGGCTATCCTGAGCCGTATTTCTTACCGGAATTTGTTGGTGATGATGAACCCATTAACGGCGCTGAAGGCATGACCTATTCTGACCTGGATGATATGTTTGAAGATGCGGCACGGCTGGTTATACAGAATCAACACGGCAGTACGTCAATGATTCAAAGAAGGCTCAAGCTTGGCTACAATAGAGCCGGTCGAATCATGGATCAATTGCAGGCTGTGGGTGTTGTCGGACCTGCTGAAGGGAGCAAACCTCGTGATGTGCTGATGTTTTCAGAAAATGACCTGGACAACCTCATTCATAAGATCCGGAACCGCAACTGATTTTGAAGATTCTTTAACCTTTCTTTACAGGTTCAACTTGTTACTTTTGGGCTACTTTTACGTTGTCAGGTAAGCACATAGTACAAGCTGGTCATGAAGCATCTTATAGGAATTGTAATACTCTTTTTTTCAACCATCACGGTTCAGTTCGGGCAATACACCTCCCCTAAGGATTCCGATCCCCAGGCATTAGCTCTTTTGCAAAAAGCAGGAGAAAACTTTAGCTCCAAAAACACCCAGGTTACTTTTTCACTTAAGCTTTCTTATCCCGGCCAGGAAGGGGAACCGGCTGTTGGTACATTGTATCAAAGCGGCACTTCCTATCGACTTGATCTTGATCAATATTCGATTATTTCAGATGGAAAGACGCGCTGGGTTTACCTGAAAACACAAAATGAAATCAATATTTATAATGAAACCCAGGCGCAGGACTGGCTGAGTCCAAGTGATTTTCTACAATTACACAAAGCGCAGGATCTTGTGTTTGTTTTGGCTGGTACCAAGACCGACGGTTCATCGATTATAGAAGCAAAACCTTTAAAAGGGCGATTCCAGGATTATGCAAAATTTACCATCGTGGTCAAAAACGGATCACTGACCAGTATCAAAGCAATTTCAAAAGATGGTACGCGACAAGAAATGTTTATTGGCACCGTCATCCACCCTGCCACATTTGATAGTGCTAAGCTCTTTACATTCAATAAATCACTTTATCCGGGTGTGCATATTGAAGATCTCAGAATTGATTAACCCATCATGGGGGTAAAGGCAGCCATCATTGCGACATTCGCAGAACGCACCAAGCGACGCCTGGAGAAAGAATCCAAAGAGGCCAGGCAAAATCAAAAGGATACTTTTCAACAATTACTTTCCAAAGGAACACTGACCTCATTCGGGAAAGATCATGGTTTTAATGAAATAAAAAATCACAAGGATTTTGTTTCGCATGTCCCGCTTCGCGACTATGAAGATTTTCGTCCATACATCGATGAAATCATTGCCGGAACTCATCATGTTCTCTGGCCAGGAAGACCATTGTATTTCGCGAAAACATCCGGCACTACCAGTGGTGTTAAATATATCCCCATCACCAAGGACAGCATTCCCAATCATATCGACAATGCAAGAGATGCATTGTTCAATATGATGACACGGTTGAAACTTAAAACTTTGTTTGATGGTAAAATGATTTTTCTCTCTGGGTCTCCGGTGCTGGAAGAAAAAGGAGGCATCCCAACCGGCCGATTATCCGGTATTGTTAATCATTGGATACCAAGCTGGTTAAAAGGGAATCAACTGCCTTCGTATGAAACGAATTGCATTGATGATTGGGAGACGAAGGTGGACAAAATTGCGAGAGAGACTTTACAACAAGACATGCGGCTCATCAGTGGCATTCCACCTTGGGTGCAGATGTATTATACACGATTACTTGAGCTCTCCGGAAAAGAAACTATAAAAGAGATCTTTCCGAACTACCAGCTCTTTGTTTATGGTGGTGTGAATTTTCAGCCCTATCGTGCGCAATTAGAGCAACTCACTGGAGGAATCATTAATAGCTTAGAAACTTATCCGGCGTCAGAAGGTTTTATTGCGTTTCAGGATTTAGAAAATGCGGATGATGGTTTGGCATTGCAATGCAACTCTGGCATTTTCTATGAATTTATTCCAATGCAGGAAATTGCTTCTGCCAATCCTAATCGTCTTTCACTGAGTGAAGTTGAATTAGGAAAAGAATATGCGGTGGTAATCAATTCGAATGCAGGATTGTGGGGATATAATCTCGGCGATACGGTTTCATTTGTTTCATTGGATCCTTTTCGTTTGAAAGTAACCGGAAGAGTGAAACATTTTATTTCGGCTTTCGGCGAACATGTCATTGCAAAAGAAGTGGAAGAAGCACTCGAGAAGACTATGATGAAACATCCTTGTTCGGTGCAGGAATTTACTGTAGCACCGCAAGTCAATCCACCGGCAGGACAAAAACCATTTCATGAATGGTGGATAGAATTTGGAACGGCCCCTTCGGATATCATTTCTTTTGCAAAAGATCTTAATGAAGAAATGGCTAAGGAAAATATTTACTACCAGGACCTGATGGATGGAAAGATCCTGCAACCGCTCCAGGTACGATTATTACCCAAAGGATCGTTTAAGGCATACATGCAATCAATAGGGAAACTTGGCGGACAAAACAAAGTGCCGCGGTTGAGTAATGACCGGTCCGTCGCCACCCACCTGGAGGTCTACCTGGACCTGGGTCCTAAACCCACCTAAAGCCCTGATTGACAAGGGGAAGTTTTCTCCTTTTTCAAGCAATAATCCATATCTTTGCACACTATTTTCAAAAAGCTTTCATGCGGTTTTTCCTTTACATCGTGTTGATAACCAGTTCCTTAGTGGCTTGTAAGAGCTCCTTTGAACAAGTCCGGACCAGCAATGATCCGGAGCGCATCTACGCGGAATCCTTCAAGTATTACGACAAAGGCGATTTTTACCGCGCCCAGACCTTGATGGAACTTATCATTAACCAGTACAAAGGGACCAAGGAAGGTGAGGAGCTTTTCTTTAAATATGCCTACACCCATTACAACATGGGGACCTATGAATTGGCCTCCACTTACTTCAACAATTTCGCTGCCACATTTCCATACAGTAAATTCACAGAGGAAGCAGATTTCATGGCTGCTTTTTCTCAATATAAATTATCGCCTTCTTTTCGTCTTGACCAGGAACCTTCCCTGAAAGCTATCAACGCGTTCCAGGATTTTGCCAATAAATATCCTGACAGTGACCGGGTACCGAAATGCAATGAACTCATTGACGAATTGAGAGCTAAACTGGAAGAGAAAGCATTCGAAGAAGGAATGCTCTATTATAACCTGAGTCAATACGAAGCCGCTGTTTCTTCTTTCGAAGATATGTTGTCACAATATCCCGAATCATCGCGTGCGGCCTATGTTCGTTTCCTGATTTTCAAAGCTTCTTATCTGTATGCACAGAAAAGTATTTACGATAAGCGGGCTGAACGATACCAGGAAGCACAGGTTCGGTATAAAGAATACGTAAATCGTTACCCTGCCGGCAAAAACATGCGCGAGGCCAGGGACATCCATAAACAAATTGAAATAGAATCTAAAAATCTTTCCAAATGAGCACTATAAAAAACCTGACCGTTTCCATGGATCCTAATGTCAAAGCAAGAGACATTAAAAACCTGGCGGCACGCTCGAGTAACATCTATGAGTCGATTGCCATCATCACCCGCAGAGCAAGACAATTGTCCAATGACCTGAAGAAAGAACTTCATGACAAGTTGGAAGAATTTGTCGTGGTGACAGAAACGATCGAAGAAATTCATGAGAACAAGGAGCAGATCGAAATCTCCCGTTCTTATGAGAAGATGGCAAGTCCAACCATTCTCGCGACAGAAGAATTCATCAACGGAGACCTTGAGTGGCGCTACCCCGAGCCTGTCATGAGAGAAGAGGAATTTCCGGAAGATATGGAGTGATCTTCCTGATCAGAAATCACAATAGCCATGTCCTCACTGAAAGGCAAAAAAATTCTCCTTGGAGTTTCAGGCAGCATTGCGGCTTACAAAGCTGCTTTTCTTGTCAGACAACTCGTGAAGGAAGGTTGTGCCGTTCGTGTGATCATGACTGAGTCAGCAAGTGATTTCGTTTCTCCACTTACTTTTTCAACGTTAAGCAAAAATCCAGTTGCTTCTAATGTGCATGATGAGCAACAATGGACGAATCATGTTGAATGGGGATTGTGGGCAGATGCCCTGGTGATTGCACCGGCCACTGCACACACGATTGCACGATGTGCTTTAGGATTATCCTCTGACATGTTGACGGCTACTTATCTCTCAGCACGATGTCCCGTTTTTTTTGCACCTGCTATGGATCTGGATATGTGGGTTCATCCAAGCACAACCGAAAACATCAGCCGCCTGCAATCGTACGGTAATTTTATTTTGGATGTAGGCATTGGTGAATTGGCCAGCGGCTTACATGGCCCGGGAAGAATGGCAGAGCCTGAGGATATTGTTTCTCAATTGACGGAATATTTTCATTACCGAATGGACATGGCAGGTGTGCATGTCTTGATCAATGCAGGACCAACTCACGAGTCTATAGATCCTGTTCGCTATATTGGCAATCACAGTACAGGAAAAATGGGAGTAGCGATAGCAGAAGCGTTTGCTAAGAGAGGTGCTGACGTAGAATTGGTACTTGGCCCTGGAAGTGTTGAAACTGCAGATGAACGCATTACGGTTACACGCGTTGTTACAGCTGATGATATGATGAATGCTTGCAACAGGTTATTCCCAAAAGCTAACATCACTGTTTTGGCTGCTGCTGTTGCCGATTATAAACCTGTTCATGTGGCCAACGAAAAAATCAAAAAATCGTCGGCTAAATTGACGCTTGATTTAGTAGAGACACCAGATGTCGCGTCCACTTTAGGAAAACATAAACGACCTGATCAGATCTTAATTGGTTTCGCTCTCGAGACTACTGATGGAGAGCAACATGCCAAAGAAAAACTGGTGAAGAAGAACATGGATATGATTGTGCTTAACAATCCACGAGAAGACGGAGCCGGATTTGGACATGACACCAACAAGGTCACCTTTTTATTCCCGGACAATAAACCACAACACTTTGAGTTAAAGTCAAAGAAAGCAGTGGCTCACGATATAGTCGAAGCTGCATTTAAACTAAAACACGCCGATGCGATTCACTAGGATACTTCCTCTTTTGTTAATTGTTTGCTGTTTTGCATTTGTTCAATCCGGTATTGGCCAGGAGCTCAATGCTACTGTCACGGTGACGGTCCCAAAACTGCAGCAAACCGATCCTGCCGTATTCAAAACGCTTGAACGGGACCTGCAGGACTTTCTCAAACAGGAAAGGTGGACCGAAGATGAGTTTAAACCGTATGAGCGAATTGATTGTAATTTTTCTGTCAATATCACCAGTGAACTTGGCGGTAATTCCTATAAAGCTGATATAGCGCTCAAAGCCATACGGCCTGTGTATGGTTCTGAATACAAAACTGTTCTTATCAATCACGTAGACAGGGATATTGTTTTCAGTTACCTGGAATTTCAACCGATTGAAAACGGAACCCTTTTCTTTAAAGATAATTTGTCTGCTGTGTTTTCATTTTATGTACACTATATCCTCGGATTGTCAGCAGAAAGTTTTGCTATGGGAGCTGGGGACGAACAATTTCAATTAGCGCAAAATATTCTCAGCCAGGTGCCTTCACAAATATCAGATGCGGATAAAGGATGGCAGTCGCAGGGCAAGAAGACGACCCGGTACTGGATGGTTGAAAATATGCTCAATGCTCGATTTAAATCGTTTAAGGAAGCGTGGTACAATTATCATCGTAAGAGCCTGGATGTGATGTATACCAATACAGAGTTGGCTGTGTCGACGATGTTAGAAGCATTAAAGCAAATCGATAAAGTGAATACCGCATATCCGAATTCCTTTGGGGTCATCATGTTTGTCACCGCAAAAAGTGATGAGATCATCGAGATTTTTAAAAATGCTGATCGCACCAGGAAAACAACGGTAGCGGATATCATGCGAAGACTCGATCCTGCTGGTGCCGGAAAGTATAATGTCCTCCGCAATTAAAGCACAACTCGTCATACTCGCTTCCGGAGGTGGAAGCAATGCAGATAAAATCTGTTCCTATTTTCATGGACACCCTTCTATTTCTGTTGGGGTAATTATTACAAACAATCTATCAGCAGGAGTCACTCATATCGCGGCTAAACACAACATAGACTGCCACACCGTTCTTAAAAAAAACTGGGTTGACGAATCCTTCGTTTCGCCCATACTGGAAAAGCACCATATCACACACATCATTCTCGCCGGTTTTTTATTGTTGATTCCGCAATGGCTGATCAAAGCTTATCCCGATCGCATCATCAACATTCATCCTGCTTTACTTCCAAAATATGGCGGCAAAGGCATGTATGGCCATCATGTGCACGAAGCGGTGAAACAATCAGGTGATCATGTTTCAGGAATTACTATCCATGTTGTTGACGAGCATTATGACAACGGTGACATACTTTTTCAACACGAGGTTCCATTGCAGCCTGATGATACGGCTGAGATGATTGCATCGCGTGTTTTAACAGCGGAGCATTATTATTATCCGAGGGTGATTGAGAAGTGGGTGATGAATGAGCCCTTTCGCCCCTAAATCCCCTGATGGTTCGACCGGCTATACTCATCCTCGTGCTACAGCTCACCAACCGAGGGGACTTCTGGTTGAATGATGAATAGCGAATATCGAATAAGGAAGTAGAAGTTGAAGTTGAAGAAGTGGAAATTGAGTGAGAAGTTGAAGTGGAAATCTCATTGGTTTCAAAGGTCCGGAGGACCGGAATGTCTATCATCGTCTTACCATGGCGTTCGCTATTTCAACATAACCACCCCACTCCTCTGGAAACCGATAAGCATATCCAGCAAGGCCCTGCAATCCACCCGTGTGAATAGCTAATATGGAATCTTGCGAGTTGAAATAATTGCTCTTCATTTTATCATTTATCGCAAATAAAATTTTGCCGGTGTAAACGGGATCCAATACGATTCCGGTGGACGATGTAAACGAAGTCATGAAGTCAATCAATTCCTGGTTGAATTTTCCGAAACCACCAAAATGATAATCGGGCCAGAGATCCCATTGACAACTTGGTTGTATATCATATTCCGAAAGTATCGACTCGATGTAGCTTCTCTCACATCCTTTCCAGGCTGGAACAATATGAAGATTAATTTCCTTTGGCAATGATTTGATCAATCCGCATGCCGTACACATTGATCCACCTGCAATCACGATATGATTGAATCCTGCACCTTGAATTTCATCAGCAATCTCAGCCGATCCTGCTATCCCTTCTTGAGATAATCCGCCTTCAGCAATAAAGAAGGCATCAGGATAACGTTCCTTCGATTTGATGTTATCAAAATGATGGTATTCATCAGGAGCAACAAATTCAACGAGGCAATTTAATTCGGTAAGTCTTTTTATTGATGGATTGTGAACATCCGGTTCATACGCTCTTATTATGGCAATAAGCTGGATATGAAATACATGACATGCTTCTGCCAGCGCCACGAGATGATTGCTAAACATTCCTCCTTTACTGACTATCGTGCTGATGTTGTTTTCTAAAACGTATTGCAGCGGATACTTTAGCTTATAATATTTATTTCCGGACGACCAGGAGTGCAGAAGGTCGAGGCGAAGGACATGAAAGTTTTTTTGAAAAGCAGGATGCTGTACAAATTGGATCTCTCCTGGCGTAAATTGATTCCATTGCATCCCTGAAGACATGAAAGAAATGCTAAGCTTGTATTAACACCACTCTCTTCGTCTTAATAGTCCGCCCCAAATTATCCTGAAGCCTATAGATATAGGTGCCGCGTTGAAGGTCACCTAAATCAACAGTGATCGTTTTACGAGGATCATCGACATACACTTCAACCTCTTTTACCAGCGTGCCCAGGATATTGAGGATTCTCAACTTATAATATCCGTTATCCATGTTACTCAACTGAAACCGCACGTAATCAAAACTTGGATTTGGATATGCAAATACATCGGGCTTTGAAGGTTCATCCGGAACAATACGAGTAGCAATCGGATGTGTTTTAAATTCAATTTTAATGGGTTGTCCGCCTTCCTTTACTTCCACTTCAGCTAACATCAGGCCCATGTCCGAGGAGACAAATCGATAAAATTCTTCATTCCGAATCAGGTGAATTCCGGGTACCATTGTTGTAACATCTCTCCATAAGTAGCCTGTTCGAATTTCTACACGGATCGCACTCTTACGAATGACATGCTGCCGGTTGACAGGATTGACTTCAGTAGGAAGATAAAGTGTGCCTTCGCCATCTACATCGATATCTTCATTTATTGTATAAGTGATCCGGCAAGTATCAGGAAGTTGCGAAGGAGTCCAATTACAAGTCATATGCTTGGGCCAAGGAAAGGTGGTGACCATCCTGCCTTTATAACTGGTATGTTCGCCTAACACGCCTCTGTAAAAAGCTTTATACGACGGCGTCATCGTATACGTCAGTCGTGTATCCGGACAAATAGGATTGTCTTCGATGACCTGGGTGATCTCTGCTGCATTGCCTGTTAATTCAAGAATGGCATCGGGTTGTGATCCATTCATCAATTGTGCATGCGTCTTGTCACCAACCACCATAAGATTCCGGCTGATGGCATAAGGTGCACGTAATGAACGAAAATCCCAAACTTGTGCCGGCCCGGGTTGTGTCATGATATCACGATCAGGAAAATATTCGCGGGCATAATAGATAGTATCCTCCGCCATTTTTGACCAATTCATGTACTGCGCACTCAGTGCGGCATGAAATAGTAAAATGATGAAAAGGCATCGTGTACGTATCATTGCATCCATTGCAAGCCAACAAATTTAGAATACTCTCCCTGGCGAACCATTAAGGTAGCATGATCCCCGGTTTCTACAATTCGCCCATGTTGTAAAACAATGATCTGATCAGCATGTTGAATAGTAGACAACCGATGTGCAATGACAATGGATGTCCGTCCTTTCATCAGGATCGTTAGTGCTTCCTGAACCTGTCTTTCCGATTTTGAATCCAACGATGCTGTAGCTTCATCGAGAATGAGAATAGGCGGATTGATCAATAACGCCCTCGCTAAAGTCATTCGTTGACGTTCACCTCCACTGAGTGTACTCCCCCTGTCACCAATGATTGTATCATAACCGAGCGGCGTATTGATAATGAAGTCATGAATCTGCGCCACCTTGGCGACCTCCATAACTTGTTCCCTGCTCGCATCTGGTTTTCCAAAAGCAATATTATTGAAGATAGTATCATGAAATAACACCGGATCCTGGTTGACAATGCCCATCAGGCTTCGCAATTGTTTCAGGTCCATTTCCCTGATATCCATTCCATCGATTTTAATCGCACCTTCTGTTACGTCATGAAATCGTGGCAAAAGATCAGCCAAGGTTGACTTACCTGTTCCACTTGCGCCTACAATCGCTAACACTTGTCCTTTCGGAATGGTGAGATTGATATTTTCTAATACAGGCTCACCATCTTTACTGTATTTGAAACCCACATTTTCAAACCTGATCTCCCGATTAAAAGAATGCACGGGAATTGGATTTGAAATGACCGGGATGTTTTCCTTGTTGTCAATAATTTCATTGACACGATCAACTGCGGCCAGTCCTTTCTGGATATTATAATACGCAGAAGAAAAATTCTTTGACGGCGCAATGACATTGAAGAAGGCATATAAAAATGCAAAGAAAGTTTCCGGTTTTATTTCTCCTTTGAATACCAGGTTGGCACCATACCAAAGTAATACTGCAACTATCGCTATTCCTAATACTTCAGAAAGCGGAGATGATAAATCCCGCCTGTACATGATGCGGGTCAACAGCTTACGATAAAGATCATTGATAGCAAAAAATCTGCGTTTCTGATATTCCTGAGCATTGAAGCCTTGAACAATCCGCATTCCATTGAGACTCTCTTCAACATGAATGACCAGATCTGCTAAATGTCCCTGTACTGTTTTAGATTGACGTTTAAGATTTCTACTGATGCGTCCGATAACAAAGACAGTGACGAGAATCAAAACAAAAACAAAGAGCGTCAACCTCACACTCGTCACCAGCATAAATGCAATGCTGCCAATGATAACGATTGGTTCTTTGAAAATAGATTCTATAACATTCAGAATTGAATATTCAATCTCTTGCACATCCGTGCTGACCCTGGCTAAGAGATCGCCTTTTTTGCCTCGCGTAAAAAACGCAAGAGGAAGCTCCATGTATTTCGCGTAAATTTTATTGCGCACATCTCTAACAATACCATTGCGAACCTGGGCCATGAAGACCAGCGATAAATACCGAAAGAGATTTTTTAAAAAGAAAATAAAAACGAAGGTGATGCAGACTATGATGAGTGCACCTTCCTGCGAATAGAGTTCAACCAACTTGCCAAACGCATATTCTAACCAGGTCTGAATATTGCCGATGGAAAATGGAACCGGTTCAGGAGAAGGTTTGACACGTCCGAATAAGATCTGGAAAAACGGAATGATGATCGGAATGCTGATCACCATGCACAAGGCCATCAGGACATTGCAGACAATGTTCATCATCAGGGGAAACTTATATCCCTTGAGATAATCAATCAATTCCCTGAGGGGACTGCGCCCTGCCTCGGCCATTAGTCTTCCAGCTTGAACGTCTCCAGAAAACCGGTATGGAAATCTCCCCTGCGGAATGCAGGATCCTGCATCAGTTTTTTATGGAACGGAATAGTCGTATGAATACCTTCAACGATAAATTCATCCAATGCGCGTTGCATTTTGGTAATACATTCCTCCCGTGTCGGTGCCTTGCAAATCAATTTTGCAATCATGCTATCATAGTAAGGCGGAATCGTGTAGCCGGCATATACATGCGTATCGACGCGGACACCATGGCCTTTTGGACTATGAAATGACGTAATCGTTCCGGGAGAAGGCCTAAAATTATTGTAAGGATCCTCTGCGTTGATCCGGCATTCCATCGCATGACTATTTGGAAAATAACTTTTGCCAGTTATAGGAATACCTGCAGCAACTTTGATTTGTTCTTTGATGAGATCATGATCGATTACCTCTTCGGTCACGGGATGCTCCACCTGGATACGGGTATTCATCTCCATGAAATAAAAATTCTTGTGCTTGTCGACAAGAAATTCAATCGTACCGACACCTTCGTAGTCAATGGATTTTCCAGCTTTGATAGCGGCCTTACCCATTTTATTGCGAAGCGATTCATCCATGAACGGAGATGGTGATTCTTCCAATAATTTTTGGTGACGACGTTGAATAGAACACTCTCTTTCTGAGAGGTGCACAACGTGGCCATGCTGATCACCAATAATTTGAAATTCTATATGACGAGGTTGCTCAATAAATTTTTCAATATAAATACCATCGTTACCAAAAGATGCTTTTGCTTCCTGGCGCGCTTTATTCCACAGATCTTCTAATTCACCTTCATTCCATACGACGCGCATCCCTTTTCCTCCACCACCGGCCGTAGCTTTCATGATGACGGGATAGCCGATTTCCTTACTCACTTTTTTTGCATGAGCAACATCGATGACTAGACCGCCACTACCTGGGACAACAGGAACACCTGCTTTGATCATCGTTTCTTTTGCAGTGATCTTGTCGCCCATCTGTGTGATCATCCAGGGTGTAGGGCCGATAAATTTTACACCATATTCTTTACATACTTCTGCGAAATCTGCATTTTCTGCAAGGAACCCATAACCAGGATGAATAGCATCGGCATTAGTGATTTCAACAGCCGCCATGATGCGTGGAATGCTGAGATAGGAATCGCTTGATTTAGGGGGGCCGATACATACTGCTTCATCAGCAAAGCGAACATGCAAACTATTTTTATCAGCCGTGCTATAAACAGCAACTGTACTGATGCCCATTTCCTTGCAGGTGCGTATGACGCGCAAGGCTATTTCTCCCCTATTGGCAATTAGTATTTTCTTAAACATCCGAAATGATTGAGGTAAGATGAGATGGTTTCAACAATCGAAATAGTGTATCGATGTTGAATCAACCATTCGGGTCTATCAGGAAAAGTAACTGATCGTATTCGACAGGAGAAGCATCTTCCGCCACTACCTTGACAATTTTGCCAGACACTTCTGATTCGATTTCATTGAAGAGTTTCATGGCTTCTACAATACATACTACTGTGCCTACCTCTACTTTATCTCCTGGTTTTACATAAGGACCCTTTTCCGGAGAAGCAGATCTATAAAAAGTACCTACAATTGGCGATCTGATTTCGACCAGGTTTTCTTTAGCAGCACCCGTTGGAGTACCGCTGGTATTATCAGTATCGGATTCTGCAGTTGATTTTGTTTCGGCAGGAGTAGAAGAACCCGAAACCGCCGGTGCAACAGGTGCCATTGGAGCAACTGGCACATAGGCTGGTATTGATTCTCCTGACCTGGATTTTGAATAGAATTTCGTTTTAACAGAAAACGCCATTTCGCCTTCCCTGAACTTGAACTCGGCCAATTCCAACCGGTTGACAAGTTTGAGCAGCTCTTGAATTTCTTTTGAGTCCATCTGTTGTGATTATTTAGCCCTTTCGATATAGTTTCCGGTAGCCGAATCAATTTTGATCTTCTCGCCGGCATCAATAAAAAGTGGAACTTTCACTTCAGCCCCGGTTTCCACTTTCGCCGTTTTAAGGGTATTGGTCGCCGTATCACCGCGCAAACCAGGTTCAGTATAAGTGACCTCCAAGATAACATATTGAGGCAATTCGACCGACAATGGCACTTCGAGTGCAGCGTGCATTAATATCTCCACTTCCAGCCCCTCTTTCATGAGATTGGCATTCTCAATCATGGCTTCCTGAACACTGACCTGTTCGTAGGTTTCATTGTTCATAAAATTATAGCCCATCTCGTCCTTGTAGAGGAATTGAAACTTGCGCCTTTCCACCCTCACATCGGCGATGGTATGGCCAGACTGGAAGGTGTTATCGACCACTTTGCCGGAGGTCAGGCTCTTCAACTTCGTCCGGACAAAGGCATTCCCCTTTCCCGGCTTAACGTGCTGAAAATCAACTACAATATATATGTCGTTATTAAATTCGATACAGATTCCTTTCCTGATGTCTGTAGTAGTAGCCATGTAATGAAGGGTTTGAATTTTTTTAAAATGAGGGCGCAAATATACGCATAGAGCATGGAGCAAAGGGCATAGAATTGAATTGGGTTTGTCTCAGTTATAGTCTTTCGGGAAGATGGACTTGTATCATTAACTGAATTGATCAGAACATTCGCAGAAACTGCGAATTAAAGACTTAAAGTATTACTTCAGAATGCCAAACACATTATGGTAATTATGTGGATACTTAGGCAACTATGCTAATCCTCATGATATACATAACTATCACATTATGAGTAATTTAAATGTGACTTTATTTGTAAAATGCTTTGAACTTTGTATTAATGGGTATAGTTTTGGTGTTATAGATTATATATAATAAAGGTTTACTCAGATTTATTGAAATGGCACGCCATAGTTTAAAAGAAAAGTCAGTCAATAAGGATTCAGCAGGCTTGAAAGCCGGAATCCTTTGCAAAGAGGAGTCATTTATTCATTTTACCAGGTCAAGCGAAGCCGCTGACCCAGCGGTATTAGCCCAAGTCGACAGTATTATTGAAGCAATCAATGAAGCCAAAGAAATCCATTCCGGCAGAAAAGAAGGAACAACCTTCGACGATTTCCTTAGCGATTTTTAAAGTAATTGCTACCGACCCATTTAAAGCAGAGGCTCGAGAGTTAAAGAAAAAGTATCCAAATATCAAAGACGACTTCTTTGAGCTTCACAAAGTATTAAGAAAAGAACCCAGGACAGGTGATAATTTGGGAGGAAATCTATACAAGATTCGAATGGCTATTACTGATAAGGCTCAAGGGAAAAGTGGGGGCGCGCTAGAGTTATCGTATGGGTAAAGGTTATCGATAAACGAGCCTACGTATTGGCTGTCTACGACAAATCCGAAAAGGACAATGCAATTATCGCTGCCATGAAGCAGAGAATTAAAGACTTAGGATTGGATACTTAACCGCTCAATAGGCCCAGGACCATAAGCTGGCACCCCAGGTGTAGCCACCGCCAAAAGAGGTCAGGATGATTTTGTCTCCAGGCTCCAGTTTATCTTCCCATTCCCAAAGACATAAGGGTATGGTGGCGGCTGTGGTGTTACCGTATTTCTGAATATTGACCATCACTTTTTCCATCGGGAATTTCAACATATCGGCTACAGCCTGGATGATGCGGAGATTAGCCTGGTGAGGCACTACATATTTGATCTCCTCGGGGCTGAGATTATTTCGTTTCAAAATTTCAGCAATTGCTTCAGCCATTCCTTTCACGGCTGCTTTAAAAACTGGCTTACCATCCTGGTAGAGATAGTGCCATTTTTTATCGATGGTTTCATGCGTTGGAGGATTCTTCGAACCACCTCCTTTCATGTGTAAAAATTCCTCACCCACTCCATCGACACGCATCCAACTATCGAGCAAACCATTACCATCTGTCCTGGGCTGAAGGAGAATAGCAGCAGCTGCGTCACCAAACAAAATGCAGGTTGCACGATCGGTGTAGTCGGTAATCGTACTCATCTTATCGGACCCGACTACAATCACATTTTTGTATTGCCCTGATTCGATAAACTTGGCACCAGTCGTTGCGGAAAAAAGAAAACCAGAACAAGCAGCTTGTATATCAAAAGCAAAAGAATTTTTCGCACCTACTTTATGGCAAATCAATGTACCGGTATCCGGAAAGAAATAATCCGGTGTGACGGTGGCGCAAATCAGCAGATCGATATCCAGAGGAGACACACCTGTTTTCTTCAACAATGCATCGACGGCATAGGCTCCCATATCAGATGTGACGATGTTGGGATCGCGCATGATGTGGCGCTCTTCGATACCGGTCCTGGCCTTGATCCACTCATCGTTGGTATCGACCATCGTTTCAAGGTCCTTGTTGGTGAGTATATCTTTTGGAATGAAACCGTGAACGCCGGTGATTGCGGCTCGGATCTGTGACATCAGCTCTCGATTTTAGGACGGCGAAGGTAGGTATTTCCCCCATTACCCTATTGATTATTAACCGCTTAAACAAGATCTCCGGAGGATGGGAAATGCTGCTGGGTTGGCACTATAATTGCAGTATAAAATAATAGAATACAGCATTTTATAAATTACTATTAATCATAATGTTATGAACTTATGTCTTTTGATCAGCCTCTTTAGCTTCCTGGTTCCGGGCCCCCAGGTTCCCAATTACTATCGCTCTTATCCGACTGCCAGGTCAGAAGCCTCAAAAGCGCAGAAGGACATGTTGATTTTCTTTTCTTCAGCCTCCTGTGACAATTGCAACAAGGCCTGGTCGGCTTTTACCAAAGACGCCAATGCGGTCAATAAGTACATCTCCACCCAGGTCGTGACGGACAATTTTGATGGCCAGATCTTATACGAGCATTTCGATCCGGGAAGTGTACCAGCTTGGGTTGTTTTAGACGCGAATGGCAAGGTGAAAGAAAGATGGCAGGGTGGCTGGAAGGATGCTTATGGAAAAGGAACCTTGTTTGCCGAAGAAACACCTTCGCCAGAAACAGTGAAAAAATCAGAAACGGTCGTAAACACAAAGCCTGTTTCAACATCTTCAACATCTTCAACAGCTTCAACAGCTTCAACAACTTCAACAACTTCGAAGCCCACTACTCCACCTTCAACACCCGCAAAAGAATCTGTGGCAAAAACAGAAACTAAAACTGCAACTCACGAAGAAAAGGTAACGACAACACCATCAACAACTTCAAAACCTTCAACACCTTCAACATCTTCAACACCTTCAACATTTTCAACACCTTCAACAACATTTATCATTCAGGCAGGCTACTTCGGTTCAGAAACGAATGCCCAAAAATGTGTTGCTGATCTAAAAGCTAAAGGATTCACGCAGTTTTCAATTCAACCTTTGCAAAAAAACGGATCTACTTTCTACCAGGTTTGGTCCACTAATTATGCAACGGAAAAAGAAGCGCAGGCAAAACTTCAACAACTCACTGCTGCAGGTTTAAAAGGAACTGTGAAAAGTGCTTCGTGATGTTAGATTTCGTCGAAATCCGACAAGGTATTAGGTCGAATAAAACTCTTAAATATTGCCAGATTTCGACAAAATACCAGGGCGATTTAATGATCTTAAATAGTGCAAGATTTCGGCGAAATCCGACAAAAAACCAGGGCGATTTAATACACTTAAATAGTGCCGGATTTCGACGAAATCCGACAAAGTATTAGGTCGAATTTATAAAACTTAAATAGTGCCAGATTTCGGCGAAATCCGACAAAATACCAGGCTGAATTAATACACTCAAATTATGCCGGATTTCGGCGAAATCCTTCTGGAGACAAGAGATTAAATCTCTCTACTTTTAGCGGCACAAACCATTCACCTTGGCTTCAACTCTATTATTGCGAAGGATTAAAAGCCTTGTGGGTATACAGCCTGCAGGTCTTCTCGTATTGAAAGGTGAATCCCTTGGTATCCTTGAATCGATTGATGATGCTTACCTGTTTATCGAGAAGGGTAAAATTATTTCCTTTGGAAAAGATGCTGATTGTAAAATCGAAAGAGCAGATGAAGTCATTGATTGTACGGGCAAATTAGTACTTCCCGCTTTTTGTGATAGTCATACGCATCTTGTTTTTGCAGCATGGCGGGAAAGTGAATTTGTAGATAGGATTCGGGGACTGACGTATGAAGAAATTGCAAAGCGTGGCGGAGGAATTTTAAATTCTGCTGCGAAGTTGCAATCGATGTCTGAAGATGAATTATTTGATCGTGCCCAACTTCGTTTGCATGAAGTCACGAGAATGGGAACAGGAGCCATTGAAATAAAAAGTGGTTATGGCCTGACGGTGGAGAGTGAGATCAAAATGCTTCGTGTCATTCGAAGATTGAAAGATCAAAACATCATTCCTGTCAAAGCCACTTTTCTTGGAGCCCATGCGATGCCGATGGAATACAAAACCAATCGGGCCGGGTATATCAAACTCATTAAAGAAAATATGTTGCCACAAATCGCTGCAGAAGGTCTTGCAGACTACATCGATGTGTTTTGCGACAAAGGATTTTATACCGTTGAAGAAACTGATGAAATATTAACTGCAGGAACAAAATATGGATTGAAGGCCAAGATCCATGCGAATGAACTAGACTATTCGGGTGGTATACAAGTTGGAGTTAAGCACAATGCTGTTTCAGTTGACCATCTTGAATATACTGGCTCAGAGGAAATAGAAGCTCTCCGGAATTCACAAACCATTGCCACCATTCTTCCTTCCACTGCCTTTTTTCTTGGCCTCCCCTATGCTCCGGCGCGGAAGATGATTGAGAATAATATTGCTGTTGCCCTCGCATCGGACTACAATCCAGGAACTTCGCCGAGTGGAAATCTTTCGTTCGTTCTTTCCCTGGCTGCTATAAAACTGAAGATGCTCCCTTCAGAGGCTTTAAATGCTTTGACTGTTAATGGAGCTGCTGCGATGGGTGTACAGGAAACGAATGGAAGTATAACGCCTATGAAATCAGCCAATTTGATTATTAGTAAAGCTATTCCGGGGATTGATTATTTGGCGTATTCATATGGGCATGGGTGGATTGATAAAGTGATCATTGGAGGTAAAGTCACATAACATTCTGCTCCTTCACTCTGCCCCTAAATCCCATAATGGTTCGACCTGCTATACTCATCCATGTGCTACAGCTCACCAACCGAGGGGACTTCCTTTAGTATTTATCAAAAAGAAATATTCTCGAATTAATAAAAATGATCGGCGTAGGCTATGCCGGGCCTGTACTGAGCGGAG
>Ga0068851_10000129_pt1 | contig 40634 bp, 29 predicted proteins | sample KBSCornC12_FD_66588 | JGI IMG/M metagenome (GOLD analysis project Ga0068851, IMG submission 66588) | Corn rhizosphere microbial communities from Kellogg Biological Station, Michigan, USA - KBS Corn C1-2 | ecosystem: Host-associated > Plants > Roots > Rhizosphere > Soil ...
CGGCGGCGGGGTCGTAGAGGATCTCCGCCTCGGGCCAGCGCTGGTGGACGCGGATGCTGAGATCGGTCTCCTCGCAGCCAACCGGCAGCGTCCCCACCCGGCCGAGCTCGTGGCTGAAGCCGCCGACCTCGACCAGCGGCTCGCGGCGGAAGGACATGTTGGCGCCGACCAGGTTGCGGACCGGTTCGAGCTCTTGCGGCATCCCGGAATGGGTGCAGCCGACCACCCAGTCGAACTCGGGTGGGAACCAGCCCGGCTTGCCCTCGACCCAGCGCGGTCGCACCGTCCCCCCCGCCCCCAGCACGTCGGGGTCGGCGTAGGCGGCGGCGAGGTGCGCCAGCCAGTCGGGGGCGGCGATCGCGTCGTCGTCGAGGAAGGCGACGACCTCTCCCGTCGCCTCGGCGACGCCGCTGTTGCGGGCGCCGGAGAGACCCTTGCGCTCGCGATTGGCGACGATTTTCAGGTCCGGCCAGAGCGCCCGCACCTCGTCCAGCAGCTCCGGCGCGTGGTCGATCACCAGCACGATCTCGTGCGGCGGGAGCGTCTGCGCCCGCAAGGAGTCGACGGCTTCGGTTAGAACCTCTAGACGGTCGCGCGTATAAGCGCAGACGACGACCGAGATGGTGGGCGGCAAGCTCGGCACCGGCCGGATTCTGACACGACGACCGTCCCCACCCTGCCAGTCTTCAGCCATGCGAATCATGATGCTCGCCCAATCCATCGCCCCGATCGTCGGCGGCGAAGAGCGCGTGGTCGAGGACCTGAGCCGCGAACTGATCGCCCGCGGGCACGAAGTTTCGATCGCCACCCTGCAGCAGCCGGGCGACCTGCCGGTGGGCGAGGTCGCCGGGGCGCGGGTCCATCCGCTGCGCAGCACCAGCTACCGGGTGACGAGGAGCAACCGGGACACCGAGCGCCGCCACGCGCCGCCGGCGCCGGACCCTGAGACGGTGCGCGACCTGAGCCGGGTGCTGCGGCGAGAGCGCCCCCAGATCGTCCACGCCCACAACTGGCTCGTCCACTCCTACCTGCCGCTGACGCGCAGCTCCCACAGCGCCCTCGCCCTCTCCCTGCACGACTACGGCCTGATCTGCGCGACCAAGCGGTTGCGGCGCAGGAACCACGTCTGCTCGGGGCCGGCGCCGGTCAAGTGCCAGGTCTGCGCCAGCCGGCACTACGGGGTGACGAAGGGGCTGGTGGCTGCTTTCGGCACCCGGACCTTCGGACCACGGCTGCGCCGAGCGGTCGACGTCTTCCTGCCGGTCAGCTCCACCGTCGAGGAGCTCTGCCGGATCGGCGAGGACGAAGTCTCCCGCGTCATCCCCAACTTCATCGGCGAGCTGCCGCGGGCGCCGAGCGAAGACCCGCGACTGGCCCAGCTTCCCGACGAGCCCTTTCTCCTCTACTTCGGCGATGTCACCGAGGACAAGGGTGTCTGGGAGCTGGCCGAGGCCCATCGGATGCTCGACGATCCACCGCCGCTGGTCCTGATCGGCCGCTGCTACATCGACGAGCTGGCGAGCCGGCCGGGGGTGCACGTGATGGGCACCTGGCCGCACGAGCTGGCGATCGAGGCGCTGCGTCGCTCGCTCTTCAGCGTCGCCCCCTCGCTCTGGCCGGAGCCCTTCGGCCTGGTCGCCCTCGAGGCCGCGGCAGCGGGCAAGCCGATCGTCGCCACCGCCACCGGCGGGCTGCGCGACATCGTCATCGACGGCGAGACCGGCCTCCTGGTGTCACCAGAAGACCGCGAGGCACTGGCCGCCGCCCTGCAGAAGCTGATCTCAGACGCCAGCCTGCGGGAGCGGCTGGGCGCCGGCGCGAAGCAACAGGCCGCCAAGTTCAGCCCCGCCGCGATCGTCCCCCAGTTCGAGCAGGCTTACCAGCTGGCTCTGGAAACGCACGACTCGGCGGCGTCAAACCGGACGAAATAGTTGAAGTTTCCATAGCGATCCCTGATTTTTTGCCACGATGCGCGGGGAGGCAAATTGGAATCCAGGGATGAGAAGCAGCGCCGGCTCGGACAGTCGCGGCATTCGCGAACCCGTCGAAGGCTCAAGCGCCTCGCTCTGATTGCGGCTACCGCCACTCTCCTGCTCTCTGCTGTGCCCACGGGCGCTTCGGCCACCATGCTTCCGGAAAAAATCACCGAAAACATGACGCTGACGGCTGCCGGTAGCCCCTACACCGGCACCCCGACGATCAGCGCGGGGATAACCGTCAAAGCCGAACCCGGCACCGTCCTCAAGGTCAACAGCCTCACGGTCAAAGGCACGCTCAAGGCCGAAGGCGCGGCCGAAAAACGGGTCGTCTTCACCGGCCCCAAAGCGGAAAACCCCGGCGAATGGGGAGCGATCAAGTTCGAACCGGGCAGCGGTGAATCAGTGCTCAACTACGTCGAAGTCGCCTATGGCGGGGCCGGAACCAACACCGGCATGCTCTACGTCAACGCCTCCTCCCCGACGATCACCAACACGGTGATCCGCAAAAGCCAGTACCAGGGCATCAGCGCTCCCCACGGGGGAAGCCCCGTCATTGCCTTCGATCAGTTCATCAGCAACGGAGGGGGCGCAGGCCGCGCCGCAATCTCCTACGCCGCCAGTGCGGCCGAACCAGGAGAAGTCTTCATCCACGACAACATCGTCGAAGGGGGCGGGACGGGCATCCTCGTCGGGAACTCGACGACCGGGACCACTGGCGGGAATCTTGGCGGCAACGCGGTGGTAGGAACCAACGGTCGGGGCCTGAGCTACAGCGGCACCGACATTCCCGGCAACATCACCGAAAACATCGCGGTCGGCAACAAATTCGACGACATATCCGTCACCGGCACGGTCGCCCACTCCTCGACCTGGGGCCCGGGCATCAACCACATCGCGATCACGGAAGTAACGGTCGCCGCGGGAGTGACGCTCTCGATCAAACCAGGCGTCTACCTGACCAGCCCGAAAATGGTCGTCAAAGGCACGCTCAAGGCCGAAGGCACCGCCGAAGAACCGATCATCTTCACCGGCGCCAAAGCCGAATCCCCGGGCGAATGGGGCAACGTCAAATTCGAACCGGGCAGCGGTGAATCTGTCCTCGACCACGTCGAAGTGGCCTTCGGGGGGAGCTCGGCGAATACCGGCGCTGTCGAAGTCAACGGCTCCTCGCCGACGATCACCCACACCACGTTCCGCAAGGACAAGTACCAAGGCATCAACGTGCCGCACGGCGGCAGTCCGGAAATCGCCAACGACCTCTTCATCGAAAACGGGTTCGCTTTCGGCACCGCAGCGATCATCTACGCCGCAAACGCGACCGAAACCGGCGAAGTCAATATCCACGACAACGTGGTCTCAGGGGGCGGGGGCGGCATCGCAGCTTCCAGCAGCTCGCCTGTTGGCGCCGGCGGGAACATGGGCGGCAACGTCGTGACGGGGACCAAAGGGACCGGCCTCTCCTACGGCGGTAACGACATTCCCGGGAACATCACCGAAAACATCGCGATCGGCAACGCCAACAACCAGATCACGATCTCCGGGACCGTCGCCCATTCCTCCACCTGGAACAACGCCGGCGCCGACATCAACACCTCGAATGACGTGACGATCGCGGCGGGGGTCACGTTGACCGTCCACCCGGGCGTCGTTCTCCTCCCCCACAAAATCATCGTCAAAGGCACCCTCAAAGCCGAAGGCACCGCGGAAGCACCGGTCATCTTTACCGGGGCGAAATCCGAAAGCTCCGGCGAATGGGGCAACATCAAGTTTGAAGCCGGCAGCGGCGAATCGGTCCTCGATCACGTCGAAGCGGCGTTTGGGGGATCGACGCTCAGCGGCGGCATGATCGAAGTCATAAAAGTCTCGCCGCGCATCACCAACTCGACGATTCGCAAGGCCAAGTACTACGGGATCAAGGTGACCGAATCCGGCTCTCCGACGATCGAACACGATCGCTTCCGAGACAATGCCAACGGTCTCAGCTACACGGGGACCGGCAAACTCTCGGCGACCCACAATGACTGGGACTGCGAAAGCGGCCCGAGCCCCGCAGGCTGCGGCGATTCGGTGACGGGGAATGTGAACTGGGAACCGAGCGAAAAGCTCCCCGAACTCAACGGGCTTTGCCGGGGCAAGGAATCCCAGTGCGGCGAAGGCGCCGATCCGGTCAGCCTTGCGACGGGCGCCCTCAACTACTCCCACCGCGACCTGGTGCTGACCAACAAGAGCAGCGTCCCGCTCGAATTCACCCGCAGCTACTACTCGGGCAGCGAAGCAGACACCGGCCTCGGCCCGGGCTGGTCGCAGACGGGGCTCGCCAGCGTCGCCGAACTGGCCTCCGGCGAAGTCCTGGTCGTCCGCCAGGACGGCCGCCAAGACCTCTTCCAGAAAACCGAAGCCGGCTACCAGGCGCCCTCGGGTGTCACCGACACGCTCGCCAAAGTCGAAGGCACCTTCCAGCTGACGACCCTCGAGAACACCGTCTACCGCTTCGACTCCAGCGGCCGGATCGCCTCGATCACCGACGACCACGGTCTCAAAACGACCTACGCCTACGACGCCAACGGGCGCCTGGCCACGATCACCGACCCCTCCGCCCAGACCCTCACCTTCTCCTACAACGCCTCCAACCACATCACGCTGGTCAAAGACTCGACCGGCCGCGAAGTCAAATTCGCCTACTCGGCCGCCGGCGACCTGGAAACGGTCACCGACGCCTTGGGCGGAGTGACGAAATACGCCTACGACTCCCAGCACCGGATCACCCAGATCACCGACCCTCGCGGCAACGTGATCCTCAAAAACACCTACGACTCCCAGGGCCGGATCATCGAACAGCGCGACGGCCTCGAAGACCTCTGGAAACTGGCCTACGGGTCGGGCGAAACCACCGTCACCGAACCCGGCGGCGGCAAACTCAAATACGGCTTCGATGCCCAGAACCGCGTCGTCTCAGAAACCGACCAGCTCGGCCACATAACGACGACCAGCTACGACGCCGCCGGCAACGTCAGCGAAGTGATCAGGCCCGGCGGGGCCAAATGGAGCTTCGGCCACGACGCGGCCGGCAACCTCACCTCGGCCGAAGATCCCGAAGGCGGCGAACGAGGCTACGAATACGACTCGAAAAACCGCCTCACTACCTACACCGACGCCCGTGGCAGCTCCTGGAGCTACGAATGGTCTGCCGTGGGCGATCTGACCAAGATCACCGACCCCGAAGGCGGCGAAACCACCCTCACCTACAACGCCTCCGGCCAGCCGCTTACTGCGACCGACCCCGACGAACACAAATCCGAATTCAGCTACGACGCCCGCGGCAACCAGACCAGCGCGACCGACCCACTCGGACACAAAACGAGCTTCGAATACAACACCCGCAACTACCTGACCGCGAAGACCCTGCCTGGCTTAAAAGCCGAAAGCTTCGAAGTCGACGCGCTCGGCGACGTCCTCGCCCGCACCACCCCCGAAGGCCACAAAACCAAATACGCCTACGACCAAAACGGCCTGCCGACCCAGGTCACCGACCCCGCCGAAGGCGTCTGGAAAATCGAACGCAACGCGATGGAGCGCCCGACGCTCTACACCGACCCCCTCGGCCAGCAGACCAAAGTCACCTACAACGGCAACCTGCGGCCGACCAAAGTCACCAACCGCCGTGGCAAGGAAACGAGCTACGCCTATGACCTCGCCAACCAGCTGACCGAAGTCGCCCGCCCCGAAGGCGGGGTCTGGAAATACGGCTATGACGCCCGCGGCAACCGCACCAGCAGCCTCGATCCACGCGGCAAAGAAACCACCTACGCCTACGACCTGCTCGACCGGATGAGCGAAGCCAAAGAGCCGCTCTCGGCGACGAGTAAATACGGCTATGACGCAAACGGCGAGCTGACCTCGCTCACCGACCCGCGCGCCAACACGACGAGCTACGCCTACGACAAACTCGGCCGCCTTATCGAAATCGCCCAGCCGCTGGAAAAGGAAACGACCTACACCTATGACCCGGCGGGCAACGAGCTGACCAAGACCACCGCGCTCGGCACGCTCGAATACGGCTACGACGCCGCCAACCGGCTGGCCTCGATCGAATCCGGCGAATCGACCCTGCGCTCCTATGGCTATGACGCCGCCAACCGGCTCACCGCCGCCACCGACGCCGAAGGCCACAAAATCGAACTCGCCTACACCGAAGAGGGGCGCCCCAACTCGATCAAAGACGGCCGCGGCCAATCGCTGACGCGCACTTACGACTCGCGCGGCAACCTGGTCAAACAGGTCGACGGCCGCGGCACGCTCGAATACGGCTACGACAAACTCGACCGGATGACCTCGCTCACCGACCCGCAGGGCAAAACGCTGGGCTTCGGCTATGACCCTGAGGGCGACTTAACCGAAGTCACCCGCCCGGGCGGCCTCACCACCACCAACCTCTATAACGAAGCCGGCCGCCTCGCCGAAACGAGCACGAAAACCACCGAACCGCCCGCGCTGCTCGAATCGCTGAAATACGGCTACGACGCCGCCGGCAACGTCACCACCAAGCTCGATCAGCGCCTCGAATCCGAAACGAGCTACGCCTACGACGCACTGGGTCGCCTCACCGAATTCAACCCGCCCGGCGAAGGCGCAACGACCTACGGCTACGACGCGGCAGGCAACCGCACCGAAGCCGCCGGCACCACCTACACCTTCAATGCCTTGAACCAGCTAACCGAATCCTCCGCCGGCACCACCTACAGCTACGACGGCGCCGGGCGGCTGAGCGCACAGGTCAACGGCTCCGAAGAAATCACCTTCGCCTGGGACCCCTTCGACCATCTGGCCAAAGTCGAAGGCCCGGGCGGCAGCGCCACCTACTCTTTCGACGCTCTGGAGCGCCTCAGCGAACGCAAATCAGGCGAAGCCACGAAGGTCTTCCACTACAGCGATCTCGGCGACATGCCGACCTATACCGCAGATGGCGAAGGCAAAACGATGACCAGCTACGTCCAAGGCCCCCGCGGCCTGGTCGAGCAGCGCTCCGGCGAAGCGACCAGCTTCCCCCTCCTCGACGCCCACGGCGACGTCACCGCGATCGCCGGCGCCAGCGGCGAAGTCGAATCCCGCCAGAGCTTCGATCCCTGGGGCAACCAGCTCTCGGGGCCGAGCATTGAAATGGGCTACCTCGGGGCCTGGGAGCGGCCCAGCGACCCGACCAGTGGCCTGATCCAGATGGGAGCCAGGTCTTACGCACCCTCCCTCGGCTCATTCGCCTCGGAGGACCCGGTGATCGGGCATCTAGGGATCGGGGTTTCAGCGAACCGCTATCCGTATGCCTGGGACAACCCGGTTAATCGGTATGACCTCGGCGGAAGAGACGTGTGTGTGCCGACCGTCTTCGGCGACGCTTGTGCAAGCGATGCTGCTGAAAGCATTGAAAATCTCCCAGGAGAACTCAAGGAAGGTTGGGAAGAGTTCGAAAGCGGCGCTCAACAAATCCGCTCGTCCGCCAGGTCGGCGGCGGAAAGCGGGTGGGACTGGACGGCACCCGGTCGTACGTGGATCTCAGACCGGGCTCAAGATTTCTGGAAGCACTACGGTGGGACCCTCACCGACATCTACGAAATCGCTGCAGAAGAATGGCAGACCTGTTTGGAGGGCGGCTCGGCAGGGGCCGCCATCGGTTTTTATGTCGGCACTTTCGTGGACCCGGTGGGTGGTTCCGGGCTAGGTGCCGCCGGAGGGGCTGCTCTCGGTTGTACTGGGTTAGTGGGAGCAAGCATGGCCGTGAGTGCTTCAACTGAATAGTGTGGCTTAGCGCTTAGGAAGGACAACTGAAATGGGATTCTTGGTTGCACAACCGAAACTCGGGACAAGTGAGATGATTCGCTGGCATTCTTCGGCTGGTCGTGCACTAAATAGATGGATCACGTCCGGGGGTCATTTGGTGGTAACCAATAGGCGCGTACTTTTTCAGCCAAATCGCTTCGATACGGCAACCGGAAAAAAGCCGTGGGAATGTCCGCTGGGCTCCGTGGAAGGATTTCAGGTAGTTGACCGAGAACCCGCTGTGCTCGCGGGTGGCCTCCGTAAGCGCCTCGGGATTCAAACCCCCGATGGTATTGAGATATTTGTCGTCAATGACCTGGAGAAGAAAGTGGTGGAACTTCGCGAGATCCTCCCCCAGGTCTACGACGGATGAATGGAATGGCGAATTCAGCAGCATCGGACTGGCAAAAAGGTGGGATTGCATACCAAGCTTTACTGTTCAGACCGGAGTCCTTATTGAAATCACCGTCCGATGACGGCGTCCATCCACATAGAACGCCCGACCAGCGAGTCTGACTCGCCAGGCGAGCATGAGCGACTATCCACTCGAACAATGCAGCGTTGTCGAGTACGGAGCACTAACGGTTAAGGAGCCATCGCTGGCATGAACCTAGTCGCGCTGCTTATTGCTTGGGTCGCGGTCTTCGGGCTCCGGATCTTGACTGGCGGTAACGCCACCGCGTTTGATGAGGTGGCTCTTTGGGCACTTCGCATTCTGTCGGCCTTGATTGCCACGCAGGTCGCCATCTTGTTGGTGCGCTTCATAAAGGGCTTGGTCAAAGCGGCGCGACAGGGTGAACAGGTTTTCACCGAAACGTCAGTGAGAACGATTCTCTTAGGACTACTGCTTGCGGGCCTGATTTGTCGTGTCTTCACCTGGGGCTCTGGCAGACAGGGTGTCGTCGGATGGACGGGGGTAGCTCTGATAAGCATGGCGATCGTCGGCCTTGGGGTGCTCTATCTTCGACAAGCCCGTCCTGAGCCCAATTCACTCTCATCATATTGGAGCCCATACATAAGGGCTGCGCTTGTGATCATGTGTATTGCATCCCTAATCGTTCTTGGAGCCGCGCAACCGACCGGAACAGTCGGCGGCGTGCTCGTCGCCATATTTTGGCTCGCGTCGCTTACTTTGCTCATCCAGATCGTGGGTACCCGCTTTCGCCGCCCTGGCCATCACCTTGGCAAGTAACGGCCCGGGCAAGGCGAGGGCGCCTGCACCTCCAGCAGTTATTTACCTTCTTTCTCGGACCCCTCTTAGACAGGAAGACTGACATGGGCATTTGGATTGCACGTCCGAACCTTCAGGGAGGCGAGAGGATTCGCTGGCAATCTTCGGCTGCTCATTCAGTAAACAGATGGATAACGGCAGGAGGCCGGTTGGTGGTGACCAATAGGCGTGTGCTATTTGAGCCAACTCGCATCGATTCGTTAATTGGTGGAAAGGCGTGGGAGTCTCCGCTTACTTCTGTGACGGGAGTCGAGGTAGTCGACCGCGACCTCACCGTACTTGCGGGTGGAATACGTAAGCGCCTCGGGATGCAGACTCCAGATGGCATCGAGAGTTTCGTGGTCAATGGCCTAGAGGAGAAGGTGATGGAACTTCGCGAGATCCTCCTCCAGACCTACGAGGGATGATGAATGGTGAGTTCAGCAGCATCGGACTGGCAGAAAGGTGGGTTCAGGTACGCCAAGCTGAAAGGAATTGTCCCAGCCTATCTTGCACCCGCAGAGGTTCTTGCTTTTTTTGTAGCCGTCAAGGGTGCGGGCGGGCAGCTTCGACTCGTAAGCCCGTTTACGCCGTTACAGCGGGAGTACGTCTTGGCGGCGACTACGAATGGTCTGACGATTCTCAGATTGCGCCGACCTGGCGTCTTTAGGGCCAGCATCCGCGACTCCATCTACGAGAGCCGCGAACCTGCTGACGTGCGATGGACAGATGGCAGGGTGTCAGTCGGGGGCGAGACGTATGCGCCTATTGCGTTTCATAGCGAGGATGCTGAACAAGTGATGAGCATCTTTAAAGCTCAATTCAAGTAGGAAGAGTTAGCGGCTTGTCATTACAACCCCCCGCAAAAGGTGCATCCAAAGCCGAGTTTCTCCTCTGGTGGCGCAACTGGGTGAGCCTAATGACGGCCTTGACGGTCGTCGTCCTCATCATCGCCTTGCTCACGCAGTGTCCTTGGCCGATTATCGCGGTTATGGGGCTTGCCGTTCTCAACGGCCTTACCCAGATCAGAAGTCTTACGGTCAAGGCACGAACTGCTCCAACCATTCCTGCCGTTAATAGCTCGCACAGGCCGGTACAGTTAGTACCGCGATTGTTGATCGCGCTTCCATTGGTTTGTACGTTGGTTGCCGCAGTTGTAATAGCGAGCAGTGAACCGGGTCCGCTTACTCTTGCCATCTTTCTCATTGCAGTGCATGCCACTGTCTACCTCTATTTCTACCTGCTCGGCGTGTGGCGGACGCGAGGCAAGAGCAACGTCACGCAGTAGGAGGAAACAAATGCTCCACCTGATTGAATTGGCTTTATCGTGACCGTGACCCTCCACATAGAACGTGCGCCTGGTGGCTGGGCTGACAGCCTGCGCGCATACGAAGTCATTGTGAACGAGGAGAAACGCGCAGAGCTCTGTCGTGGCGAGAAAAGAACGATCGAGGTCGATCCCGGACAGACGAAGATCTATCTGAAGATTGACTGGTGTAGGAGCAAGATTGTTCAATTGCCCCTTGGAGAGGGATCGGAAGCGCGACTCTCCTGTCGGCCCCGTCTGCTCTTTACTGTTCCCTATGCGGTGATTTTCAGCCGCAACAGTTACATGCGACTAGAAGTCGTCAGCGTTACAAGGAGCGGGGCCGCCGGGGCCGGGATGAGCTGAAATGAGCCACCTAGCCGCTATAGCCATAGGCGCAGTTTGTGTGCTTCTATTTCTCCCCCCCATTCTCTTTGAACTTAGGAGTGGCACAGTCGCCAAGGGAGAGAGTCGAACGGGAGATGAGCTTTGGTTTACGACTCGATCTAAGGGACTCTCGATTCGTGTCGCGGTTGTCGCCGTAGGCGCTACGGCTTTGATCGTTCTTTTTGGGGCTCTGTCGGGTCGCTTCGTTTTTGTCGGCCTGGGGATTTTTGGATGCTCAAATGTAGTCTTTATATTTCTTGCAAGTAGAGTCGCCGCGGCTAGAAATCGGCGGCTATCTGATGATTCATCCCGGCGAATCTGCGACCAACGCGGTTAATGGCTGGTCACTAAAGGTTACGTAGAGGCGAACTCGATCCAATGCGACGTCTTCTTGTCCAATGCTTTTGGCTCTTCCTCATCTACCTTGCCTTCATTCTGGCTGTTGTGTTTGGCGGTTTCCTCGCGGGAGCGCTTGGAATATGGGCATCTGTGTTGTGGGGTGCTGCGCTAATCGTCGCTCTTCTTCTTGTTATGCGTCGAAGAGCTATACGCGTGAGAACTGGCGGGGGTAAATAGATGATCCAGACGAAAGGACCGATTCCTCTTATCCTCTTCGCATGGGTCGTGGTTGGCGTCATTCGAGTCCTGCTCGGATCGTCGACGGCGCCTATTGCATATGTGTTCTTCGGCGTGTTCTGGCTTGTCTCGCTGATCCTGCTAGTGGCAGCAGTTTTGCAACTGCTCACGACGAAGAAGTCAGAGGAGACGATTGAGTCGATATGTACCTGTGTTCTCGTGGTTTCGCTTTTCTTACAGGGTTTACTCGGTCATGGGAGAGCGACTCCCCTTGCGGCGTTTGCATTCTTGGCCTCGGCAATTGTCATTCTGTTCATCTATGGTCGAAGGCTGCGGCGAGAGCTCTTCATCCATCCGTAGATGACTCGTTCTTCGTGGCCTAGCAATTGCTGAACACGATCTGAAGAAATGGGCGGGTGGACTATTGAGCGTGAAAAGATGGCAAGGCTTGCATTGGACTTGGTGGTTGGATCGAGTGGTGAATTGCATGATCCTGCTCATCTTTGTGGGCCAGCCGATCCTTACGCTTATCGGGGTGGCGGCGATTATCGCCTCCCTAGCCCGGTGGCCAAGTCGACGGCGGCGGCATTGAGCTCGCTGGCACACCTGTGATGACAGAGATGTCGAAAAGCCCAGAGACGGACGTCCCGCTAGGCGTAGTCGGAAGGCTATTTGGCCTGCGCGTAATTGATCCAGAGCTGCAGGTCGGAGAGCAAGTACGTTGGTCTGCTCGTGCAAATAGAGTGCAGTGGCGGATAAGAGCGGTTGGGGGGCGCCTTTATCTAACCGATCGTCGGCTCATTTTTGGACGCAGCAGACTGGAGGCGCGTCTGGGCGGCAAGGAATGGAGCGCGCCGCTTGCCGAGCTAGCCTCTGCAACGCCCCACACACGTCCTATGACCGTTCATATCGAAACCGTCGATGGGCGAGTCGAGCGGTTCATCATGGGGTCTAATCAGGAATCAGCTGAAGTCATCGACCAGGCGATTCGCGCCGCACGCAACCTGCATCTTTGCTGAACATGAGTGAGCGATGGTTCGTTCAAAGGCCTTGGGGACTAGATTGCTAACCGCACTTATTGGCCTAATTGCAAGCACCATGTTGTACCTCGTTGCGATTTACGCTTTCGTGTGGACCGGCGAGCGCCGAATGAGATGGGGTGAGCAACATGGTGTTCTCCTCAGCCCTGAGCCCAAGTTTCCAACGGCTGCCGATGTCTGGAAGCGCCACAGTGTTGACATGACCGTGATCTATTTTGTGGCTTTCGTTTTACTCGCCTTAATGGACTTCACGATCTTGGAGCGACTCGGATTTGCTGCGCTGGGGCGTTGGCGTTTGGCTCAATATGGCTCGCAAACAGCCCTGGCGACCTAGCGCTTCCAGGATCTTCATCCGCAGCGATAGCGGCTAGCAAGGTCGGGTATTGGTGCTTGGCCGTTCTCGACTGGTTCGGTTACATGAGCTTGATCTGTTTTGCCGCTGCGATCGTCGTAGACCTGGTCTAAGGGAGAGAGTCGAACCGAAAATGAGCTTTGGTTTTCTTCTAACCGGAAGCGGCGCAGCGGCGATGGCCAAATCCCGATTCTCCCCCTGCGGTCAGGTTTGCCCTGACAAGCGTTCTCATCTCCCGTTTGGGAATGAGAGATGAACCAGTCGCTGCGGAACCGGCTTTGGGCCGGCACGTTTGTGCTGTTCGCTGTGCGGTTGGTCGTCTCGCTGATCAGGACGGGGCCGGTGTTGGTGGCGGATGAGATCGGCTACCTGACGAATGCGCGGGTGCTGACCGGGGGCATCGCTGGCCAGCTCGAACAGGCTCCCTTCTACCGCGGCGGCTACTCGCTGCTGATCGCGCCGGTGGTCGGCCTCGTCTCCGACCCGAGCGTCGCCTACCACCTCGTCCTCGTCCTCAACGCGGCGCTGGCCGCCTCGGTCTTCCCCCTCCTCTACTTGCTCCTGACCAGGTTCGGCGGCGTGCGGTCCGAGCTGGCGTTCTGGGCGGCGCTGGCGGGGGCCGCGTATCCGGCGCTGACGGTCCTCTCGCAGGTGGCGATGTCCGAGAACGCCCTCTTCCCGCTCGTGGTCGTCTGGCTGATCGCCTTCGGCGGAGTGCTCTCGACTCGGCGCGGCGGGCGCGAAGTCGCCTGGGCGGTCGGCCTCGGCGCCGCGACCGGAGCGCTGTGGGCGGTCCACAATCGGATGATCGTCGCCGTCGCGGTGGCGGCTGCCGGGCTGATCTGGCTGGCAGCGCGGCGGCGGTTGCGACCGCTCGCGGCGGGCATCGGGCTGGTCGTCATCGCCCTCGCCTTCCTCGGCGTCCACTTCCTCGACAGCTACCTGATCGACTACAACTACGCCGGCTCGGCGCCCGACGAACTGAGCGACCGGATGGACGAACTCTTCCGGTTCGGCGGCTTCAGGACCGCGCTGGCCAACCTGGTCGGACAGAGCTGGTACCTGCTGGTGGCAACCTTCGGGTTGGCGGGGGCGGCGGCTTGGGACTTCTTCGGGCGCCGGCGAAGTACGAACGCAGAGGAACGGCCGGCACCAGTGCTCGGCATCCTGCTGGCGCTGACCGCGCTGCTGCTGCTGATCTCGGCCGCCGCCTTCCCGGAACGGACCCGTCCCGACATGCTGATCTACGGCCGCTACACCGAGGTGGTGGCGCCGGCCCTGATCGCCTTCGGCCTGGCGGCGCTCAGCCGGGTGTGGTTGAGCTTCGGCTCGAATAGCGGAACGAAGCTCAACCACACCTGGGAGGGGCAGGTGCGGCGGCTGACTTGGCCGCTGGTCGGCTTCGGGGCGCTGACGGCGCTCGTGGTCCTGATCCGGGCCACCGCCTCCGACCCCGACGCGGCGAACCGCTGGAACATCTCCGCCCTCCCGTTCGTCACCGTCCAGCTCGGGCCAGCGATCCTGATCGGCGCGGCCCTGGTCGCCCTCGCCGGAGCCGGACTGCTGCTGTGGGCGTCCGGGCGCGGGCAGCGGCTGCTCGGGCTGGCGGCGCTCGCTCTATTCGTCCCCATCGTCGCCTACGGTGTCTGGAATCCGGTCCGCAGCTCCCAGCGTGCCGTCTACCCCGCCGGGTGGGAAAGCCCCGAACCGGCAGTCGAAGAAGCGGGGGCAAGGACGATCGCCTATGACCTCGACCACTACGACACGATTGGGCTCTACGCAGTGCAGTGGTTCCTTCCCGACAGCCGACTTCTCCTCTTCCGTGGCAGCCGCGAAGCGCCACCGGCTCGCTTCGTGATCAGCGACGAAGGCTGGGCGAAGCAGCATCCGGCGACCGGGGCGCGGCTGCTGTGGCAAGACAGCGGCCGCGACCAAGCCCTCTGGCGGCTCGCGCGAGCCTGTCCCAATGCTGGCTGCTGAGCGCTCCGCGCAGGGGCGGCTGCGGGGCGAGGCCTACCTGCTCCTCCATCGCGCGACCGGGAGCAGGCTGGGAGCCCGCTATCGCGAGTTCCTGCGCCAGGACCGCGAGCGCTCCTACCCCGAGCCGGGGGCGCTGCTCGGGAAGACGTTGGAGCACGCCGTCACCACCGTCCCCCACTACCGCGGCGTCGTCTCGCCCGAGGAGGCACGCGAGGACCCGCTCGGCGCGCTCGCGGGCTTCCCGCTGCTGAGCCGGGACGTCGTCCGCGACAGATGGCGGGAGATGCTCTCCGAGCACGGCGACCGCGACAAGTGGATCGAGAACACCTCCGGGGGCTCGACCGGCGAGCCGGTGAAGCTGCTGCAGGACCCCGAGCACCTGGCGCTGACGGTGGCGGCGCGCGAGGTCTACTCGACCTGGGCCGGCGGCGGGCTCGGCGAGCCGGAGCTCTACATCTGGGGCTCGGAGAAAGACCTCGAAGGCAGCGCCGAGGCGCGCAATCGCTTCGGCAACCGGCTCCTGCGCCGCAGCTTGCTGAACGCCTTCCTGCTCACCGAGGAGACGATCGAAGCGATCCTGGCGCAGCTGCAGAGCGGTCCTCCCCACCTCGTGATCGCCTACGCGCAGGCGGGGTACGAGGTCGCCCGCTTCGCCGCCCGCAAGGGGATCGCGGTGCCACGGCAGCGGGGGATGATCGCCACCGCGGGGACGCTCTACGACTTCATGCGCGAGCAGATGGAAGAGACCTTCGGCTGCCGGGTGCTGAACCGCTACGGCTCCCGCGAGACCGGCGACATGGCGGGCGAGTGCGAACACCGCACGGGGCTCCACGTCCTCCCCTGGACCTGCCACGTCGAGGTGGTGGGAGCAGACGGCGAGCCGGTCGGCCCGGGCGAGGAGGGCGAGATCGCCGTCACCGGCTTCACCAACCGGGCGATGCCGCTGGTCCGCTACCTGATCGGCGACCGGGCGCGGCTGCCCGAGCGCGAGATCCCCTGCCCCTGCGGGCGGCGGACGCAGATGCTGGCCGAGGTGACCGGCCGCAGCGTCGACACCTTCCTCGGCCCCGACGGGCAGATGGTCGACGGCGAGTACTTCACCCACCTCATGTACTTCCGCCCCTGGCTGCGCCAGTTCCAAGTCGTCCAGCGGGCACCGGCCGAGGTGGTCTTCCGGGTCGCCTGCGAGGCCGAGATGCCGGCGGCCGACCGCGAGGAGATAGTTGCCAAGACGAAGTCGGTCCTGGGCGAGGGCTGCGCGGTCGAGTTCGAGCAGGTGGAGACGATCGCGCCGAGCGCCTCCGGCAAGCTCCGCTACACGATCCGGGATTTCTGAGCCGGCGTCGGTCGCTGCTTTACGCGTTGGCGCGCGAGGGGGCGCGGAAGATGCCGCCGCGGAGCATGAAGGCGGCCGTGATGAGGACGCCGACGATCTTGCCGAGCGCCCAGCCGAGGCCGGCGCCCTCGAGGCCGAGCGGCGGCAGCAGGAACCAGGTGGCGCCGATCGCCACCACCAGCGTCGCCCAGGTGGCGATCGCGGCCTCTTGGAGGCGGTGCTTGGCACGGAGGACGGCGAGGGAGATCTGCAGGGCCGAGTCGAAGGCGGCGGCGGCGATCAGGATCAGCAGCAGCCCCTCGCCTTCTTCGGCGTAGGCGGGACCGAAGAAGCCGAGGATCAGCGGCCCGGCGACAAGCAGGACCAGCGCCGGCGGGCCGGCCAGCATCAGCACCTGGCGGACCGCCCGGCGCACGTCGCGGCCGAGGTTCTCGGGCTCGTGCCGGCCCTCGGCGAAGAGCGCGTTGCCGATCGCCGGGGCGATGAAGAAGAGGGCGCTGGAGACCATGAAGGTCGTGTAGAAGTAGGCGTTCTGCTCGGGCCCGAGCCGGGCTGAGACGAGAACCGGCAGCAGGTAGCTGGAGGCCTGGGCGCCGAGGTTGATCGTCTGGTGGCCGGCGATCAGGCCGCGGATTTCGACCAGCTCCTGGCGCCAGCCGGCGAGGCTGGGGCTGAAGTCGTGCCCGAGCTTCGGCAGCTCGTTGAAGAAGGCGACGCCGTCGATCAGCAGGAACGAGCCAGCCCAGATCGCGAGGATCCAGGTGGTGCCGTCGATCGGGACGACCGAGGCGAGCGGGATCAGCGCGATCCGCACCAGCGCCGCCACCACGTTGCGGACGAAGGAGAGCTTGGCGTGGCGCTCAGCGATGCACGCGTAATCGATGACCAGGGAGCAGGCGGACCCGGCGACGCCGAGCGGCAGCAGCAGGAAGGTGCCGGGGCTGAGGCCGTGCTTCAGGGTCGGGATCAGGGCCGGCAGCAGCACTGCGGCGATCGCGCCGCCGAGGAGGCTCGCGACCGCGGCCAGGGCGATCCCGGTGGTGACCGTCCGCGACCAGTCGTGTCCCGCCTCCCGCGAAGCCAGCCGCGAGACGAAGACCTGCCCCAGCCCAAGGTTGGTGAGGACCGAGACGAAGAGCATCGCCGAGATCAGCGCCGCCGAGCGCCCCACTTCGGTCGCCGACAGCGTCCGCGCCGCGACCAGCCAGAAGCCGAACCCCAGCAACGAGGTCGCTGCGGTCGTTCCCATGATGTAAAGGCTGTTGCGGAACAGCGACTGCTCGAGGAGCCGCCTCAGCCGCAGCCGGCCCCGGGCGAGGCGGGAGGCATGCATGATCGCGAGCGATTCTGGCAGTTGCCGCTGGCGGAACCGATGGTCTTCCTATGCTGCGCCCCGTGGATTCACCAGTCGAGACGATCCGTCTGCAGCCCACCAAGGGCTTTAGCCGCGTGCTGGCGCCGCGGGAGCTGTGGCGTTACCGCGACCTGGCGGGCCAGATCGCCCTGCGGGACATCACCGTCCGCTACCGGCAGACCGCGCTCGGCGGGGCCTGGGCGGTGCTGCAGCCGATCGGCTTCATGGTCGTCTTCTCGCTGATCTTCGGACAGCTCGCGGGGGTCTCCTCGAACGGGCTCCCCTACCCCCTCTTCAGCCTCTCGGCGCTGGTCCCGTGGACCTTCTTCGCCAACGCGCTCCTGCTCGGCTCCGACAGCCTCGTCGCCAACGCCGGGCTGGTCTCGAAGATCTACTTCCCGCGGATCTTCATGCCGGCGGGCGTCCTCGCAGCCGGTTTCGTCGACCTCGGGATCTCGCTGGTGATCCTGCTGATCATCGTCTTCGCCTGGGGCTTCGTGCCCTCGGTCGCGATCCTCACCCTGCCGCTGCTGATCGTGATCGCGGCGGCGGCGGCGCTCGGCACCAGTGCCGCCCTCTCGGCGATCAACGTCCGCTACCGCGACGTCCGCTACGTCGTCCCCTTCGCGATCCAGATGTGGCTCTTCATCACCCCGGTCGTCTATCCCAGCAGCAGCATCGACGAGCCCTGGCGGACGCTCTCGGCGATCAACCCGATGGTCGGTGTGGTCGAAGGGTTCCGCTGGGCGACGCTCGGCACCGGCAACGCCCCCTGGGACCTGATCGGCGTCTCCGCCCTCTCCGCCCTGCTCATCTTCGCCGCCGGCCTCGCCTACTTCGACCGCGTCGAGCGCTCCTTCGCCGACCTGGTCTGAGCCATGGGCACGAACGCGATCGACATCCACCAGCTGGGCAAGCAGTACACGCTCGGCCTCAGCCGCCGCGGCTACGGGACCCTGCGCGAGGCGATCGTCGAGGTCGCCCGCAAGCCCCTGCGGCGCAACGGCAACGGCCCCAAGGGCGACGTCCTCTGGGCGTTGAGGGACCTCTCGGTGGCGATCCAGCCCGGCGAAGTGGTCGGCCTGATCGGCCACAACGGCGCCGGCAAGAGCACGCTGCTGAAGATCCTCTCCCGGATCACCGAGCCCTCGACCGGCTACGCCGACGTCACCGGCCGCGTCGGCTCCCTGCTCGAGGTCGGGACCGGCTTCCACCCCGAGCTGACCGGCCGCGAGAACATCTTTCTCAACGGCTCGATCCTCGGGATGAGGAAAGCCGAGATCCGCGCTCGCTTCGACGAAATCGTCGAGTTCGCCGAGATCGAGCGCTTCCTCGACACGCCCGTCAAGCGCTACTCGAGCGGGATGTCGGTGCGGCTCGCCTTCGCCGTCGCCGCCCACCTCGAGCCCGAGATCCTGCTCGTCGACGAGGTGCTCGCGGTCGGCGACGCCTCCTTCCAGCGCAAGTCGCTGGGGAAGATGAACGAGGTCGCCCAGGAGGGCCGCACCGTCGTCTTCGTCTCCCACAACCTGGCGATCATCCAGGCGCTCTGCACCCGCGGCATCCTGCTCGAGCGCGGCAAGGCGATCGCCGACGCGCCGGTGAACGGGGCGATCGACGCCTACCTGCGGACGCTGGAGCGATCGGCCTCCGAGGACCTCGAGGAGCGCGAGGACCGCGACAGCCGCGCCTGGGACCAGACCCGGATCAAGCGGGTCTCGATTCGCAACGCGGGCGGCGGACACCCCGACGTCGTCGTCGGCGGTGCGCCGGCGCGCATCGAGGTGGCGCTGACGGAGCTCCTGCCGATGCTGGAGTGCCGGATCACGATCGTCGACAGCGTGGGCCAGCCGGTGACCACCCTCGACAGCGAGTTCACCTCACCGGCGGACGAGCGCGACCCCGAGCTCGGGACGACGATCGCCTGCGAGCTCAGCTCGCTGCCCCTGCTGCCCGGGCGATACCGCCTCGACATCGTGATCAAAGGACGGCGTCAGATCCAGGATGGCCTGCAGGCCGCGGCCTTCTTCGACGTCGAGCCCGGCATCATCGGCGAGCGGCCGATGCCGACCAGCGGGCTCGAAGGAGACGTCGCCCTCGACCACGTTTGGCGACTGCCGGACTAGGGATCTTCGAGCGGCCCCGGCTGCAGGTGCCGCAGGGCAGCCGCGCAGGCGCTGGGCGAATCCACCCGCTTCACGCCGTCTTCGAGGTCGCCGAAGTACAGCCGGCGGTATGGGAGGTCGAAGCGGCCGTAGCCGCCACCGCCGTCGATCGCGAGCCTGCGCTCGCAGCTCACCGACACCCCCTCGTAGACGGGGTAGGCACTCGTCACGGCGCCCCCCGAGCGCAGCTCCAGCGCGCCGCCGAGGTCCCAGGGGCGGTTGAAGACCGGCACCCCGGGGGCTGACTGGGCGGGCGCTCCGAACGAGAGGACGGTGCTGCCCTGGGGCAGCGAGGTCAGCGCGGTTTCGGCTCCGTCGAGGATTTCCGCCTGGCGGTCGGCGGCGTCCCCCCAGTCGGCCTCGTCGCTCGCGAGCCGGGTCCCGTAGCCGATCGCGATTACCGCGACGAGGCCGAGCGCCAGCACGGTGGCGGCAGGACGGGAGGCGAGGATGAGGTGGGCCGCGCAGGCGACGATCGCGTAGACGAGCAGGCAGACGCCGATCCCCGCGAAGACGTTGATCCTGTTGTCGATGCCCGGATCCAGGGGGTGCAGGTGACTGCCGAGGAACATGAAGTAGGCGGCGCCGACCGCGAGCAACCCGATCGTCATCCAGCGCAACCAAAAGCGCAGCGCCGGGTCGTCTTCGCGGCGCAACCGCAGCAGCGCGACCACGACCACCGCGGCGGCGATCAGCAGGACTAGGGCCTGCAGCGTCCTACCCATCGTCCCGAATGGCTGCAGCGCCGAGGCAACGAGCAGGAGGAAGTCGTGGGTGAAATCGGGCAGATCCCCGACCCGCTCGGAGAGCGTGCCGACGTGGCGCGAGCTGACGGTCGCGGTGAGCGAGTAGACAAGCCCCGCCATCACCGCCGCCACGTCGGCCAGCCAGGCGCGCAGCTCCACCGGTCGCGGCGCCCGTCCCAGGTAGAGGAGCCCGGCGAGCAGCGCGGCGGCGGCCGTGACCTCGTAGGTGAGGATGCTGAGCAGGTAGAGGAAGGATGCTCCGGCGTGCATCGCGGTGCCGCGCCGGCCCTGGTGCTCGAACCCGCGCAGGGCGACCGTCAGCCCGACCAGGAAGAAGCAGACGGAGATCGTGTTGAGGCTCGCCGCCGGCCACAGCCGCAGCGAATCCGACCAGGGGAAGAGCAGCGCCAGGGCGGCGATCGCCCAGGCGTGGACGGAAGGCATCTCGAGGGTGCGGAGAAGGACGAACAGGCAGACCGCGGTCGCGACCCCGAGCAGGACCGCGAGGACAAGGTGCGGGGTGGGATCGAGCCCCAGCAGCGCGTGAGGGAGCGGCAGCAGCAGCGCCATCAGCGGCCTCCCCCCGATCACCTGATGGATCTCGGAGACGGCGTTGAAGTACCGCGGCGAATCGGCGAAGTGGTAGCTCGCCGCGTTTGCCCAATCGTCGGTGTAAAAGCCCCCGTGGACGAGGTGGTAGCCGTAGGCGACCAGCGCCAGCAGTGCGAAGAGGGCAGCAGCAACCGGCGTCTTCATCCGTTGATGGAACGGTGCGGTCCGGCTCGCCGTCAGGCGCTTGTCGGCTGGAGGGATTGGCGACGGCGGCTCTCCGTAGGCTTGCCCGCGTGCGTTTCAGCATCGTGATCCCGACCTACCAGCGGCGCGAGATCGTCACTCGCAGCGTGGCCGCGCTCAACCGCCAGTCATTTCGCGACTTCGAGGTCGTCGTCGTCGACGACGGGTCGAGCGACGGCACGGCCGAGGCGCTGCGAGGGCTCGAGCTCAACTTCCCGCTGACCGTGATCTCGCGCCCCAACGAAGGCGCCAGCGTGGCGCGCAACGTCGGCGCCGCAGCCGCCGCCGGCGAGTACCTGGTCTTCCTCGACGACGACATGGAGGCGGACCCGGCGATGCTCGCCGAGCAGGACCGCTCGCTGCGGGAAGGAGCGGACATGGTCCTCGGGCACCTGCCCCTGCACCCCGACTCCCCCGACAACCTGCTCAGCCAGGGCGTCGGGCGCTGGGCCGAAAAGCGGCGGGTCCGCCTCGAAGGGATCGCCGGTGAACTTCCGATCACCGAACTGAACACCGGCCAGATGTCGATCTCCCGCGCCAACTTCGAGCGGCTGGGCGGTTTCGACGCCAGCTTCACGCAGGAAGGGCTCTACGGCGGCGAGGACCTCGACTTCGGCTACCGGGTGGGAAGGGCAGGACTGCGGCTCGTCTTCAACCCGGCCGCGATCACCCGTCAGTTCTACGCGGTCGACCCGGCTCATTACACGCGGCGGACTGGGGAGTCGGGGCGGGCGCACCGGCGGCTGCGCTCCAAGCATCCGGAGCTGACCCAGGACCTGCACGCAGGGCTCGTGTACCGGACCCGCCGCAGCCGCATCTTCTTCGGCTTGCTGGGACGGCTGCCCAAGTCCTTCAGCTGGCCGCTGCGAGCGTTCGCCGCCCACCGGGTCCGCACCGGCAAGCTCGACTTCCACACCTACCGCCTCTTCTACGGCCTGCAGACGATGGAATTCCAGCGCGGCTTCCGTCAGGCGCATAGCACGGCGGCCGGTGGCCGGGTCGTCGTCCTCGGCTATCACGCGATCGCCGACCTCGCCGGCGCGGGAGTGCTCTCCGAATACGGAGTGCCCCCGAAGCTCTTTGCCGCCCAGCTCGATGCGCTGCGAAGCGCGGGTTGGTCGTTCATCGATCTCGACCGCCTGCGGGCCGGCCTGCGTGGCGAAAGCGAGCTGCCGAAGCGGGCGATCCTGCTCACCTTCGACGACGGCTACGAGAACGTCCTCACCGAGGGAGTTCCTCTCCTGACCGCGCGGGGCATCACGGCGGTGGTCTTCGCGCTCACCGACAAGATCGACGGCAGCAACGACTGGGACCCTCCCGGCCGACATGGCCCGCTCCCCCTGCTCGACGAGGAGGGGCTGCGGTCGCTGGGCGAGGCCGGGGTGTCGGTCCAGTCGCACGGAGCAAGCCACCGCCGACTGACGGAGCTCGACTCCGCCGAGCGCGAGGCGGAGCTCCGGGGGTCGAGGGAGCGCCTCGGTTCGATCGGCCTCGCGGCGCCGGTCGCCTTTGCCTACCCGTACGGCGTCTGGAGCCCGGAGGTGGCTGCGGCTGTGAAAGACGCCGGCTACGAGCTCGCCTTCACGGTCAACCCGGGCGCCGCCGGCAGGACCGAGAACCCCTATGCGCTGCCGCGGGTCGAGGTCCTCGCCGCCGACGGCCCGCGCACGGTGAGGATCAAGGCGCGGACGGCGAACTGGCCCGGCTGGCTGCGCCGGCGCCTGCTGCGCCTACTGGGAACGAGACCGTGACCGATGGGCCGGTGCTGGCCCCGGCACCCGTCGGCAACGTCGAGCCGCTCACCCACCCCCCGACCTTCTCGGTCGTTCTCCCCGTCTACCAGGGGGCGGAGACGATCGGCGAAGCGATCGAGTCGGTTCTGGCGCAGGAGCCGCCGCCGCTGGAGGTGATCGTCGCCGACGACGGCTCCAGCGACGACCTTGACCGCGCACTCGCCCCCTTCGGCGACCGGGTGACGATCGTGCGTCGCCCTCACCGCGGGGTGGCCGCCGCCCGCAACGCCGGCTGGAGGGTCGCTGCCGGCGACTTCGTCCTCTTCTGGGACGCCGACGACGTCCTCCTCGAGGGAAAACTCGCCGCCCTGGGCCGGCTCGGACAGGAGCGCCCGGACCTCGACCTCCTCTGCACCGACTTGTATTTCGAGCGGGAGGGGCGCCGCACCGGGCGCTTCGGCGAGGTCAACCCGTTCCCGGTGCATGACCAGCGGACGACGGTGCTGGAGCGCTGCTTCGTCGTCCAGCCCGCCTTCCGCCGGTCGCGGCTGTCCCAGATCGGCGGCTTCGACGAGACCCTCTCTACCGGTGAGGATTGGGACTGCGTGCTGAGGCTGATCCTCGACGGCTCTTCCGCCGGGCTCTGGGACGAGCCGCTCGCCGTCTACCGGATCAACAGCGGCAGCCTCACCCATTCCCGGCCACAGACGCTGCGGGACCGCGTGCGCCTGATAGAGAAGGCCCTCGAACACCCGGGGCTGCGGAGCGAGGAGCGCCCCGTCCTCGAACGCTCGCTCCTCTCCCAGCGCCGCCGCGCCCGCCTCGCCGCCGCCCAGGCCGCCATCGCCGCCGACGAGCCCGGCGCCCGCCGGCGCTGCCTGGAGCTCGCGTCCACCCGCGGGATCGGCCTCCGCACCAGGCTCAACTCGCTCGCTTTCGCCCTGCTACCGCCGAGGCTGCGGGGGCCGTTCGGCCGCAATCTGACCCGGTCTTCGGAGCTGTCCCGCTCACTCCCCTCCGGCCGCCCGGCCCGGCCCTAGACTCCCCGCGATGCCGCCCGCCGTCTCCGTGCTGATGCCCGTTCGCAACGGCGAGGCCTTCCTGCGGGAGGCAATCGACAGCGTCCTCGCAGAACCGCTCTCGGACCTTGAGCTGGTGGTGGTCGACGACGACTCGACGGACTCGACCCCCGCGATCCTCGCCGAGTACGCCGCCCGCGATCCGCGAGTGCGCGTCCACCGGGAGGAGGGAGACAACCTCGCGGGGGTGCTCAATCGAGGCTTCCAGCTCTGCCGCGCGCCGCTGTTCGCGCGACTCGACGCCGACGACGTCTGCGTGCACGGCCGTCTGCTGGCGCAGTTCGAGTTCATGCGGGACCACTCAGATGTGGTCCTCTTGGGGGGGCAGGCCCTCCTCATCAACGAAACGGGAGAGGACTTCGCGACGGCCCGATATCCGCTGGAGGACCAGGAGCTGCGCGCGAGGCTGGAGACCGGCAACCCCTTCGTGCACTCCGCAATAGCGATGTCGCGGACGGCCTTCGAAATGGTCGGCGGCTATCGGGAGAACCTCAACAACGCGGAGGATCTGGACCTCTGGTTGCGGCTTGCCGAGCGGGGTGAGCTGGCAAACCTCCCCCAGCCCATCGTCAAGTACCGGATTCACGCCAGCCAGGTCTCGCTGGATAAGCAGGAGGACCAAGCGATCCGCACCGTGGCAGCGCGTGTCTCGGCGCGGGCCCGGGCCGAAGGTCGGCCGGACCCGGTGGAAGGGGGAATCCGGATCGACGAAGACTTCCTCCTCGCCGAGGGAGTCGAGCGGGCCGAGGTGACGCGGGCGGTGGTGGACTCGGCGACCTGGCTGGCGCGGACGACCGCCCGCGCCGGCTACCCCGAGGTGGCATCGGAGCTGTTCGCCGGCGCCTACGCGCGCGCCCGGTCGGAGACCGGTTCGCCGGCACTCACGGCAGCGGTCCACCGGTCGATCGCCAGCCGCCACGCCGAGCAGGGGCACCGGGTGCGGGCGAAGCTGAAGTCCGCACAGGCCGCGATCGCGGAGCGCCGATGATCGGCCGCCTCGTCCGCGCTGTCGGCTGGTGGGTTGTCGTGCCCCTTTTGCGCCTGCGGGCGCGTCGCCGCCGGTTGGTCCCCGGGGCGGCAACGGTGGTCACCGTCAACTGGAACTCCTGGGAGCACTGCGAGGTGCTGATCGAGGTGGTGCGGCGCCGCAGCCCCCGGTCGACCCGGATCATCGTCGTCGACAACGGCTCCAGCGACGAGTCGCGTGATCGCCTTGCCGAGTACAAGGACGTCAAGGCCGTGAAGCTGCCGGTCAACGTCGGCCACGAGCTAGCGATGGACATGGGGGTCCTCCTGGCGGATACCGAGTTCGTCGTCGCCCTCGACGTCGACGCCTTCCCCCTCCACGACGACTGGCTGGAGCGGCTGCTGGCGCCGCTCGACGAAGGGGCGCAGGTCTCCGGCGCGCGCCTCAACCGCTCCTACGTCCACCCCTGCTGCTGGGCGATGCGCAAGGCCCGCTTCGTCGAGCGCAAGCACTCCTTCCGCTCCCACTACGTCCCCCGCACCGAAGGCCGCGATGCCTCCGGCGACGTCGGCGAGGAGATCTCCGCCGCGGAGGCGCCGAACGTCCACTTCTTCGAGGTCACGAGCCAGCGCGGGCCCGGCGACGTCGGCACCGTCTTCGGCGACCTCGTCTACCACAACTTCTACGCGACCAGGTTCAACGCGACCTCCGACCAGACCCTCGACCAGGTCGTCGGCGTCGACGACCCGGGGCGGGCCTGGGAGGAAGCGCTCGACCGCTACGTCCGTTGAGCGGGCCGGTCGAAGCGAACTGGTGCGAGGCGCCGTGGCGTACGCGGCTGGCCCGGTGTCTGCCACTGCTCGGCCGACTGGCGAGGCTCCTCGCGCCGCGCTCGCAGCGGTGGCGAGGGCTGGCCGAAGACATCGCCTTCTGGGAGGGCGTGCGCGATTCCGCGAGCGAGGAGGAGTGGCGGCGCCTGACCAGCTCCTACGCCGTCCTCGTCTACCACCGCTTCGCCGGCGAGCTGAAGCCGGGGCAGGAGCGCATCGACCTCTCCCCGCGCCGCTACCGCCGCCAGCTCCACTTCCTGCGATTGCTCGGGTTCAGGACGCTGACGCTGCAGGAGCTGCTCGAGTTCCACCGCGGCGAGCGCAACGACCTGCCGCGCCGGCGCTTCGTGATCACCGTCGACGATGCGATGGCCGACGCGGTCGAGCCGTTGCGGCGGAGCGCGCGGCTGGCGCCACAGCTCTTCGTCCCCACCGCCGAGGTCGGCCGCACGGCCCACTGGATCGACGGCGAGCCGGTGGCGGCGTGGGAGGACGTGAGGACGCTGGCGGCGGCCGGCGTCGCGATCGGCTCCCATACCCGCCACCATCGCCGCCTCACCCAGCTCGGGGCGGCCGAGCGCGAGGTCGAGCTGGTCGGGTCGCTGGCGGAGCTGCGGGAGAACGTGCCGGGCGCGGCGGCGGTGCTCGCCTACCCCAACGGCGACCACGACGACGACGTCTGCGCCGCCACCCGCGCCGCCGGCTACGAGCTCGCCTTCACCACCGAGAAGGGCCGCAACGGCGCCGGCGCCGACCCGATGCGCCTGCGCCGCGTCAGCGTCCACGGCGCGGACGGCGCCCTGGCGGTCCTCTGGAAGGTGCTGACCGGCGAGGCGCTGCCGAGCCTCTGGCTGCGACTGCGCCGCTAGCGTTGCCGGCATGAACGGCTGGACCGACGGCGTGCGGCAGGCTCTCGATCAGCCCGGGTTCCGGTCGACCGGCGTCGCCGAGGGTGGCGAAGGGTCCTTCGCCTGGGTGCTGGTCGATCCCGAGCGGCACCCGCTGGTCGTCTGGGGGCGGGCGCGCCTGCGCAGCTATGCGGCAACGGCGCGAGGGCTCGAGGCGGCGGCGTTCACCAACGGGCCTTACGTGGGACGGCTTGGGCGTGCCGCGGTTGCGATGCGGCTCGGCGCTTGCGTCGCGGCAGGCGCAAGCGGGGCGCTTTTCCTAACCAGAGGTTCGGAAAGGCGCCAAGCGCTGAGTTGGGGCCTGGGTGCCCTCGCGGGGCTCGGCCTCGGCTGGTGGCTTGCCCTCACCGGCTGGGAGCCGTGCGGGCTCGTCCACAGCGAGACGGCCGGGATCGACGACCGCCGCGACTGGCGCGGCGAGGGCGCGACGCACGGCTGGATCGGGCGCGGCGGCGAGGGGTTCGACTCCTACGCGGTCGGGCTTGGCAACCCGCCCGCCGGCCTGCGCGAGGCGATGGGCGGGCTGATCCCGCTGATCGTCGACGGCGAGGCGCTGGGCGCCGATCCCGCCGACCCGAACTACCACCCCGACTACGCCCGCTCCCTCACCAAGAAGCAACACGTCGCCTGGGGCCTCCTCCCCACCCCTGGCGCGCCGGGCCCCGGCGCTCTCCTCGTCGTCGCCACCCGCGACCGTGCCGCCAGCGCCGAGCTCGCATCCCACCTCACCGCGCTCGGCGTGACCGGCGCCGTCGCCACCGACTCCAGCGGCTGCGCGATGCTCGGCAGCGGCCGGCGTTTCATCCTCGGCCCGCCCCGCCTGCACCGCCAGACCATCCAGCAGTACGGCTTGTGCTGCCACGGCACCTGACCGTACGATCCCGAGGTGAGAACGAGGCCCCTGCGCGTGCTCCTGGTCTCCAGCAGCGGCGGCGTCCTGCTCGACCTGCTGGGACTGCAGCCGTGGTGGTCGCAGCACACCGTTCACTGGGCGGTCGTGCGAGCGCCGGACACCGAGGCCGCGGTGCAGGGAGCCGCCCACACCTGGGTGCATGAGTACTCCGCCCGTCGTCCCTTCGGCCTGCTCTTCGGATTGCGCCGGGCGGCCCAGATCCTGCGCTCGCCGCGGCCCGACGTCGTCGTCTCCGCCGGCACCGGCGCCGCCGTCCCCTTCTTCGTCGTCGCCTGGTTCCTCGGCATCCCCGCCTTCTGGGTCTCGACCCTGAACCTGGTCGAGACGCCTGGGATCGCCGCCCGCATCTGCGCTCGCCTCGCCCGCGGCGTCCTCCTCCAGCGCGAGTCGATGCTCGCCGCCCACCCCGGCGGCACCGTGATCGGGGAGCTCTACTGATGGAGGTGTTCGTCACCGTCGGGATGGGGCCGTGGCCGTTCGATCGGCTCGTCGCCGCGGCCGGGGCGCTCGGCGGCGAGCACGACGTCTTCGTCCAGCGCGGCACCTCGCAGGTGCAGCCGCCCTGCCCCCACGCCGACTACCTGCCGCCGGAGGAGGTGCGCAACCGGATCGCCGCCGCCGACGTCGTCGTCACCCACGCCGGCAACACGGTGCGACTGGTGCAACGCCACGGCAAGGTGCCGATCGCGGTGCCGCGCACCGCCTCCCATGGCGAGGGTGGAAACGACCATCAGGTCGAGTTCCTCCGCCACGAGGAGCAGCACGGCCGGGTCGCGCCGGTATGGGACGTCGAGGAGCTACCGGCGGCGGTCGATGCGCACCCGCAGGTGCAGCAGCGGCTGCTGCAGGAGCGCCCCGCGCCTTCCAAACCCGACCCCGAGCGCATTAGCGCCATCCTCGACGACGCCTACCGCCGCGCGGTAACGAACCCATTTGTCACCCACCCACTGCGCCGTTACGCCTACGCTTGGGGCAGGTTGGCTGGGCATAAGGGGAGACATCTGGACGTGGGCTTCGGCGATGGGGCCTTCCTTGCCACGCTCGCGGACACCACCGAGCTCGAGTGCCACGGCGTCGAGCCGCACAGCTCCCGCTTCGCCGCCTTCGCCGAAAAACGAGGTGACATCCCGGTGGCACAGGTCGCCCCCGGCGAGCCCCTCCCCTACCCCGACGCCCACTTCGGCTCGGTCACGCTGCTCGACGTGCTCGAGCACGTCCCCGACGACGGGGCGATGCTGCGCGAGGTGCGCCGGGTGCTGGAGCCGGGCGGCCAGCTCGTCCTCACCGTCCCCGCCCGCCACACCTTCTCCTTCCTCGACCCCGACGACGTCAAGCTGCGCTTCCCGCGTCTGCACCGCCGCCTCTACAGCCTCCGCTTCGGCCGCGAGACCTACGAGGAGCGCTTCCGAGCCCGCGGCGACGGCCTCTTCGGCGACATGTCGGTCGGGGCCGCCCGCCACGTCAACTACGAGCCGGAGGAGCTGGTGCAGCGGGCGCGCGAGTGCGGCTACAAGGCCGTCCACCAGGACGGCGCCAACCTCTTCTGGCGGCTGCTGCCGCCGCTGGAGCTGGTGCCCGACGGCCCGCCGCGGCGCCTGCTCGACGGCGCCCTGCGCCTCGATGGCACCCTGTTCCGCCGCGCCAACCTCTACCTCACCCTGGAGGCCGCATGAGGCCCGGCGAAGCACTGCAGCTGGCGCGCTTCTTCGGCGGGCTAACCATCAAGGAGCACCTGAAGCCGGACCTTCACGTGCGCCCGCTCGTCGCCGAGCTCTTCCTCACCGACAACTGCAACCTCAAATGCGTCAGCTGCGGCTGCTGGCGCTCGCAGACGGAGCAGGAGCTGACGACCGAGGAGTGGCAGGACGTGCTGCGCCAGCTGCGCGGGCTCGGCATCCAGAAGGTGAACTTCACCGGCGGCGAGGCGCTGATCCGCCGCGACGCGGTCGACCTGCTCGGCTACGCGAACGAGGTCGGCTTCCGCGGCATCCACCTCAACACCAACGGGATCATGCTGACCGAGCGCAAGCGCGAAGCGGTGCTGGCGGCGGGGGTCCGCAGCTTCAACGTCTCGATCGACGGCCGCGGCGCCCTGCACGACGAGATCCGCGGCCGCAAAGGCGCCTTCGACCGCACCATGCGCCACCTCGAAGGACTGGTCTCCGAAACGCAGGGCAAGGCGAAGATCCGGATGAACTTCACCGTCATGCGCGACAACCTGCACGGCCTGCTCGACGTGATCCACCTGGCCCAGGAGAAGCACGTGCAGCTGTACCTGAACCTGGCGAGCGACCAGACCTTCCTCTTCCGCCACGAGGAGGTGGAAGAACAGACGCAGGTCGATCCCGAGGAGCTGAACGAGGTGCTGGCCAAGGTCGAAGAGGCGATGCGCGAGGATCCGCGCTTCCTCCCCCGCTACTCGGACATGCGCTACATCCCCGGCCACTTCTCAGACATCGTCCAGCGCGACCTGCCGTGTGCGGAGTCGCAGCTGAAGCTGATGGTCCACTCGCGCGGCGAAGTCGGTGGCTGCTGGGGGGAAGACCCGACGGCGAACGTGCGCAAGACGCCGATCGCGGCGATCGTCGACAGCCCCGCCTACCGTGAGGAACACGCCCGCTTCTTCGTCAAGGACTGCGTCGGCTGCGGCTCCAACTACAGCCTCAACCTGCGCTGGCGCCCCCGCACCTACGTCGCCGACGCGCTCTGGCGCCTGCGCCTGCGCCACCTGGCGAAGACCTGATGCGCCCGAGCGCGCCGCTCTTCGACGCCCTCGCGGCGGCATACGACGAGCACTTCGCGGTCCCGCACCGGGCGGCTTACGACGAGTTGGCGTGGGAGCGGGTGGTGGCGGTCCTGCCCAAGGAGCCCGGCCTCGTTGTCGACGCTGGCTGCGGCGTCGGCCGCTGGGCCGAGCGCCTGATCGATCGGGGGCACCGCGTGATCGGCATCGAGCCGGCGATGGCGATGGCGCAAGCGGCCCGCGAGCGCAACCCCGGCGACCAATTCACTCTGGTCGAAGGCCGGATGGAGGACGTAGAGCTGGAAGCGCAGGCGGACGTCGTGATGGCGATGGGTTCCCTGCAGTACACGCACGACCCCGAGGCCGCCATAGCCCGCCTTGCGAGCTGGACCCGACCCGGCGGCACCGTCCTCGTCCTCGTCGACTCCCTGGTGGCCCTGGCGATCGAGCTCCTCCGCGCCGGCAAGCAAGAGGAGGCCTTGGAGCGCCTCCGCACCCACGAAGGCGTCTGGCAGACGGATGGCCAAAGCGCCGACCTCCACCTCCTCCACCGCGAGCGCCTGGAGGCCGCCTTCACCACCGCCGGCCTCGAAGACGTCAGCTCCCACGGCCTCCTCGTCGGCGCCAGCATCGACGGCCGCGACCAGCTGGCCCGAGATCTCAAAGAGGACCCCGAAGCGCGCCTAGCCTCCGAGCGCGAGCTGATGGCCTTTTCTCAGGTCGCCGACCTCGGCAAGCAGCTACTCGTTGAAGGCCGAATCCCCTGAACTTGTCTTTGGGTTCACGTTGCCCGTCAGCGCTTGACGATGTTGTGGATCTCCACGATTTCCGGCTCGCCGGGGTCGATGCCGACCTCGGCAAGGACGGGCATCAGTCTCGCCCCGAATGATTCGAGCTGCTGCCGGGAATCCCAGATCTCGCTGACGCGAAGGCTGCCCTCACTTCCGAAACAGACGTGGTAGTCGAGTCCGTCGGGAGGGAAGTCACCGGCGGCTTCGAGCTTTCGGACAGACTCGTCGTACTGGGCGGCCGTCAGGGCAGAGGGGGCAAAACGGATAAGGACACTCATCGAGCTCCTCCTTCATTGGGTCCAATGACCCTATCCGTCAAGCCACGAGGGGATGAAGCCGAACAAAATTGCCGACTTAGACGGCGAAATCGCAACCGACCTCCGCGAGATCTACGACCTCGACAGCACCAGCGAGGCCTACCGGAGGATCTACTGCCTCCTGCGCGAGCGCCTCGGCATCATCCGGGACTACCAGGCTCTGGAGGAGAAGATGAAGGCGCTGTACCGTGCCACCTCCACGAAACACGAGATCAGGGCGCAGTGGTGGCTCATTCTGCTGACCGCCTAATCGTCGCGCTCACCCTGCTGATCGTCGTCGATGTCCTCCAGTAAGGCTGTCGCGCAGGCTCTTGCTCGCGAGGTAGCGGGTGGTCCTCCCGCGTCCCCGCGTCTCTACGAGCTCGGCGTCGAGTAGGCGCCTGAAGTCGGCACTCGCGGTGGCGGGCGAGACATCCGCCTCATTGCCGTATCTGGCTCGGTCGGCTCCACCGACGAGGCTCTGCTCGAGGGCGATCACCAGCCGGCTCGGCCAGTTGCGAGCTTCGACCAGCTCTTCCAGGGAGGCCCAGCGGGCGGCAGCCGCCTTGATCTGGGCGAGGCGCTGGCGCGCTTGGGCGAGGTGGGCGGTGACGCAGAAGGAGACCCATCCGCTCGCGTCGCGATCGGGTTGATAGCTCCCACCCTGCACCTCGCGCAAGGCGGCGTAGTACTCCTGGGTGTGGCTGCCGAGGTACTCCTCGATCGAGAAGAACTCCGGCGCTGCGAGCCCCTCGCGGGCGAGGACGAGCGACTGGACGATTCGCGAAACACGGCCGTTGCCGTCGCGGAACGGGTGAACCGAGGTGACGTGGAGGTGGGCCATCGCCGCCCGCACGACGACGTCGACCTCGGGATCCCCACTCGCCAGCCATGCGACCACCTCGTCCATCAACGGGACCACCTGCTCGCCATCTGGGCCTTGGTACTCGAGCGAGCCATCGGCAGCGGTAACACCGATCGGTCCGGTCCGCCAGAGGCCCGGATCTTTGTCGCGCTGGAAATAGCAGGCGTCGAAATGCAGGTCGAGGATCACCCTGTCGGTCCACTCGAAAGAGGGGTCGACAGCCATCGTCCCGACATGGTTCATCGCGCGGGCGTAGCAGGCGACAGCCTGACGGTTCTCCTGGCCCTGATCGCCGAGATCCCTGTTACTGGTCAATGCCAGCGCTTCCGCCGGCGAGACGCTGAAGCCCTCGATCGAAGTCGAACTCCCTATCGAGCTTGCCCGGACCTCACGGCGGAGGCTGCCCATCCAGCGGCTGCGAGTTCTCACCTCGTTGCCCAGCTCCGCACGCAGCGCAGCCAGCTCGTCGAGCTTCTGTCGCAAGGCAGGCGTTACCGGCGGCGTTCTGAAGATCATTTCAGAAGGATAGACGATTATACGTATATTCGTCTCGACGATCTTAATAAAGGATGGGTGCCTAGATGTAGACAATAAAATCCGGATGAACTGTCTGGGACACTGGAGAGGTGAAGATGCTCGTTGTGGACATCACCGCAGTCGACGCCGCTGGACAGCGGCTCGGCCGCTACAAGGTTTCAGAAAGACGCCGGGACGGATCCTTGGTGCTCGTCCCTGTGACCGTCGAAGAAGTCATCGAAGAGACGGCCCACCGGCCGCTGAACGGCGATGAATTCCTCGACGCCCTTGATCGTCTGAGCGCGGCATCTTCCCAGCAGATCGATTGATGGCCCGACCTTTCGCGGTGTCGGCGAGCTTCGCTCGCGGTGAGTAGCGCTCAGCCTGGAATTCGCCGGACCACGCCGCGGCCGTCGCGCTCGAAGAGGGACTCCCAGTCCGAGGTCTCGCCGGTGCGCTGGGCGGCTTCGTCGGTGGTGTCGAAGACGGCGGGGCAGCCTTCGCAGAAGGAGCCTTTGAGGCCGGACTCGGTTTCGGTGCGGCGGGGGTCGGAGACGAGGCGGCGGAGGTTGCGGTAGGCGGGGGAGTTCCAGACCTCGCCGACCGAGGTCTCGAAGACGTTGCCGATGGGACGGGCGTCGCCGTCGGGGCGGTACTGCTCGGCGACGCGGTGGTAGCAGCAGGGGATCACCTCGCCGTCCCACTTCACCTGCATCGCGAAGTGGGGCCAGGCGCAGAGGGGGAGCTTGCCGGGGGACTTGGGGCCGGTCACCTCGTAGCGGTCGGGCGAGATGTCGGCGTAGTTGTAGAGGTTGCCCCAGTAGGCGGTGAACTGGTCGACGCCGCGGTCGGCGGCCCACCGTTCCGCCTCCTCGATTTCGCCGAGGTTGTGCTGGTACTTGATGTACTGGATCTCGACCTTGGGGTGGGTGCGGCCGAGCTCGCGGCGGATCGCCAGCGTCCGCTCGAGGTTGTCGAGCACGCGACCGATGTCGCCGCCGACCCGGGTGCGCTCGTATAGCTCCTGGTCCATCCCGTCGACGCACACCGTCAGGTGGGAGAGACCGCTCGTGACCAGCGCGGCGAGCTGGTCGTCTGAGAGCTTGAAGCTGAAGTTGGTACTGACGTGGGAGTTGAGGCCGAAGCGCTTCGCCGCCGCCCCCATCTCCGCCAGTTCGGGATGCATCAGCGGGTCGCCGATGTAATAGAGCGCGACCGCCGCCGAGCGGCCGGAGATCTCCCCCGCAATCCGTTCGAACTGCTCGACCGTCATCCGCTGGTGCTTGCGGAAGACCTGCTGCTGCAGCGCCTCGTCCTCGCCCGGGCTGGCGTGCACGCAGTAGGTACAGCGCAGGTTGCAGACCGGCGAGATGTCGATCTTCACCAGTACCGGCCAGGAGCGGACGAACTCGCGGCGGGCGGCGAAGTGCACCCCCGCGAGCAGCACGTTCGACATTTGCCGCGGCGAGGCGCCTTCGAGGAACCACTCGCGGCGGCGGCGGAAGTTTTCCAGCGCCATCCCGATCGGTCCCGCGCTCCAGTTCTGGGTGAAGCTCCTCATCGCCTCAGCCCTCTCCAGCCTCGGCGGCGAGCTCTCCCTCGGCCACGGGGAGGGAGGCGAGCGCCTCGGCGCAGGCGGCGGCGACGTGCTGAGCCTGCTCGAGCGTCAGCTCCGAGGACATCGGCAGGGCGACGACGCCGTCGTGCAGGCGCTCGGTTACCGGCAGCTGCTGCGGCTGGGGGCCGAGCGAGCCGAGGTGCTGGGCGCGGAAGTAGTCGCCGGTGCCGACGCCGAGGTCGGCGAGGCGGCGGCGCAGCTGCTCGGCCTGCTCGGCGCCGCCCGTGCGCATCACCCAGTGGACGTAGCTGTGGCGGTCCCCCGGGTCCACCTGCTGCAGGTCGATCCCGGGGACGGCGGCGGTCGCCTCCTCGTAGACCCGGGCCACCGCGCCCCGCCGCTCGACCAGCTCCTCAAGCGTCTCCAGCTGCTCGAGCGCGGCGACGGCGTGCAGCTCGTCGATCAGCGCCGAGCGCGTCCAGCCCGCTTCCTCGGACCACCGCGGCGCCCGCCGGAAGACGACCGCCCCGCCGGCGCCGGCGGCCGAGACGACCTTGGCGAAGCTCATCGAGAAGGCGTGCGCAGCCGCCTGGGTCGCCAGCGGCTGGCCGTCGCGACGGCTGCCGAGCCCGGCCGCCGAGTCGCCGACCAGCGTCGCCCCGAAGCGGTCGCAGACCTCGTTCAGCGCCTCGTACTCGCAGGGGTTACCGAAGGTGTCTACGGCGACGACCACCTGCGCCCCGGGCTCGTCCCGCAGCGCCGCCTCCAGCGCCGCCGGGTCAAGGTTCCAGCTGCCCTCCTCGACGTCGACGAAGCGGACCAGGTAGCCGAGCTGGACCAGGGCCTCGACCGTGGCCGGGAAGGTGAAGGACGGCATCAGCGCCGTCGCCCCCGGCGCGGGCGCCGGCCCCACCGTCCCCGCCACCGCCAGCCGCAGCGCCTCGGTGCCGGAGGTGGTCAGCAGCAGGGTGGCGCCGTCGGGCAGCTCCAGGCGCTCGCGCATCTCCGCCTCCAGCGCCCGCGTCCAGCGGTTGCCGTGCTTGACGACGCCGCTCCAGAGCACCTGCTGCTGGCGGTCGGCGAGGACGTCGGGCCGCGGCGAGCGCGGCGGGATCACGACAGGCAGCGCCGGCGAGAAGACCGGCACCGTTTCCTCGCCGAAGCGGGCGAGGAAGTCGGCGATCGCCTCACGCAGCGGCGTCAGGAAGAAGCCAGCCTTCCGCAGCGCCTCGGCGGCGACGGCACCCGAGCTGTCGCTCGCGGGTCGCGGCCGGGTCTGGATCGGCACGTCGGTCTCGAGCAGCTCCTGCACGGTCTCGGCAACCCAGAGCAGCGGCACCGGCGGGTGGCCGAGGTTGTAGGTCCCCGGCGGCAGGTTCGCGACCAGTGCCCGGCCGACGTCCTCGACCGCGAGGAAGCTGCGCTCGACCCCCTCGGTGACGACGAGCGGCTGCCCGCGCTGGGCGGCGCGGGCAAAGAGGGTGATGACCCGCTCCTGGCCGATCCCGAAGGTGTTGGCGAGGCGCAGGACGGTCAGCTCCTCGATGCCGGGATCGGCCCGCAGCAACAGCTCCTGCGCCCGCTTGCTCATCCCGTACACCCAGCGGCCGGAGGGATCGGCCTCGGCCAGGGCCCGGCAGTGGCCGGCGACCCGCCACGGCGGACAGGGGCGGCTGGCGAGGCGGCACGCCTCCTCGCACCAGCTTGCGAGCGCGGCGTCGTCGAGCGGTAGCTGCGGAGCCGTCTCCTCGCCCAGCACCCCGTCGGCGCAGCCGTAGACCTCGACCGAGGAGACCAGCGTCACCTTCCTCCCCCGCAGCTGCCCGAGCAAGCGCGCGGTCGCCAGCGGCGCGTCGAGCGCCAACGTCCAGGGCCAGCGCACCCGCGGGTTGCCGTTGCCCTGGAGGAGGACGACCTCGCCCGCGGGCAGCTCGACGGCGTCGGTGAGGACGTCGCGCTCGATCCAGCGCACCCCCGCCTCCTCGGAGCCCAGCGCCGGCGGCCTGCGGTCGACCACGACCACGTCGCGTCCGGCCGCCGCCAGCTCGCGGGCGACGGCGGTGCCGACGAAGCCCGAGCCGCCGACGAGGACGACGGGCGCGCCGCCGGCGCTCATGCCCGGCTCCCGGCGCGCCAGCGGCCGAGCCTGGCGAGCAGCGAGCGCGGGGTCGCCAGCGCCAGCCGCAGGTCCTGGCGGAGACTGCGGTGACCGGCGTAGAGGCAGTCGAGCCAGAGCATCCCGTCAAAGCCGATCTCGTTGCCCCCAGCGGTCTGCCAGAGCCCGGTCAGCCCGGGCGGCACCGAGCGGCGCTCCGCCGCCCAGTCCTCGACCCAGCGGTCCTCCTCGGGGATCAGCGGGCGCGGGCCGACCAACGCCATCTCGCCGCGGACCACGTTCAGCAGCTGCGGCACCTCGTCGACCGCCAGCGCCCGCGCGACCGCGCCGCTCGGCGTCACCCGCGGGTCGATGTCGGCCTTGAAGAAGCGGGGGTCGTCGTAGTCGTTGTGGGTCGCCACCACCTCGGCGAAGCGGCCATGGGCGCCTGCTTCCATCGTCCGCAGCTTGAAGAGGTCGAAGGGACGACCGCCGGCGCCGATCCGGACCTGCCGGTAGAGCAACGGCCCCGGCGACTCGCGCCGGATCAGCCAGCCGAACAGGAGCAGCAACGGCGCCGCCAGAGTCAGTCCGAAGAGCGCGAGGAGCCGCTCGGCGAGGCGCGGCTTGGGCGCGATCCGCACGGCTGGCGCATGGACGAGCAGCCGCTGCGCACGCTCCCACTGCCCTGCACTTAGAGGAGGCATTTCCACCCCGACACCTGCCATCGACAGAAGGTACTGCGTACATCCACATACGGTGAAACGAACCCGGCAGTTCTGGGCCCGGCCGTTACCTACTAGTAGGTCACCGTTACCTCACCGGTCAGGTCGCCTGCCCGCCGCGATCAATGCGTTGGGCCGGCCGAAGCTGATTCCCATCCGCTCCAGCCGCACCGCGCCGGCCAGGAGCGGGAAGGCAAGGAGGCGGATCAGGAGCCCCGAGTCCTTGATCCGGTCGCGAACCTCCTGCGCCCCGGCGGCGAGGCTGCGGTAGGTCGGTCGCACCCGCACGCCCTCCAGGCCCGCCTCGCGCAGGGCCGCCTCCAGCCCCTCGGCGGTGTATCCCTGACGGACCTGCTCGCGCCAGGTCCCCGGGCTGCCGGGCAGCACCGGCTGCCAGTCCCGCTCCGGCACCTGGACGACCAGCAGCCCACCCGGCCGCAGTGCCTCGCACATCATCCGCAGCGCCTGGCGGTCGTCGGGGATCTCGCTCAGGCACTCGACCGCGAGCACGGCGTCGCAGCCCTGCTGCGGCAGCGGCTCTTCGAGGTTGCCGGGGACGAAGCGCGCGTTCGGCAGGCCGCGGGCGACCGCCCGCCGGCGGGCCCCCTCGAGCAGGTCCTCGCGCAGGTCGACGCCGGTCAGGCTCCAGGTGGAGTGGTGCTTGGCCATCGCCAGCGAGAGGAGGCCGTCGCCGCAGCCCGCATCCAGTACCCGCAGGCGACTCTCGGCGCCCAGTTGCCGCGCCACCTCGCCTTCGGCGAGCGCCAACCGCAGGCGGCGGGCCGGCGCCATCAGCGCCAGGCGCTCCTCGAGAATCGCCCTGATCTTCGCGAAGGGGTTCACGCCCCCACTCCTTCGCCGACGACCTGCGGATACCGCCAGAGCTCCTCGGCGACCAGGCCGAGGAACATCGCTTCGAGCAGCTGGTCGGGTGCCGGCGCGCCGGGCGACTCGAGCTGGAGGTGGCGGTAGTCGCTGCGGCTGTGGACGATCCAGCAGAGCAGGCGCAGGCGGCGGAAGTCGGCGCCGCCGATCCCGAGCGCGCTCGTGTACTCGTGCCGCGCCCGCCGGGCGATCCGCCCGTAGGTCGTGCGGGGGTCGAGCAGCTTCGCGTAGGTCTCGCGGGTGCGGCCGCTCTCGATCGCCCCGTCGAGGACGAAGGCGCAGTTGGCGAGGAAGTAGACGAGGTCCATCCCCGGCAGCCCCTCCGGCTCGGCCGACTCCCAGTCGAGCAGGGCGGGCTCACCGCCCGGCGTGAGGACGACATTCCAGGGCGAGCAGTCGCGGTGCTCGGGCACCGGTGCCAGCTCGCCGAGGTCGTCGAGGATCGCGTGCAGGGCCGGGACCGAGCCGGCGGCGACGACCGCGCCGAAGTTGCGCTCGAAATCGGCGAGTGGCTCCTCGACCAGCCGTCGGCGCCAGTCGGAATCCGGCGTACGGCCGTTGCGGGCGAGCTCGATCAGGAGCCGGGTCACCTGCATCGCCACCTCTTCGAAGTTCTGGGGGGTGAGCAGGTCGAGCAGCGAGCGGCCCTCCACGGCTCCCTCGACCACTGCCAAGCGGCCGCCGCGGTGGCCTTTGCCCAAGAAGGTGGGCACCCCCCGCAGGCCCGGTCGCTCCTCGCCCAGCCGGCGCAGGGCCTCGGCCTCGCGCGCGAGGCCCGGCTCGGCCTCGGCGACGCGGGCGAATTTCACCGCAACAATCGGCTTCTCCGCACCCTTCACGAACGCCAGCCCGACCACCTTGTTGATGCTGCGATGGCCACCAGTGAGGAGCAGGAGCGAGGACGAGAGCGGAACCGCTAAATCCTCTAACTCCTCGGCATCCGGACGCCGTCCCACCACGTAGAGCGGCGCCAGCATGCCGGCGCCGCGCGCCAGGCGCCAGAGCCACTGCAGGGCCTTCTCCGCGAACGACTCGGCGCGGCGCTCGGCCAGCACGTGCGCGGCTGCCTCGGCCGACTCCACCGGCAGCCAGAACTGCGGCGGGCGGTGCGGCAGCGGCCCCGGCCAGTAGACCCGCACGTCGTCGTAGCCGGCGGCCTCAGCGCGACGACGGGCGCGGCGGGCGCCACCCGGGAGCGGCAGCCGCCCCTTGGCGACGAGCTCCGCGCCGGGTAGGGCGAAGCGCCAGTCCGATTGCCGCAGCAACGGGTTGCGCTGCGACTCCGGCAGCGCCTCTGCCCCCTCGGGCACTCCGCCCAGAAGTTCGCGGTAGACGCCGGTCACCCGCGCCGCGTTCCGCTCCCGCGTCAGGTCCCGCTCGACCCGCTCGCGGGCGCGGGCGGCAAGACGCTCGCGCAACTCCGGGTCGCCCAACATCCGCCGCAGCGCCGCGGCCAACGCCTCCGCATCACCCGGCGGCACCAGCAGGCCGCTCTCGCCGTCCTCGATCAGCTCGTTCGTACCGCCGATTGCCGAGCTGACGACCGGCGCCCCCGCCGCCATCGCCTCCAGCACCGCCAGCGACGACCCCTCATAGAGGGAGGGCAGGGCGAAAACGTCGCAGGCGGCGAGCAGCTGCGGGACGTCGTCGCGGCGGCCGAGGAAGCGGACCCGCTCGCCAATCCCCAGCTGGTTTGCCAGCGCTTCCAGCGGCTCGCGCTCGGGCCCCTCGCCGGCGAGGACGAAGATCGCGTCGGGCACCCGCGCGATCGCCTCGAAGAGGGTCCGGTGCCCCTTCTGCGCATCGAGCCGGGCCGGCGTCAGCACCAGCGGCGTGGTCTCGCTGGCGCCGAGCTGCTCGCGCAGGCCGGGTGGGGCTGTCGCCTCGACCCGCCGCAGGTCGACGGCGTTGTAGGAGACCTCGACCCTCTCCTCCGGCCAGCCCAGCTGCTCGACCAGCTCGCGAGCGATGTCGCGGGAGACCGCCAGGTAGCGGTCGACCCCGCGCGCCAGCGCCCGCAGCTGCCAGTAGGCGGAGCGGTTCGGTGGCTCGTAGCCGCCCACCTGCACCGTCCCCAATACCGCCGGCACCCGTGCCGCTACCGCCGCCGCCAGCCCCCACTTACAGGCGACCGGCGAGCTCATGTGGGCGTGGAAGAGGTCGGGACGCTCGCGCCGCAGCAGCCGCGCCAGCGCCGGCACCCGCCGCGCCCCCACCAGCCCCAGCGGCATCGGCGCCACCCGCTGCAGCGGCACGTCCAGCGCCGCCGCCCGCTCGGCCAGCGGCTCGGTCCCGGGCGCGTTCTCGAGCAGCAGCGTCGGCCGCCATTCCTCGCGGTCGAGCGATTCGAGCAGCATGAACATCGCGTTCTCGGCCCCGCCGAGGACGCGGCTATCGGTGTAGAAGAAGACTGATCGGGCCACGCTCGAGCTCACCCCCGAGCTTCGACAACTCGCCATCGTCATCTGATTCCAGCAGCGCCGCATCCACTCCTGCCCAGAAGGCGTAGTCGAGGACCGGCCGGTAGAAGAGCGGAAAGCGCCAGCAGCCCGCCCGCTCCAGCAGCGAGGCGAACGCGAAGACGACCCCAGCGGTCCCCGGCGCTCGCCGCGTCAGCCAGAGCAGGACCGCCCGCAGCGCCAGCCACGGCCGCGAGGCGTCATCGGGGTCGGCGAGGCGCAGGTCGCCGAAGA
>Ga0068851_10000130_pt1 | contig 40620 bp, 32 predicted proteins | sample KBSCornC12_FD_66588 | JGI IMG/M metagenome (GOLD analysis project Ga0068851, IMG submission 66588) | Corn rhizosphere microbial communities from Kellogg Biological Station, Michigan, USA - KBS Corn C1-2 | ecosystem: Host-associated > Plants > Roots > Rhizosphere > Soil ...
AAACTTCTGGCTACAAATCCAGCACCTAACTCTAACGCTAATCCGGCAAGGTCAATCGAACTGAACATCGTAGGCACACCAGCTTTACCCATTGATCCAGGATCTGCTGTCGCTGAATCCTGTCCTTTGGTCAAACCATAACAACCATTGTTCATGACGATGTATAACATATTGAGATTGCGCCGCACGACATGTGCAAATTGTCCCATACCGATTGATGCTGTATCGCCATCACCACTTACACCGATATAGGTCAGTTCTCTGTTGGCCAACACAGCTCCCGTTGCAACAGAAGGCATACGTCCATGGACAGAATTGAACCCATGACTATTCGCTAAAAAATAGGTGGGTGTTTTCGAAGAACATCCTATACCTGAGATCTTCGCAATACGATGAGGTGGAATAGCTAATTCAAAACACGCCTGGATGATAGCAGCACTGATGGAATCATGACCACAGCCTGCACAAAGTGTTGACAGTGCACCTTCATATTCTTTCTTATGAAAACCAATTGCATTGGTAGTGGAAGCCGGATGACGAAAATTTGGACGTTTGTAACTCACTTCTTTTAAGTTAAAAGGTAAAAGTTAAAATCTAAAAATTAGAATTTGTTTTTACTAACAACTTTAACTGTTAGTTTTTAGCTGTTCGTTTTCTAAACTGCATTTTGAGTTTGTGGTATATGGCTGTTGATCTGTCGAAGGATGTTGTCTGCTGTGATCGGAAACCCATCATAATTTACAACACCAATCAATTTTCTCGGATCAATCTCGAGCTCATTGATTAATATGTTTCTCATTTGTCCATCACGATTTTGCTCAATGATAAATACGGTTTCATGATCAAGTATAAAATCAAGTACTGTCTGCGAAAATGGAGTGGCCTTCAGACGCATGCCATCAACATCCAATCCCTGCACACGCAACATATCCATAGCCTCTACTGCAGAAGCAGTGGTGGTACCAAAATAAATCACACCGATTTCAGCATCACTGCCATTTTTTGAAAATTCAGGTTCGGGTACTAATGTTTTAGCTGTATTCCATTTCCGCACAAGGCGATCCATGTTTCTTGTATAGGCACCGGCATCTTCCGTATACTTGGCATCTTCATCTCTTGAAGTACCTCGCGTAAAGAAAGATCCTTTGTATGGATGTGTCCCTGGTAAAGTCCTGTAGGTAATACCGTCTTTATCGTAATCCTGGTAACGTCCGAATTTTTCCATCTTATCCAGATCCTCTGCTGTCAATACTTTTCCGCGATCATAGATCCTGGATTCATCCCAGGTCAAGGGTTCACTCAGATGATCATTCATACCGAGATCCAAATCCGTCATGACCATGATTGGTGTTTGCAATCGTTCAGCCAGGTCGAACGCAGTGGCTGTCAATTCAAAACACTCCTTGGGTGATGATGGAAATAATAAAACATGTTTGGTATCACCATGTGATGCATAGAAAGCAGACGTGATATCCGCTTGTTGTGTGCGAGTTGGCATTCCAGTACTTGGACCGGCTCTCTGAACATCAATGAGCACTGTTGGTATCTCAGCGAAATAAGCGAGACCAAGAAACTCATTCATCAGCGAAACACCAGGACCACTGGTTGCTGTAAAGGCCCTGGCTCCATTCCAATTTGCTCCAATCACAACTCCAATGGCAGCCAATTCATCTTCAGCTTGCACGATTGCATAATTGCGCTTTCCTGTTTCTTTATCTATTCGCAGCTTTCCGCAATATTCATCAAAAGCATCCGCCACTGAAGTAGACGGCGTGATTGGATACCATGCCATAACTGTAGCACCACCATAAATAGCGCCGAGTGCACAAGCCGTGTTTCCATCCATGAGGATTTTTCCATCCGTCATCGTCAGGGGCTCAATATGAAAATCAAGCGGACATTTCCAATTGTTCCTGGCATATTCAATACCAAGATCAAGTGCTTTAAGATTGCTGGCCACTACTTTTTCTTTTCCGGGAAATTGATCACTGAAGAGTCCTTCAAAAATTTTCCGGTCAATATTCAACAATGCCGATAATGCACCGACATAAATGATATTCTTGAACAATTGACGGAAACGAGGCTCCGTAAAATTTTTATTGCTCAGCTCCATCAATGGTATTTCCAAATAATGGATATCCGATCTTCGCTTATCAGGAGGCAATGGCCAAGTGCTGTCGTACATAAAATATCCTCCGGCAGCAGTTTCTTTCAGATCACGATCCGTACTCTGCGGATTTATACTCACCATGATATTGATCCCTTCGCGGCGGCCGAGATAGCCTTTCGCGTTTACGCGGACTTCATACCAGGTAGGGAGTCCCTGGATATTGGATGGAAAAATATTTTTAGCCGACACGGGAACACCGCTCCGGAAAATAGATTTCGCAAACATCGTATTGGCACTCGCTGATCCGGTACCATTGACATTGGCAAACCGCACCACAAAATCATTTACACCATAACCGGCCGACATGCGTGAGAAGCTTTAGTGACATTATACATATATTTCTGCATATCCCATGCAGTAGTAGGACATCGCTCAGCGCAAAGTCCGCAATGCAGGCATACATCTTCATCCTTGACCATCACCCTTCCTGTAGGCAATATATCAGAGACATAGAGATCCTGCGATTTATCGAGGGCCGGCATCAGTAGCCTGCCGCGCAAATCATCTTCTTCACCATTCGTGGTAAACGTGATACAACTTGTCGGACAAACATCTACACAAGCATCACATTCAATGCAACGACTTTTATCAAAAACCGTTTGTACATCACAATTCAGACATCGCTCGGCTTCTTTGAATCCTGATGCTTCATCAAAACCCAATTCTACCTCCACTAATCGATTGTGCAAGGTTAATTCCTTACTGGCATGAGGTACTTTATATCGCAAGTCATCCACGACGTAGTTGTCATAACTCCACTCATGAATACCCATCTTCATGCTGTATAAATTAGTCATGGGAGACGGGCGATCCATGACGTCTTTGCTTTGGCAATACAAATCCATCGATATGGCTGCCTGGTGTCCATGCGCTACAGCAGTAATAACATTCTTAGGACCAAATGCAGAATCACCTCCAAAAAATACTTTTGGTAAAGTAGATTGAAAAGTAGTTTCATTCACCTTTGGCATTTCCCATTCACCGAATTCGATACCGAGATCGCGCTCGATCCAAGGGAATGCATTTTCCTGTCCAATCGCCATCAACACATCATCGGCTTCAATGAAGATTTCAGGTTCGTTAGCAGGAATTAATTTTCTTTTTCCCTGCTCATCGTACACAGCCTGAACTTTTTGAAACATCATTCCTTTCAATACACCGTTTTCGACAACGAAGGATTTTGGATCATGACAATTGAGGATAGGAATGTCTTCATGTTGCGCATCTTCAATTTCCCACGGAGATGCTTTCATATCTTCAAACGGACTGCGCACAACAACTTTTACTTCCGTGCCACCAAGACGTCTTGATGTCCGGCAACAATCCATCGCTGTATTTCCTCCACCGACAACGATGACTTTCTTCCCGATTTTTTCGATGTGTCCGAATGCAACACTCGAAAGCCAATCAATGCCGATATGCACATGCTCTTTGGCTTCCTGTCTGTTTGCGAGTTTAGGTAAATCTTTTCCACGCGGAGCACCAGTGCCAATGAATACAGCATCGTATCCTTTATTAAGAATTTCTTTCAGACTGGAAACGTGCTGATTGAAATGCGTATGGATGCCCATATCCAGGATATAATTCACTTCTTCCGAAAGCACTTCATCCGGCAGGCGAAAAGAAGGAATTTGGCTACGCATCATTCCACCCCCGGCATTCTGATTGTCATAAAGGTGAATCTCATATCCCAGGGGAGCGAGATCACGGGCTACTGTCAGGGAAGCAGGACCACCGCCGATAAGAGCGATTTTCTTTCCGTTAGGGGCAAAAGGACCCTGGTCAATTCTATCGGTGATGTCACCTTTATAATCTGCAGCTACTCGCTTAAGGCGACATATAGCCACAGGTTTTTCCTCCACGCGGCCTCGCCTGCAGGCAGGCTCACATGGACGGTCACAAGTTCTGCCCAGAACTCCGGGGAATACATTGGATTCCCAGTTGACCATATAAGCATCATCGTAACGACCAAGAGCGATCATGCGGATATACTCTGGTACCGGCGTATGCGCCGGACAGGCATATTGGCAATCGACTACTTTATGGAAATACTCGGGATCAGAAAGATCGGTAGGTTTCAAAATAGGTAAATTCTAATTGGACCAAAGTTCAAAAATAGGGCGAAAAATACTCAAAAGTTGGAATGTGTTTCGGTGGTCTTATTAGAGCCGTCTAAGGTCGTTTTCCTCTAAAAAGCTTATTTTTGCGCGATTTTTTAACTAAACATGTTTTTACTCTTCCGATGAATAAATTAAAAGGATTCCAACAGATTCTCCTATTGTGTATTGGGTTCCTGCTCCTCCCGTATGGTTGTAAAATGAACACCAAAGGCGAGGCACAAGGATCAGATGACCATTCCTCCCTAGTCGGAGAAAAGAACCTGGCCTATCGCTGGGGAACCGTCATTCTCAAGGCTACGGCCAATGATACTGAACGTTTTAAACCAAGACCTACGGTGACTTCACGTTACATCGGCCTGGTTTGCACTACTATTTTCGATGCCTGGTCGAGATATGATTCAAAAGCTATTCCGGTCTACCTGAATGGCGTGGAACGCAGACCTGAAAGTGAACAGACGATATTGAATAAAGAAAAGGCGATCAGTTATGCTGCCTTCCGTGCGCTGAATGAATATTATTATTCCGACTCAGCCTACTTCAAGCAGTTCATGACAGAATTGGGTTATGATCCTAACAATAATTCAATGGATCCATCCACTCCTGAAGGAATCGGCAACCTGGCTGCCAAGGCAGTCATAGAAGCCAGGAAACATGATGGCTCCAATCAATATGGTGATGAAACCGGATCAGATGGTGTAGCCTACTTTGATTGCACACATTATACGCCAATGAATACAGCGGATGAATGCAAAGATTTCATGCATTGGCAACCAAAATATTTTTCAGATGGAAAAGGTGGAAAATTTGCGCCTGGGTGTCTAACTCCGCAATGGGGAAAAGTTAAACCTATAGCATTAAAGTCACCTGATCAATTCAGGGCACCTCCACCACCAGCGATGGATTCCAAGCAACTTGAAAAAGAAGTGAACGATGTAGCGCTGATGCAAGGAACAATGACCGACGAACAACGTGCACTGGTTGAATTTATGCGGGATGGTCCTGTATCTGTTCAGCAAGCCGGTCACTGGTTCGTTTTCGCCCGCGATGTTTCAGTTCGGGATAACCACACTTTGGATCAAGATGTCAAGATGTATTTTTTGGTACAGGCTACTGCTATGGATGCCTTCATTGCTTGTTGGGACACGAAAATGTATTACGATTATGCTCGTCCTTATGCTTTAGTTCATCATTACGTTGGTGAAAAAGAAATCCTGGCCTGGGCCGGACCTGAACAAGGTAAAGTAAAAATAAAAGGCAAAGACTGGAGGCCATATTCACCGGATACTTTCTTGTGCCCCGCTTTTCCTGCTTATGTTTCAGGACATAGCACGGTCAGTGGTGCTTGCTCAAAAGCATTAGAATTATATACCGGGCATGATGAATTTGGTGCCCAAGTAAAATTGGTGCCCGGTGCTTTAACTGAACCTACCCGACTCGGTGATACCATCACACTTAATTTTCCAACCTTCACGGAAACAGCGGAAATGGCTGGAATTTCCAGAGTGCTTGGTGGTTATCATATTCAGGCTGATAATATTGAAGGCTTGAACCTGGGAAGAAAAGTTGGTGCTGAAGTATTTAATTGGTACCAGATGCATACCGGGGAAATAGCAAGCAACTAAAATCGTGAGATGTGAGTTGTGAGTTGTGAGTTGTGAGTTGTGAGTTGTGAGTTGTGAGTAAAAGATAAACGGAAAAGGGTTCGAAAATTCGGACCCTTTTTCTTTTGTATCAACTTCAAAGGTTTGTTTTCTCTCTCACCTTCTCACCCTCTTACTCTCTCACAATTTGTTTAACTTGGTTGTTATCTAGTGATGATCACGTAAAACCGGCTCCTATGTATTTCAGTGATGATACTATTGTCTACCTCAATGGTCAGTGGGTAAAAGCGAGTGAAGCCAATACAAGTGTGTATGGGCAGTCCCTTCATTACGGCACCAGTGTTTTTGAAGGGATCCGCTCTTATGAGATAGACGGAAAAGGTCATTTATTCAGGGGACATGATCATATGGAGCGTCTCATTTTTTCATCCCATTCTATCGGTATCCCGTTTAAAATGCATGCTGGTGAGTTGATGAATATTGCGCAAGAACTCCTGGAGCGCAATCACATGACCGAAGCATATATCAGGCCCTTAGTGTTTAGTTCGCCGATGATGTCGCTTTCCTTTCCTGAAGAAGCTCAATTCATGATGTGTTGCTGGCCGTGGCAGAAATTGCTTGGTGACCAGTTGACGACACTAGCGATCTCGCCTTATAGAAAGAATCATCCGTACTCCTGTAAAATGGAAGCCAAGGTGGGTGGACATTATGTCAATTCGATCCTGGCAGCAACAGAAGCGAAGTCAAGAGGATATGCTGATGCGTTGCAATTGGATGTTGAAGGCCATGTAGCGGAATGCAGCGGCGCGAATTTCTTTTTTGAAAAAGATGGTGTGCTGCATACTCCACAACGCGGACACATTCTTCCGGGCATAACACGAGACAGTGTGATCCAACTTTGTAAGAAACTTAAAATTGAAGTGAAGCAACAACGAATATTACCTCCTGAAGTTTTTCTTGCAGATTCTGCTTTCCTTGTAGGTACGGCAGCGGAGGTCAGTGGGGTGAAGTCATTGGATGATCATCCTTTTAAGAAAGAATGGGCCGCCTCACTAGGTTACAAACTTCAGAAAGCATATGAAGAGGCAACCAGGAGTAATGAACATTGGCTTCCAATGCAGCCGAACATCTCCCCCCTTGCCCCCTGAAGGGGGTAAATGGCTTTTACTTAGCCTGAATGAATCGCCTGGATAACAAGCATGGCACTTCCAATTTTCTATGCCCTGTGCTCTCTGCTGTTTACCTTCGCGCCTCCTTAGCTTTCGCGTAGCCTGGTAATTATTATGCCACGAAGACACAAAGGCACTAAGAAATTTAAGTTTTATCGCTATGAGTCAATACCATCCGGAGCCTTATTGGTCTGATGTTGCTAAACGCATCAAAACCCGTGCGGGTAAAAATGTCATTGCCGGCGATGATGAACCGTATTACCGATATAAGCGGAGACGTTTCCTGGCCTTATTGAAAGAAGTGGATTTCAAAGGAAAAAATGTCCTTGAAATCGGAAGCGGACCTGGGGGAAACCTGAAAGAGTTATTGTCTTTATCACCAGCTAAATTGACGGGTGCTGATATTTCGAGTGATATGATCGAATTGGCGAAATCCAATTTACCAGACAGCGTAAGTCTTGTTAAAACTAATGGCACTGTTCTTCCTTTTCCTGATCAATCTTTTGATTGTGTTTTTACCGCTACAGTTCTCCAACACAATACGGATGAACAAATGCTGATTCAACTCATCAATGAAATCTGTCGCGTAGCCAAAGACAAGGTTTATATTTTTGAAAGCATTCAAGCCAAAATGACCGGAGATGAATTGTGTTATTGGCGGCCTGTGAATTATTATGAAAACCTATTTTCCAAAAACGAATTTCAATTATCATCAACAAAATTTATCAACATCCGGGTGAGCTATTATGTAAGCGGAGCGATTCGGAAACTATTAAATCCAAAAACGAGAGTGGAAGGAGAACCACTTAACGGACTATCTAATTTCCTGGAAAATGTTACCCTGCCACTGACCGGTGTTTTGGATAAAATATTCATTTCAAAGAAAGATATTGCCCGGTTGACCTTCAGCAGGAAATAAAAAGTTTTTTTTATAAAAACACATGTTCCCTACGAAAAGAAAAGTTTAAGTTCGCATAGCCTAAAGACCAGCTTATCAGCAGCGATCAGATCATATTATTACTGAAGGATCGTAGAGAGAAGGGGATGTCCCTACTCTATGATCAGTATGCGGATACGCTCTTTGGGGTAGTCAACCGGATCCTGGCAGACAGCCAGACCGCCGAGGATGTCCTCCAAAAAACGATGCTTAAAATCTGGAAAAGCATCGATTCCTATGATGCTTCGAAATCCTCTTTTTACACCTGGATGAGTGTAATAGCCAGGAATACGGCCCTGGATCAGAAGCGTTTAAAATCCAATCAATCCCGCGAAAAAACTATTTCGGTCGATGAGATCGTATATAAGCCTGTAGTCAGCACCCCGGATGGCACTGACATCGATGCTAAACGATTATTGTCCGTACTGGACGACAACTACCGCATTGTGCTTGAATATGCCTTTTTGAAGGGATATACTCAACAGGAAATTTCCGAGGAGCTCAATCTGCCGCTTGGCACTGTCAAGACACGGTTGAGGACTGCCATACACCTCCTGAGAGAGGAATTAAAAAATGAGAAAAAGTATTTCCTGGACGGTCCGGGAATGCGAAGTCTGTTATTGTTTATAGGGTGGATATAACTGAAATCAGGTCATCGGGTTTATTGGAGTTGTTCGTGATGGACCAGCTCTCCACGGCAGAAAGAGCCGAGGTGGAGAGTCATTTAATTACATTCCCCGAGTTACGGATTGACCTCAGCGAGATTGAAAGGGCCCTTGAATTTTTTGCGAAAGCAACTGCATTATCAGCTCCGGCTGGTCTAAAAACCAAGATTATGGATGCACTCAGGGATGAATTCATACCGGATACCAAGTCAGGTAGCGGTGGAATCTGGAGATTGTTTGCTTTCCTCTTCGGCCTTGGATTGGTCGTGCTGGCTTATCTCTTTATGCAACGCAATAATCAACTCAACACTTCAGAACAAGAGCTCGCTGCTCTTCGCGATACCTGTCAAACTGCTCAACAAAGATTGAATAGTCAACTCCAATTACTTCAACAACTCACAGTTCCTCAAAATAAAATTATTCCATTCACTGCAACACCAGGATTCGCCTCTAATACTGATCTATATTTCCATCACAATATTGCAACCAAACGTAATTTCATCCAGGTGCGAAGCCTACCTCCACTGACTGCAGATCAAACTTATGAATTATGGTCCATCAAGACCGGTTCAGCTCCTACACGAATGGATCTCTTTGGCAAACCTGCCAATGGACTTGTTGAAGTTCAATATGTCGAAGGCACAGAAGTTTATGCGATCACTATTGAGAAAGCAGGAGGTGTTGATTCACCAACTATGACTAACCTGATTGGTACAGTGGCTGTCGGTGGACAGTAAGCAGTAAGCAGTCGGCAGTCGGTAATTTCACAAATGGACGTTCAACTAGCAACTGAGAAAGATATTTTCAAGATCATTCCAACGATGCAGGAATTGCGGCCTCATCTTTCTGCAGAGGAGATGACGACGATGATCACTGATATGTTTAATGATGGTTACCAGGTTGCATTTGTGGGCGATGATCAATTAGCTTATGCGGTAGCCGGATTCAGAACCATCACTTTTCTGTATAGTGGTAAGACATTGTATATCGATGACCTGGTGACGCACAAGGATCACAAGCGAAAGGGATATGCAGGAATGTTATTATCGTGGATGAAAAAATATGCGTTTGAAAATCATTACGATCATTTCTCATTGGATTCAGGTTTTCATCGCAAGGATGCCCATCGTCTGTACCTGAATCATGGACTCGAATTGGAAGCTTTTCATTTTGGAATAAAAATGAAAACGTTGCAGGAAAGGAACAAGATTTAAATAAAGAGGTCCAACTGCTCAGCAGACTCTTCAACGTATTTGAAAGTGCGCCGGTGTTCGTCCGTAATACCATGATTGGTGATGGAGTCGCGGTGAAATTCTGTTGCATAGCCTTTATTCTGATTCCAACCATATTCCGGATGAAACTGGTGAAGGATCTGCATGTATTCATCCCGATGTGTTTTCGCTAAAATAGAAGCAGCAGCGATTGATCTAAATCTCGAATCACCTGAAATGATACACGCATGTTGAATGGTTTCGTATGGATAAAAGCGATTGCCGTCAACAAGAATAAATTCAGGTTTGGCTTTAAGCATCCGCAGCGCATTATGCATTGCCTGGATAGAGGCACGCAGGATATTGATACGATCGATGACTTTGGCTTCCACCCTGGCGACTGCCCAGGCAATGGCATGTTTTTCAATGAGGAGTCTCATCTCCTCCCTGTCTTCAGGCTTGACTTGCTTTGAATCATTGAGCCCTGGACATCGGAAACGTTCAGGCAGAATAACGGCGGCAGCAAAGACCGGGCCGGCAAGACAGCCTCTTCCGGCTTCATCACAGCCGGCTTCGAGACGTCCCTTCAGTAAATACGGTTTCAGTGCCACGGATACAAAATTCCAAAATCCAACGGAATATTGTTCAGGACGTAACTAATAACCAAAGATTATTTTCTGTACATCAGCACGAAACTTTCAAAATGAAGTTTTTAGTGACGTCCTTCAAATTATAAACTTATCACTTTTATTTCCACTCGCCGGTTCAAACTTCGACCAGCGGAAGAATAATTGGAACCCACCGGTTGTGTTGCACCAAAGCCAGAAGATTTCATCCGGTTCGCTTTTATTCCTTTTGATTTGAGCCAGGTTACCACAGCAGCAGAGCGACGGATCGAAAGATTTTGATTGTATTCTTCTGTTCCGACATTATCGGTATGACCGATGACTTCGATCTGCATCGTTGGATATTGTTTTAAAAAATTCAACAGGTCACTCAATTGAATCAAAGCCCTGGGCATGAAATCAGTTCGGTCGTGTTCGAAATAAATATTACCCAATGTCACTATCTCACCTGGTTTCGGTACAAAATTTTTAAACGGTGATGGCGGCGGTGGCGGAGTAATTATTGGCGGAATTTTAAAAAGTCGAACATCGTCAACATAATAGTATCCGAACTTAAGATCGCTTCTCGCCGGTATTTTAACCTCGCTGTCTTCATCCTTACTGAAATTTCCAATAAGGAGATAGGACAATGTTTCTTCAGCTTTAAACTGACCGGACCATCGATACCAATATCCATCAGAAGGTAGAAAGCGATCAAGCGTCAGCATGGGTTTTTCGAGGAGTGGATCTGTCGTCATCTCATCGATCTCATCTTCGCTAAACCACAGGCCCAGGTTTTTAACGATGACTGATTTTTGAAGATGAGCCAGCATGCAGGAGAATCCATAAACCTGGCCGGGCACGAGGGGTTCGTCCAGTTGTACCTGGATATATTCCCTGCAATGCGGCTTGCCCTTATTGCAGCCATAGACAGTTATTCCTGCATGCGCTTTTCCGGCATAGGAATGGACATTTCCAAATCCAGCTGCTTTCCAGCTAGAAGGAATATTCACTTTTGGGCAATAGATATCAGGTGATGCTGCGGTTGGTGATGTCCAGTAGAGAGATACTCGTGAGAAATCTTTTCCGGAGTAAAACCAACCCGATGGCGTGTCGGAGAATTCTTCAAAAGAGGGATTGGGAACCAGGTTTTCTGCTTTGTTGTGTTGGCTGAAAGCGGAAAAGAAAGTGAGGAGTAGCAGGAAGATGGCTGGAAACGAGAGCTGGTTCATCCTGATCAATTAACGCGTTTGGTTCGTGTTGAATTATCAGCTAAAGAAGGGAGAAAACGGAATCCAATTCGATGAATAAGCCAGTAATTCATCGTATAAAATTAAAAAACAATTGTTTACAAATTAAATAAATAACTAATGTTTAATGAAAAAACCATGCATTTTTGGAGTTAATGGGATGCGGAATAAAAATGCCTTATAAGCAGTTGACAATCTTGTGATTATAAAAACTAATTCCAACAACAGTGTGCCACACCTAGGTGTGGCACACTGTTGTTTTTTTATATATAAATATTATTCTTAATATGAAATCAGCTTTGGATTGTCTAGTCCATTTCTGTTGGAAAAACATACTCTACTACCAGTTTAAAAGCAATAGAACCACCATCATCTAAAACCAGAGTCGTCGGAAATCCACTGGTGGCGGAATAAGGTGTAAATAAGAGTTCACCCATTTTTTGTGAAGGAATCCCAACACCTTCGTAATCAAACAATTCCATTTTATAGGTTGCTGTGACAAAGCGCAAATCAAACGGGACAAAAGAGAAAGAATAATCTATGGATGGATCCGCATTTTCAACCAGGTATTCCGGTTGTGCCAATGGATAGTCGGGTTCTGACATTTTGAAATAAATATCAGGTCCATCATTAGCATCCCAGGGCAGACCATCATTGAGTCCGGGAAAGCGTGTCACCGTAATAGCCTGGACCTTCATCTTAATTGGAGTAACCTGGTCCTGGCAATGCTCCCCGGTATAACCAGCAGGGCAATTACAACTGCCATCCATGCAATACCCCCCATGCAGGCAGGAGGTGCCATCACAAGGATCTTTTAAACAGGAAAATAAACTGGCAACAGTTATGAAGAGAATTGAGCTGAAAATCTTAATCGGTTTCATCGCAGTGTGATTTATTACTGTGAGTTCTGATAAGGAATGAGACATTCTTTACTAAAGGAAACAGGCCCCATCCATGTTAGTTAGCCATTATTGATAATTCAGGGTAAATGCCCTCTTTCCCGGTTAATGGTAAATATTGAAGAAAAAGGCTCCAAATCAAGGTTTTACCTTTGATTTGAGCCCACGTTAATAATGGCTAAACAATCCAGACGCCAACCCAATGCTGGTATCCTTTTTCTTACTTTTGCCAAATGGACAACGCCACAGTGTCTGAATCTCTCAACCCTCAGTTCGATACCCTTAACACATTATTCTAACCACTTGTATACCTCCATCGACCCAGTGGGGTGTTCTTACCTTTTGAATCTATGAACCAGGAAAAAAGACTAACAATTATTACCGGATGGATCGTGTTCGCGATTGCCATGGTGGTTTTTTATTTCAGTGCGGAACCAACAGGCAGTCTCTGGGATTGCGGTGAATTCGTTTTGGGTGCCTACAAGCTGCAGGTCGTTCACCCCCCGGGAGCACCCCTATTCCTCCTGATCGGAAGATTATTTGCAGCATTCGCTGATATGGTCAGCAATGACAAAGAAAACATTGCCTTTGCTGTCAACCTGATGTCTGGTGCTTGCACAGCATTGGCTGCTGCATTTGTTGCATGGACGACCATGATTTTTGCGCGACTCTCTATGGTGGGACGTGAAACTACCATGTCGATGGAGCAAACCTTAGTCACTTGTGGTGCTGGTTTAGCTGCAGGTCTTGCAACAGCTTTTACCACTTCTGTATGGTTTAGCGCTGTCGAAGGTGAAGTGTATGCCATGTCGACGATGTTCACTACACTCACACTTTGGGCTGCTGTCAAATGGTATGGCATGGAAGACACGCCGAGTTCAGATCGTTGGCTATTATTTGCGGTGTATGCGGCAGGTTTATCAATTGGTGTTCACTTATTGAGCTTGTTGTGTTTTCCTGCTATCGGATTATTATACTATTTCAAAAAATATAAGTCTTTCACTTTTTGGGGGTTTGTGTTGGCAGTAGTTGCAGGTGTGATGATGATCCCTATCGTACAGAATCTGGTGATCGTCGGCGTACCTAAACTTTGGTCATGGATGGAAATGTTGATGGTCAATAATTTTGGTTTTCCACAGCTGTCCGGAATTTTTCCCACCATTCTCATTTTGGTTGCCTTATCCTATTTCGGAATTCGATGGGCAAGAAAAAACAACAATGGTCTCGCAGAAAGATTAATGCTGGCCATCCTGTTACTGGTCATCAGTTTCTCAACGATTGGTGTTGTGATCATTCGGGCGAATGCCAATCCGCCCATCAATATGAATGCGCCCAGTGATCCCATGCGGCTCATTCCTTATTTGAATCGTGAGCAATATGGCGAACGTCCTTTATTGCGCGGACCACATTTTGATGCAGATCCGATTGATACAGAAAAATCTGACCGTTATGGTTTTGTCAAAGAACATAACCAATATGAAGTGGTCGATCAAAAGCTTGACTACGTGTATAAGGATGAGGACAAGATTTTATTTCCTCGCATAAGTTCCAGCGATGGCAATAGACCAGCGTTATACCGACGATGGATGAATGATCAGAAAGGCCCACCAACGATGGCCTTCAATATGGAATTTTTCTTCCGCTATCAAATCAACTGGATGTACTGGCGATATTTCATGTGGAACTTTGTCGGTCGTGAAAACGGAGAACAAGGCACAGAACCCTGGAACCCAAAGAGCGGACATTGGATCAGCGGATTCAATTTTCTGGATAGTGCCCGCTTGTTCAACATGGATAAGCTTCCTCCTGATATGCGCGACAACCAGGCGCGGAACCGGTATTACTTTTTACCACTCCTCTTTGGACTCATCGGTGTCTTTTATCATTATGGTCGTAGAAAAAGAGAATTCACTGCATTACTGATCTTGTTTTTATTTACAGGATTAGGCATCGTCGTTTATTCCAATCAACCGCCGAGCGAGCCGCGTGAAAGGGACTATGTATTGGTAGGATCATTTTTCACATTCTGTATTTGGATTGGATTGGCTATCCCGGCTATTTATGAATGGATAAAAAGCAAAGTCTCTTCATTGAAGACAGCGACTCCATATTTAGCTTCTGCATTGGTATTATCTGCACCGATCATCATGGGTTATCAGAATTTCGATGATCATAGCAGGAGGACGCATTATGCTGCTCGTGATTATGCCAGCAACTTCCTCGAATCGCTAGATCCCAATGCAATTATGTTTACCTATGGTGATAATGATACTTATCCGTTGTGGTACGCTCAGGAAGTGGAAGGCATACGTCGTGATGTACGAATCGTCAACCTGAGTTTGATTGCAGTCGACTGGTATATTGAAGGACTGCGGAGAAGAGTCAATGATTCAGCCCCTATCAAACTTACTATTCCAACTGAGTCTTATCGCGGCAACAAACGAAACCAACTGTTCTTCTTACCCGGAAAGAGTACGACGAATGAAATGCCGCTGGATCAGGCTCTGCAATTCATGGCGAAGGATAGTCCACAGAATATACAAGGCACTAAACTGGAAACTTATTTACCGTCCAACAATCTGTATATCCCCATTGATCCTGCAAGAGCTTTAAGTTCTGGACTTGTCAATGCAACAGATACTGCGATTGTGACTAAAATTCCGGTTAGTGTCGATAAGCAATACATCACCAAGGATCAATTGGCTGTGCTGGATGTGCTGATGAGTAATATCTATGATCGTCCGATTTATTTCTCGGTGACTTGCCAGGATAATAAATTATTAAACCTCAATGACTATACCCAAATGGAGGGATTAGGCTTGAAGGTGATTCCGATTAAAACCAAGAGCGAGGAAGATTTCTATATCTATGGCAGTGGCCGTGTCGATGTGCAAAAAGTTCATGATCGCGTTTGCAACAAATGGCGATTTGGTGGATTTGATAAGACACGCACTTTTGTAGACAATAGTTATGGAGCGAGTGTTCAGGCTCAAAAGATGATCATCTGGCGTTCTGCTGAAGAGATGCTTGCTGAAGGTAAAAACCAGGAGGCCATTGATATTACTGATACGTATTTCAGAGGATTCCCGAATATGAATTTCCCTTATGATGCGCGCACACTTCCGCACATCAACATCTACATCCGTGCAGGCGCTTTGGATAAAGCGAAAGAGCAAATCCGGATCCTGGCTAATGAGAGCAAAGGGTATATAGAGTTTTTCAATTCGCTGGATGATGATGATTTGAAAGCAGGATTCAATCTCGATTACAGGTTGACATCATCTGCTATCAGTGAAATACTAAAGGTGTCTAAGAATCTGAAGGACGATGCTTTTGCTAAAGAAATGGAAGATCTTCTTGGTCAATATAAAACAGAATCCCCCAGTAATTAAGAAATATGGAAGCAGAAAGTCATAAAACAATTGCTGTCGGAGCCGATCATGCCGGCTATGAATTTAAAACTTCGATTATTCATTGGCTGAAACGCAATGGATATGAGGTGCTTGATTTTGGAACCGATAGTGAACTCTCTACGGATTACCCGGACCACATTCATCCTGTTGCGGAGGCCATTGAAGATGGTCGGGCATGGATGGGCATCATCCTTTGTGGTTCGGGAAATGGTGCAGCAATGACGGCGAATAAACATCAACACATCCGTGCTGCTTTGTGCTGGAACAATGAACTGGCTTCCCTCGCACGGCAGCATAATGATGCGAATGTGCTTTCGATTCCGGCTCGTTTTGTTCCTGAAGCAGTTGCGCTATCTATGGTGCAAACATTTCTTGAAACACCGTTTGAAGGTGGAAGACATCAGCGACGTGTAGATAAAATCAGTTGTGCCTAATGAAACTAGTGATATTCCCTCTCCTCTTTATCACCGCCGGGCTTTATGCTCAATTTGATTCTACCGCTTACAAGCTTGCGCAAACTATCCAGGCGTCAACGCTTCGTGACCATATCTATAAACTTGCTTCGCCTGAATTCGAAGGAAGGGAAACCGGTACGGAAGGCAATCATAAGGCCAGGCTTTATATTGAAAGTCAATTCAAAGCTGATGGCATCAAGCCCATTGCGAGTGACACTAATTATTTTCAGGATGTTGCTTTTACTTCTATTAAATGGGCCAGCATTTCACTGACTATTTCAGGTGTAGTGATGGAACACATGCGTGATTTTGTTTGCAATCCTCAATTGTTTCCTGTCTCACCAGAGACACTTAACGTTTCTTCTCTACTATTTCTTGGTTATGGTATTGATGATCCGGCGTATTCTGATTATGCCGGAGTTGATGTGAAAGGAAAAAACATTGTGATTTATAATCGTGAACCGCAAACATCGGATGGACGGTATAAAATAACCGGTACGAATGAGCCTTCTCCATGGACCAAGGATGTCATAAAAAAAATAAATCTCGCGAAAGAGAAAGGCGTAGCGTCTTTATGGATCATCGACAATCAATTTAAAGATCATGTCGTCAGTTATAAGAAGGCAGTAGTTGGTGGTGACAACCTGATGGGCGATCCCACTGATTTATTAAAAACTCAAATTCCTGTTGTCTTTATAGCACCAATACAGGATGAACGATTGTTGGGCAAAAAATATAAGAAGGTTGAAAAGCTGAAAAGCAAAATTGATAAAACAGGTAAGCCTTATAAAGTAACGGTTCCGACCTCTATTCAATGGACTGGTCAACATGACATCAAGACCACTACTGGCGCTAATGTGATGGCATATATAGAAGGAACTGATCCAGTCAAGAAAAATGAAGTGGTTGTCGTATCTGCTCATTATGATCACCTGGGGATGAGAGGCAAGGATATTTATTTCGGAGCTGATGATAATGCTTCCGGTACTAGTGCTGTACTTGAAATCGCACAAGCCATGGAAATCGCGAAGTCAAAAGGAGAAGGTCCAAAACGTAGTGTGCTTTGTATCCTGATGACCGGTGAAGAAAAAGGACTTTTAGGATCGCAATATTATGCTGAACATCCGGTCTTTCCTTTAGCCAACACAGTGGCCGATGTCAACATTGATATGATTGGAAGAATTGATACCAAACATACAGATGCTAACTACACTTACGTGATTGGTTCTGATCGTCTGAGTACCGCCTTACATGCTATCAATGAAAATGCGAATAAAACATATACGCATCTTCAACTGGATTATACCTACAATGCTGATGATGATCCTAACCGCTTTTACTATCGGTCCGATCATTACAATTTTGCAAAAAACGGGATCCCCGCGATTTTCTTTTTCTCCGGTGTGCATGAAGATTATCATCGTCCAACCGATACGCCAGACAAAATCATGTTTGATAAAGCAACCACTATTGCCCAACTTGCTTTCTATACGGCGTGGGAATTAGCGAATAGGGAGGAGAGGATTAAAGTGGATGTGGTCGGGAGGAATTAAAATGCACCTAAATCCCCTGAAGGGGACTTCTTATAAAATTAATATTATAGAATACCTCGCACGAAGGACACAGAGTACACGGAGATAATTTTTCTCACCCTCTCACAGTCTCACCCTCTCACAGTCTCACCCTCTCACATCAAGGTATCTTCTTTGTGATCCAGCATTCCCGGATAATCTGTAGTGAAATGCAGTCCCCTGCTTTCATGACGCATTGATGCTGATCGACAAACCAAATAAGCGATAGTGATCAGGTTGCGGAGCTCGCAAAGCTGTGGAGAAAGGGTCGTTGTATTGTAGAGCGTTTCCGTTTCTTCGTAAAGTAACCAAAGACGATTGAGGGCCCTTTTTAAACGCACATCGGATCGTACAATACCAACGTAGCTGCTCATGACATCTTTCAATTCTTTCCAGCTCTGGGTGATCAATACCATTTCTTTTGGATCGGTGGTGCCCAAAGTGTCCCACTCCGGAATATGTTCCATGATGGCATACTGATCAATGACGAAGGTGATTTCACGGGCGATATTATGGCCATATACCAGGCCTTCCAATAACGAGTTAGAGGCTAGTCGATTCGCGCCATGGAGACCAGAGGCTGTGCATTCGCCTGCTGCATAGAGTCGGTTGATAGAAGTATGACCTTGTTGATCCACCATAATTCCGCCGCAGAAATAATGACATGCCGGAACAACAGGAATCATATTTTTGGAAATATCGATTCCACCCTTCATGCATTTCTCATAAATATTAGGGAAATGAATTTTGAAATCTTCTACTGAAAGATGACGGCAATCGAGGTAAACGAATTCATCGCCTAGCCGTTTCATTTCATTGTCAATTGCTCTTGCAACAATATCTCTCGGTGCCAGGCTTTTTCGTTCATCATATTTTTGCATGAACTCTTCGCCGTCTTTTGTGCGCAGTATTCCACCAAATCCCCGTACAGCTTCTGAGATCAGGAAAGCCTGGTTTTCAACTGCAGGACTGTATAATGATGTCGGATGAAACTGGACAAACTCCATATTACTAATGCGACCTTTTGCGCGATACAACATGGCCATGCCATCACCGGTGGCAATGATTGGATTTGTAGTAGCGCGATAGATCTGTCCTGCTCCTCCAGTGGCTAATACTGTGATACGGGCCAGATGAGTTTCTACATCGAGGTTTTTTTTATCCAGTGCATATACACCATAACATTCAATATCCGGTGTCACACGCGTGATGTTGAAGCCAAGATGATGTTGCGTGATCAGGTCGATGGCAAAACTATTTTCAACAATATGAATGTTTGAAAATGTCGCCGCCTTTTCCAGCAGCGTGCGCTCAATTTCCCAACCTGTGATGTCTTTGTAATGCAGGATCCGGTTTTCACTATGGCCTCCTTCCCGGCCTAAATCATATTCACCGCTTTTCTCTTTATCAAACCGGGCACCCCACTCGATCAATTCTTTTACGCGAAGAGGACCTTCTTCAACCACCATCCTCACCACATCTTCATTGCATAATCCATCACCGGCGTCGAGTGTGTCGGCAATATGCTTTTCGATGGTATCAGTTTTTTCATTCCATACAGCTGCGACACCGCCCTGTGCGTAGCGGGTATTGCTTTCCTCTTTACTTCCTTTCGCGAGGATAGTTACCTGGAGATCGGACCTCGCTTCGGCAATCTTAATAGCGGTAGTCAGCCCGGCGATTCCGGAGCCTACTACCAATACATCTGTTTTCCTGGCCACACCCATAGTTGATCAAAATTCAATGAAAGCCAAAGATAGCAGCGGAGGTTTGGAAAGGACATATTGCTTTTAGAAATATTATCTCCATTTTTGACCCTCCAATATTCAGCATGCGAATAGCCGTCAACACCCGATTCTTACTTCACGATCAATTAGAGGGGGTCGGCATTGTGACGGATGAAGTAATGAAACGCATGGTGCTGTCCTATCCGGAAGATGAATTTGACTATTACTTTGACCGGAAGTATCATCGTCGATTTGTACAACAGCCCAATATTCATCCTCATGTTTTCGCCCCGGTAACAAGGCTACCAATATTGATCAGGTGGTGGTTGAATCATCCTGTCCGAAAAAACGTAATTAAAAACAAGGCAGATATTTTTTTCAGCCCGGATGGATTTATTCCCTTGGGGATAAGCGTTCCTAAAGTTTCGATGTTTCATGATGTGGCTTATTTGCGGTATCCGAAACATCTTCAACCACGGATAAGAAAGTTTTATGCTAATTGGATGCCACAATACATGGCAGAAACGGACCACATCATCACGGTTTCGGAATTTTCAAAAAAAGAAATCATTGACGGCTATAAAATTCATCCGGATAAAATCTCCGTGGTCTATAATGGAATCACCAATGCTTATCAGCCACTGGATGAACAAAGAAAAGAGGAGGTTAGAATGCAATACACGCAGGGTCGTCCTTATTTATTATATCTCGGGGCGATTCATCCGCGTAAAAATGTATTGACGCTTGTAAAAGCTTTTGAGCAATTCAAATCTTGGGCTAACAACGATTTCCAAATCATCATTGCGGGACGCAAAGCGTGGCATACTGAGGATGTATACCAGGTTATTGAAAAGAGTAAGTATAAAAATGATATTCATTTACCCGGGTATGTTTCGACTGACCATGCTACATCGCTGGTGGCTGCTGCGACTGCTATGATTTATCCTTCGTTGTATGAAGGATTTGGATTGCCGCTGGTGGAGGCGATGGCGTGTGGAGTGCCGGTGATTTGCAGCAATGTTTCTTCACTGCCGGAAGTAGCTGGTGATGCTGCATTGCTTTTTGATCCTATGGCTGTGGAACAACTGAGTCAACACATGCTAACCATCACGACGGATGAAAATTTACGAAATGATTTGATCAGGAAAGGATTTGAACGAAGCAAGTTTTTTTCGTGGGATAAGGCTGCTAAAGAGATTTACACGATTTTACAGCGAGTAGCCGGGAAGAAATAATAAATCTTTCTCAGATTCATCTTTTTATTTAGCCACTAATTACACGAATTAAATAGTAATGGATCGTTCGTGTGAATTCGTGTAATTCGTGGCCTACTCAGATTATTTTCATTTTCTTGATTGGTGATATTTTCATTAATAACAGTAATAAATAAAATTCAGCTTTAATTTTTTTTTAGTATATTAGAATGCCCAAAATTCTATTATGCGCTTCTGTTTTAGAATTATCGTCCTTCTTGTTGCAGGCCAATCCATTTTTGGCTGCTATGCGGATGAGCGCGACAGAATTCTAAGGGATGGCTTAGTGAAGCTCACCTTCCCATGTAATGACAGTACTTCAAAATATTACTTTCGTGGAAAGTTCGATGACGATTCTGTTTGCCTGTATCATAACCAATTTGACTGCTACACTATGTTTGGTCAAGCTTTAAGTTTTAGAACCACAACACCATATGCTGTGTTCGGAGACACGATAATAGGGGAGGCTACTACATGGCTGCAATTTGGGATAGATCAATATATCCCCCGGGATGATGAAGTTCCTGGAGGGTATGTTGGACAAGATCACTATTTAATTAGGACGCCAGAGATGAAGTATGGTCCATCAACCGACTCTTTGATCATGGCTTATTTGCAACCAGGCCCTTCAATATTTTGGCAACATGAGCATGATGAATTGGGAATTCCACAAGGTCTTGAAGTTTATATATTTAAAAACCATTACAATTCAGAAATAAAAAAGGAACATATTCAACTTCATTTAACTTCGGCCAGGGGCGATCAGACCGGCAGTTCTATTGAAATCACAGAGCTGGTATTAAATGATTATGGAACCCATGTCGAAGGTCATATTCATTTGCGGATTAAATGCAAAATGTACCTGGACATACAAGGAAGGTATGATGGCCATTATGATGGTGATTTTGCGGGTGATTTCAGTGGTGAAGTGAATATGCCGGTTTCGTATGATCGATAGTCATTAATCAGACCTCATTTATCCACCTTCTTTACCCAATCTTGTAGTGCAGCAATAAGTTCATTCTCTTTGCTTTTGGCATCCGCCAGATCTGAAATGGTAATGAGGCGTCTTCCGTCCGGATAATCACCTTCGAGCAGGCCGGAGGGATCATTTATTTTGTAGCCGGAAGGAAATACTAATAGGATTCTCCCTTTGTGCAAGTTCATGACCAGGATGTCTCGCTTGTATTCCTTGGGATCAAATTCTTTCATTTCACCGGTGTAATAAAAGCTGGGTGAATTCCATTTGATCTGTTCGCCGATAAATTCATCTGCACTCAATATCACTTGCCGGAGGTATTCGACAATTTTGGCCTGGTTCCTCTCCATTTTACGGATGAGGTCATCCATTTGTTCGGCGGCTGGTGGTTTCGGTTTTTCTTTTGCCATGGTTTTCAAATATCCGTGGGTACAACCCACGGTTAACGATCTTCAACCCCTTCGGGGTTGGGATGATGATGAATCATCATCCTTTTTTCCTTTAGCTGTTATAATAATTATTTTTTTTAATTTATTACAAGTTTCCTGACAAACGTTTTGTCATTGATCTTAATTGCGATAATATACAGTCCACTGTTCCATTCTGAGACATTGATGTTGTTATCACCAGGCTGAAGTTCTTTCGTGATCAGTATTTCGCCGATAGGATTTATAACTAACAATTGACCAGGACTAAACAAATCAGTTACATGAATCACAAAATATCTGGTTGATGGATTTGGATAAATAGAAAACTCAGGTATTTCATTTTCAATTGTCGCAAGAGGCAATGGATATTCATAAGCTCCGATATCGATTATCCCCTCCAGTACTTTGGTTTCAAAATTGCAGGTATCTATGTATTCCAAATATGGCTGTAATGGATTTCCAAGAATGGTCCTTGAAATAGGGATGCCTTTATTAATCACCACCGATGCTGGTGTAAGATGATAATCATAATTGAATGCGTCAACAAACCCTATGTCCGTTGCCAGGTTATTGACTTCATTATTCGAAGAGTCCAATACTATTGGAAGGCCTACAATCAATCCATTTGTTTTTGCTCCTGCTAAAATGTTGTTCTTAAGAAATAAAGTATCCGTGCCATTAGCGACCTGGATAAAACTGCCATTTGCATTTTTATTAATGATCGTGTTGCTGCAACAAAACAAATCATTCGGAGCAGGATTAGTCAGTCCTTCCAGGCCATAACCAATGAATTTGTGATTGGCAGAGTTAGGTCCTTGCTCAATAATGTTGCCGACGATCACACTGGTTCCTCCATTCGGCAGGTCAATGGTGCGACTGTCTTCACTGTTTTCATTTGCGATGCGATTGTAAAGAATAAAATTATAGGTGGCTCTGCTCTTTAACTCATGTCCTTCTGCAATTGCATTGTGGCTGTAATTGTAACGAAAGACAAGAGTGTCAATATGATTGATGTAAATATTGTGCTGGTATCCCGGATTGGCTGGACTACCATTATTGACAAACTCAGAATATTCAACGGTGGTTTTACAATTGGGAATACTTCCGCATAAAATTCCCATTTCATTTCCGTTAAAAAAACAATTGGTTACCCAGAGATTGGCTCCCTCTTGTCGAATACCAGCTCCGTTGTGATCCTGCACTACTGCATTTGCAAATTCAATATTGTCAACCTGTACGTTGCTGCCACTGATAACAAATATGCCTTTACCATTGGACATGTCATTCGCGATGATACTTCCGGCTTCGAGACGAGGCCTGCCACCAATACCAGCGATATATAAATTGTTTTTACTCCATTTGACTTGCGGATCGTTGACATAGATTGCCTTGTCGATGAGAATTGAGTCTCCATCCTGGACTAAAGACGCTACCTGGCTGCAATAGGTATAGGTCCTCGACGGACCCACATGCCAGGTGGCAGCGAAAGATGAAACGGAATATAGAAGGGAAATGGCTATCCCAATTTTACGGATCATATCCTGGTGATAAAAAAGTAATCTTTGGCTACTAGATACAGTGACCGGCTAAGTCGCTGCAATGACGTTGACGAAGTGATTGTTTATTTCTTAATCACTTTTCCGGCGAGCATCTTTCCATTACTGATGATATGGTAGAAATAAATGCCTGAGGGAATAGCAGAAAGGTCAAATGAATAAGAAGCATGACCTTCAATTTCATTGGAGTGACGGGCAATTATTTTACCATTCGTATCGAACACTTCCATGGTAGCATCTCCATGGCCATTTTGAATTTCGATGATTAATACATCATTGACCGGATTGGGATAAACCGTTATTCCGGAATTGATTTGTTCCTGGTGAGTTGCGTTTGGCATCCATACAAGAGCTGCTTGAACTGCTGCCAATGCATCTATTCGTCCGTAACCATAAGTATTGTTAGGAATAGATGAGCCCGGTACATCGCCGCACTGCTGGTCAGTCGTTTTTGGTACTGCAGTATCCTCCAGGATATTTTCAATTTCATCTACGTGGCCTGCGAGTTGTGGATTAGCCGAAATGATAAGCGCCACAGCTCCGACAACATGCGGTCCTGCCATACTGGTGCCTGAATAATAAGCATACTGACCATTAGGAATAGAGGATCGAACATGGACACCAGGAGCGGAGACATTAGGTTTGAGACGACCACTACCATCAACGGTTACTGGCCCCCTGCTGCTGAAGCCTGCAATCGTATCATTTTCTGCAGTCGCACCAACAGAGAAACTATTTTGAAAAATAGATGCCGGATCATTTACCGAACTACAACCACTGCCTGCATTGCCTGCAGAAACTACGACGACAGTACCGGCTAATTTCAAATTATTAACCGCCATATCCAATATTTCCCAATTGGTAGAATCGCAACCTTCAGATTGAGGACAACCCCATGAATTATTGATGACATGAGGTGCTTTTGTTGGATCCGGATTTTCATTATTCAAATCAGTTGGAGCAAGGAACCATTCGAAACATTCGAGATAAGTGAAGGGTGAACCATTGCCTCTTTCCATGTTGCGACATGCACACCATTTTGATTCTGGTGCAACACCGATTTGATTATCACCATCAAGACCGATCATCGTTCCCATCGTATGGGTACCATGCCCATAATCATCGCAAGGTTCTTTTACATCAAGGCCGCAAGGATTGATTGAATCAGAGCTGAGTGGACTGATCGAGTGGATAGCATCATGCCAGTTGTAGTTGTGATCAACTGTGTTAGTATCACCGACTGCAGTGTAACCTCTGTATTGTTTAATGATTGCGGGATGTTTCCAGTCATAGCCGGTATCTTCTCCACCGACGACTACACCTTGTCCTCTGAAGCCCATGTCCCAAACATCATTCGCATTGATCATGTCGATACCCCATTCAAAAGCGGACCGTGAATTATCAGTGGTCAGAAGTTCTTCCACTGGTTTAGCAAATGACATTGGTGAATTCAGCAACATTTTTTCCACATCAGCTCGTTCCGCTAATGCATGTATTAATTCTTGTGTGCCTTCAGTGCGAATGGCATTGACGATAAACAAGCTTTGAGCGGAAGCATTATGGGATTGTAAAAAGACAATTAAATTTTTCTGGCTTTGTGCGGCAGTAGTTTTCAATTGATTGAATACATAGGTAGCCTTTTCATCTTTAGAGTTGAGTGCTCTTGCGGCGCTGACATCAGCTTGTTGTTTCAGGAGGATGAAGAAGGGAACAGATTCTCCGTGCGCTGTTTTTTCTAAGAGCGTAGAGGCCACCTTTTGGTGCCATGCAGGGGTTGTCTGGCCGGACAGGAAGTGAATACAGGCAAAAGCAAGGGTGGTGAAAATGAATCTTTTCATAGCAGTAGTGTTTTTCCAAACCGGCAAACGAGTCTCTAATTTGGCACCGCGAATCTACTGCATTTCTGTTATGCGTTTTTGCTCCTGATCATGATTCAACAGCAACTACCTGACGAACAGGCTAATTTGTTTACCCAGCTGGTCTATGGCATTGTAATAGTTTCATTTTTTGCCCTTTATCCCTGATGGAAATCAGTTCTGGTCATGACCTGGATAACCTGTAATCGCCGGGAGGGCGGGTAACTTGAACACAAAATAGTTCATATGCTTACGCGGGCTTTCTATGCAATTATGGTGGTTGGATTTTTTGTGAATTTATCCACCGCTCAAAACACTGGTCTGTTACAACAGATTCCTGAGGACAAGCAAAACATCATAGAAACCATCTCTCTTTATCCTGCAGATCAGAGGGCTGCTGTGCTCGAAGCTTCCACTCATCCTGAAGTATTGGTGCGCATGGATAATATCAAGGCCAATACAGAAAGCAAATTCAACGAAAAAATTAATGGTATCGCTGAAGATGATCAGAAAAGGATCTACAACCTCGCTCGTTATCCTGACCTGATGAATGCCATCAGCGGCCATCGGGAAGAACGATCGACTGCAGAAATGAAAGAGCTTCTAAAAAATTTTCCGGAAGAAATACACGAGGATGCTGAATTTGTAAACAATAATTATTTCGATCTCCTGAGTGATATCAACCAACTCTATCGTAGTGCCGATCAGGATTTTCAAAGGATGTTAGCGACCTATCCTGAAGACATTCGCAATACGTATACAACACTTTCTCACTTACCTGAAATTGTAAGCCTGCTGGCGGAAAACCTGGACCTGACTCTTTTGCTTGGTGATGAATACAAGAAGAATCCTGAGCAACTCATAAGTGAATTGGATTCACTCAGTGTGGTAGTAGCAGAAGCAAAAGCAAAAGACCTGATGGGCTGGAAAACCGAACTGGAATCCAATCCGGAAGCTATGCAGGAATACGAACAATCAGCAAAAGCATTCGCCGGCAATGAAGGTTATGATGATGATGTCTACGAAGTTCCTGAATCAGAAACCAACGTTCAGGAGATTTATGTTCATCATGATTGGAATTATTATCCGTATTGGTTTGGTTACCCCGCGTGGTATGGCTATCAATGCTGGTACCCTTATCCATGGTGGTATCACTGGGGCTTTTATTACGGCCCTTATCATACGATGGTGATTTGGGGTTTTCCGTCGGATGTATTTATGTACTGGCAGTTTTACTATCCGTACAACATGTATCATTATCCACATTATGCCAATCACGTCATCCATCATTATTATGGACCGCGTCATATTGGGTCCGCGATACAACCTGTTTATCGACAATGGGAGGATCAAAACAAGAGGCAGCTTCCCGACAATTGGTTCAATGATGATGCGAACCGCGTGGACCGGATAAGAGAATATGGCAAGTTTAAAATGGATTATGAAAAAACGGTAAGCAATCAGACCGATAAATCGCCAACAGAAAGAGAGTATCTCAAAAAAAATAGCAACCGGTATCCAACGTTAAAACCTGTATTGACTGAAAAACCGGAACCTACGAGAACACCGTCTAATCAGCCACAGGATTATAACCCGGGACAAGTCAAACAGCCTCAACCCAATCCTCCGAGAGACATTGAACCTTATAAGGAAAAACCCACGCAGCATAATCAACCGGCTGAGCATAAACCAATGCAGGAAAAAAATCCGCAGCGTGATGCTCCTCCATCTCATAAGGAACAACCAAAAGCTCCACCAAGGGATGCACCGCCACCGCAAAAGGGAAAGGATCAAACGCAACCTGCGCCTACACAGCCGAAGAAAGATTGATTCCTGCGCAACATATTTGATGAATGTTGCTTAATTGCAAAACTAAAATCTAATTATGTGAGGTTATCAAACGATGACTTCCATTCCTTCCCTCGCAAACAGTGAATTGGCGAAAGCCAGTTTGCATTCCTTTTCCATGGCATCCAGGAAATCATCATCGTGATCCGGATCATGATGCGTGATCACGAGTTGCTTGACGTTTGCTCTTCTCGCCACTTCAACAGCATCGCTAAAGCGACTATGTCCCCATCCTTTATATTTTTTGTATTCCTCGTCAGTATACTGCCCGTCATGAATTAATAAATCAGCATCGCGGGCCAGCTCTACAATAGTTTCGTCAATACCATCGATGTGTTCGAGATCGGTACACACCACTAATACTTTCCCTTCATCCTCAATACGGATGCCATAAGAACCGCCACGATATTTATGAAATTGCGGGACGGTATGAACACCGGCACCAAAAATATTTTCCTTATCGCCTAAGCTTAAAAATTCAAATTGTGCTCCCATCGCATCCAGCTGAACAGGAAAGTATTCAGCCTGCATCGGTGTAGAGAAAATTTCCCGGATGTCTTTATACTTCTTATCACTTCCCATCACCTGGATCCCGATCTTTTGTTCCTTATTATAACCTGGTGCAAAAAATGGAAATCCCTGTATGTGATCCCAATGAAAATGGGTGAAGGCAATATTGATGATCTCTTGCTTGTAATCACTGGCGACCAGTTCCTTTCCTAAGTTTCGAATCCCTGTACCGGCATCAATGATAAATATTCGATGTGCTTTTTCCCGCGCTACACGGAAGCAGGTGGTGTTGCCCCCAAATCGCATAAACTCAAGTCCACATACTGGTATTGACCCCCGAACTCCGTAGAATTTGACTCTCATAGTAGTGTTGACTTTTGGTCCTGGTTCAAGCTCCCATTAATAACAGCAGACTTCCAGCCAAAAGACGGATTAAGATAATCCTAAGTCCCGAAAGTCAACATTAAAATTATGGCCCTTAGAAACCTCAGTGGTGCTTGAAATATTGAACTTCACGTTCATGCTTCTCTGCAGCAGCTCTTGATTTAAAAGTGCCAAGGTTTCTTCGCTTTCCTGTCTTGGGATTGATTTTGCGGGAATACAATCGGTACTCGCCAGATTTTAATTTACGGATCATGACTATTACTTTTCAGCAGGCCATTAAAAGATTCATCTGAATATAAAATCGAATTTGGAAGGAAAAGGTTCAGCCCCTATGCTTCGACCTGCTTCACACAACCTCGTGCTACAGCTCAGCAACCATCCCCTGTAAGGGACTTCCTTTCGAAAATTTATTGAGCCACGAATTACACTAATTCACACTAATTCTAAATCCGGATAAATTTCAATTCGTGTTAATTCGTGTAATTAGTGGCCAAAACAAGAAATGGGCGTTTACAATTTAGCTTCCAATATTGAAAGCGTATCCACACTTAGTTTGTGAAAAGTAAGTACGGTGGTCTGAATGGCATTATAGGTGCCGTTGTGGACAAGGCGAGTGAACCTGTAATCCGGAATGCCGTCATGATCATAATCCAGGCGATCTATTTCGGGTCCGCTGATTCTCAGCTTCACTTTCAGGTTGCCGGGGACCAATTTTCCATCTTTAAAATCATACAGGGCGTGCAGGTTAAAGTCAAACAGCTTTTCTGAAAAAGCTTTCATAGCATTATCATAAAAGAGGACCTTGCCATTGAGGTAACCAGTGGGTTCGTGTTTGAGCAAGACCAGGTAGATCGTGTGCAGACTGTCCCTGAATCGAAGGGTATTGAAATAAACTTTAGAAACTGCGGAAGCTAGCTGCGATGAATCGCCATCACATTCCCGGATGTAGTAAGCTTTTACTACAGTTTCAATTCGATTAATGGTTTCATCATTAAGGGCAATGAATTTCTTATGGTCGTTGAAATCGATTTCATTTAAATGCAAGGGAAATGAGGCGTTATAGGCCATGGAGGGAGCAGAGGGTATTAGCTGGACTTCTGCTTTTGTTTTATTCTCTGATGATGAAGCCTGACCAAACGAAAGAATGGTCCAGGCTGAAAGCAGGAGAAAGGTGAAAATCGTTTTCATGGATGGACTAATAGTGCTACAAAGATAATGGTGTAAGTATTGCCAGATATTGATAAATTCATTCATTCGCAAATCAGAAATTTGCTGACAACAAAACGTAGTTAAAACTACGCTTATCAAAATAATATTTAAGGCTGTCGATATTATTAAACTGGTCATAGAAAGCATGATCATCACCGTCTACTTCGGCGAGGTAGGCGTCGAGATGCTGGACAAGTGCTTTGAAGTCTGGATGGTCGGAGGTTGTTCTCAATAATTGTATCACCGCAATAATATTTTGCTTCGTTAGGCGTCGGTTAACCGACGCCGAACGGAATCATTCTTTTATAATTTTTGTCGTAAATATATTTTGTCCCTGTCTCACTGTAACAACATACAATCCACTTTTTAATTCAGTCAAATCAATTTGCTTTTGATTTTTTACCAGCATCACTCTTTCTCCAATAAGATCTGAAATTTCAACCTGAAAATCAGAAGAGGACGGTAGATCGATGTTGATCGATGAATGAGCAGGATTTGGATAGACTAAAAATCCTTTATGGTCAATAGAAGTTTCGGAGATAGAAGTGGAATTGCACATGACGGCATTGAGATGTTGCCAGATCTGGTCGAGGAACAATGTGCTGACTTCACCACTATTGGTTTGATTTCCCATCCGAACGACAACGAGACCCTCACTTTTGGCAATGCTCACGATCTGTCCGTTCTTCCCGATGCCTGCAAACATATCATCTGGTGCATGAGGTGCAATTGGACCCGGAAAGACAATTTGCAATGTGGGTAGTCGATAGGAATCTTTTCCATTCAGCCACCATAGATATCCATAAGATAGATTGAGTGATTGTGAAGTGTTGGTCATCTGGTGGATGTAAGCCGTATCATGGAGTAAGGTGTCCTGGTTCCAAATGCAATTGTTCTGCATGAGTAAACCGAAACGCGCCATGTTGCGGACCGGGGAAAAAAATACATTGTCGTTGTCAATAGTAAACCATCCCCCATAAATGCCTGTCTTTGCACTCAACTTCGAGATTGTATAGTTGTTGATTCCTTGTCCGGTCGACACTTCAATAACCTGCTCAAGCAACGTATACGGTGCATTGTGATATGCCCATCGATTACCAGGGTCCGCAAGGCAAACCAAACAAGTATCAATCGTGCAATGATTGTCCGGCACATCGTCATCGAGACCGGAAGTCATGGTGAGTTGGTTCCATATTTTTATTTTCTCTTCCTGTTCATTTGAACAACTGGTCCATCCTTCGCCTAAATAATTGGATGATGGGTCATTGATGGATAAATAATTTTCCTCTTGAGCTTTTCCAATTAAGAATGCAGTCAATGTTTTTCCGGCTGAGGCCCAATACCAGAGACTATCCTGGGTGAAGGTGCCGAAATATTTTTCCAAAACAATTTTTCCATCTTTCAAAACAATGAAACCTTTGGTGTTTTCCTGTTCTAAAAAAGAGTAAAGCGAATCGATTTCATCTGCGCACCAGCCGAGGGATGAAGGAGAGAGGGTATCCCATGGGGTATTATTGTTGATTGGCGGGAAGTAGAGATTTTGGGCAAACAGGTCTTGACCAAGAAAAGTGAGGGAGATTGATATCAATAGTAAAAATGTTCTCATTACCGCGCTTTTTGATTGGACGTTTGGAAAGGTAAGTGGTTTAAATGAAGCTTTTAGCACCTCGAAATTGTTTCAGCAATTTCGCTAAGCCTTTTGCCCCATCGAAATTGTTTCAGCAATTTCTCACCCCTGTGTGCTTCGCAACCCCGGGGCACTATTTAATATCGTAATCTAACATGTCCCCGGGGTTTCCGAAGCGATTTTTTCGCAGAAAAAGAACGGAGGAACACGGGGGTGAAAAATTTCGCGTAGCATGAAATTTTGATGGGGCAGGAAAAATAGACAGGAGCGCATTCGGACAGAATGCGCTCCTGGAAAGAGTCATCGTTGGCTGCGGGAGAGAACTCCCAGCAGCAACAAGTCATTGTTGATGTTGGAGTTCTTTCCAACATCCAGCGATTACTTTATGATTTTTCGAAGGTCAGGTACGCTGTACCACCATTTCCTCCGCTGATATGAATTAGCTCAATGCGAGTGCTGGTCCTGCTGATGATTTGCCAATCTTCATTGAGGCTTTCAAAATCATTGGAGAGATTGAATTGAATATTGAAATGTAGATCATTGAGAGTGTCATCATTGCTGTTGCTATCGCTGATGCTCCAGGTACCGGCAAACGTGTTGCTTCCATTAACCGCGGTCAGCACATTGTTGCTTCCAAAAGTGAAACTAAACCCATTGAAGTGGCTGGTCTCATCATTTCCTTTATCGACAAAGGAGGTGATCCTCCAGGTGCCGGATTGTATGGTGTTTTGAACACCAGTTGTTGTATTGGGATTGCTGGCAGGATCACTGCTGGAACAAGAGGATAATGAAATAACACCTGCGAGGCAGAGTAGAAATGCTGGAAGGAAAAGTATGTTCTTCATGATGTATTGGTATTTTTTGTGAATCAATACAGCAAAGCTATTCGCATGCATTACTGGCTACAACTTAAAGATGAGGAGAAGGCGGAATAAGCAGATGAGATGACCAAACACAGGAATGAGGTTTGTTCATTGGGACTTGTTTATAAGCATTCTCCACGCAAATCGGAGATTTGCTGACACCCCGACGTAGATGAATCTACGCCCAACGATAAAATATGGGGATGAGACTTAGCAGAAAGCACACGAAGGGATTTCTACTGATTGTTATCATGTGCAACCCAAATCAACTCATCCGTTTTATAGCCCAAAAACCACTCACGCAAATTAAAATTTGCTGACACCACGACACTTCGACTACGCTCAGTGCATCGCGTCGATCAATAGTTCGACTTCGCTCACCAACCGTCGACGCCGAACGACTAATTTATTTATTACTCGCCAGCTGCTCTGACTTCACTGCCATGGCGAGAGAATTCACAGCATTGTCCTGGTTGATGACGCGGACGTGATGATGGTCACGAATCCAGGCTGCCTGATCGATGAACATGCTCGTGACTAATTCCTGGTAGAGTGTATTTTTTTGTACCGCATCGCCTGTATCTAAAGAAATCTTGTAGTTATAAGAAATGGTTTTAAACCTTCCTCTTGTGACTCTTGGCGTCGTGTGTTTTTCAAGAAAATCTATTTGAGCTCCTTTGAAAATGGATTGAAGCATTTGCAATTGTTCTTCATTGCAAAGGGCAGTCATTTTTAAACGAGTGGGCACCCATTCATATAAAGTGATTTCGCCTCGTTCAAATTGCAATCGCATTTCCTGGCGATCCATGGCTTTGGGCTGATCGAATCCATGATAGAAATTCACCCATCCGTTTCCATACTGCACGGTAGATTGATATTTATCCCAAACATCAGGGTGACCCGTTCGATTTAATTTGAACGCAGAGAGGACTTCACCTTCACCCAGCCATCCGGAGAACATGTCAAAAAAATGCACGCCATGCTCAATAAATATTCCTCCGCTCATTTCCTCATCCCAAAACCAATGTTGTTCAGTGAGTTTTTCATCGGATGCATAATTTTCAAAGAAACCATGCAGAAATTCACCGAGTATTTGCTTTTGAATGAGTTCACTGACTGCTGCATACAATTTATTATAACGCTGCATCAGGTTAACAACATAAAGTAATTGTTTTGATTTTGCAAGATCCCTGAGCTCGATGGCATGTTCGAGTTTGATTGCGGCTGGTTTTTCACAGATTACATGCTTACCCGACAATAGAGCCAGTTTGGATTGCGAATAATGCAAATAAGGTGGCGTGGCAATGTACACCAAATCAATATTGGAGTCCATGCACAAATCCTCAGCAGAAGAATAAATGGAAATATCAGATTGAATGCCTTTCAACAACTCAGCATTCTGCTCATCCTGGTCAAACACACCCACTAAGCGCGTGCCCGGCACTTTGACAAATTCGGCTGCAGCAAACTGGGCGAATCCCCCGGCACCGATAACGGCAAAATTGATGGTCTCTTTCATGTCTCAAAAGTATTAATTAACCCGCTTTACATCAATGTGATCAAGTCCGCGAACATACCTGCGTCCGGTCTTCAGATCCCCAGCCGAAAGAAATAAAATCCGCTCCTCCATTTCCCGTATCGGTTTTCCTTCCATTTCCGTGATGATAAAAAACTGATCTCCGATAGTGGTATTATAGATTTCATTCCAGGATAAGACAACCTTATAACTATCGGAGGACGTCAATACGAAACAGAATTCATTTAATTCCTTTGGTTTTTCATACACCAATTCAGTTTTAGCCAGTAGTGTTTTGAGCAAAATTCCTTTGAGGCTTTTTATGGAATCTTTGACTTCACCTTTTTGATTGTAGAGGACGAGATCCTGAAGCGTGATCTTTGGAAAACTATCCAGTTGAGATAAGGAGAATTTTTTTTCAGACTGGATCTTCCCGCGGATATAAAGGGTGTCTGTAGGGGTTATATTCCGTTGACTGGATATGGACAAAGAAGATAAGATAGCCAGGAATAACAATAAAAATCGCATAGGTGCAGGCAGGATTTTGTTTACGCCTGCAAACTAAACTATTTATCCGTCACTAAAATGTTGTGCGTTTAAAGCAAGGTTCTGAAAAATTTTCTGGAAAGCTGGGGTGGAAGCTTGCTATGCGTATCCGCTTTTGATAACGGTCTGGATCATTTTAAAACGCCCGTTAGGCATTATTTTATTCGGGGCATGTGCCGGGATGATCATAGATTCCCCATTGTAGAGTAAGTATGTTTTTCCACTCATTATAATTTCAGCTTTGCCATCGATGATCTGAACGAACGTATCATATGCAGATGTCTTTTCGATCAGTCCTTCCCCATCATCAAAAGACATGACACTGATATTACCGGAGGGCTTTTGTAGTATGGTTTTGGTCAATACGGGTTGCGGGATATAGTCTATTATTTCCATGGTGATATAGGATTTTGATTTTTAAATTCTTTTGTTTTCATTATTATATTTTTCTTTTGCCTGGAGATAAAAACATTACCCTTTTATTTTACCAGTGGTCAGGACAACCGGAGAGCCGGGATAAGAAGTGGCAGCATCATCTTCCGCAGTAATAAAAATGCGAATAGGATCTGCAGAAGAGACTGTATCAAATGAAGCTTTCATATTTTTCGAAGCAGAGTGTTTATTATTATTGATCTGGCCGATATTCTTTGCCTGCTCATGGTTAGTTTCCATCCATACTACATACGTATCCCTTGGTGGCGTCAGGCGGCTTGATTCAGCCAGGTAATCTACATCGAGATGTATCTGATAATTTTCGTTGTCATCCTTTTTAACCTTCACATATCCTCTTGCAGCCGGTACGACTGAAGACGATAAAAATGCATTTTTACTGGAGCATGCATTCATCTGAAGCAATGCAAATATGGACAAACCTGCATATGCCCATTTTTTAATCCGGGTCATTTTAATTGATGGTATCATTTTTTTGAATTTAAGAAGTGAAAGCAAATAAAATTCTTAGAAGGTTTTCATTTTTGGAGAACAAAAGTGAAAAGGGTTACTTGTCCATGGTTCTACCTTGTAAAGCTTGCTCTATTTCCTTTCTAAATCATTACACAACTATTTTTAATAGTTACATTATTCCCACATTATCGAATGAACATCATATATAAAAAAAAGGAGCCCAGTGATGAGCTCCTTTTTGAAATGTGGCACATTCGCTTTATGCATCCTGTGCTAAATGTGCCACATTGGACTTCACGGATTTTGTACTAAATGGTACCACATTAAGATTAATAGCCTTCATTTTGTTCCATCAGGTTATTAGCATCTATTTCGGATTGCGGAATTGGCATCACCAGCCTGGGATCATCATACGCAATACCCTGCACTGATCCATGCGTCCGTTTGATGTCATAAATCCAGAATCCCTCAAATGCAAGTTCTCTTTGCCTTTCTTTCAAAATATCATCTACGGTCACTGCTGCTAAAAAAGTAGCACCACTTCTCTGCCGGATAGCATTAACATCATCCAGCGGAGGAGCACCTGTTTCAGTTCCCAACCGAACATTACATTCTGCTCTGATCAATATCATTTCTGCCAGTCGCATGACGGGAACATTTCCAAATTGATTGGTATACTTCCCAGTCAGCCTGTCTCCTTTTGGATTTTCGTAAAAGAACTGGCTTCTTTGATCATTAGGATCATCGAAGATGTCGAGATAAGACTGATTAATGGAGATATCACCACCACGGCCGCCATTGTCTTCGGACGCATACATAGCAATCAATTGGTTGTCTCCGCCTTGCGAAGTCACCTGCATGGCAAAAATATCTTCTTCATTGTCTTCATCATGATTGAAAGCAGATGCAAAATCAGCAGAAAGTGCTTTGCCACCATTGGTGATGACATCGTCAGCTGCATCTCTTGCTTCAGCATAGTGACCGAGATATAATTGAACCCTCGCGAGAAGTGCTTCGGCTGCATATTTATCAGCATAGACATCATTGTCATCCGGCAACTGCGAAATGGCAATGGCGAGATCACCGAAAATGGCATCATACACTTCCGATGTCGAATTTCTTGCAATAGTAAGATCACCTCCATAATCTTCAATAGGATCCAATCGCAAGGGCACGCCTATAGTATCATTGCCAAATAACCTGACCAGCTCGAAATAATTTAAAGCACGTAGAAAGCGAGCCTCACCTTCTATGCGCGATCTTTCCGCATCATCCGCGATGACCTCCAGGTGGCCCAATACCAGGTTCGTATGGCCGATTACTTTGTACAGATTTTCCCAGATACCTTGAATGAGAAAATTATTGACCAGCATGTTCTTAGTCAGGGCTTCACGGGGTTCATAAAACGTTCCGTTCCAGGTGACCTGGTCATCAGCGCCTAACAGGTCAGAAAAAATCTGCACGTAGCCGCCATGCGAATTTGCATTGCCGGCTATCTGGTACGTACCGATTAATAATTTATTGATGCTGGCCGCACTATTCAATGCCGCATCATTCGAAATGGACACTGTGGGTTCTATATTGAGCCTGTCTTCGCAGGAAAAAATGAAGAGCAGGCCAATGAAAATCAGTTTATAGCTATTTCTATTTTTCATGATTTGCAGTTTGATCAGGTGAAGATTAAAAGTTAATGTTGAGACCGATAGAAGTGGTTTTGGCTTGCGGAGCGGAATAAAAAAACCACCCATGATTAAAACCATATCCATTTTCATCCAACCTGGCTTCAGGATCATAGCCTGTAAATTGTGTAAAGGTCAGGAGGTTGACACCAGCTATAAATAGTCTCGCGCTACCGATATTCACTTTTTGCGTCCATGATTTTGGCAAGTCATAACTCAACATGACATTGCGCAAACGAATGAAATCGGCTTTCTCCAGGTAACGGGTCGATGACGCTGTTCCATTAGCCCCATAGAGCCTGGCTTGCGGGACATTGGTGATATCGCCCGGATTCTGCCATCGGTCGAGTTGGTCAATGGTTTGATTGTCGAAGAAATCAGCACTGGAGGATTGATACACACCACCTCCATTGAAGATACTGGCACCCCACTCGCCTACAAAAGTGAAACTCAGTTCAAGACCTTTGAAATTAATAGCATTGGTGAGGCCTGCGATCAGTGTCGGTTGAGAATTACCGGCAATCACCCTGTTGGCTTCTGAATAATCATTGGTAGTCGGCGATCCCTTTCCATCGGTGTAATACAATGCATCGCCATTAGCAGGATCCGCATCTGCAAATTCAACGAGATAAAAAGAAGCTACAGCATCACCTACCCGCTGGATAGTTTCACCGGTGATGATATCCGCATTGTTATTCGGCAGCGATTTGATGTTACTATTATTTGTAGCCAGGTTAACACTCGCTGTCCATGTTGTACTCTTTGTCGATACGATCCTTGAATTCAAAACCAGTTCGATGCCTTTGCTTTCCAATTCGCCAATATTTTTATTGAATTGGGTTTGACCTGAACTTCCCGGTAGCGGGACATTAAAAAGAAGACCATCAGTATTTTTTGAATACACATCAAACTCACCGGATAACCTATCGTGGAACAAACCAAATTCGATACCGAGGTCCAATTGATTGCTCTTTTCCCAGGTCAGGTCGTTGTTGCCGGGTTGATCCAGTTGTATCCCTGAAATTTTATTGTACGACACGCCATTATAAAGCGTCTTGGAAGCATAGTTGCCAATTTCGGAATTACCCAATTGACCATAGCTTCCTCTTATTTTAAGAAGAGAAAGTGTGTTGTTGTCTTTAAGGAATGATTCCGTGATGATCCATCCGGCAGATACAGCAGGGAACAATCCATATCGTTCATTGCTGCCAAAACGTGATGATCCATCTCTACGCAAGCTGCCTTTGATAAAATACCGGTCATTGAGTATTAAAGTTGCACGGGCAAAGTAGGAAAGGAAGGTGTAGTGACTAGTACTTCCCGCACCAGCTGTAATCTCCGCAGCACTTGATATATTTTGAAAATCATCAGAAGGAAATTGCGTACCGCTGACGCTGCTGATCACCCGGTCAGAATTATTAAACTCTTGTCCCACGACGACATTGAGAAAGTTGTGTGAAGAAAGAGCTTTATCCCAGGTCACGTAATTGGACCAGATATAATTTTCTGAAGTGGCATTGGCATGGTAACCAAATCCATTAGTGGACATAAAAGGAGTGAGAGAGCCTCTGTATTGATCTTCGATTTGATCACTCAGGTCATAACCGAAGTCGGTATTGAACTTGAAGTTTTTGATAAAAGCGTATTCAGCATTGAGTTTTCCTGTCAAACGCCTGATATGCGTTGTATAGCTTGCATACATATCTTCTAACAGAAAATTTGGATAGAGGGTATTGGCATTGGGTGTGCCATCATCATTGTAAGCCGGGGATAGCGGCGATTGCGCGATAGCTTGTCCGGGTGATACGAAGGAGTTATCGTTATCCACTCTTTCAATAGTAGTATTCGACAACCCGACATTCATCCCTACGCTTATCTTTTCATTCAGTTGGTGATTGACATTGACTCTCGCACTAAGCCGTTCGAGATCATTACCGACGACGATTCCTTTTGTTTTATTATAGGCCCCTCCGATATAGTATTGTGTTTTGACATCACCACCCGACATGGAGAGATCCAGGTCGGATTGATTGCCGTCACGAAAAGCGATTTTGTTCCAATCGGTATTCACTGCATTGTTGCGCCAGTCGGTGCCATTGGACAGGAAATCAAAATCAGATTCGATTTCTGCTGTTCCGTCTTCGACACCAAAAGAATTGATGGCGGCTTCGGTGAATAATTCTTTATACTGAGTAGTGTTGAGAAATTGTCGAAGATGCGTTGGTGAACTCCAGCCTGTAGACGTATTCAATGATACTATCGATTTACCTGCTCTTCCTTTTTTGGTGGTGATAAGGACAACACCGTTAGCTCCCCTGGCACCGTAGATAGCTGCAGCACTTGCATCTTTCAGGATGTCGATAGATTCTATCTCTGAGGGACTAAGCGTCAGGAGTGGATTCGTAGGCGCTCCATTACTGGATTCATCTATATTAATGAGCGGCATGCCATCCAAAACGTAGAGTGGTTCCGTTCCGGCACTGATACTGGATGCTCCCCTGATCTGCATATGAATAGCGCCATCCACTTTTCCATTGGTTTGATTGATTCGCACACCAGCTGCTTTTCCTGACATGGTACTTTGAAAATTCGATACTGCGATGTTCGATATGTCATCGGAGTTGAGCTTGGCTACATTGCCGGTCATGGATCTTTTGCTTGAACTTCCATAGCCAATTACTAATACTTCATTCAAGAGGGACATTGATTCTTCCAGCGTTATGGAAATATCTGCAAGTTCCTTTGTCACCGGGACGTCTTTGGAGTCAAATCCAACATAAGAGATCACCAGGGATTTTGCTTGTTCGCTGAGCATGAGGTTGAATCGACCATCGAGGTCAGTGACTGTTCCATTGGTGACATTGTCTTTCTCCTGGACAGCGGCACCGATCACCGGCTTCCCGTTTTTGTCTGTCACGGTTCCGGACATGCTCCACTGGGCAATGGCTTGCGCGCATAGTATGCACGTAAAAAAGAGCAGTAGTTGTTTTTTCATCGTTTCAAATTTATTGGTCTTGCTAAGTAATTACAAAAGGAAATGGTCATCCAGGCAAGCTGGAAAACCATTTTTAAAAACAATCTTAAAATCAGGTTTGCTTACAAACCGGTCAAATTCAATGATGATCTCTCAGGCCCAAAATCAAAATGTCATGTCATCAGGTGAATCCTTTCGGAAGGATTCGACCGGTGTGTCTGAGTGTAAAAATTAAATGTAGTCATTCCGTACCGAATAGCCACAATGCAAGGAAAATTAAATTTTCCTACTAGTTCGATGAATGATTCGCTAAAGCCAGGATGTTTTAATGGATTTGTTCTTCAACAGGCTGGTTTGATATTTCATCCCAATCGTCAACAACAGCAAGATGCTGAGTAGCCATCAACTCTGTTATTATGTTCGTCATCCGATCGGCAATCAATTCATGATATTGCTTACTGGCATAGATGCCATTCTGATCAAACCAAGTTTCGCCATTTTTCTTACTGCCAATTCCGCTTATATAGTTGATCTTAATCTTGGTTGCCAGGTTTGTGCAATGATCAGCAAGTTGTTTGGAAAGCCGACTTTCCATATCCCAATTGGTCCTAACAGGTGGACCTAGTATAATCAATGTAATATTTTCTTCCTGGCAGTAATCAATGACCTCATGAATCAATTTTTCATATTTCCTCC
>Ga0068851_10000132_pt1 | contig 40261 bp, 36 predicted proteins | sample KBSCornC12_FD_66588 | JGI IMG/M metagenome (GOLD analysis project Ga0068851, IMG submission 66588) | Corn rhizosphere microbial communities from Kellogg Biological Station, Michigan, USA - KBS Corn C1-2 | ecosystem: Host-associated > Plants > Roots > Rhizosphere > Soil ...
CGTCTGCACCCCACCGGTGAAACCTTCGAACTGGCCGCCGACGCGATCTTCAAGGCCATCGGCCAGGGTTTCGATAACGAGGCCCTGCACGACCCGTTGGCCGAGCAACTGCACCGGGTCGGCGAGCGTATTTTCGTCGACGAACAGCTGCGCACCAGCATTCCCGGGGTGTACGCCGGCGGCGATTGCGTCAGCCTCGGCCAGGACCTCACCGTGCAGGCGGTGCAACACGGCAAGCTGGCCGCCGAAGCCATGCACGCCCAACTCATGCTGACTGTGGAGGCTGCGTAATGGCCGATCTCTCGATAGTGTTCGCCGGTATCAAGGCCCCCAACCCATTCTGGCTGGCCTCCGCGCCGCCCACCGACAAAGCCTACAACGTGGTCCGCGCCTTCGAAGCCGGATGGGGCGGCGTGGTGTGGAAAACCCTGGGCGAAGACCCGGCGGCGGTCAACGTGTCGTCACGCTACTCGGCGCACTACGGCGCCAACCGGGAAGTGCTGGGCATCAACAATATCGAGCTGATCACCGACCGCTCGCTGGAGATCAACCTGCGGGAAATCACCCAGGTGAAAAAGGACTGGCCCGACCGTGCACTCATCGTGTCGCTGATGGTGCCGTGCGTCGAAGAGTCCTGGAAAAACATCCTGCCGCTGGTTGAAGCCACGGGTTGCGACGGCATCGAGCTGAACTTCGGCTGCCCCCACGGCATGCCCGAACGCGGCATGGGCGCGGCGGTGGGCCAGGTGCCGGAGTACGTGGAACAGGTGACGCGCTGGTGCAAGACGTACTGCTCGCTGCCAGTGATCGTCAAGCTCACCCCGAACATCACCGATATCCGCGTGGCGGCGCGGGCGGCGTACCGCGGCGGTGCGGATGCGGTGTCACTGATCAACACCATCAACTCCATCACCAGCGTGGACCTGGAACGCATGGTCGCCCTGCCGGTAGTCGGCACCCAGAGCACCCACGGCGGTTACTGCGGTTCGGCGGTGAAGCCGATTGCGCTGAACATGGTCGCCGAAATCGCCCGCGACCCGCAGACCCAGGGCCTGCCGATCTGCGGCATTGGCGGCATCGGCAACTGGCGCGATGCGGCGGAGTTCGTCGCCCTGGGCTGCGGCGCGGTGCAGGTGTGCACGGCGGCAATGCTGCATGGCTTTCGCATTGTGGAGGAAATGAAGGACGGGCTGTCGCGCTGGATGGACAGCCAGGGTTACACCAGCCTGCAGGAGTTCTCCGGGCGAGCGGTGGGCAACACCACGGATTGGAAGTACCTGGATATCAACTACCAGGTGATCGCCAGGATCGATCAGGCCGCCTGCATTGGCTGCGGGCGTTGCCATATCGCCTGCGAAGACACCTCGCACCAGGCCATTGCCAGCCTGAAACAGGCGGATGGCACGCATAAATATGAGGTGATCGACGATGAGTGCGTGGGCTGCAACCTATGCCAGATCACCTGTCCGGTGGCCGATTGCATCGAGATGGTACCGATAGACACCGGCAAGCCGTTTTTGAATTGGACGCAGGATCCGAGGAATCCCTACCGGGAGGCTGTGTAGGCCTTTAGACCGCCATCGGGGGCAAGCCCCCTCCCACACGTTGATTTATGAACATATTCAAAAAATGTGGGAGGGGGCTTGCCCCCGATGAGGCCCTCGGCCCCAACAAAGATCAAGGCTCCAACCCAATCCCCCGCAAAATCACACTGGTCACCGTCTGGATCGCCTTCTCGAACTGCATATCCGACAACGGCTGGTGATCATTCAAGATTTTCACCTGGTGATCAAAGTCCGCATAGTGCTGGGTCGAGGCCCAGATCATGTACAGCAGGCTCGATGGCTCCACCGGCAGGATGCGTTTGTCCTCCACCCATTGGCGAATTTTCGCTTCCTTCATCTTGGCCCAGTCGTACAGGCTTTCATCCAGCGCCTCACCCAGGGTCGGCGCGCCGTGGATGATTTCGTTGGCCCAGACTTTCGAACCATACGGCCGCGTGCGCGAGCGCTGCATCTTGGCGCGGATGTAGCTGCTGAGCACCACCCGGGGGTCATCGAAGGTCTCGAAGCTCAGGGCGTCCTGCTTCCACACTTCCAGCAGGTCGAACAGCACGGCGCTGTACAGCTCGCTCTTGGTGGTGAAGTAGTAATGCAGGTTGGAGCGCGGCAGTTGCACTTCTTCAGCGATGTCGGCCATGGCGGTGCTGCCGTAGCCTTTTTCGGCGAAGATTTTCTCCGCGGCCAGCAGGATTTTTTCGACGTTGACCCGACGAATTCCGATCTTGTGATTGCCCATAAGGGCTCCCTGACAACAACTTGGCTTAAAGACTACCATCGGCTCTAGATCGGGGCGACAGGCCATAGTGAAACTTCTGACGCGAACCTTTCCCCCGGAAATCGGATTGGTTAGGATCGCGGTCCCCATGAAGGATCATTGCAATGACTATTCGACCTCGTGTGGCCACCGACGACCCCGTGCTGGGAGCACTGTGGGAACGCTCGGTGCGCGCCACCCATGACTTCCTCCCCGAGGATGACATTCAACGTTTGCTGCCCCTGGTACGCGACACCTACCTGCCGATGCCTGCCCTGGAAGTGTGGGTGTATGAAGATCAACAAGGCATCGCCGGTTTTATCGGTACCGGCGGGAACAATGTGGAGATGCTGTTTATCGACCCCGAGCGTCGTGGCCAGGGCATCGGCCGCCAGTTGCTGGACCACGCCCGTGCCCGTCACGACACGCTCACCGTCGATGTAAACGAACAAAACCCACAAGCCGTGGGGTTCTACCTGCACTATGGTTTTATCCAGGTCGCGCGCTCGCCGCTGGATGGCGAAGGCAAGCCCTTTCCCTTGCTGCACATGGCTCTACCGACTCCCTGACCCCGAAGGTATTGAACAATGTTGATCAAGAAAAGCCTCACCACCCTCGCCCTGCTCGCCTCCTTGCTCGGCGCCTCGGCAGCGTTTGCCCACGCCCACCTCAAGGCTGCGGAGCCAGCGGCCGACAGCAGCGTCGCTGCGCCCAAGGACCTGCGCCTGACCTTCAGCGAAGGCGTCGAAGCCACCTTCACCAAGGTGTCCCTGAGCAAGGACGGCACCGAAATCGCGATCAAGGGCCTGGAAACGCCGGACGCCGACAAGAAAGTGCTGGTGGTCACCCCAGCCGCCCCGTTGGCCGCCGGCACCTACAAAGTGGTGTGGAACGCGGTCTCGGTCGATACCCACAAGAGCAACGGCGAATACAGCTTCAAGGTCGGCCAGTAACCCGTGGCTACCCTGCTGGTGCTGTGCCGTTTCCTGCATTTCAGCGTCGTGTTGTTGATGTTCGGGGCCTGCGCATTCAGGCCCTGGCTGCTCGGCGCTGCACCGCAACCGGCGCTGGACCGGCAACTTGAGCGGATCACCCGGGGGCTGGCCTGGCTGGGGCTGGGCTCCGGTCTCGCCTGGCTGTTACTGATCACCGCGAGCATGGCCGGCCGCTGGGACGCGGCATTGCAGCCGGCCACCGTACAGCTGGTGCTGGGCAAGACCTTCTTTGGCCAGGTGTGGGTGTGGCATCTGTTGCTGAACCTGCTGCTGGTGATCGTGTTGGTCAAACCATGGCCGATGATGCGCCTGCCAGTGATCGCACTGCTGCTGGTGACACTGGCACCGGTCGGCCATGGCGCCATGCTGGACGGACTCAGCGGCAGATTGCTGATCCTCAATCAGGTGGTGCACCTGGTGTGTGTCGGTGCCTGGCTCGGCGGGTTGCTGCTGTTGGTGTTGATCCTGCGCCAATCCCCGCCTGTTGCGCTGGAGCCGATCCTGCGACGGTTCAGCGGTGTGGGTTATGGCCTGGTCGCCGGCTTGCTGGTGACTGGCTTGATCAACGTGCGTGTACTCACCGGGCAACTGTGGCCTACACCGTTGTTCAACGGGTTCGCCCTGATTCTGTTGATCAAGGTGATGCTGGTGCTGGGCATGTTGGCCCTGGCGCTGCTGAACCGGCTGCGTATCGAGCGCTGTGAAGAACGCCTGGGCAGCCTGAAGGCCAGCGTGAAGCTGGAGTGGGTGCTGGGGATTGCCGCCGTCGCCGCCGTTTCCCTCCTGGGCACCTTGCCGCCGATGCTCATGGTTGACTGAAACATACCGTCATCGGGGGGCAAGCCCCCTCCTACATTGAACCTCCACACCGAGCAGGTCATCGTATAACTTCTACTTGACAGCGCCTGAAAACCTCGCAAATATCGCACTCAATGTTGTACGACAACGTATGACAAATAATAAAAACAACAAAAGAAAGGGAGCTTCACTGTGAGTTCACTCGCCCGCAATTCCTCCGTTCGCCTGGGTGTTATCGGCCTCGGCAGCCTGGCCTTCACCTTGCCCCTCGCCGCTTCGGCAGAAGGCTTCGTCGACGATGCCAAAGCCACGCTCAACCTGCGCAACGCCTACTTCAACCGCAACTTCACCAACCCGAGCAACCCTCAGGGCAAGGCCGAAGAGTGGACGCAGAACTTCATCCTCGATGCCAAGTCCGGCTACACCACAGGCACGGTGGGCTTCGGTATTGATGTGCTGGGCCTGTATTCGCAAAAGCTCGATGGCGGTAAAGGCACCGGCGGTACGCAGTTGCTGCCGATCCACAGCGATGGCCGCCCGGCCGATAACTTCGGACGCCTGGGTGTGGCGCTGAAAACCAAGCTGTCGAAGACCGAGCTGAAAGTCGGCGAATGGATGCCGGTACTGCCGATCCTGCGCTCCGACGATGGCCGTTCCCTGCCCCAGACCTTCCGTGGCGGCCAGGTCACGTCCAATGAGATCGCCGGCCTGACCCTCTACGGCGGCCAGTTTCGCGGCAACAGCCCGCGCAACGACGCGAGCATGGAAGACATGTTCATGAACGGCAAAGCCGCGTTCACCTCCGACCGTTTCAACTTTGGTGGCGGCGAATACAGCTTCAACGACAAACGCACCCAGGTCGGCGTGTGGTACGCCGAACTCACCGACATCTACCAGCAGCAGTATTTCAACCTGACCCACAGCCAACCCGTGGGCGACTGGACCCTGGGCGCCAACCTCGGCTTTTTCACCGGCAAGGAAGATGGCAGCGCGCTGGCCGGCGACCTCGACAACAAGACCGCCTTCGCCCTGCTCTCGGCCAGGTACAACGGCAACACCTTCTATGTAGGCCTGCAAAAACTCACCGGCGACAGCGTGTGGATGCGGGTCAATGGCACCAGCGGCGGCACCCTGGCCAACGACAGCTACAACGCCAGCTACGACAACGCCAAGGAGAAATCCTGGCAGGTGCGCCATGACTTCAACTTCGTGGTGCTCGGCATTCCGGGGCTGACCCTGATGAACCGCTACATCAGCGGCAGCAACGTGCACACCGGGGCGATCACCGATGGCAAGGAATGGGGTCGCGAATCGGAGTTGGCCTACACCGTACAGAGCGGTGCACTCAAGGACTTGAACGTGCGCTGGCGCAACTCGACCATGCGTCGGGATTTCAGCAATAACGAGTTCGACGAGAACCGGCTCTTTATCAGCTACCCGATTTCGCTGCTGTAGGTTTCGGGTCGGGCGCAAACGTCGAGTCAATGCATATCCCGCATTTGAAACCCCATCGCCTGTATGAGCATTGACAACCCAGGGAATCCCTAACGATACTTCCCCATAGTCATACGACAACCTACAACAACAATGGAACCCTCATGACCACTTCCACAACCACGCCTGTTCCATTCAACCGCCTGCTGCTCACCGGTGCCGCCGGCGGCCTCGGCAAAGTCCTGCGCGAACGCCTACGCCCCTATGCCAACGTGCTGCGCCTGTCGGACATCGCCAACATGGCGCCGGCCGCCGACGCGTCCGAAGAAGTGCAGACCTGCGACCTCTCCGACAAGCAAGCCGTGCACCACCTAGTGGAAGGCATCGACGCCATCCTGCACTTCGGCGGCGTATCGGTTGAGCGTTCGTTCGAAGAAGTGCTCGGCGCCAATATCTGCGGGATTTTCCATATCTACGAAGCCGCCCGCCGCCACGGCGTGAAGCGTGTGATCTTCGCCAGTTCCAACCATGTGATCGGCTTCTACAAGCAGGGTGAACAACTCGACGCCCACTCGCCGCGCCGCCCGGACAGCTACTACGGCTTGTCCAAGTCCTACGGCGAAGACATGGCCAGTTTCTACTTCGACCGCTATGGCATCGAGACCGTGAGCATCCGCATCGGCTCGTCGTTCCCGGAGCCGCAGAACCGCCGGATGATGCACACCTGGCTGAGTTTCGATGACCTCACACAGTTGCTGGAACGTGCGCTGTACACGCCCAACGTCGGCCATACCGTGGTGTACGGCATGTCGGATAACCTCGACACCTGGTGGGACAACCGCTACGCCGCGCACCTGGGCTTTGCGCCCAAGGACAGCTCGGAAGTGTTCCGCGCCCAGGTCGAGACCCAGCCACCCGTGGCCGCCGATGACCCGGCCAAGGTCTACCAGGGTGGCGCGTTCTGCGCGGCCGGGCCATTCGGGGACTGACCATGAACGCTGAATTGATCGTCGACGCCCGCAACGCCGTGGGCGAATGCCCGGTGTGGGTGCCCGAGGAGAACGCACTGTACTGGGTGGATATTCCCAACGGTGGCCTGCAACGCTGGAGTGCTGCCACCGGCCATCTCGCCGCCTGGAAAGCCCCGCAGATGCTCGCCTGTATCGCCCGCACCGATGCCGGCAACTGGGTCGCGGGAATGGAAACCGGCTTCTTCCAACTGACCCCGCACAACGATGGCAGCCTCGACACCACGCCGTTGGCCGGTGTCGAACACCCCCGCGCCGACATGCGCCTGAACGACGGTCGCTGTGATCGCCAGGGCCGCTTCTGGGCCGGCAGCATGGTGCTGAACATGGGCTTGAATGCGGCCGAGGGCATCCTCTACCGCTACGCTTGCGGCGCGGCGCCCCATGCACAACTGGACGGTTTCATCACCCTCAACGGTCTGGCCTTCAGCCCGGATGGCCGTACGATGTACGCCTCGGACTCGCACCCCTTGGTGCAACAGATCTGGGCCTTCGACTACGACACCGACACCGGTACGCCCTCCAACCGCCGCGTCTTCGTGGACATGCACAACTACCTCGGTCGCCCCGACGGCGCGGCGGTAGACGCCGACGGCTGCTACTGGATCTGCGCCAACGACGCCGGCCTGATCCACCGGTTCACCCCCGACGGCCGCCTCGACCGCTCCCTCACCGTACCGGTGAAGAAACCCACCATGTGCGCCTTCGGCGGCAGTCGCCTGGACACCCTGTTCGTCACCTCGATCCGTGACGACCAGAGTCCCCAGTCGCTGTCCGGCGGCGTGTTCGCCCTCAACCCCGGCGTTGTCGGATTGCCGGAGCCCACGTTCACCCTCTAGCTGCATCGCTGTGCCTTGAATACAACAATAACAAGACAGGAGTGACACCCCATGGACTTCAAACGCACCTTGCTCGCCGCTGCATGCTTGACCCTCGCCAGCGCCGCCCACGCCCTGGAAATCAAGTTCGCCGACATCCACCCTGCCGGCTACCCCACCGTCGTCGCCGAAGAAAACATGGGCAAGGCCCTGACCAAGGAAAGCAACGGCGAACTGACCTTCAAGTACTTCCCAGGCGGTGTGCTGGGCTCCGAGAAAGAAGTGGTCGAACAGGCCCAGGTCGGCGCGGTCCAGATGACCCGTGTCAGCCTCGGTATCGTCGGCCCGGTGGTGCCGGACGTGAATGTGTTCAACCTGCCGTTCGTGTTCCGTGACCAGGCGCACATGCGCAAGGTCATCGACGGCGAGATCGGCGATGAGATCCTCGCCAAGATCACCGATTCGGAATTCGGCCTGGTGGCCCTGGCCTGGATGGACGGTGGCACGCGCAACCTCTACACCAAGAAACCGGTGCGCAAGATCGAAGACCTCAAGGGCATGAAGATCCGCGTGCAAGGCAACCCGTTGTTCATCGAGGCCTTCAATGAAATGGGGGCCAACGGCATTGCCATGGACACCGGCGAGATCTTCAGCGCCCTGCAGACCGGGGTGATCGACGGCGCGGAAAACAACCCGCCGACCCTGCTCGAACACAACCACTTCCAGAACGCCAAGTACTACACCCTCACCGAACACCTGATCTTGCCCGAGCCCATCGTGATGTCGAAAATCACCTGGAACAAGCTCACTCCCGCCCAGCAGGACATGGTGAAGAAAGCCGCCAAGGCCGCCCAGGCGGACGAGCGCGTGCTGTGGGACGCCAAGTCCGCCAGCAGTGAAACCAAGCTCAAGGCCGCCGGCGTGGAATTCATCACCGTCGACAAAAAGCCCTTCTATGACGCCACCGCGCCGGTTCGCGCCAAATACGGCGCGGCTTACGCCGATATCATCAAGCGTATCGACGCCGTTCAGTAACGCCCTCCTTCTCTAGCAAGGCCCGGCGCGGTCGGCACCGACGCGCCCGGTTACGGTGAACGCCATGAAGAATTTACTGCTGCGCATCAACGACCGCCTGTACATGACCTGTATCTGGGTCGCCGGCCTCTCGGTACTGGGGGTTGCGCTGATCATCCCCTGGGGCATCTTCGCCCGCTACGTCCTCGGCACCGGCGCCAGTTGGCCGGAACCCACCGCCATCCTGCTGATGCTGATCTTCACCTTCGTCGGCGCCGCCGCCAGTTACCGCGCGGGTGCGCATATGTCGGTGGCGGTGGTGACTGACCGCCTGCCGCCACGCCAACGCCAGATCGCCGGCATCGTCGCGCAACTGCTGATGGCGACCATCTGCCTGTTCATGGCCGTGTGGGGCACCAAGTTGTGCCTGTCCACCTGGAACCAGTTCATGAGCGCCATCCCCACACTGCGCGTGGGCATCACCTATATGCCAATCCCCATCGGCGGGCTGCTGACCCTGGTGTTCGTGCTGGAAAAACTCCTGCTCGGCGACCAGAGCCAGCGGCGCGTGGTGCGGTTCGACCTGGTGGAAGAAAACGAAGGGGCTGCCTGAAATGGATGCATTGATTCTGTTGGGCAGTTTTATCGCCTTGATCCTGCTGGGCATGCCAGTGGCCTATGCCCTGGGGATGTCGGCACTGATCGGCGCGTGGTGGATCGACATCCCGTTCCAGGCCCTGATGATTCAGGTGGCCGGGGGCGTGAACAAGTTTTCGCTGATGGCGATTCCGTTCTTTGTGCTGGCCGGGGCGATCATGGCCGAGGGTGGCATGTCACGTCGGCTGGTGGCGTTTGCCGGGGTGCTGGTGGGCTTTGTGCGCGGCGGCCTGTCCCTTGTCAATATTATGGCCTCGACGTTCTTCGGCGCCATCTCCGGCTCCTCGGTGGCCGATACCGCCTCGGTCGGCTCGGTGCTGATCCCGGAAATGGAACGCCGTGGGTACCCGCGGGAATTTGCCACCGCCGTGACCGTCAGCGGTTCGGTGCAGGCGTTGCTGACGCCACCCAGCCACAATTCGGTGCTCTACTCCCTGGCCGCCGGCGGCACCGTGTCCATCGCCTCGCTGTTCATGGCCGGCGTGGTGCCGGGCCTGTTGATGAGCGCCTGCCTGATGGTGCTGTGCCTGATCTTCGCGAAAAAGCGCAACTACCCCAAGGGCGAAGTCATTCCCCTGAAGCAGGCGCTGAAGATCGCCGCCGATGCCCTCTGGGGCCTGATGGCCATGGTGATCATCCTCGGCGGCATCCTCTCGGGCATCTTCACCGCCACCGAATCGGCCGCGATTGCCGTGCTGTGGGCATTCTTCGTGACCATGTTCATCTACCGCGACTACAAATGGCGCGAGCTGCCCAAGCTGATGCACCGCACGGTGCGCACCATTTCCATCGTGATGATCCTGATCGCCTTCGCCGCCAGCTTCGGCTACATCATGACCCTGATGCAGATCCCGGCGAAGATCACCACGGCGTTCCTGACCCTGTCGGACAACCGCTACGTGATCCTGATGTGCATCAACATCATGCTGCTGTTGCTCGGCACGGTGATGGACATGGCGCCGCTGATCCTGATCCTCACGCCGATCCTGCTGCCGGTGGTGCTCGGGCTGGGTGTCGATCCGGTGCACTTCGGCATGATCATGCTGGTCAACCTCGGCATCGGCCTGATCACCCCACCGGTGGGCGCGGTGTTGTTCGTGGGCGCCGCAGTGGGCAAGGTGAGCATCGAGAAGACCGTGAAAGCGCTGCTGCCGTTCTATGGGGTGCTGTTCCTGATCCTGATGGCGGTGACCTACATTCCGGCGCTGTCGTTGTGGCTGCCAAGCGTGGTGCTGTGATGCTGATCGAACTGGAAGACAACCTGACCCACCTCACCCTCGCCCCGGCCGTGGGCGCAAGCATCGTCAACTGGCGCGTGCGGGCCAGCGGCCAGCCGTTGTTGCGCCACAGCGACCAACAGGCCCTGGATACGGGCCTGCCGGGCAAACTCGGCTGTTATCCGCTGGCACCCTGGTCTAACCGGATCGCCCAAGGCGGGTTCGATAACCCCGACGGCTGGCTGGCGCTCGCGCCGAACAGCCTGACCGACCCACTGCCCATCCATGGGTCGGCCTGGCAACAGGCGTGGCAGGTAGTCAGCCAGTCGGCGGACGAAGTGGTGCTGGAACTGCTGTGCGACACACCGTTCGCCTATCGCGCCGAGCAGCGGTTTTGCTTGCGCGACGGTGAACTGAGCATCACGTTGCGGGTGACTCATCTGGCGGATAACCCCGCGTGGCATGGCTTGGGATTGCATCCCTACCTGCCGCGCACAGCGCAAACGCGGTTGCAGGCCAAGGCCTCGCAGGTTTGGATGAGTGATGCGTCGAAACTGCCCACGGGGCTGGCACCAGTGCCCGCCGCCTGGGATTTCCAGACGTTGAAGACCTTGCCGGAAGGCCTGGTGGACAATGGCTTTTGCCAGTGGGACGGGCATTGCCTGATCGAGCAGCCAGAGTTGGGCTACACGCTGGAATGCCAGGCCACCGGCGCCGACTACTTTCTGCTGTACTGCCCACCGGGGCTGGGGTTCTTCTGCATCGAACCGGTGAGCCATCCGGTGAATGCCCATCACCTGGACGGACGGCCGGGCCTGAAACTGCTGGAACACAATCAGTCGGTACAACTCAACTTCAAGCTCAAATACATACAACATGTAGGAGTGGGCTTGCCCCCGATGGCGGTGAATCAGTAATACAGTGGGTAGCTGACACACCGCTATCGGGGGCAAGCCCCCTCCCACAGTTTTGATGTGTGTTGAGTCAGGGTGGAGCGTTTTTCAGGCGCCCCGCAGTGTCGATACTGACGACCACCGACAACCCAGGCCGCAACCGCTCGCTCTCGGCCTGGTTCGGATCTACGGTGATCCGCACCGGCACGCGCTGGGCGATCTTCACGAAGTTGCCGGTGGCGTTGTCCGCCTGCAACAGGCTGAACTCCGAACCGGTGGCCGGGGAAATATGCTGCACCGTGCCGTGGAATTTGCGGTGGTTCAAGGCATCCACCGTGAAGGTCACCGGCTGGCCGACCTGCACGTTGTCCATCTGGGTTTCCTTCATGTTGGCAATCACCCACAGCTGCGGCGGCACCAGCGCCATCAGTTGCGCGCCGGAGTTGACGTAGGCCCCCAGGCGCACGCCAATCTGCCCCAACTGACCGTCACGCGGCGCAGTGATGCGGGTGTTGGACAGGTCGATACGCGCCAGCTCCACCGCGGCCTCGGCACTCGCTACGGCAGCTTCCAGGGAGCCACGGTTGACGATCACTGTCTGCAGGTCCTGTCGTGCGATTTCCAGGCTGGCCTGGGCCTGGGCCACGGCGGCGATGGTCTGTGCATTGGCGGCGCGGGTCACGTCCAGCTCGCGCCTGGACACTGAGCCGTCGCTGATCAGTTCTTCATTGCGGCGCAAATCGGCCGTGCTTTTGCGGGCTTGTGCCTGGCTGTCCACCAAGGCTGCCTGGCGCAGCTTGATGGTGGCTTCGGCGCTGTTGCGCTGCTGCACCACATTCGCCAGCGAGGCCTTCTGCACCGCCAGTTGCGCCAGCGCCTGGTCCAGGCGCTGTTTGTAGATGCGATCGTCGAGGCGCACCAGCAGGTCACCGGCCTTGACGTGTTGGAAGTCCTGCACCGGCACTTCGAACACATAGCCGCTCAGTTGCGGGCCGATGATCGTCACCTGCCCACGCACCAGGGCGTTCTCGGTGGTTTCCACGGCGCTGCTGAACGGCGGCAACTGCCAGGCATACAACACGATCAGCACCCCGACAATGGCAATCGCGGCAAACCCCAGCGATGAGACGATGCGCACCCGCAGGGAACGTGGCTCGGTGACCGAGGCGCCTGGCGGCGTGGTGCCTTCCGGGGTGGCGGCGATGGCGTTGGTGGTCGTGGTGGTGGAAGTCGGTTCGGTCATGAAGAAGCGCCGCTGGGTTGAACGGGAGGGGCTGCTGTTTTGGTCGTGCTCATCAGCCACAGGCTGCGGATAAAGATCCAGATCATGGTCAGTATCGCGATGATCGCGATCAGCATGAAGACATCGTTGTAGGCCATCACGTTCGCCTCGCGGGTCGCCGCCGTGGCCAGGCTGCGAATGCCCATGAGGTTGCGCAACTCGGGGTCGGCGACAATGCCGCCATAGGCCGAACCGCCGCTCGATACCCGCGCGGCCACACGCGGATCGAGCAGGGTCAGGTGCTCGACGATCATGCTGGAGTGGTACTTCTCGCGCACGATCTGGAACGTGCCCAGCAACGCCGCGCCAATCAGGCCGCCGAGGTTCTGGCAGATACCGAACATCACCGAGAAACTCACCAGGTTGCGCGGGTTGGCCAGCACGTTCCTGGTGCCCAGCACCATGGTCGGCCCCAGGAAGAATGTACCGCCGAAGCCTAGCAGGAACTGGCTGACATACAGGTTCTGCGGCCGGGTCAGGTTGCTGGAAAAACTGTCCATCACCGACCCGGTGGCCATCAGAGCCAGGGAGATCACTAGCGGCATCAACAGGTGCGCCGGGTTGATGGTCAACGCACTCACCGCCAGCCCGGCAATCGCCCCCGCGAGCATCACCACGTACAGGGTGTGCATCTGCTGGTAGCTCATGTTCAACATCTGCATGAAACCCACGGCGCCGGTGGACTGCTCGGACAACACCATGCGGATCAGGATCACCGCCAGCGCCAGGCGGATCATCACGCCACTGCCCAGCCAGCGGGTCATCAGCATCGGGTTGGCGCGGTTATGCTCGATGGCCAGGCCGGCCATGATCAGCACCAGGGAACAGGCCGAGGCCACGCCGATCCACGGCGCCTCCAGCCACCAGTCGATGCGGCCCAGGGACAGCACGGCGCAGAGCAAGGCGACACCGGTGGCAAGGATGGCGAAGGTGAGGAAGTCGAGTTTCTCGAAGGTCTTGAAGCGGTCGCCGGGCGGGAGTTTAAGCAGGAATACGCAGCCCAGGCAGATCAGCGCCATGCCCAGTTCAAACAGATACAACCCGCGCCATTCAGCAATTTGCAGCAAGTCTTCGGAGAACAGGCGCGCCAGTGGCAACGCCAACTGCGCCGTACCCAACCCCAGCACCAGGGACTTCAAGCGCCACTTGGCCGGGAACGCCTGGATCATGTAGTACAAACCCAGCGAACTCAGCGCCGCCCCCACCATGCCATGGGCCGCGCGCACCGCGATGGCCGAGCTGAGGTCGTTGACGAACAAGTGGCCGAAAGTCACCAGGGCGTACAGCACCAGGAACACCTCGGTAAATGCACGCAGCCCGAACTGCTGGCGGAACTTCACCAGCAGCAGGTTCATGCACACGTTGGTCATCACATAGGCGGCGGGCAGCCAGGCCATTTCAGCGGTGGTCGCGCCGAGTGCGCCTTGCAGGTATTGCAGGTTGGCGATGACCAGCGCGTTTCCCAACCCGCCGGTAATCGCCACCAGCACGCCCACCATCGCGAACAGCCAACGCTTGTGCGTCGGGTGCAGCGGCGTAGACGGCGAACCGGGCAGGCTCGGGCGCTCGTGGGGCTCCCAGGTGTGGGGGGTGTATTTGTTCATTCGATGACTCAGGTAAACCCATACTCAGAGACAGTAAACCTGAGCGGAGTTCATCTTGCCATGTCGAGGGCATAATTGATGCGAAGAACAGGCATCACCTGAAATGTGCGAGGGCAAGTCGACTCGGCGCCCTGCCCCCCCTGGGATGTCCTGCGTATTCAGATCCAGCCGAGCCAACTCCAGTAGGTCGCAGCGAATACCAGCATCAACAGGTAGCCAACCAGCGTCACCAGAACCCCCACCTTGGCGAACTGCCGCGCCGTGAACGTCCCGGTCCCCAGGCACACCATGTTCTGCGGCGCATTGATCGGCAGGATAAACCCGTAGCTCATCACAAACCCCAAGAGCATGGTCATGCCCAACCGGCTGAAATCCCCCGGCAAGGTCTGCAACACCGCGATCAGGATCGGCAACAGCGCCGAGGTCAACGCGGTGGCGCTGGCAAAGCCCAGGTGGATCAGGATCAGGAACGCACCAAGAATCGCAAACACACCCAGCGGCCCCACCTGGTCAAGCCCGGTATGCGCCACCACTTGCGCGCCCAGCCATTGCCCGGCCTGGGTGGTCAGCAGCGCCGTTCCCAAGCTGATGCCTACCCCGAACACGATCACCGTTCCCCACGGAATGCGCGACTGCACATCCTTCCAGGTCATCACGCCGATACCCGGCAATAACAGGAACACCAGGCCGGCGTAGGTGGTCGAGGTGGTGTCGAAAGTGTGCAGGCGCCCTTCCGTGGCCCAGGCCAGTAGCAGCAACACCGAAACGCTCAACAGGCGCTTCTGCGCGCCGGTCATCGGCCCTATCTCCACCAGCGACTGCGCCACCGCCTCTTTACCGCCGGGGATGCTGTCGGTCTCCGGCGGCAGCAACTTGAGCACGAGGAACAGCAACACCGCCGACATGATCAACGCCCACGGCGCGCCGGCAATCAACCAGTCGATCCACGACACGCGCTGGCCAAGCATCTTGTCCATGAAACCGACGGTGAGCAGGTTCTGCGCGGCGGCGGTCTGGATGCCGACGTTCCAGATGCTGGTGCCCTGGGCCACCACGATCATGATGCCGGCGGCGATATTCGAGCGTTTGTCCACGCCGAACGCTGCGATCACGCCCATCATGATCGGCACCACGCAGGCACTGCGCGCCGTGGCGCTGGGCACCACGAGGCTGAGCAGCACCGTCACCGCAATCGCCCCCAGCAGGATGCGCCGGGTGCTGGTGCCGACCCGGCTCAGGGTCACCAAGGCGATACGCCGGTCCAGGCCGGTGTGGGTCATGGCTGCTGCGATAAACAGCGCCCCGGCCACCAGCGCCAGCGCCGGGTTGGAAAACCCGGTGAGCGCCATGCTGATCGCCGGGCTGGTGCCGATCACATGCGCGGGGTCCTGCAACGACGGCGCGGTGCCCAGCAGAAAGGCCATCAGCGACGTGATCATGATCGCACTGGCTTCATAGGACACCGCTTCGGTGATCCACACCACCACGGCAAACGCGAGGATCGCCAGCATGCGGTGCCCGGCGACCGGCAAGTCGGCGGGCACCGGCAACAGCAGCACCCCGGCCATCACCAACACGGCGACGACCAGGCCCAGGGGTAATTTGAAAGATGCCGCACTCATGGGCCACTCCAAGGCTCTAGATCAGGCCTTGAGCATGGGCTAAAAGCACCTGCGACGTGTTGACCTAGGCCAACAACTGGCTCAACACGGCCCGCAACTTGCCGGGCTTGACCGGCTTGTTCAGCAACGGCGCTTCCAACCGGCGCAACGCCCTACGGCACTGGTCGGTGCGGTCGGCGCTAATGATCACGGCCGGGATGTTCAGTTCGAAATGCTCACGCAGGTGCTTGACCACCGCACACCCCACCACCCCATGGTCGAGGTGATAATCGGCCAGGATCAGTTCCGGCGCCCTGCCCTCCAACGCCAGCAACGCTCCGGCCTGGTCGGTGGCGGTGACCACATCACAGCCCCATTGCCCGAGTAGCGCGCGCATGCTGTCGAGGATGCTCACCTCGTTGTCGATCACCAGCAGACGCCGTCCCGGCAGCGGGTTGCCGGTGGTCGGCTGGGCTGGCAATTGGCTGATCGGCAGAGGGATCTCGTTGCTCAACGGCACCTCGATACTGAACATCGAGCCACGTCCCGGCCACGAGCGTACGGCGATGGGGTAACCCAGGATCTCGGCGATCCGCTCGACAATCGCCAGCCCCAGCCCAACGCCTTTACGGTCCGCAGCGCGGCCGACGTCGAGCTGGTTGAACTCGAGGAAGATCGCCTCCAGCCGGTCCTCCGCAATCCCGCGCCCGGTGTCCCAGACCTCCAGGCGCAGGCCATCGCCCCGCTTGCGCGCGCCCAACAGGATGCAACCTTCGTCGGTATAGCGACAGGCATTGCTGAGGAAGTTACGCAAAATCCGCGTCAGCAATCGCAAGTCGGTGTTGATCGCATAGCAGCCGGTGTGCACCCGCAGGTTCAACCCGGCCGCCTGGGCCACCGACTGGAACTCCGAGACCAGCGGCGCGAACAATTCGTCGAGGCGGTACAGCGCCACATCTGGCTTGACCGCCGCCTGGTCGAGCCGCGAAATGTCCAGCAAGTCGGTGAGCAAGTCCTCGGCGCCCTCCAGCGCCTGGTGCGTGCGCTCCACCAGCACCTGCTCGACGCTGGGCAACGACCGTTCACGCAAGGTGGCGATCAACAAGCGTGCGGCATTCAGCGGTTGCAACAGGTCGTGGCTGGCGGCGGCGAGGTATTTGTCCTTGCTGCGGTTGGCGGCCTGGGCGGCGTCGCGGGCGTCGCGCAGGTCCTGTTCGATCTGCTCGCGCTGGGCGATCTGCTGTTGCAGGTTGTGGTTGGCCTCCAACAGTTCATCGGTGCGTGCGGCGACCCGCTGCTCCAACTCGTCATTGAGACGGATATAGCGCTTGCGCTCAGCCTCCAGCTCATCCAGCCGCGCCGTGAGTTCCGGGTAATGGCTCTTGCGCGCCGATTGGTCGCCCAGCCCCAGCAACCCGGCGAGTGCGCGTTGCTGGTCGTCAGAGAGCTTCGCCATAGACGACCTCGACGTCACGCTGGCTCGACTCTCTCGGGTTGGTGAGGATGCACGGATCCCCCATCGCATGCTGGGACAGGAACGGAATATCCGCCACGCGCACACCATGCAGGCCAAGGGTTTCGTGGAAGCCGATGGCCCGCTTGAGCGCTATCAAATGCTCCACCAGCCGCCCGCAGATCTGCCGGTGATTGAGGCCGCGACAGTCGATGCCAAACGTCTCGGCAATCACCTTGAAACGCTCCGGCGCCGAGCTGTAGTTGAACGCCACCACATGCTCCACCAGCACCGCGTTGCACAGCCCATGGGGCAGGTCGAGGAAGCCGCCGAGGCTGTGGGACATGGCGTGCACTGCGCCGAGAATCGCGTTGGAAAACGCCAACCCGGCCTGCATGCTGCCGAGCATGATCTTCTCGCGCAGGGCGATGTCCGTGGGGTTGGCGATCATCTGCACCAGGTTGCCGTTGATCAGGCGCATCGCCTCCAGCGCATGGGGGTCGGTGAGTGGGCCGTGGCCGGTGGAAACGAACGCCTCGATAGCATGCACCAATGCGTCGATGCCGGTGCAGGCGGACAGGAACGGGTCCATGCTGGCCGTGGTTTCCGGGTCGATCAGCGACACATCCGGCACTACCGCCTTGCTGACGATAGAGAACTTCATGCGTTCCTGCTGGTTGGAAATGATCACGAACTGCGAGACATCCGCCGAGGTGCCGGCGGTGGTGGGGATCAGGATCAGCGGCGGGCTGGGCACGCGAAGGGTGTCGACGCCCTCGAACTCAAGAATGCTGCGCCCGTGGGCCACCACGATGCCGATGGCCTTGCCACAGTCCATCGGGCTGCCGCCGCCGATGGCTACGATCACGTCGCAGTGGTGTTCGCGGTACACCTCGGCGCCGGTCATCACTTCTTCGACACGCGGATTGGGCGAGACGGCGCTGTACAGGCAGTAGTCGATGCCGAGGGCTTGCAGGCTGGCTTCCACATCGGCCACCCAACCGGCGGCGATCACGCCGGGGTCGCTGACCACCAGCACCTTGCGCGCGCCGAAGGTCTTGGCGTAGTTACCGACGTTGTGCCGGCAACCGGCTCCAAAGATGATTTCAGGCGAGACGAATTTACGCAGGAGGCTCAGATTTGGGCTCATTGGAAAGCCTGTTTTTATTATTTTGGAAGAATGCGCTCCACACTAACCGATCCGGCTGCGAATGCAATCAGACCAAAGAGGCATCCTTCCGACAGCTCCCGCGATCAACGGCTGGCGAAGTACATGGTCACTTCGAAGCCGATACGCAGGTCGGTAAACGCAGGTTTGGTCCACATGGGGGCAGTCCTCTTGTTGTTCCGGAAAATTCCGGTGGGGTCATTAATGCATGGGGGAGATGGGGCAGCGAATGCTACTTTCGAAGTATCAAGCGCACTGCATTAGTCGCGAATGTACAGAGGCCAAAATGTGGGAGGGGGCTTGCCCCCGATGGCAGCGGGTCAGTCAACATTTATGTCAATGACACACCGCTATCGGGGGCAAGCCCCCTCCCACAGGGGACCGCGTTGCAATCAGAGGGTCAGAAGAAGCCCAGCGGGTTGATGTCGTAGCTCACCAGCAGGTTCTTGGTCTGCTGGTAGTGATCCAACATCATCTTGTGGTTTTCACGCCCGACGCCCGATTTTTTGTACCCGCCAAACGCCGCATGCGCCGGGTACAGGTGATAACAGTTGGTCCACACCCGACCCGCCTTGATCGCCCGGCCCATGCGGTAGGCGCGGTTGATGTCGCGGGTCCACAGGCCGGCGCCCAGGCCGAACTCGCTGTCATTGGCAATCGCCAGGGCTTCGGCCTCGTCCTTGAAGGTGGTCACGCCCACCACCGGGCCGAAGATTTCCTCCTGGAACACACGCATCTTGTTGTGGCCCTTGAGCAGGGTCGGTTGGATGTAATAGCCGCTGGACAGGTCGCCTTCCAGGCGCTCGGCCGCGCCGCCGGTGAGCAGCACCGCGCCCTCTTCCTGGGCGATCTTGAGGTAGGACAGGATCTTGTCGTATTGCTGCTCCGAGGCCTGGGCGCCGACCATAGTCTCGGTGTCCAGCGGGTTGCCGCGCTTGATCTTGACGATCTTCTTCATCACCTCGGCCATGAACGGCTCGTAGATCGACTCCTGCACCAGCGCCCGCGAGGGGCAGGTGCACACTTCGCCCTGGTTGAAGAACGCCAGCACCAGACCTTCGGCCGCCTTTTCGATAAACGCAGGCTCGGCGCTCATGATGTCTTCGAAGAAGATGTTCGGCGACTTGCCGCCCAGCTCCACGGTGGACGGGATGATATTCTCGGCCGCCGCGTGCATGATGTGCGCGCCCACCGGGGTGGAGCCGGTAAAGGCGATCTTGGCGATGCGCTTGCTGGTAGCCAGGGCCTCCCCGGCCTCGCGGCCAAAACCTTGCACGATGTTCAGCACGCCGGGCGGCAGCAGGTCGCCGATCAGCTCGGCAAACACCATGATCGACAACGGCGTCTGCTCGGCCGGCTTGAGCACGATGCAGTTACCGGCGGCGAGTGCCGGCGCGAGTTTCCACGCCGCCATCAGCAATGGGAAGTTCCACGGGATGATCTGCCCGACCACGCCCAATGGTTCGTGAAAATGATAAGCCGCTGTGTGCTCGTTGATCTCGGCGGCCCCGCCTTCCTGGGCACGGATACACCCGGCGAAGTAGCGGAAATGGTCAGCGGCCAGGGGCACGTCGGCGTTGAGGGTTTCGCGCACGGCCTTGCCGTTGTCCCAGGTCTCGGCCACAGCCAGCACTTCCAGGTTCTGCTCGATACGGTCGGCGATTTTCAGCAGCACCAGGGCGCGGTCCTGGGCCGAGGTCTTGCCCCAGGCATCGGCGGCGGCGTGGGCGGCGTCAAGGGCCTTATCGACATCGGCGGCGCTGGAACGCGGGAACTCGGCGATGACTTCACCGGTGACCGGCGAGGTATTGGTGAAGTACTCACCCTTGATCGGCGCGACGAACTCACCGCCGATGTAGTTGCCGTAGCGCGGCTTGAAGCTGACGATGGCGCCGGGGGTGCCAGGTTGGGCGTAGATCATGGTGAGGCCTCTGCTTATTGTTGGGTGTTGATGGGCTGCATCTGGGTGCGTTCGTAGTGGGGGTACAAGTGGGTCACGCTGCGGGTCAGTTCATAGCGGCTCAGGTTGATGCCCGCGAATCGCTCGGGGATCGGGCTGCGGATCAGCTCTGGCATGTCGCTGCCATGGGCTGCTCCGTCGCGTAGCAATTGATCGAGCCAGGTGAGGTAGTCACGCATCTGTTCGAAGGGTTTGGCGTCGCTCGCAATGGGGCCGTGGCCGGGCACGATCAGGGTCCAGGGCAAGCCTTGCAGGGTGGCGATATCCGCCAGCCAGATCGCCAGCCCCGGTGAATGGGGCGTGGTGAGTGCGCGCTGGTAGAACACCAGGTCGCCGGCAAACAGCACGCCGGTCCTGCGGTCGAGGATCGCCAGGTCGGCGCCGGTATGGCCGCGCAGGTGCAGCAGTTGCAGGTCGTGGCTGCCGAAGGTTTTCACCCCCGCTTGCAGGGCTTCGGTGGGCAACACCACTTCGGTGCCGCGCATCCAGTCACCCACCATGCGGTACAGGTTCTCGGCCATGCTGTCGCCCTGCTCATGCAGCAAATCCTTGGTGCCGGCCACGGCGCCAATCGGTACATCCCTGAAGGCTTGGTTGCCCAGGGCGTGGTCGGGATGGTGGTGCGTCAGCAGCACCTGGATCACCGGTTTGTCGGTGACACGGGCGATGGCCTGGCGCAGGGCTTCGCCGTAGCGCCTGGACGGCCCGGTGTCGATCACCACCACGCCGGGCTCGGTGACGATGAACCCGACATTGACGATATTGCCGCCATTGTCCCTGGTGAAGTTGTCGGTGCTGCCTTCCAGCAGCCAGGTGTTATCGGCGATCAACCGAGGTTTGAGGACGTAATCCAGGTCCGCCAGCACCGGCAGGCTGAACAGCAGCAGCCACAGCACAATCCAGCGCAGGCTCATGGGATGGCCGCCTCGAACTGGTTGCCGCTGGTGTCGCGCAGGGTCAGGCGCGTGGGCTCGCGGCCTTCGATGTCGAAGGCCAGGCTGGGGTTTTCGCTGACGGCGGGGAACAGTTCCAGGCGTGCCAGCAGTTGGTTATCTGCGCCACGCAGCTCGGCCTGGTGGATAAAGAATTCGGGAATACCGCTGATCATGCCGTTATCCATCGGATGGGCAACTTGCAGTTTCACGCGGCTGAACTCGGCACGCGGGTAACGGCCGCCGAGCACTTCGCCCAGGTGTTCTTCCCAGCCGGGTTGGGTGCGCACCACGCTGGGCGCGGTGCAGCCGCCACCGGCGGCATCGATCAGGGCCGAGCCGACATGCCACATGCCATCCCGGGTGAGCACCGCTGCACGCAACGGCGTGGCCTGTTCGATACGAATCCGCAGCGACAGCCACGGCAGTACTGGCCCCAACGGCTGGAAATCGACGATCTGCGGCAGCGGGTTCAGCTCGGCCCAGGCAAGGATCTTCACCACGTCCCCCTTGAAGGCGCGGGCGTCGATCTCCAGCGGCACCTGGCGCGCATCCTCGGCGAACGGCGGCGCCAGGAGCTTCACCCGCTCGTCGAACACAAACGCTGCATTGTCGAGCAAGCGCTGGTGATAGTAGGCCCACATCACCGAGGGCACCGGGTCCACGGGCGCGCCCCAGGCCAGCATCGGCACACAGCACAGCCACCACCCGCGCAGGCCCATGGCTTACTCCTCGACGTGCACGCTGTCGAGGTAGGTGCGCACCGCCCACAGGGCTTCCTGGCTGAGGTAGTCGGCCATTTTCGGCATGTACACCCGGCCATCGCGCACGGCGCCGTGGCGCACACGTTCCACGAACCATTCATCGCCGGCGTCGCCGGCATCGAGCATGCGCAGGTCGGGGGCGATGCCACCGGACTTGGCTTCCAGGCCATGGCACGCCGCGCAGTTCTGGTTATAGGCCGACGCACCGACCTCCACCGCTTTGTCATGTTCGGGCGTGGTGCGATAGGGGTTGGTGGCGGCCCAGCCATCGGCGTCCAGCGGCACGCCTGCGTCCTTGATCGGGGTGAGGCCTTTGGTTTCCACGGCGGTGGGCGTCACGTTGCCGTGAGCCCAGGCGGATCCACTACTGATTGCACTGGCGAGCAGGCAGGCGGTAATCAAGGCGTTGCGTTTTGTTGTCATTATTTTTTCCCTCGGGAGTGCACGCAAAACCTCTTGGCAGAGGCTATGGCAACCATCTTAGGAAGCACCCGGCAGGACCCGTATGCTGCTTTGGTGGGCGGGTTCTCATCCGTTGGTAGCAGGCCTTGTGGGGCACTGCTAAATCAGAGGCGGTTCGGGAAATTGTCCCGGCAACACCGGGACTTTTTCCGTATTCGCCACGGCGTTCACATCGCACCCTGTGCAGGCCATAACCTCCACTGGGAACTGCAACCATGACAATAAGATCGCTACCCGCCCTCTCGCCGCTGAGCCTTGCCGTGCAGGCCTTCCTGCTGGTCGGCAGCCTGTCCTTGAGTGCGGCCAGCTTCGCCGCCGCCGAGCCTGCCAAACAGACCCGCAACGTCACCTGGGAAGACATCGCCAACGACCACCTGACCACCAAGGACGTGCTGCAATACGGCATGGGCACCAACGCCCAGCGCTGGAGCCCGCTGGCCCAGGTCAACGACAAGAACGTGTTCAAGCTCACACCGGCCTGGTCTTATTCGTTCGGCGACGAGAAGCAGCGTGGCCAGGAATCCCAGGCCATCGTCAGCGACGGCGTGGTCTACGTCACCGGCTCCTATTCCCGGGTGTTCGCCCTCGATGCGAAGACCGGCAAACGCCTGTGGACCTACAACCACCGCCTGCCCGACAACATTCGCCCGTGCTGCGACGTGGTCAACCGGGGCGCGGCGATCTTCGGCGACAAGATCTACTTCGGCACCCTCGATGCACGCCTGATCGCCCTCGACAAGAACACCGGCAAAGTGGTGTGGAACAAGAAGTTCGGCGACCACGCCGCTGGCTACACCATGACCGGCGCCCCGGTGCTGATCAAAGACAAGGTCAGCGGCAAGGTGCTGCTGATCCACGGCAGCTCCGGCGATGAATTCGGCGTGGTCGGCCAGCTGTATGCGCGCGACCCGGACACCGGCGAAGAGGTGTGGATGCGCCCGTTCGTGGAAGGCCACATGGGCCGCCTGAACGGCAAGGACAGCACCCCGACCGGCGACGTCAAGGCTCCGTCCTGGCCGGATGACCCGACCACCGAAACCGGCAAGGTCGAGGCCTGGAGCCACGGCGGCGGCGCGCCCTGGCAGAGTGCGAGCTTCGATGCCGAGACCAATACCATCATCGTCGGCGCCGGCAACCCTGGCCCGTGGAACACCTGGGCGCGCACCTCCAAGGACGGTAACCCCCACGACTTCGACAGCCTCTACACCTCCGGCCAGGTCGGCGTCGACCCGAGCACCGGCGAAGTGAAGTGGTTCTACCAGCACACGCCGAACGATGCCTGGGATTTCTCCGGCAACAACGAGCTGGTGCTGTTCGACTACAAGGACAAGGCCGGCAAAGTCATCAAGGCCACCGGCCACGCTGACCGCAACGGCTTTTTCTACGTGGTCGACCGCAACAACGGCAAGCTGCAGAACGCCTTCCCGTTCGTCGACAACATCACCTGGGCCAGCCACATCGACCTGAAGACCGGCCGCCCCGTGGAAAACGAAGGCCAGCGTCCGGCCAAGCCGTTGCCGGGTGAAACCAAGGGCAAGCCGGTGGAAGTCTCGCCGCCGTTCCTGGGTGGCAAGAACTGGAACCCCATGGCCTACAGCCAGGACACCGGGCTGTTCTACATTCCGGGCAACCAGTGGAAAGAGGAATACTGGACCGAAGAGGTCAACTACAAGAAGGGCTCGGCGTACCTGGGCATGGGCTTTCGCATCAAGCGCATGTATGACGACCACGTCGGTACCCTGCGGGCGATGAACCCGACCACCGGCAAGGTGGTGTGGGAGCACAAGGAACACCTGCCGTTGTGGGCCGGCGTACTGGCGACCAAGGGCAACCTGGTGTTCACCGGCACCGGCGATGGCTTCTTCAAGGCCTTCGACGCGAAGACCGGCAAGGAGCTGTGGAAATTCCAGACCGGCAGCGGCATCGTCTCGCCGCCGATCACCTGGGAACAGGATGGCGAGCAGTACATCGGCGTGACAGTCGGCTACGGCGGCGCGGTGCCGTTGTGGGGCGGCGACATGGCGGAGCTGACCAAGCCGGTGGCACAGGGTGGGTCGTTCTGGGTGTTCAAGATCCCGAGCTGGGACCTGAAAACCGCGCAGAAGTAACCTCACCCTATATGCCGGGGTCATCCTTTGTGGCGAGCGGGCTTGTCCCGCGTTGGGCAGCGAAGCGGCCCCCGGCTTTTCTCCAGCCTCACCGAGTCGTCAGGTTTTGGGCTGCTGCGCAGCCCAACGCGGGGCAAGCCCGCTCGCCACAGCAAGCCCGCTCACCCCAGGATCCCCAGAGGTCTCGCGATGAAATATCTGCCATTTTTAATCCTGCTATCCCTGCCCTTGGCTCACGCCGACGAGGGCGACGACGCGCCGCTGGTCATCAACGGCTGCACCCTGGCCGCACACAGCCAATGCCCCGGTGCCAACCTCAAGGGCGCCGACCTGAGCAACCAGGACTTGAGCAAAATGAACCTGGCCGGTGCCGACCTGCGCGATGCCGATCTGCGCCACGCCAACCTCGACCTGGCCAACCTGGAAAAAGCCCAGCTGCAAGGCGCCAACCTGACCCGCGCCAGCCTGCAACAAGCCAACCTGCGCCTGGCCGACTTCACCGGCGCCACGCTGATGGCCGTGCAAGGCTGGGGGCTGTTCGCCCAGGGTGCGCAGTTTGAAAACGCCAACCTCAGCGCCGCCTACCTGCAATTTGCCCGGCTGTCGGGGGCCAAGCTGCACCACGCCAACCTGCGTGCGGCCGACCTGGAGATGACCTGGCTGAGCAAGGCCGACCTGCAAGGCGCCGACCTCAGCGACGCCAACCTGCAAGAAGCCAAGTTCGGCGAAAGCAACCTGGAAAAAGCCACGCTCACCGGGAGCCGCCAGCACTATGCGAATTTCCAGGACGCGAATATGGACGGTTGCAAGGATTGCCCCACCACCTGGGATCGTTAACCCGCCACCCGCACCACCCCCATGTCGATACCCAAATGCACCAACTCGGCATGGGAACTCACCTGCAACTTACTCTTGAGCAAAGTCAGGTGATTGGACACGGTCTTGCTGCTGATACTCAACTGAGCGGCAATCGCGCGCGCCGGGGTGCCCTTGGCGAGCATCAGGAAAATCTCCAGCTCACGCTGGGTCATGCTTTGCAGGCGCCGGTCGGTGGGGTGGTAAGCCAGCTGGGTGGCCAGGTCCTGTTCAATATAGGTGTGGCCGTCAAGAATGCGCTCGACCGCATCCAGCATCACCGCCGGCAACGCGCTTTTGGTCAGGTAGCCGGACGCACCGGCCTCCAACGCCTGGCGCACCAGGGGCAACTCGGCATGCTGGCTGAAAAACAGCACGCGCAATTGCGGCAGGCGCTGGCGCAGGCGGCGGGTGGTTTCCAGGCCGCTGATACCCGGCAGGCCAAAGCCGATGATCACCAGGTTGGGTACCGCTTCGTGCACCCGCGTCAAGGCGTCCTCGCCACTCGCGGCTTCGCGCACCACCACACCCGGCAGCCCGCTGCGCAACAGGCTGGCGTAACCCAGGCGGACCACGGCGTGATCATCGACCAGCAGGATGTTCATAGTGCCTCCCATGGCAGTACCTCTGGCCATGCTAGAACCCCGGGGACCAATGGGACCTACTACTTTGGTACTGGTTTTGCTGTCTATCGTCGCATTCCCAAGGCAGCGGGACTGGCGTGTAATGGGGGCATAACGATAAGGACCGGACCCGCCATGCTGCCCGCTAGACTGCCACTTGCGGCACTGTTGTGCCTGTTCATCACGCACGTACAGGCCGACACTCCACTGTTTTCCGCCGATGGCTACCGCATCAGCCTGTACCGCACCCCCACGCCCGAACACCTGCCCGGGGCCGTCATTGTCGACACACCTGCCCTGCAAACGCTGTTGGCCCAGATGCCCGCACCGGTATTGATCGACGTGTACCGCCGCCCGTGGCTACAGGGTCGTTTCATCGAAGACCAGCCCCACGCCAACCTGCCCGGCAGTCACTGGCTGGCCAATACCGGCGACGGCGACCTCACGCCCGAATGGCAAGGTTACTTTGTGCGCCACCTTTACAAATACACGGGCGGCAACCTGGCCCGCCCGCTGGTGTTCTACTGCCGCGCTGATTGCTGGCTGAGTTGGAACGCGGTAAAACGGGCCGCCAACCTGGGCTATACCTCTGTGTATTGGTACCGCGATGGTTTGGATGCATGGGAAGCGGCAAACCTGCCAGTGATGGCTGCGACACCCGAACCCTTTGAATAAAAAACCACAACAAGAAGGTGAACGGCCATGTACAAAATCCTGATCGCCGATGATCACCCGCTGTTTCGCGAGGCGATCCACAACGTCATCAGCGACGGTTTCCCCGGCAGCGATGTGCTGGAAACCGCCGACCTGGACAGCGCCCTCGCCCTGACCCAGGAACATGACGACCTCGACCTGATCCTGCTGGACCTGAACATGCCCGGCATGCACGGCCTCAACGGCCTGATCAACCTGCGCAACGAGTCGCCGACCATCCCGGTGGTGATTGTCTCGGCCGAGCAGGACAAACAGATCGTGCTGCAGGCCATCACCTACGGCGCCGTGGGTTTTATCACCAAGTCATCACCGCGCCTGCAAATGACCGAGGCGATCCAGCAGATTCTCAACGGCAATGTGTACCTGCCGCCGGACATCATCCGCACCCAGAAAAACACCGGGCAGCGGCGGATGAATGACAGCCCGGGGTTTGCCCCGGAGCTGTTGCAGGCACTGACCCGTAAACAATTGCTGGTGCTGGAGCGGATGACCAAGGGCGAATCGAACAAGCAGATTGCCTATACGCTGGAGATTGCCGAGACCACGGTGAAGGCCCATGTGTCGGCGATTTTGCGCAAGTTGAATGTGCATAACCGGGTGCAGGCGATACTCAGTGCCGGGGATATCGATTTCGGCTCGTACCTGCGCCGCTGACGGTCCGACACACCACCAGTCAACTGTGGGAGGGGGCTTGCCCCCGATGGCAGAGTGTCAGTCAGCACATCCATTGATTGATGCACCGCTATCGGGGGCAAGCCCCCTCCCACATTTGATCTGCATTTTGTCAGGGCCGGCTGAGCAGGTGGCTCATGGCGGTTTTCAGCTTCATGGGCCTGACGGGCTTGTGCATCAAGGTATGCCCCAACTCACGTATCTGCTGCTTCAATTCTCGGCTCGTACCTGCGTCGCTGACCCTTTGACACATCACAAATCAACTGTGGGAGGGGGCAAGCCCCCTCCCACATTTGATCTGCATTTTGTCAGGGCCGGCTGAGCAGGTGACTCATGGCGGTTTTCAGCTTCATGGGCCTGACGGGTTTGTGCATCAACGTATGCCCTAGCTCACGTATCTGCAGCTTCAATTCTCGGCTCGTACCTGCGTCGCTGACCCTTTGACACACCACAAATCAACTGTGGGAGGGGGCTTGCCCCCGATGGCAGAGTGTCAGTCAGCACATCCATTGATTGATGCACCGCTATCGGGGCAAGCCCCCTCCCACAGTTGATCTGCATTTCGTCAGGGCCGGCTGAGCAGGTGGCTCATGGCGGTTTTCAGCTTCATGGGCCTGACGGGTTTGTGCATCAAGGTATGCCCCAACTCACGTATCTGCTGCTTCAATTCATTGCTGTAGTTGGCGGTGATCATCAACGCCGGCACCGCGCTCCCGCGCCGGGCGTTGATGCGAGCCACGGCGTCCACGCCGTTCTGGTCGTCGTCCAGATGGTAATCGGCAATCAACAGGTCCGCCTCGGCATGGTAGTTGTCCACCTGCCGCGCCAGGTCCTGTTCCGACAGCGCCGTGATCACCCGGCAGCCCCAGCCTTCGAGCAAGGTACGCATACCCGCGCAGATCGCCGCGTCGTTATCCAGCACCCACACCCGGGCACCTTGCAGGCGCTCGAGCAACGGCTCGCTCATGGAAGGCGCAGGCAGCGACTTGGGGGCCGTGGCGCTCAACGGTACCTCCACCGAGAACATCGAGCCTTTGCCCGGCCAGGATCTGACGCTGATGCGATGGCCGAGTATCCCGGCGATCTTTTCCACGATGGCCAGGCCCAGGCCCAGGCCGCGGTCCTGGTCCGGTCGCTGCACGTCGCCGCGTTTGAACTCCTGGAAAATCTCCTCCAAGCGCTCTTGGGCAATCCCCATGCCGCTGTCCCACACCTGGATCAACAGGCGCTGCTGCTGACGCCGGCAACCCAGCACCACCCGCCCCTGGTAGGTGTAGCGAATGGCATTGCTGAGCAGGTTGCGCAGGATCCGCGCCAGCAACTGGATGTCGCTGCGCACCAACGCGGAGCAGCCGACAAAGTGCAGCGCCAGGCCTTCGGCGCGGGCCAGCTGGGTGTACTCGGCGGCGAGGTTGTCGAGCAACTCACTCAAGGCGAACGGCGCGATATCGGCCTTGATCACGCCAGCATCCAGCTTGGAAATATCCACCAGGGTCCCCAGCAGGTTTTCCACGTCTTCCAGGGAGTTGCTCACATTGCGCACCAGGGCTTCGCTGGGACGCTCCAGCAAGGCACTGGTGAACAGCCGCGCCGCATTCAACGGTTGCAACAGGTCATGGCTGACGGCGGCGAGAAACTTGGTTTTAGACAGGTTGGCCTGCTCGGCCTCGAGCTTGGCTTCGCGCAGGCGGGTTTCCATGCGACGGCGCTCGTCGATTTCCTTGAGCAGTTGGTCATTGAGCGACGTAAGCTCCGAGGTGCGCTGGGCCACGCGCTGTTCCAGATGCTGGTAGGCCTGGTGCAAGGCTTCGGCCGTGCGGCGGCGTTCGGTGATATCGCGGATCAACACGAAGATCCCCACCACCTCGCCACTGGCCAGCATATTCGGGACATAGGAACGCAGCATGTAGCGTTCCTGGTTGTTGATGTTGGTTTCGGCGAACTCGAAGGTCACGCTCTCCCCCGCCAAGGCACGGGCGACGTAGGCGTCCAGGCGCTGGCAATGCTGCTCGCTGTGCACTTCGCGCAGGCTCTGGCCGAGCATCATGCCGCGCGGCCAGCAGTACCATTCTTCATAAACCTTGTTGGTGAACTCATAAACCAGGTCGGCATTCAGGTAGCCGATCAGCGCCGGCACGTTGTCGGTGATCAGGCGGATCCAGCGCTCGCTCTCCTGGGCTTTCTGCGCCGCCGCCTGTTCGCCACGCAGCGTTTCGGCGCGCAGGCGGGCGTTGATCAGCAGGTGGTTGCTGGCCTTGAGTTCGGCCATCGCCTGGTTCAACGCGTCGGTGCGCTCGCGCACTTGCTCGGCCAGCACCACCGAATGCTGGAAGGTGGTGTAGGGGTTGTTGCCCTGGGGCATGCCGGACTCGATGCGCTCGATCAGCGCCACATTGATCCGCGCCAGCTTGAGGTTGTCCTGTTGCAGCCGGGCCAGTTGAGCGGGCAGATCAGCGCCGGCCTCGGGCAATGGCGACCCCGGTGAAGGTCTGGTTGATGTGCATGCCATTGAACTGTTCTCCGTAGGTGTTGAAACCCATCACCCGCTGGTCCCGCAAGTAACCGCCGAGCTGTTCGAGGGTGCCGTTGTCCTCCAGCTCCAGGCGGCGCAAAAAGCAATCGCAGCCGATGGTCAGCAACAGGTCGCCGAGGCGCGCTTGCAGGCCGTCGAACAGAGCCTGCAGGTTCGGCAGCAGCGGGCCGGGCGTCATCACCGTCAGCACGATGCCGTTTTCCACCGCGCAGTAGAAACTCAGGCTGAGGTCTTCATGCACCTGCTGGATAGCGCGCACGTAGTATTGGTCGTGGATACGCACCGCCAACGGGTGGGCGGCGAACGTGCGGTGGTCGAGGTCGGCCACCGCCACGCCGATATGCCGCGCGTACTCTTCGGCGGCGGGCTCGGCGTTGAGCTCGAACACGCGGCGTGACGCGCTGTCGGCGGCGGTCACCACCAGTTTTTCCGTGCGCGGCAGGATATGGTGGGTGGTGAACACCTCGAAATCCAGCCAGGTGTTGACCAGCATCACCACCGCCGCGCCGCTGTGGAACACGCCGTTGAAGTACACGTGGGTGTGGGTGAGGAAGTTGTCGTCACCGGCCGAACCGCCGAAATGCGGGATATCCCCAAGGGCCGCGCTAAGGGCGGCGAGGACCATTTCTTCGCGGCTGGACAGGCCGTCAAGCAGGGTCAGCGCAAACGTGTTGCCCTTGATCGGCGCCAGGGTGTTGCTGCGACAGCCGCCGACCAGACGTTCGACCATGTCCTGGGCACCGATCAGGTTGAAGTGCTCGACCTGATCGATCAGCTCGGTGGCGATGGAAAAGTGCGCGTGGTTAAAGCCCATCGCGGTGATGCAATTACGGCCGTAGCCTTGGGGTGTGATTTCGCCGGCGCTGGTGCAGCCGACCACCCGCACCTTGCCGAAGCACTGTTGCAGGGCCTGGCCAAGGGCCTGGAGGTCGTAGGACGCGGAACAGAAAAACAGCACAAAACCCAGGTACGGGTGCAGCAGTTGCTGGGCCAATTCCTCGGCGGCCTGCCCGGCATCGGTGGCCTGGGACATGGCGCTGACTACGCCTTCACTGTTGTGCATCGTTGCCTCCCCCTCTGAAGCATCAGTGTACGAAGGGCCTGGGCATGGGCCTATGCTACTTGGGTACTGGGTGGGGGATTCGATGGGATGAAGGGTCGCAACCTCTGAAGAGCCAGGCTGTCGGCGCCCATAAGTGGCGAGGTGGCTTGCTCGCTCCCACGCCACAAGTCTCAACGCAAGGCGTTAAACAGCATTCCAGCCGCCACCACGACACACAGGCTGGCAAACCCCACTTGCAAGGTACGCGCAGGAATCACCGAACACAGGCGCCGACCGGCGAGCATGCCGCCGATACTCGCGGCGATAAACACCCAACCCACCGGCTCGATGCGCACACCGGCATGCAACGCGCCGGCCACGCCGATCAACGACAGCAGGCTGATCACCATCAGGGAGGTGGCGACGATGCCGCGCATCTGCACGTCGGTGAGTTGCTTGAATGCCGGCACGATCAGGAAGCCACCGCCGACACCGAGCAAGCCGGACACCGCACCGGTCACTGCGCCAAGAGCGGCCAGGGTCGCGCTGCATTTGGCAGTCCAGGCCAGGCGCCCGGTGTGCTGGTCGAGCATGCAGTTCTTCTGGCCCCAGGAGGCGGTGCCGTGGTCACTCGGCCCTGCCTCGCGTTTTTCCCGCTGCAACATGCGCCAGGCCACCAGCACCATCAATGCGCTGAACAGCCCCATCAACAGGGCTTCCGGCAATTGGTGGGCGAGATACACCCCCACCGGCGAAAACAGCGCGCCAAGCAAGGCGATCAGCAACGCCGCGCGGTAGCGCACCAGGCCATGGCGCAAACCATCGACCGCCCCCACCGCAGCCGCCGCGCCCACGGCGAGCAGTGACACCGGCGCCGCCTGGGTCATGCTCAAACCCAGGCCCAGCACCAGCGCCGGCACCCCGAGGATGCCGCCACCGGCGCCGGTCAGGCCCATGACCAGGCCCATCAACAATCCCAACACACTGGCGAGCAGCATTCAGTCCACCTTGCTCAGGCGGGTCAGCCACTCACGGCCCTTGAGCATGCCGTTCCAGTAGAACCACGGCAGCAAGGTCGCCTTGAGGAACCACATCGAACGACGCGCCCGGGTCGGGTCCAGGGGAAAGGTCGGCAGCAGCTTGCCGCCATAGCCAAACTCGGCGAGCACCACCTTGCCCTTCTCCACCGTCAAGGGGCAGGAACCGTAGCCGTCATATTTGAGCGGCAACGGCGCCTGTTTGCGCAGGGCCAGCAGGTTTTCGGCAACCACCACGATTTGCTTGCGCACCGCTGCGGCGGTCTTGGCGTTGGTGGTGCCGCACACGTCGCCCAGGCCGAAGATATGCGGATACCGCAGGTGCTGCAGGCTATGGGGGTTCACCTCACACCAACCGGCGGCGTCGGCGAGTGGGCTTTGGCGGATAAAATCCGGGGACACTTGCGGTGGCACCACGTGCAGCAGGTCGAAGGTTTTCTCCTCGACGCGGACGTTACCCTCGGCGTCCTTCACCTCGAACCAGGCCTTGCGCGCAGGGCCATCGACTTTCACCAGGTTGGCATTGAACGCCAGGCGGGCGTTGTATTTTTCCACGTACTTCATCAGCGGCGGCACAAAGGTCGCCACCCCGAACAGTGCGGCGCCGGCCAGGTTGAATTCGACGTCGATATTGTTCAGCGTGCCCTGTTTGAGCCAGTGATCGCAGGACAGGTACATGGCTTTCTGCGGCGCACCCGCGCATTTGATCGGCATGGCCGGCTGGGTGAAGATCGCCTTGCCGCCCTTGAGTTGCTGCACCAACTGCCAGGTGTAAGCAGCGTGCTGGTAACTGTAGTTGGATGTGACGCCATGTTTGCCCAGGGTGTCTTGCAGCCCCTCAACCTTTTCCCAGGCCAGGCGCAGGCCGGGGCAGACGATCAGGTTGTTCCAGGTGACGCGCTGACCGCTGTCGAGCACCAGGGTCTGCGCATCGGGCAGCAGTTCGGTGACGGCGGCCTGTACCCAGGTGACGCCATTGGGCAGGACGTCGGCCAGTGGGCGGCGGGTTTTCTTCACGTCGTAGGCACCGCCGCCGACCAGGGTCCAGGCGGGCTGGTAGCAGTGGTGGTCGCTCGGTTCGATCAGGGTGATATGCAGGTGGGGATCGCGCTTGAGCAGGCTGGCCAGCAGGCCGATGCCCGCCGAACCGCCGCCGATGACTACGATATCGCCACTGATGGTAGGGCCCCAGTGTTGGTCGGTCATGGTCTATCGCCTTTGTAATACATACACACAAGGGTCGCTGCCGGATGGCGTCACGCCCAGCTTTTTATGACCGCGCCGCAGTACAGCCCGGACAGGGTCTTCATCACTTGAATCACTTCATGGCTGGCCAGCCCGTAGAAAATGTATTTGCCTTCCCGACGGGTGGCCACCAACCCTTCGTCACGCAGGATGCCCAACTGTTGTGACAGCGTGGGCTGGCGCACGCCGGTCAGGGCTTCCAGCTCGCCGACATTGCGCTCGCCCTGGGTCAGCTGGCACAGGATGAGCAAGCGATCCTCATTGGCCAGGGCCTTGAGCAAGGAGCAGGCCTTGGACGCCGATGCGCGCAACTGGGCAACTTCGCCTTCACTCAGAGTAGATTCCATTTGCCTCGGGTCCTTTGTGTCACTTAAGCTCGAAACATTATGTGAAAACGTAAACTGATTGTAACTACTTTTTTCTCCATCGGGGACGTTCGCCATGCCAGCGTTGATTCAAGCCTTTCTGGACGAGGCATCGTCGACCTACACCTACGTCGTCTATGAAACAGACGGCGGCCCGTGCGCCATTGTCGACTCAGTGCTCAACTACGATCCGGCCTCGGGGCGCACCGACACCGCCCAGGCCGATAACGTCATCGCGTTCGTGCGCGAGCACGGCTTGCAGGTGCAGTGGCTGCTGGAAACCCACGCCCACGCCGACCACCTGTCGGCGGCGCCCTACCTGCGCCGCACCTTGGGCGGCAAGATCGCGATTGGCCAGGCCATCAGCAAAGTCCAGGGTGTGTTCAAGCACCTGTTCAACCTGGAGCCGGAATTCCGTGTGGATGGCTCGCAGTTCGATCATCTGTTTGCGCCGGATGAGGTGTTTCATATCGGCAATATCAAGGCCCAGGCGCTGCATGTGCCAGGGCATACACCGGCGGACATGGCCTACCTGATCGACGGCCGATTGATCCTGGTGGGTGACACGCTGTTCATGCCGGATGTCGGTACCGCCCGCTGTGATTTCCCCGGCGGGGATGCGCGGCAGTTGTATGCATCGATGCGCAAGTTGCTGGCCTTTCCGTTGGAAACCGAACTGTACGTGTGCCATGACTACCCGCCCGAAAGCCGCGAGGCGAAGTGCCGGACCACAGTGGCCGAGCAACGCGCAGGGAATATCCATGTGCATGACGGCGTGGATGAAGCGGCGTTTGTAGAAATGCGCACCCGACGCGACGCCGGGCTGGGGATGCCGACGCTGCTGCTGCCGGCGATCCAGGTGAATGTGCGGGCGGGGAATATGCCGCCGGCGGAAGATAACGGGGTGGTGTACCTGAAGATTCCGCTCAACCAGCTCTGAATCGCGCTTACTCAAAGTACGACGACTTGGAGGGCGCAAGCCCCGACCACAATTCGTCGACATGCTTGAAGCCCCACTCCTCGGCGCTTTCACGGCCGATGATCTTGTCCGGTTGCTCAGCCAGGTTCAGCACCGACTGGGGAATCGGTATGCCTGAATGCGCCGAAAAGAACACCTTGACCTTGGGGGTCAGCAGCGACGCGGGGCTTTGTTCGACGACCACGCCAATGCGCCCGCTTTCCAGGCGCACCAAGGCGCCGATGGGGTAAATACCTACGCAACGGACAAACGCCTGGAACACCCGGGCATCGAAGTGTCCCTTCCATTCGGCCATTTTCTGGATCGCCTCCGCGGGCCCCCACCCTTGTTTGTAGGGGCGCTCCGAGGTGATCGCATCATAGACATCGCACACCGCGCCCATTTGCGCGAACAGGCTGATCTGGTCCTGCGCCAGGCCAAGGGGATAGCCGCTGCCGTCGGATTTCTCGTGATGATGCAAGCACACATCCAGCACCAGGGCGCTGATCTGCGGGCATAGCCGCAACATCTGCGCGCCTTCCACCGGGTGCTGGCGTACGGTACAGAACTCCGCCTCGGTCAGCCCGGCCGGCTTGCTCAAGATCTGCTCGGGAATGGCCATTTTCCCAACATCATGAAACAGCCCCGCCAACCCGGCTTCCTGGACCAGTTCCGGCGACAGGTTCAATTGCCGCGCCAGCGCGATCATCAAGCCACTGACCGCGACGGAATGCATATAGGTGTATTCATTGGCCTTTTTCAGGCGCACCAGGCTAAGCAAGGCATGGGGATGACGCAGCATGGAGCGGGAGATGTCCTCCACCAGGCTGGCCACTTGACGAACCTCCACCGCCCGCCCCATGCGCAGGTCACTGAACATACTGACCACGGCACGCTTGGCGACCGCGCACACCTTCACTGCGCGCGCCACCTCCGCTTTCATCTCCACCGGGGCAGGCACCCGAGCGCGGGGTGTGGCAGGTTGTTTGACCGTGACCGGCGCCGGTGGGGCCGGTTGGGGTTCGTCGCAGCCTTTTGCGGTATCGATCCAGACCCGCTGGACCTGCGACGTCAGCAAACGCTGCCGGTCCTCTTCATGGTCCAATAAAAAGCTGCTCTTCCAGAACCCATGGCCGATCCACGGGCCGTCCAGTTTGTGTAGATACATTCCCAGCATCACTTGGGAACACGCAATACACTTGAGCATTTATCATCCCCCCAAAGGCATGACCTGCCTGGCGATCAACTCACCGCAAACTTCGCCACGATCTGCTTCAAGTCAACGGCGAGCCTGGACAGTTCCTGGCTGGCCACCGACGTCTGACCGGCGGCCGAGGAGCTCTGGATGGACAGATCGCGGATGCTGATCAGGTTCTGGTCAACGGAACGCGCCACTTGCGCCTGCTCTTCCGACGCGGTTGCAATCATCAGGTTACGCTCATTGATGTCGGTAATGGCTTGGGTGATCTGGGTGATTGCCACGCCGGCTTCGTGGGCAACTTTCAGCGAGTCTACCGCTTCATTGCGATTGAGGGCCATGGAAGCCACTGCTTCGCTCGAACAGCTCTGGATTTTCGCAATCATCTGTTCGATTTCCTGGGTCGATGTTTGCGTTCTATGGGCCAGCGCCCGCACTTCATCGGCCACCACCGCAAAGCCCCGGCCTTGCTCTCCCGCCCTCGCTGCTTCAATCGCTGCGTTCAAGGCAAGCAGGTTGGTCTGCTCGGCGATGGAACGGATCACCTCGACGACCCGGGCGATGTCCTGGGCCTGTTTAGCCAGCCCTTCAACTTCCACCCCGGTCTGCTGCACCGTAGTGCTCAACTTTTCGATCGAAGCAATGGTTTGCGTCACACGCTCCATCCCCACGTTTGCCGAACGCTGCGAGTCCTGCGTCGATTGGGAAGCAGACACTGCATTCCTGGCCACTTCCTCGACCGCCGCCGTCATTTGGTTGACCGCCGTGGCAGCCTGATCCGTTTCCTGGCTTTGGCGTTCAATACCGGCAGTGGATTCACGGGTAATCGCACTCATCTCCTCGGCTGCCGATGCCAACTGCCCGGACGCCTCCGAGATGTGCTGCAACGTGCTTTTCAGGTTCATTTGCATGGTGGCGGTCGACCGTTGCAGCTCAGTCAGTTCGTCATTGCCGCTGATGGCAATTGCCACACGCAAATCGCCGTCGGCGATCTTGCCGGTCGACACCAGCAACTCCCGCACCGGATTGATAATGCTGCGGGTCAGCAAGCGAGCCACCACCACGGCGATCAGCACCGAACTGACCATCAACACCCACGTGAACAAACGTGCCGCATCATGCTCACTGGCGGCGGCTTGCACCGCGGTCTTCGAGCCCTGTTCATTGATCGCAATCAAATCGCTGATGGAGGCCTGCACTTGGCGTGCAATGGGGCCGTTGACGTCGCGCAAATACACCGCCATTTGTTCCTCGGAAAAGCTGGAGGCTTGCGCGAGGAATTCATCCATCTTCTGGCTGTAGTTTTTTATCTCGCTCAGTGCCTGGTCGTACTTGGTACGCTCCTCGGGGCTCGATACCAGCGTTCCATAATGCTCGGCAACTTGCAGCACTTCGGCGCGAACCGCCTTGAGTTTTTCCAGGGAGGCGGGGTCCTTGTCCGCGTATTCCATGGCGTAACGCCGCAGGTCCAGACGAAGTTTGTAAAACGTGGAATCGATCTGGCCCGCCAGGCGAATACTGGGCAGCCAGTTGTTTTGTATTTCGACCGTCGATGAATACACCTTATCGACTTTTATCAGCGTCATTGCGCCTTGTATTAACAGCAGGAAACACACCACACCGAAGCACAATGTGGTACGAAAGTTCAACTTCAAGGCTCTCATGGACATCTCGGCTCACCCTTCCCCTTGGCCGTGCTGTACACGGCCTTACGGGTACAACTTTGTTTAACCGAGTGTGAAAAAAACGTGACTACTTACGTATTTTTTTATGAATAGTGGCAAATAAACATGACGCAGATCATTGCTTAGCTAACCATTATAATTAACGGCTGTTGCGACTCTCCGATATTCATACCATTAGTCCATCCCGTGGCAACGGCAGCGCTGTTTTATATCGCACTTGTTTAAGTGCAAAACTGGACCGGATGTTGGCGACGCCTGGCACCTTGGTCAAAAAATCCATCATGAAACGCTCCAGCGACTGGATCGTCGGTACCAGCACGCGGATGAGGTAGTCCGGGTCGCCGGCCATCAGGTAGCACTCCATCACTTCCGGACGGTCCGCAATCGCCCCTTCGAACTGCTGCAACGCCAACTCATTCTGCTTTTCCAGGCTCACGTGAATGAACACATTGACGTGCAGCCCCAGCAGGTCGGCGTCCAGCAGCGTGACCTGGTCGCGAATCAGGCCCAGTTCTTCCATCGCCTTCACCCGGTTGAAACACGGCGTGGGAGACAGGTTGACCGAGCGGGCCAGGTCGGCGTTGGTGATCCGTGCATTCTCCTGCAGAGCGTTGAGAATGCCGATATCGGTACGGTCCAGTTTGCGCATGAGACAAATTCACCTGTTTATTATGTTTATGCAGGTTTTTTATCCGCAAATGACCGCGGGCGCAACGAAACAGAGATAAATATTCTTCTACGCCACGCCTATGATTGTTGTAGGACAAGATTTCCCCTACCCGGGGACTGACTGTCAGCTAGCGCGCCCACTACAAGAAATTCACAAGATAGAGCGTAGAAAGCCATGACCCAGCAGTATGAACCACTGCGTCTGCACGTCCCTGAACCCTCGGGCCGTCCAGGCTGCAAGACCGACTTCACGTACCTGCGCCTGACCGACGCAGGCACCGTGCGCAAACCCGCCATCGACGTAGAACCCGCCGACACCGCCGACCTGGCCAAGGGCCTGATCCGCGTGCTCGACGACCAGGGCCAGGCCCTCGGTCCGTGGGCCGAAGGCGTCCCGGTGCAGATCCTGCGCAAAGGCATGCGCGCCATGCTCAAGACGCGGATCTTCGACAACCGCATGGTGGTCGCCCAGCGTCAGAAAAAAATGTCGTTCTACATGCAGAGCCTTGGCGAAGAAGCCATCGGCAGCGCCCAGGCCCTGGCCTTGAACATCGACGACATGTGCTTCCCCACCTACCGCCAGCAAAGCATCCTGATGGCCCGTGAAGTGCCACTGGTGGACCTGATCTGCCAGTTGCTGTCCAACGAACGCGACCCGCTCAAGGGCCGCCAGTTGCCGATCATGTACTCGGTGAAAGACGCCGGCTTCTTCACCATTTCCGGCAACCTCGCCACCCAATTCGTCCAGGGCGTGGGCTGGGGCATGGCCTCGGCGATCAAGGGCGATACCAAGATCGCCTCCGCCTGGATCGGCGACGGCGCCACCGCCGAATCCGACTTCCACACCGCCCTCACCTTCGCCCACGTGTACCGTGCGCCGGTGATCCTCAATGTAGTCAACAACCAGTGGGCCATCTCCACCTTCCAGGCGATTGCCGGTGGTGAAGCAACGACCTTCGCCGGACGCGGCGTCGGTTGCGGCATCGCCTCCCTGCGGGTGGACGGCAACGACTTCATCGCGGTGTACGCCGCTTCGGCCTGGGCTGCCGAGCGCGCGCGCCGCAACCTGGGGCCCACGCTGATCGAGTGGGTGACCTACCGCGCCGGTCCGCACTCCACCTCGGATGATCCTTCCAAATACCGCCCCGCCGACGACTGGAGCCACTTCCCCCTGGGCGACCCGATTGCCCGCCTCAAGCAGCACCTGATCAGGATTGGCCAGTGGTCCGAAGAGGAACACGCGGCGGTCAGTGCCGAACTTGAAGCCGAAGTGATTGCCGCGCAAAAGCAGGCCGAACAGTACGGCACCCTGGCCGGTGGCCAGATTCCAAGCGCCGCGACCATGTTCGAAGACGTCTATAAAGAGATGCCGGAGCACTTGAAGCGCCAGCGTCAAGAGTTGGGGGTCTGACATGAACGATCACAACAACAGCATTGAAGTGGAAACCGCCATGACCACCACCACCATGACCATGATCCAGGCCTTGCGCTCGGCCATGGATGTGATGCTCGAACGAGACGATAACGTGGTGGTGTTTGGCCAGGACGTGGGCTATTTCGGCGGCGTGTTCCGTTGCACCGAAGGCTTGCAGACCAAGTACGGCAGCTCGCGGGTGTTTGACGCGCCGATCTCGGAAAGCGGCATTATCGGCGTGGCCGTGGGCATGGGCGCCTATGGCCTGCGCCCGGTTGCCGAAATCCAGTTCGCCGACTACGTCTACCCCGCCACCGACCAGATCATCTCGGAAGCGGCGCGCCTGCGTTATCGCTCGGCCGGCCAGTTCACCGCGCCGCTGACCATGCGCATGCCCTGCGGCGGCGGTATCTACGGCGGCCAGACCCACAGCCAGAGTATCGAAGCGGTGTTCACCCAGGTCTGCGGCCTGCGCACGGTGATGCCGTCCAACCCCTATGACGCCAAGGGCCTGCTGATCGCCTCCATCGAAAACGATGACCCGGTGATCTTCCTTGAGCCGAAACGCCTGTACAACGGCCCGTTCGACGGCCACCACGACCGCCCGGTCACCCCGTGGTCGAAACACCCGCAGGCCCAAGTGCCGGACGGTTACTACACCGTGCCGCTGGACGTCGCCGCGATCACCCGTCCGGGCAAGGACGTGACCGTGCTGACCTACGGCACCACCGTGTACGTGTCGCAAGT
>Ga0068851_10000134_pt1 | contig 39969 bp, 32 predicted proteins | sample KBSCornC12_FD_66588 | JGI IMG/M metagenome (GOLD analysis project Ga0068851, IMG submission 66588) | Corn rhizosphere microbial communities from Kellogg Biological Station, Michigan, USA - KBS Corn C1-2 | ecosystem: Host-associated > Plants > Roots > Rhizosphere > Soil ...
GGATCACGAATAGTCCAGTCGCAGATCTCGCTGTTGTTTGGGCTAAAGATGAATCGGATACTATTCGTGGCATGATTGTCGAAAGTGACTGGAAAGGATTTTCTGCACCGGAGATTCATGGTAAATGGTCATTGCGTGCATCGATCACGGGCGAACTTGTATTTGAAGATGTTCGTGTTCCAAAGACACATGTATTTGAGGTAAAAGGATTGAAAGGTCCGTTAGCCTGTTTGTCCAAAGCGAGATATGGAATTGCCTGGGGAGCGATCGGAGCTGCGCTGGATTGTTATGACAGTGCATTGCGTTATTCAAAACAGCGGGAGCAATTCGGAAAACCTCTTGCAGGATTCCAATTGACACAAAAAAAATTAGCCGAGATGATCACTGAGATCACTAAAGCACAATTACTGGCCTGGCGCCTCGGCACTTTAGCGAATGCCGGCAAAGTAACTCCGGCACAAATCTCCATGGCTAAACGAAATAATGTCAACATGGCTTTGGAAATCGCCAGGGAGGCTCGACAGATCCACGGCGGCATGGGTATCACGAATGAATATCCGATCATGCGACACATGATGAACCTGGAGACGGTATTGACTTATGAAGGAACGCACGATATCCATCTGCTGATCACCGGACAAGACATCACTGGAATCAATGCTTTTTCTTAATAAAATGTAAAACCAGCCGGTAATATGTAGATCGACAGACGACTGTAGTCTAATATTCCGTTTAAACCGTTGCTTTAGCGCAACTTTTGTCTTACATTTTCGGTATTGATGTTGTCGAGCATTCACCAAAAGAGAGTCAGCATGTGGAATAAGGTTATTTTCTTATCTCTCATACTTATATTTTCATTTATCGGGGGCACATTTGCCCAGGAGGTCATTAAGCTCCAGAATCCTTCTTTTGAAGACATTCCAAGGGCAGGCACTGGAAGTACTCCGCCGATACAGGGTTGGAACGATTGTGGGATATCCCATTTCCCTTCTGAAACGCCTCCTGATATTCATCCGGTTTCTACCGCAGCCTGGGGGGTGTCCAAAGAAGCCTATGATGGCGCAACTTACCTGGGTATGGTTGTCAGGAATAATGATTCCTGGGAATCATTGTCCCAGGCACTTTCTACGCCTATTCTCGGAGGAACCTGTTATAGTTTCTCTGCCTTTATTTCTAAATCTGAAGAGTATAAAAGTGGGACTAAACGATCGAAGGATTCTTTGGAAAATTTCGATCGTCCGGCTGTGTTGATGATTTGGGGTGGAGATTACTTTTGTGATAAAGGTGAATTACTTGGTGAATCACCCGCGATCGCTAATACGACCTGGAAAAAATTCAATTTTTTATTCCAGCCTCAAAAAACTCATACGTTTATCACCATTGAAGCTTTCTACAAAACGCCTATCCTGGAATCATATAATGGACATGTATTAGTAGATGACTTGTCGGATATTGTTCCTGCACCTTGTCCGTTGATTCCTCAAGATCTTGTGGCGGACATGGTCGATCCTCCGACCAAAGTAGAAGTGACGACCAGTACACAAACAGGCAACTCTTCCACTACCACTAAAAAAACAACTGGTGGTTCATCGGGTACAATCAGCAGTGGTACTATTTCTTCGGGACCAAAAACATTTAAACCAACGCTGCTGACTGAATTAGTGCCGGATAAAATTTTCGTTGGACAGAAAATACGTTTGACACATTTATACTTCAAAGCTGATTCAGTCAACCTGGATCCTGATTCGTATAAAGTGCTGAATGAATTAGCCGAATATCTTAAGGCTTATCCGAAAACGGTGATTGAAATCGGTGGACATACGAATACCATTCCACCTGATGATTATTGTAATCATCTTTCTACACAACGAGCAAAATCTGTTCAGGAATATTTAATATCGCAGGGCATTGCAGCTACTCGTCTTCAATACAAAGGGTATGGAAAAACAGATCCTTTAATTGCGTATGATAAGTATAATAAAGAGGCGAGGTTGAAGAATCAGCGGGTGGAGATTAAGATACTTTCGTTGACGTAACCCTTTGCCCCTATGCTTCGACCTGCTAACCCGCAACCTTGTGCTAAAGCTCAGCAACCATCCCCCGAAGAGGACTTCCTATAAAAAGAATTTATGGCCGTTGACTGGAGTTCCGCTGTGCTGAGCGAAGTCGAAGTATCTCCGTCAACCAACGAAATACCAGGTAGTCATTTGGTTTGTATATTTATCAGGCATTATTATTTTATTGCTTTGATAAATTTTATTGGTATGATTTTATCGCGACTTGTTTTTTTTAGCGTTTTATTATTTTGTTTTTCAAATGAAATTTTAGGGCAGGATACTATTTATTTAAAGAATCCTTCATTTGAAGACATTCCAAGGGCTGGCACTGGAAGTACTCCGCCGATCAAAGGTTGGTATGATTGTGGGATATCCCGATTTCCTAGTGAAACTCCTCCTGACATTCACCCAGTTTCAACACCGGCATGGGGTGTGACAACAAAGCCATTTGATGGACAAACATATTTAGGCTTAGTTGTCCGGGATAATGACTCCTGGGAAAGTGTTTCTCAAGAATTGAAAACTGAATTAATTGCTGAAAAATGTTACTCATTTAGTACTTTTTTATGCAAATCATCTCCTTATCAAAGCCGAACAAAAAAGTCTTCCGATAAACTTGAAAATTTTACCACACCGGCAGTGTTTCTTATTTGGGGTGGAACGGAATTTTGTGATAAAAGTGAATTGCTAGCCGAGAGCGCCCCCATTGATCATGCTGAATGGAAGAATTATTCCTTTGAATTTTGGCCGTCCTCAGATTATAAATACATTACGCTGGAAGCTTTTTATAAGACACCAGTCCCGGAAGCTTATAACGGACACATTCTCATTGATAATCTTTCCCCCATCATTGAAATTTCATGTGATTAATTGTTAAACATAGGTATAGCATCATGAAAAAGATTCTACCCCATTTATTATTTCTTGCTGTATTTTATTTCCCAATACACCTGGCTGGGCAGGATTTTACACCGGTAGATGAAAATGTTCGAGATACTATTTATCTTAAAAATCCATCTTTTGAAGATATACCCCGAGCAGGAGGTTCACAGCGTATACCAATCCTGGACTGGGAAGATTGCAGCGGATATTATTTTTCGGGTGAAACACCCCCCGACATCCACCCCGTACCTGGCGGTGCCTGGGGAGTTCAGGGAAAAGCAGAGGATGGAGAAACATACCTGGGAATGGTAGTCAGGCAAACTGCTACCTGGGAAAGTGTTTCGCAAAGACTTAAAACTGCACTCCTTAAGGGAAAATGCTATGAATTACATGCTTACTTAAGTTTATCACCGGTTTATTTCAGCGGGACTAAAATATCGGATACACTTGAGGACTTTTCACATCCTGCTGTATTACGAATCTGGGGTGGATCTGATGTATGCGATAAAACAGAATTGCTGTCAGTAAGTTATCCCGTTGCGAATCATGATTGGAAAGAATGTGTATTTCATTTAAACCCAACTATGACTTGTCATAGTATCACGTTAGAAGCATTTTACTATATCCCGGAATCTAATTATTCAAAAGAGAGAATTAAGGCCTACAATGGTCATATCATGATTGATCATCTTTCACCGATTATGGAAGTGGAGTGTAAATAATACCAACCGCTGATGATCCAATTGCGCAGATTAAGCTGATGGAAGTCATTATTTTTTCTTCCTTCCCAAATGTTTCGGACGCTTCGATTTTTTATCGTCAGCCTTTAATTCTTTGACAGGCGATTTTCGAACAGGTTTTCGGAATGTCAATACCTCACTCTTCACGCCGATAGATTCCATATCCTTCCAAAATCCAGGATAGGATTTGCTGACGACAAGCGGATTTTTAATGGTGATTGGATGTAAACATGCTAATGGTGTAAAGGCCATGGCCATGCGATGATCTTCATAGGTGTTGAAATTGGCCCTGTCTTTCCATTTCGCTCTGCCGGAAAGGGTGCAGGAAATATTTCCATCCTGCTCATGCACTTCCAACGTAGTTTTTACACGAGACAATTCAGCCTGCATAGCCGCAATACGATCAGTCTCTTTAATGCGCAGTGTTTTCAATCCGGAGAGTTCAGCTTTTATTCCCATTCCCGCTAAAGTGACCATCACCGTTTGCGCGATGTCAGGGCAACTACTGAAATCATATTGAAACTGCCACGTCTTGTTTTTTACTTTTTCTTTTACAAGCGTGATCCCTTTATCATGAAAATGAGTAGTGACACCCAATCCTTCATAAATCAATCTCACCACCTGGTCTCCTTGCAGGCTCAATTCATTTAAACCTTCAATCTCAATCGTCGCTGATTCAGCCAAAGCCGCACAGGAATAATAATAGGACGCCGATGACCAATCACCCTCAATGGAAATATCTTTTGCTATATATTTTCCCGGCTCTATCCGGATTGTATTTCCAGTCCATGATGTTGTAATTCCAAAATATTCCATCATCCTCAATGTCATGTGCACGTAGGAAACCGAAACAGGATCCTCATTCAAATGCAGCGTCAATCCATTCGGTAGACACGGCGCAACCATCAGCAATGCAGAAATATATTGACTGCTGACCCCTGCGTGCAAGGTGACTTCGTTCGTCTTTGTTCCAAAAGATGCAGAGGGATTGATGGATAATGGTGGAAATCCATCTTTATTCAGGTATGTAATATCAGCTCCAAGATTTTGCAATGCTCGCACCAAAGGTCCGATAGGTCGTCGACTTAATTGCGGAGAGGCTTCCAGGACGACTTCACGTTTTCCTAAACATGCCCGCGCTATCATAAAGCGATAACTGCTACCGGCATGTGCGGCGTATAATTTAGATTCCGTTGAGGAAAGCATCTTTTGCAACACCACTGTATCGTCACAAGAACTCAGGTGATGAATTTTAAAAGGTACATCACAAAGTGATCGGATAATAAGAGCCCGGTTAGACAAACTCTTGGAAGGTTCGAGGATGATCGAACCACTCAACCGGGGTTGAGGAACCGAAATACGATTGGCAATAGTCATGATACTTTATTCTTCCTCGTCTGCCCTGAGTTCATCGCCTCTGCGTTTTGCAGAATCTTTTTCAAAAGCGATGATGATGTCTTTGACCAACCGGTGCCGCACTACATCATCTGCTGTCAACCGGACGGTAGCAATGCCCTCTAAGTTACCCAGCAGGTTAATGGCTTTCTTTAATCCTGAATGAACACTATAGGGTAAATCAATCTGTGAGAGATCACCTGTGATCATGCATTTTGCTGATGGCCCCAGTCGTGTGAGAAACATTTTGATTTGCCCCACAGTCGCATTTTGCGCTTCATCCAAAATAATGAATGCATTGTCCAATGTTCGTCCACGCATATACGCTAATGGCGCTACTTCAATGACACGGTTCTGCATGAAGTAGTTGAGCTTATCAATCTGGATCATATCATCCAGCGCGTCATATAATGGCCTGAGATAGGGATCAATTTTTTCTTTTAGATCTCCTGGAAGAAAACCAAGGTTTTCTCCAGCTTCAACTGCCGGGCGCGTAAGGATGATCTTCTTGACCATCGAATTTTTCAAAGCTCTTACTGCAAGAGCAACAGCGGTGTACGTTTTACCTGTACCTGCAGGACCAACAGCAAAGACCACATCGTGTGTGTCAGCAGCCTTCACCATTTTCTTTTGGTTCGGCGTCTTGGCGCGGATTGGTTTCCCGGTCCGGCTATACAGGATCACATTATCGGATCCATTCGAAGGTTCACCAGGTTCGAAAGTGTGGGTACCGGAGAGGAGATCTTCAACCGTTTCGATGGGAAGGGCATGTTGCTCGCGAAGTATCCTCATCATCAACTCGAATTTGTCCTTAGCACTTTGGGCAAATTTTTTCTGCCCACTCAGCTTGAGCTGGTTACCCCTTGAGGTCACGATGACGTCCGGAAATGCTTTGCGGAAGAGATTTAGCTTGCTGTTATTCTGGCCGAACAATTCAAGAGGATCGAGGTCCTCCACGCTTAATACGATCTCACTCAATAGTTTGTCTTTAGAGTTTGAAACAGCCTGTGCGATGGTTTGTTTGTTTTGTTGATGTCAAATCTAACATTTCCTCACAACCTCACCACTTTCAACCTAAATAAATTTACATTTTTTTATAATATGTTTGACCTCCCACACCTAGATGTGGCACATCGTTTACCCTGTCAAAGCCCAAATCATGATCAAACGTATTGTCATCATGGAAGTCCAGCCCGGTCATGAGGCTGCCTTTTTCGATACCTTTGAATTGGTCAAAAAAGAGATTCGCGCCCAGGATGGCTGTCTCGGTCTTGAGGTCCTGCAAGGCCGGCATCATGATCATGTGACGCTTTGTACGATCAGCTTGTGGAGCGATGAAGGCGCTCTTGAAAATTACCGTTCATCTCAACTTTTTAGAAAAACCTGGTCTACTGTGAAGCCCTTATTTGCCAAAAAAGCACAAGCCTGGACCCTGACTCCAATTGAATCCATAGCATGAAATCGTATTCATCTTCTTTCGGGCCTGTTTATTTAGAGGAAAGCTTCGCCGAGTTGGCAGTGAGGATGAAGCATATTTCTTTTTCAAAAATTTTCATCATTGCAGATGGAAATACAGCATCATTATGTGTGCCATTATTAAAAGATATTATTTCCGAAAGCGATGAGATCCTGGTGATTTCTGCCGGCGAACAAAACAAAACCATGCATCAAGCCGGAATATCATGGTCATTTTTAATTGAACATGGCGCTGATCGAAATTCTGTCATATTGAATATTGGTGGTGGTATGATTTGTGACCTGGGCGGATTTATAGCGTCGTGCTTTCAAAGAGGAATCAGGTTCATCCATATCCCTACTTCCATTCTGGCCATGACCGATGCTGCGATCGGAGGAAAAGTGGGCGTCGACTTCCAGGGATATAAAAATTACATCGGAGTATTTAACCGCCCCGAGTTTGTCTGGATCAATACTGATTTCATTCAAACCTTACCTCATCCCGAAAAGATAAACGGGCTTGCAGAAATGGTCAAGCACGCTATCATAGGAAGTCCTGCATTCTTCGAACAACTTGCTAACATTTCATCCTTAGACGAGATTCATTGGAAGGAATTGCTCGAACACAGCATCCCAATAAAAATCAGCATCATTGATTTAGATCCCCGGGAGGAAGGAATTCGTAAAACATTGAATTTTGGTCATACGATCGGACATGCTTTAGAAAGTTATTTCCTGAAATCAGAAACCCCTTTAAGTCACGGACAATCCGTTACATTAGGCATGCTCGCCGAAAGTAAAATGGCTATGGATGCCGGGCTGATGACCAATCATGATTTTGAAAAAATATATAATCTAATCGTTCGAATACTGGAACCTCAGCCGATATCTTTCCCTTCTTTCGATGAACTTACCCCATGGCTCCTGAAGGACAAAAAGAACATCAATCAAAAACTTTCTTTCAGTTTGCCGACCGGAATCGGTGCCTGTAAGTGGGGGGTGACCGGCCTGGATCCGGCCCCGGCCATTGAATGGCTAGGAAAACAAGTTTCCGGTAAATCTTTTCGTTTGATGAGCGACCCTTTCTGATCTTTGCACCATGGCCCAATCCAATTCCACCTTTGACAAATACTCCAGGCGTTTATGGCTGGGTGCCTTTGCCGTCGTGGGCTTTGTCATTCTCTTTTTTGTCATTCTTTCCTTCCAGGGCCTGCCGGATTTTAAGCAGTTGGAGAATCCTGAATTTGAACTTGCCTCCCAGGTGATAGACGTCAAAGCCAGGGAGATCGGTCGTTATTACACGCAAAATCGGCTTCCGGTTGCTTATGAGCACCTGAATCCATACGTGATAGATGCTCTTGTCGCTACTGAGGATTCCCGGTATTTTTCTCATTCCGGGGTGGACATCAAAGCCATGACCCGGGTTTTTACAGGGGTCATCACGGGCAATACCAATAAAGGCGGCGGAAGCACGATCACCCAACAACTGGCAAAACTTCTCTTCGATCGCCCCGATTTTACAAAAATGGGGAAGATCCAAAAGGCCTGGACGCTGATGCTCACCAAGTTTAAAGAATGGATCACCGCCGTCAAACTTGAAAAGCAATATACCAAGCAGGAAATCCTGTCGATGTATCTCAACAAATTCAATTTCATCTATGGCGCCTATGGTATTAGCGCTGCATCCGAAATCTATTTTGGAAAAAATCAAAAGGATCTCAAAATTGAAGAGGCGGCCACGTTAGTGGGAATGCTAAAGAACCCGGCACTATTCAATCCAGTTAGAAGGCCAGACACCGTTATGCATCGGCGGATGGTCGTCTTAAATCAAATGCGCAAAGAAGACTACATCACACGACATCAATACGATTCGCTGAAAGTGATTCCAATCGATGTTACTCATTTCAGCAAACAAAGTCATGTGACAGGACCTGCTCCTTATTTCAGGGCTGAACTGGCGAATTGGTTGAAAGATCTTTTTGATCAAAAAGAATACCGCAAGCCCAATGGCGAGAAATATAATATTTACAAAGACGGCTTAAAAATTTATACCACTATTGATCTTGATATGCAGGTCATGGCGGAAGAAGAAATGTTTAAGCATATGGCCCATGTCCAGGCGCGATACAATGAAGTCTGGAAAACTATGGATCCCTGGACCTACCAGGCTGATGATGCACAGAAAAAAATCAGGAAAGAATCGCTGCTCAACCTGGTACGCCATTCCGATCGCTACGAGGCTATGCATGATGAGCGATTAGACCTGTTATTGGCGAGAATAAATGAAACGCATGACCTCGATCTCAGTGATTGGGATATCGACAATCTTATCCTGGAATCGGAAAAATCAGGACGCATAGCAAAACTGGTTTCCGGGAAATCTATTTCTGTTGCTAAAGGCAAAAAGTATAAAGAAATACTGGCGAGTGATTTTTGGAAAGAATTGTCTTCCACCTACAAACAGTTTCAGAAGGATATTCAGAAAGAAATGAATACGCCGGTAGAAATGATGGTCTTTGATTACAATTCAACTGGAGAAAAAAAGGTCACCATGACGCCGATGGATTCCATTAAATACCACCGCAGGTTTATGCAAACCGGAATCCTGGCCATCGATCCAAAGACTGGTGAAGTCAAAACATGGGTGGGTGGTATCAACAATAAATATTTTCAATATGATCACATTGGCAGCAGCAGGCAAGTAGGTTCTACTTTCAAACCATTTGTCTATGCTACGGCCATTACTTTGCAAGGGATCTCTCCTTGTTTCCCGGTCATTGATCAACCTTATACTATTGGCCCGGGTGATGGCAGTTTTGGATTACAAGCCCCATGGACGCCAAAGAATGCAGATGGTAAATATTCAGGGAAAGTGTACACATTATTCGAGGGTCTCAAAGATTCACGCAATACCGTTTCTGTTTTCCTGATGCAACAACTCGGCAATGCTAACGTAGTACGCGGACTCGTCAACAACATGGGCATTGATAGTTCGACGAGAAGATCAGATGGTGAATATCGATTACCTAATCAACCTTCAATATGTTTAGGTTCTGCTGATTTAAGTGTAATGGAGATGACCGGTGCCTATTGCACATTTGCAAATAGCGGTGTATTTGTGAAACCGTACTTCGTGTCTTCAATTGAAGATGGAAATGGTAAAGTCATTTACCGGTCAGTAAGAGAAGAGCAAGTAGCATTGCCTCCAAAAGCAAATGCAGTGATGGTGGATATGTTGAAGTATTGTGCAGTAGGATTTGGGGATTATAAAAGTGAGGTGGGTGGAAAGACCGGTACGACTAATGATTATGTCGACGGTTGGTTTATGGGCATCACACCATCATTAGTTGTTGGGACGTGGGTGGGGGGTGAAGATCCTTGGATCAAATTCAATACATTGGCGGATGGCCAAGGGGCCGTGATGGCGCGTCCTTTTTTCAAAGCTTTTCTCAAACGACTTGAAGAATCTAAAGACGTGGATTACGACCCTGCGAAAAGATTTGTGCGACCCGATGGACCATTGGATATTGAAACCGATTGTTCGAAATACAATGCTATCCGAAAGCAAACGGTGATTGAACAATTTGATCCACACGAAAACGAACAGGAACAGTTTAATGAACATTAGCAGAACTGGATTTGGATATTTACTTTGTCCTACCAGATCGCAAAACGAAAGAACGATAGATGAATAAATGGATTTATGCGCTTGGGCTTGCCTGGATAGGATTGTGTTTAGCTATTCCGTCCTGCGTTCCGGTCGAAGAAAAAGTTCAAACTCCATTTGATGTTCGTCTCAGTTCACAGGCGATCCGACACGCTTACGATTTGCAGAATAAACAGGACAAGGATAGCCTGATACTTTTATTGAAGAGTGATGATCCTTCTTCCCGTTATGCTGCGGCCAGGGCTTTTGCTTCGTTTCGTGACTCTTCCGCATTACCTGCTTTGTTTCCACTACTGAATGATCCGCAGCAACAGATCAGGGTGATGGCTGCTTTTGCAATCGGACAGATTGGTTCGAATACAGCTGAAGGCATGCTCACTGCTGCATTTGATGGACGTGATAGCGCAAGACTTTACCAGGAATCGAATGGTATTATCCTCGAAGCAATGGGCAAACTCGGCAGCCAAAAATATTTAAGAGCGCTGAGTACGATATCGAATTATTTACCCACTGATACACTTTTATTACTTGGTCAAGCACGGGGTATATATCGGTATGCATTGCGGAACATGGTTGATCCTGATGGCACTGCTTTGATGGTCCTCTATCTTTCAAACACTAATATTCCTATGCCAGTCAGAATTGTCGCTGCCAATTATTTGCATCGTGCACAAGGCATTGATCTGAGCAGTTTTGCTGACGAATTGATTGCTGATTGGAATGGTGAGACTAATCTCAACCTTCGCATGTGTTTGGCCACTGCTTTAGGCAAAGTAAATACAGCCGGTGCTGAAAAGCTCCTGATCGAGAGTTTGAAAACAGAAACTGATTATCGGGTAAAATGCAATATCCTTCGGGCGTTGCAAGGTTTTGATTATAAAGATGTGAATGCTGTTTATCTCGATGCAGCAAAAGATACCAATCCTGCCATTGCAGAAGTGGCTGCGCAATATTTTGTACAACATGGCAAAGAACAGGATGGCAATAAATATCGTGCGCTGATTGCTGACTGCCCAACCTGGCAGGCTAAGACACGGATGGCACAAGCCTCCAATATTTTCCTGACCAATATGTTAAGCAGTTTGAAAACATCTTTGCTAAAAGATATACAGGCCAGCATCCAGCAATCTTCCAATCCGTATGAGAAAGCCGGATGGGTGAAAGCGTGGGGAAGTGAATTGCGCAACTTTGAATCCCTTCCAAAATATTTTCAGGCCGATCAACCTGCTGTCGTTCGTACTGAAGCGGTGACCTCATTGATTGAAGCTTGTAAGGATAAACACTTCGATGAGTATTTCGCGGGCGAAGGTTATCTCATCAAAGCACAGATCGCAGGCTATCTGGTGAATGCTATAAAAAGCGGAGATGCAGGGATGATTGCTCTCGTTGCTGATGCTATTTCTGATCCGGCAACAGGATTAAAGGGTGCTATGAATGATAAAAAGACGGAATTGAGTAAAGCACTCGCCGGTTTAAAATTGCCACAGGAAATGGAAACCTATATATCGGTCACCAAAGCACTGAAAGAATATGGCCTCACGGCACCCGTCATTCCTGAAGAGCAAAAAAATGTTAAGCCCATTGACTGGAAGCTTATCGATAAAGTCACTGACGGAACACGAGTGCAGATCATCACATCAGCAGGAGAAATCAATATGAAATTGTTTCCTGATCGGGCACCAGCTTCAGTGTCCAATTTTCTTGACCTGGCATCAAAAGGTTTTTACAACAACAAATATTTTCATCGTGTAGTCCCCAATTTTGTCATTCAGACCGGATGTCCCAGAGGCGATGGTTATGGCAGTCTTGATTTCACTATACGATCAGAAGTAGCTAAAGCCTATTATGATGAAGAAGGCTATGTAGGCATGGCTTCCGCCGGGCCACATACAGAGGGGACTCAGTTTTTTATTACGCATTCCCCCACTCCGCATCTTGACGGACGATACACTATTTTTGGACAAGTTATATCCGGCATGGAAGTCGTCCACCGGATCACCATGGGAGATACCATCAAACAAATCAATATACTTTACTAAAGACCATTATGAAATCAACACCTTTAGAGTCCAGGCACATCGAACTCGGTGCCAAAATGGTAGAATTTGCCGGTTACAATATGCCGGTCGTCTATACCTCGATACAAGATGAACATCATGCCGTGCGTAAAAATGTCGGTGTATTCGATGTCTCCCATATGGGGGAGTTTATCGTGAAAGGAAAACAAGCTCTTGACCTGGTACAACGTATCGGTTCAAATGATGCATCTACTCTTCAGGTTGGGCAAGCTCAATACTCTTGCCTTCCTAATGAGATTGGTGGCATTGTAGATGACATGCTGGTTTATCGATTGCCCGGAGAAATGACTGCTGCGGATGAACAAGCCTTCATGCTCGTAGTGAATGCTTCTAACATTGACAAAGATTGGGAACACATTCAACGCTATGCTGCTGAGTACGACACTCGTCTCATCAACATTTCAGATCAAACGGGGCTCATTGCTGTGCAAGGACCAAAAGCAAAAGATCTTTTACAACCCTTAACCGATATTGATCTTGGCACAATTCCATATTACAGTTTTGTCAAAGGAAAATTTGCGGGCATTGACAATGTATTAGTGTCTGCAACAGGATATACAGGTTCGGGAGGATTTGAATTGTATGTGGATAGTGATAAGCTATGTGACTTGTGGGATACGATCATGAATCTTAATCATCCCGTTAAGCCCATGGCTGCAGGCTTAGGTGCGAGAGATACACTTCGTCTTGAAATGGGATATTGCCTTTATGGAAATGATATCGATGACACTACTTCGGTGCTGGAAGCCGGCCTGGGCTGGATAACGAAACTGAAAAAAGAAAGTGATTTTCCTTCTAAAAATTATTTTGTACAACAAAAGAAAGAAGGATTGGCAAAGAAGTTAGTTGGTTTTGTTGTGGATGATCGCCGCGTACCCAGGCATGGCTATCCGGTTTGCAATGATGCAGGACATGAGTTTGGTGTGGTGACCAGTGGCACTTTGTCACCAACGCTACAGATTCCAATTGGTATGGCGTATGTGCCCATTAAGTTTTCCACTGAAGGCGCTACATTCGATGTCAAGGCCGGGAATAAAATGTTGAAAGCAAAAGTGGTGGCTTTACCATTTGTGAATCCGACGACTTAGTAACATGAAGATCTTTCCTTTTAAAGCGATCTATCCGAACCTTGAACTCATAGCGTCTCCGGATTCTTTTTTTGGAGCCGTGCGGGAAAATTATAATGAACTCTACAAGTACGGATTCTTTCATCATTCCGATGAGAGTGCGTTTTATATCCTGGAAATCAAGATGGGTGATAAAATGCATACCGGCATGCTGGTATGCCTGAATATCCAGGATTATGCGAAAGGAAAGATTGTCAAACACGAGCAGACAATCGCGAGCAGTGAACAGACTATGCTCAAATTGTTGTTGCAGCGAGGGGCCATGGTGAAACCAGTATTACTTTGCCACCCGGTGATGAAAGAGATTACAAAAGAAATTCAAAAACAAAAGAAAAACCATAAACCTTTCCTCGAGATGACGATGGCTTCCGGTGCCCATCATTACAAAATCTACCAGGTCAAAGAAAGTGAAGGTGCACCATTGGCTGAATTGTATAAATCGCTGATTCCAAAATTATATATCGCCGATGGCCATCACCGGTGCAGCACCGCAGAAAAGCTAATGCATCTCCAGGGAGATAAAAAAGAAAAGGATTATTCATTAGTCCTGTCAGCCATATTTCCATTTGATCAATTGGATATCCTGGATTACAATCGCACTGTCCAATTACCTTACCATCTCAAACTGACACGATTCATGGCTGAATTGAGTAAGCTGTGTCATATCAATGCTCTCACCGCTCCTTCAAAACCTGTCCGTAAACATGACCTGACCATGTGTCTACAGGATGATTGGTATCAACTGACCTGGAAAGAAGAAGTGTTGAAGAAATACAAGAAAGAACCGGCGGTCCTCGATGCTCATTTGCTGGACAAAGAAATTCTCGAAGGTATATTCGGTATTACGGATGTCAGGACCGATTCTCATGTGGATTATGTTTCAGGCGACCAGGGACCAGTACGAGTTGCAGAGAAAGCACAAGCTTCTGATCATCATGTTGGCTTTTGCATTTACCCGGTACAATTTGAAGAACTCGTCAAGGTATCGGATCATCATGGTACGCTTCCTCCAAAGAGTACCTGGTTTGAACCTCGCATGATCAATGGTATGATCGTGAAATCCTATTGATGGCACACCGATACATCACGGCAGATTGGGTTTACCCGGTTTCATCATCACGTGTTAAACATGGAGTTGTTGTTTTGGATGGCGACAAAGTCCTCGCTGTCGAACAAAGACAAAATGTTCCTGCTGATCAACTGGAATATTTCAAAGGGATTTTGGTTCCGGGTTTTATCAATACACATTGTCATCTTGAGCTATCACATCTCAAGGGAAAAGTAGAAACAGGTACTGGTCTTCTTGCTTTTATTGAGCAGGTCGTGAAATTGAGAGAAACGTCGCAGGAAGTCATTGATCAGGCTATTGTCGAAGCAGATGATTATATGTGGAAGCAAGGCATTCAGGCCGTTGGTGATATCAGCAACAAGACCGATACTTTTGAAATCAAGCGAAAGAGTAAAATAAAGTACTACACTTTTGTAGAAATGTTTGATTTCATGCAGGGTGATAAAATGAAGGATCTCATCAGTGGCAACCTGCACACGTTTGAACAGGCACCTTCTCCAAAAGCAGTTGTGCCGCATGCGCCCTATTCGGTATCACTGGAATTATTTAAAAAAATAAATTCGATTAATACGAGTCCGGTTATTGTCAGCATTCATAACCAGGAAACTCCGGCTGAAGAGGAATTATTTAAAAACGGCACGGGTGACTTTTTTCCTTTTGTCAAAAAATTTGGGTTCAGTTTCGATGCATTTAAAAAAACTGGTCAGTCTTCCATTCACTTCGTCTTACAGCATCTCGATCCCAATCAACGAACATTGTTTGTTCACAACACACTGACCAGCAAAGCCGATATCGGGGCTGCGCAATCCTGGAGTGAAAAAGTGTACTGGGCCACTTGTCCAAATGCCAATCTATATATTGAAAACAAACTACCGGACTATCAGCCTTTCATTGATGATGCTTCGCGCATGACCATTGGCACCGATAGTCTTACTTCGAATTGGCAGCTATCTGTCCTGGAAGAGATGAAGACCATTGCGCGATATCAATCTTATGTACCATTTGACACATTACTTCAATGGGCCACTATCAATGGAGCAGAGGCCCTCGGGATGGAAAAAGAATTAGGATCGTTTGAGATTGGAAAAAATCCAGGCGTACTTCTACTCACAATGGATCCTGATCTTTTATCATTGAATGAAACTGTGGAAGTTAGGCGGGTAATCTGATTCTATTTTGCCACGAATTACACGAATTCACACGAATTAATTTTTGGAATCGGCGTAGGCTTTGCCTGCGCTGGAGTGTCAGCAAATTTCTGATTTGCGATTTTATGTGCCCAACGTTGGGCGTCGATTGATCGACGTCCTGGTGTCAGCAAAACTCAGTTTTGCGAGAGGGCTCATCGTTTTGCCCCTAAATCCCCTGAAGGGGACTTCCTAATCATCTAAGATGATTGTCTTATCAGTATTTAATTATTTTGACGGATAGCAGCTTTTCTCCATCTCTCACCTGCACGATATACATACCAGCAGCTTCTTTTGAAAAATCAATTTTGATTTCTTTTTCAATAAAGTTTTGCTTCGAAGAAATCAATTTCCCTATTGCATCAAAAACAAGAATGGATTTAGTTGTATTTGAAGAATGATCTAACCTGATCGTCAGTTCATCATTTACTGGATTGGGAGAGAAATGTATTCCATCAACATCTCTTACCTCCTTCACTCCCGTTGATCCCTCCACCGTAATATGAACCGTATCACTTTGCGCAATGGCTCCATCATCATCCGTCACCACCACCACGATTGAATAATCACCAGCAGCGGGAAATGTCCAATCAATCGTGTAAGTCAATGTATCGAGCGTAGAGGCTACTTCTCCATTAATGTACACTTGTGCTTTTGTAATGGTTCCATCCTGATCATTAGCAGTGAAAGTAATCGGAATGTGACCCAGATCTATTGAAAAAGTGCTTCCCTCTATAGGATCAATAATGTTGACCAATGGCGGTTGATTCGCTGGATTCCCTAACACTTTAAACCTGAAATATCCTTCCGGTGCCACAATAGGCCTTACCTGATGCTTTCCAGTAATAGCATCAGCAGAAATGTAATACTGCACTTCAGTACCGGCAGGATATGCTGGAATAAGCGATGCCCATATGTTGCCTGCAGTATCGACCAACATCATAGGCACTTCTGAATAAGTTGAATCCTTTGATGTGCGATAAAATAAGCTGGCCTCTTTGATACCATCCCGATGTCGGATATAAGCAGAGACCGGATAATGCGCAACGGTATCTTCCACATCTCTCAAACGGGAATGTTCAATCAACAAGGGCTCTTCAGAACCGATGAGTTTAGTAATGCAATGCAGAGCTCCAAGCTGGCCAATGATCGAATTGCAATTGATTCCAACCACTTTGTAACCAGGAAGATTCTCTCTGTATATGCGAAGCGCTGTAGTGTCATATTTCTCCTGGTAAGTTGGAACCAATAAAGTCTTATTGACAAAAACAGCATTCGTGTAGGTTCTGTAGTTGCCGTTTTGATCAGGATATCTTCCATTCGCATCAGGTGGCATAGGAAGACGAACGATATTGAATTTGTTTCCAAAAGAAGTTTTGATACTATCTTCGAGATATTTGATGTTGGCTTCGATCTGCGGACCATCAGCCACTCCCTCCGGATACTGCCCAAACATAATCGTCTCTTCATCAATCACCCGCATGTGCATGTCCAGGTGATGAATGCCGTCGTACGGAAGGGTTGGAAATTTCACATATTGATTGATGCCTAAAAACTTTTTCGCAATAGTATCGATTTCCGCTTCTGTCTTATCCGGATTTTCATTCAACACCAGTTTCGAAGAAAACAAAGTACCGGTTCCGTTTTGCAAATTATTACCACCGGTGTGCACCCAATCAAATGGAGGTGATGTAGCTTCATAAATCGGAATATGAATAAAATCAGCAATCGCGGTGGGCACTTCATCATCCTGCGGTCGTGGGCGATTGTAGGTCCAATCGATGAGGTATAAACTGTCGATATCATTTCTGTATACACAAGTGGGTCCGTAATCGCACATCCAGATTGTATTGAATGGCGTATCGATAAAACGAACTGAATCCAGGGAGATCCCGCCTGATGTCAGTGAACTGACCACACTAGCTGTATCATTAGCCACAATGAAAACTTTGCATTCCTTGACAGCATTGCGAACTATCTCTCTCAGGATAGTAGCTTGTCCGGTCCATGCAATCACCAATGCCTGCACTTCTTCCCACTCGGCCATAGTACGCACAGCTGCAGGAGGTGGAACCGGCAACGCTCTGTTTTGTGAAAGATGGCTTAGATAGTCTTTCATCTTTCCGGTTTCTTCCGGAGTCATGTTTCGCGGAAGATTGGATACCTGGGCATCAAGTTCGAAAGTGAAGAAAGTGAAGAGAAGTAGGAGGCTCTTGAATATCGGGCTAGAAGTCATCATAAACTGTGTCTCAGGAATGGGACTCTAAGATAAGTCTTGAAGGTGGCAAGAGCAAACTCCTTGCCTGAGACGATTGTTGTTGTTGTTGGAGTTCCGCCGTGATGAGCGAAGTCGAATCATCTCCAACAACCAAGGAAAGACTTTATGTGGTGGCAGAACCGAGAATTCCTTTCCTTGCCACGGCATTTCACATATCCTATCCCAAATAAAAAAACCTGGCAAATTGGGATTTGCCAGGTTCAAATTAATCGGTTTATATAGGATTATCTGAGTTGTATATATCCGAAAAGGCCATGATCTTCGTTGTCAGGTCCAGCAGTAAAGAAAAGTTGGTTTTGATCTCCAGCCGGAACTCCATTAGCTGGAAATGTCAGGGACCACAAACCTTCAATGGTAATGGGTAAATCGCCATCCTTTAATTGACCAACATAGTCTCCATCTTTGGTGAATACATTGATTCGGCCATCACCGAAATTTCCAACCAGGATCGCATTGGATCCCTGGCCAAAATCACCAGGTGCTTGCGCAATCCCCCAAGGTGAGTTCAGTGTTCCTCCTGATGCAAAACGTTTTACGAATGTACCATCGGTATTGAAGATGCTTACATAACCATTGCCTGCTCCAGGCACATCATCATATTTGTCTTCACTCTGTTTCGCATAGGTGACATATAATTTGCCTCCGATATTTTTAATATTAAAAGGTGCAAATCCTATGGGCAACAATGGATCAATGAAAGGCTTGGTAGAAACGTAGATAAAGTTTTTATCCAGGACTTCAATTTCGTTTTCCGAAAAATTAGCGATGTAGAGAAAATTAGCACCGCCATCAACACCCATTGCTACTCCTTTGTAGACTGCATGATCGGCTGAATTATCTACCACTTTTATTGAAGCGATTCCTGAATTCCAGGATTGAACGGTTCCTTCCTCTCCGACATAAATGAATTTGCTAACCAGTCCACCAGTGGAGGGAATGACAAAATCAAGTGTAGAATTGTATACGACTCCTGTTGGTTCTCCATCAACAGCTATCGGAAGAATAAGGGTGGTCCCACTTCTGTCATAAACAGTGGTGAGGTCTTTATCAGTAGCAGAAATCCAAAATGCTCCTGTTGGGCCTATAGCCAAGCCCCATGCATTGACGAGGTTGGTATCAATTCTTACTGCTCCATAGGCATTCGTTGAGGCTACAAGGTTGACTTGTTGATAGCTGGGGCTTGGTTTTGCATTGTCATCCTTGCAAGATGGTAATGTTATTCCTACCATGAGGAGGAACATCAGTATAGATGCATAGAGAGGAGAAAAGATTTTCGATTTTATTTTAATCACTTGGTTCATTGCTGAAGGTTTTTTAGTGTGTGAAATGATTAGATTAAACACAAAGGTCACCCGTCAGCCTTCGGAAAGTGTTACACAATTGCAGTGAAAGTTTACATAATTGCCATGTTTGATTTTCCTGGTACAGAAGATGGGAAAAGGTTCAGGAAAAAGTGGATTTTTTTAAAAATAAAAATTGGAGAATGTTAGTCCGCTCATAAAGCACCTGTCCATTCATTTCAAAAGCAAATGTTTGAAGCAAAATGAATGTCAATATTCTGCTCTTCATTTCCATTTCAATTTTTCAAAAAATAATCTTACGATAAAAGATAACTATTCTTTACGATCTCATCTATGCCATTGGTTAAAGTGTTGTCTTGCCGACAAAATCAATATTCCGTTGAATCCCCTTCCACCCTGTTCGCTTAATCGCCGATTTTGAAAACAAATTTTCAAACACCTCCTCAGTCATCTCATTCCAATCTTCATTTTTCAATGCTTTGATTTCATCACTCATCTCAAATGCCGGCTCTTCATGCGGTTTTGAAAATCGATTCCACGGACACACCTCCTGGCAGATGTCACAACCGAATATCCAATCCTCCATCTTCCCTTTAAATTCATCCGGGATCGCTGACTTCAATTCGATCGTGAGATATGAAATACACTTTGATCCATCCAATACATATCCTTCCTGTGAAATCGCATCGGTTGGACACGCATCAATGCATCGTGTGCACGTTCCGCAATGATCCCTCATCGGATGATCAAATTCAAATTCAATATCTAAAATGATTTCTGCAAGAAAAAAATAACTGCCTTTCTTCGGATCAATCAATAATGTATTTTTTCCTATCCATCCCAATCCGCTTCGCTTCGCCCAATCACGTTCCATCACCGGTGCAGAATCGACAAACACTCGTCCATGAAAATCATCGATTTCAGTTTTCATTTCATTGAGCAATGCTTTTAGTTTTCGGCGCACGATTTTGTGGTAGTCTTCTCCGTAGGCGTATTTGGAAATCTTAAAACGTGAATCGTCAGTCGTGAGTCGTGAATCATCGTGAGTCGTCAGTCGTGAATCGTGATAAGCCACCTCAGCCTCAGCCTGAGCCTCCGCCTTTGGAAAATAATTATACATCAAACTAATCACCGACTTCGCACCCGGCATCAGCTTGGTGGGATCAACGCGCATCTCGAAATGATTGGCCATGTAACTCATCTCACCGTGATAGCCTTTGTTCAGCCATTCTTCAAGATGTTTGGCTTCCTCATCCATATGCTCTGCCCGAGAGATGCCGACGCCCATGAAGCCATGGCGGAGAGCCGCTGCTTTAAGCCATTGGGTCCGATTTCGAGTAGCCTGTGTTGTCACTTACAGATCAATATAGCGCTTTAAGGTAGGTCGTGAACTTCATTTTACCGTTTGAAACCATCCAGGGAGGAAAGACTGATATGTATCAGTAAGAATAGTGATAAATTTCACTTGCATTAACCCTGAGTTTACACTACATTTACATAGTCAAGTGAGTAAATAAATTTTCTATTGAAAATCAGCTACTTACGAATTTGAATATATAACTACAATGTAAATTCAGCTTCCTTTCTTGTCCCGTCTGCTCTTCATATTCCTTCTGCTCCTTCCCATTGCTGGTTACTCAGCTTCATATCCGATCAAGTTGGTGGATGGTCTCTTGGTATCTGAGGCTACCATTGAGGGAAAGCAGGTGGCGGTTATATTCGATACAGGAGCTCCTGGATTAGTGCTCAATTCAAAGTATTACACAGCAAAAAATATTGATGCCTTGAATCCTTGTGTCGGCATCAATGGAAATTTTGAGTGCCAAACCTACACTGTCAATCACTGGTCATGGATGGATGTGAAATACAATCGAACCACCGCTATTCTCTCTGATCTTTCTTTTCTTGAAAATTCATTGCATAAAGAAATTTATGCTTTAGTGGGGCTTTCCGTTTTCTCTGATTACTATGTATCGGTTGATTTTGATCACATGACGGTGACCCTGTCTAAAAAAATGGAATTGAACAAAGACGACATCCTTCGTTTTCAATACGTCGATCAATTGCCCGTCATCACCTGTGAAATCAATGGCGAGAAAAAAATACTGGGACTGGACACGGGTTCAGAAATTAATTATCTCTTCGCCATTGCACCGGATGAAAAACAAATTCTGCTAGCTCACGCTTCTCCCATCATGGTGATTGGTACAGAAAATAAAAAAGATCTCAAGTACTCGATCAATGTTGAGGTGAATTTGATGGATGAAGAATACAATTCCAAATTTATCATTGACCAGGTCGGTGAAGAAAAATTTCATCATCCCGCATTCGATGGCTTCCTCGGCCTTGAATTCCTGGATCATTTCAATATCACTATCCATCCGGGAAAACAAATCATCCTGCTTACTCCACGAGCTAATTCAACAGGTGAAATGATGGTGTCTGCTATAGGTGGAGAATAATTTTCCTCGCGCAATGGTTCGACTGCGCTCACCAACCGAGACGCAAAGACGCAGAGTAAATCTTTCTTTCTGCCTTTTCCGCCTTTTCTGCCTTTTCTGCCTATTCTACTATTTGTAGTTTCGCGAAGCGCAGCATAATCCTTCTTTCGCTGTCATCTCCCCCATCAAACAGGATCGTCGCTACCCGATTTTCTCTGGCACCATCAATGGCAGTCACACGTCCTCTTCCAAATTGCAAGTGAACGACTTCCATGCCTTCAGCAATTTTTTCTGCAGGACTGGGTTTGAAATCAGCAGGATTGACTTGAGGTTCATAATCCCGTTTGCGGCTCGGACGATCTGGTAATAATTTCGGTTCCGGTAAACTCACCTTTGCTCTGCGTTCAACGGTCGTATCAAAATGCTCATCATCAATCTCTTCGAGAAAACGACTGGGATCATTGTATCGGAATTGTCCGAATTGATATCGACTTGTCGCATAAGACAGCGTTAGAAATGCTTTCGCACGAGTAATGGCTACATAAAACAATCTTCGCTCTTCATCTAATTGCTGCGGCGAACCCACAGAGAGATAGGAAGGAAATAAATTTTCTTCAAGGCCTACTACAAAGACAGATTTAAACTCAAGTCCTTTTGCGGTATGAGTAGTCATGAGACTGATGAAATTAGGTTCCTCTTCAGTTTTCTCATCAAGATCAGTTAACAGCGCAATGTTCGCCAGGTATCCGGCCAGGCTTCTGTCGAGCAATCGTTCATCTCCCTCATCAACAGTTTCCACGACATCATTCTCCACAAATTCTTTGATACCGTCCAATAATGCATTTGCATTTTCCAAACGACTCATGCCTTCAATGCTGGTGTCTTCTCTTAACTCTTCATAGATTCCACTCTCTCTCGCTACCAACACCGCCACATCATAGGCATTGGCATCTATAGCTTTTTTTCTAAACCGCTCCATCATCTGGATGAAGGCAAGCAGCTTTCCTTTAGCATTATAAGCACCAGACGTAATTATCGCCCACATCGAAACACCTTGTGCCACCGCCATCTCAGCAATCTGATCCATGGTTGTTTTTCCAATGCCGCGTTTCGGATAATTTATAATGCGTTTTAATGCTTCATTGTCCCGCTCATTGACGGTGACGCGCAGGTAAGCGAGAATGTCTTTGACTTCTTTTCGCTGGTAAAAAGAAAGCCCGCCAAAAACTCTGTACACCAGGTTCTGCCGACGAAGATGTTCCTCGAAGACTCTTGATTGTGCATTAGTCCTGTAGAGAATTGCGATGTCTTTATTCTCCAGGTGAAAGCGGTTTTTGAATTCAACAATTGCACTTGCTACTAATCTTCCCTCTTCTACATCACTCACTGCCTTTATCATGCGCAAGCGCTGACCCGACCCCAGTTCGGTCCAGATTAGTTTAGGAATCTGCTTTTGATTATTCTGGATGACTTTATTGGCTGCTTGTACGATGTGTTCAGTTGAACGATAATTCTGCTCCAATTTATAGATGGCCACTTCCGGAAAATCCTTTTCAAATTGAAGGATATTTTCAATCGTGGCACCGCGGAAGGAATAAATACTTTGTGCATCATCACCGACAATCGTGATGTTGTGTTGACTGCCAGGATATAGGGTCAGCAATTTGATAATGGCGTACTGCAGGTAATTAGTGTCCTGAAACTCATCCACCAATACATACTGAAATATGCGTTGATACTTTTCACGGACATGATCGGTGTTTTCCTGGAGCAAGCGAAACATTTGTAAAAGCAGATCATCAAAATCCATTGCCCCGGCCTGCATGCATCGATCATAATAACGCTGATAGATTTCATAGATCAATGGACGTTTATTCATCCGGTCATAGAGTTGCAGGTCTTCATCCTTCGCATACATCAGGGGTGTGATGAGATTGGATTTTGCTGAAGAGATGCGGGCGAGTACTGCACTGGCATTGTATTGTTTGGGATCCAATCGCATTTCGCGAAGGATGTCGCTCACCAGGCTTTTCGAATCATCACGATCATAAATGGTAAAGGCTGGTGGATAATTGATCTTGACCGCTTCGACGCGGAGAATGCGGGCGAAGACCGAGTGAAACGTACCGGCCCAAACTCTGTCTCCTTTCGAGCCAACAACGGAGGCGATGCGTTCTTTCATCTCCCGAGCGGCCTTATTCGTAAAAGTCAGGGCCAGGATGTGATGCGGTGTCACCCCCTGTTCAATCAAATGGGCTATCCTATATGTCAATACCCGCGTCTTTCCCGAGCCCGGACCAGCGATAACCATGACAGGACCATTCATGTGCTGAACAGCCATGCGTTGAGCTTCATTGAGGGAATTGAGATAACTCATAGATCAGGGCAAAAATAGGGTATAGGATGGTGGTTCAGGGTGACAAAAAGGCGGAAATGGAAGGCTGTATTTTGAATATCCAATAGCTGGATTGGATTTCACTTTCGCTGTTTTCAACTCCTCGCCTCGGAGGCAAGATACGGCCATTCGGCCTTTTCATTCCATGCTATCTCGTCAACGCAACAAATTTTTCTAAAAAATAATTTGTGTAATTAGTGGCTTATAAAAATCGAAATGGTTGGCCACGAATTACACTAATTTTCACTAATTAAAATGGCATTTATGACCTATCATTCTTTCTTCGACTCACTGAAATTCGATTCACCGCCTGAGGTTTCAGATGAATTGAAAGCGCTTTGGTATGATGCCAAAGGAGACTGGGAAAAAGCCCATGATCTTATATCGGAAACAGAAACGAAATCACATTGCATGATTCATGCTTATCTGCATCGAAAGGAGGGGGATATTGGGAATGCTGATTATTGGTATCATAGAGCAGGACAAAAAAAGAGGGAGTGGTCGTTGAAAGAAGAATGGAAATTTTTGGTAACACAATTTCTCGCATTCTAAAAACAAAATTCTTTCCTTAGCCTAAGCCTTTTCCTTAGCCTCTTTCTAATTCTTCCCAATACTCCGCCGCCCTCCTCATATGCGGAATAAAAATAGAACCCCCTATAACCAGCGCCACAGAACAAGCTTCATAAATCTGCTCTTTCGTAACACCCATCGCATGACATTGCCCAAGATGATATTTTATACAATCATCACAACGCAAGACCATGGAAGCAACCAACCCAAGCAATTCCTTTGTCACTTCCGACAAAGCCCCTTCTTCATAGGTCTGGTTATCGAGGCTGAAAAAACGCTTGATGACTTTGTTGTCCTGCGAAAGGATGATATCATTCATTCGTTGCCGGTAGTCATTGAAATCAGTTACACTTGACATGGAACAGGGTATTAAGGATTTAAAATCGGGTTAGAAATTGAAATTAGATTCAGGATTACAAAACTAAAGGACGTCTTTAATAACCACAAGGTAGATATCGCACATAAAAAATGTTGATTATTAAAAACCGTCCTAAACTAAAGTGTCATTCTATATTTGCAGGCTATGAAACCTGTTTTTACCTTCCGGTTACTCGTATTTGTCCTTTCGGCGGCATCATTATCTGTCATAGGGTGTCATGCTAAAGAAACAACCGAAACCGCTCCCGTCACTGATACCCGCATTTTAGTCAAAGCGGCCTTTGATTCGGTGGATGTCAACATCGTGAAGGTCAATCAGAATATGAGACGGGCTAAAATGATTAAGGCTGAATTGGACAAGGAGCAAGATCCCGCCAAACGCGTCAGCCTCGCACAAACCTATGCTACAGAACTTTTGAAAGCTGGTGCTACTGATGATGCTATCAAAATCTATGAAGCTCTTGACACCTACCTGAAAGAAAATCATATTAACCTCGATTCAACCAGCAAGCGAAATATGTATTCCCTGATGGGCATTGCTTACATGCGAAAAGGGGAAATTGAGAATTGTGTGAAAAATCATAATCATCAGTCCTGCTTTATACCCATTGCCGGCGGAGGTGTACATCAATTGCAGGAAGGATCCAGGAAAGCCGTTGCTTTATATGAAACCGCTCTCAAGGATTTTCCTAATGATCTTGAATTCAGATACCTGCTCAACATTGCATACATGACCCTCGGAGAATATCCCAATAAGGTCCCAGCGAAGTACAGGAATGATCCTTCGTGGTATAAAAATAAAATTACCATGCAGCCCTTTAAAGATATCGCCCCGGAACTTGGAGTTAATCACAAAAGCATGGCGGGTGGTGTCATCATGGATGATTTCAATAATGATGGATGGATTGATCTCGTCAGTTCATCATGGGGACTGGAAGAAGAAATGGCTTTTTATTTGAATAACGGTGATGGCACTTTCTCAGACAAAACAAAAGAATACAAACTGGATGGTCAGGTGGGAAGTTTAAATATCAAGCAAACCGATTTTAATAACGATGGCTTCCTGGACATTTACCTGATGCGGGGTGCGTGGTATTTGGATCAGGGGGATATTCCGAACACCTTGTTGATGAATACCGGTAAGGGATCATTTGAAGACGTCACTATCAAAGCCGGGCTTACTCATAATGCAGCGAGAATTACTGCTGTCTGGGCTGACTTTAATCTCGATGGTTGGCTCGACCTGGTGACTGCGAATGAATCGTTTCCGGGGTATGAGCGTGGTATAGATTTTTATATCAATCAAAAAGATGGAACATTTAAAAACGAAGCGGTCAGCAATGGCCTGACCATCAATGAATTTCTGAAAGGAGTGGTTGCCACAGATGTTAATAATGACAAGTATCCTGATCTTTATATTTCAGGGCTGACGGACGGCAATCATCTTTTTATCAACCACATGGCCGAGAACAAAGGCTTTCAATTAATGGACAATTTGGTTCGTAATCCTAAAAAGAGTTTCCCCTGCTGGAGTTTTGATTATGACAATGACGGTGATGAAGATCTTTTTGTTTCTGCATTCTCCAATGAAACCAATCTCGCACAATATTGGATGAAAAGTAAAATGGGCCATCCCGATCCCGATTATCTGCCGAAAGTGTACAAGAACAAAGGAAATCTTCAATTTGATGATGTTGGGCTAAAAATGGGATTAGATGAAGATGTAATGACCATGGGTTGCAATTTTGGCGATATCAATGTGGATGGCTTTCTTGACTTTTACTTAGCGACCGGCAATCCTTTATACCAGAGTTTAGTGCCCAACAAAATGTATCTCAACATGGATGGCAAACGCTTTGAAGATGTCAGTTATAGCGGAGGATTTGCTAACATTCAGAAAGGACATGGGGTTGGATTCGGCGATATAGATCATGATGGTGATGAAGATATCTACGTTAAGATCGGGGGAGGATATGATGGAGATGGCTTTTATAATTGTCTCTTTGAAAATCCGAATGAGCACAATAATAACTGGACCGTACTCAAATTGACAGGAACTACAGCTAATAGGGTTGCTATTGGGGCAAGAGTGACGCTGTCTGTTCAGGAAGATGGAAAAGAAAGAAAAATTTACAGGGTCGTAAATTCAGGTGCTTCGTTTGGAGCCAATAGTTTAGCGCTCGAAGTAGGTCTGCGAAAAGCAACAGCCATTAATTCCGTGACTGTTCAATGGCCATGCAAAGATTGCCCTGATCAAATCTTTAGCGGCCTGGAGATCAATCATGCTTATGGATTGACGCAAGATCAAAAAAATCCCACGGCTTTGACATATACAAAAGTGATGCACAAAGAAACCATGGAAAACATGGGAAATATGCAACACGAACACCATTAAAAAGCTACATGCAACCTGACTATCTCCCATAGCGTCAGGTACTTAGAAAAATCTAACCCGTTTCAGATTAGATTTTTCTAATCTCAGCAAAAAATATGTGATTTACAGCGTTTGAAAAAGACAATGCGTTTATGCAGATATATCTTTGCCGCATGAACAACATGAAGATTATCACCGTTTCTTCTCTCCTCCTCCTTTCCCAACTTTTTTTCACCGGATGTAAACCCAATACCACTGTTGAAAAATCAACTCCTGAAATCACGACTGATCCCGACACCCGGAAATGGGTACAGGAAGCCTATCGTAGAATTGATACGATGACATTGAAGTCCTCCTTCAATATTGAACGGGCCGCTATCATCAAGAAAAAATTAGATCTTGAAAAAGATCCGACAGCTAAGCTCAACACAGCCCTGGATTATGCCCAGGAACTGCTGAAATGTGGTAAGATCAAAGAATGCATGGATGTAATGGCATACATTTCTAAATTTTTGCGTGATAACAATGTGCAAATTGATAATCAAACCAAACGTCAATTATATTCTATTGTCGGGATCGCTTATATGCGCTATGGTGAAATTGAAAACTGCGTGAAGAACCATAATCATGAGTCCTGCTTTCTTCCTGTTCAGGGAAATGGGGTGCACGCTTTACCATTTGGTTCTACCCAGGCTATCAATGAATATCAAATTGCACTTAAGGATTTTCCGGATGACCTTGAATTCAAATATCTGCTCAATATTGCGTACATGACCCTGGGCAAGTATCCAGGTGAAGTACCTAAAAAATACCTGATCGATCCAAAATGGTTTTCAAATAAAATAAAATTTCCCCGATTCAAAGAAATCGCTGCAGAAGTAGGCGTCAATAGAAATGGATTAGCCGGAGGGGTTGTTGTTGATGATTTTACGAATGATGGTTGGGATGATATCGTCATCACATCATGGGGGCCCCATCAGGAAATGGTTTTTTATAAAAATAACGGGGATGGGACATTCACCGATATGACGAAGGAGTATGGATTAGATGGACAAGTGGGAATTCTTAACCTCAACCAGACCGATTTTAATAATGATGGCTGGCTCGATTTGTTCCTGATGCGAGGTGCATGGTGGCAAAAAAATGGAGATATCCCGAACACCTTAATGATGAACAACGGGAAAGGACATTTTGAAGATGTCACTATGAAAGCCGGTATGACGAAGTGGGCACCCACACAAACTTCGGCCTGGGCAGATTATAACCTAGATGGGTGGTTGGATGTGCTGGTAGCCAATGAATCATTATCTGATTTTCAACGCGGCGTTGATCTTTATATCAATCAAAAAGATGGCACTTTTAAACATGAATCTACTGCCTGGGGATTGACCCAAAGTCAGTTTTATAAAGGTTGCACCGCTACTTATGCTAACGATGATAAATATCCGGATATCTATTTTTCAGCAGTTTCAGATTCAAACTCTCTTTACATCAATCAATCCGGTACAGGCACAAATGGATTTACTTTGGCTGGGCCCAATGTGTATGTCGGGGCTCCATTCACGAGTTTCCCCTGCTGGAGTTTTGATTTTGACAATAATGGGCACGAGGACATTTTTGTTTCTTCTTTTTCGAATGAAGCTACACCGGCTACGTTCTGGATGGAAAGCCACCTTGGCACTGCTAACCCTGCCATGTTTCCTAAATTGTATAGTAACCAGGGAAACATGCAATACAAGGAGGTGGGAAAACAAATGGGATTAACAGAAGTAGCTTTTACCATGGGCTGCAATTTTGGAGATATCAATTCGGATGGATTCCTTGATTTTTATCTCGCGACGGGCAACCCATTATACCAGGCCCTGGTCCCGAACAAAATGTATCTCAATATGGATGGCAAAAGGTTTGAGGATGTTAGTTATGTCGGAGGTTTTGCAAATATTCAGAAAGGACATGGTGTAAGTTTCGGGGACCTCGACCATGATGGGGATGAAGATTTGTATGTCGTGATTGGAGGTGCAGTGGATGGGGATAATTATTTCAATTGCTTATTTGAAAATCCGAATGCAGATCACAACAATTGGGTAGTGCTGAAATTGACAGGTACTACAGCCAACAAAGCTGCGATTGGAGCCATGGTGGCTATCAGTGCTGAAGAGAACGGAAAAGAAAGAATGATATACAGGAAGGTTACTTCCGGTGCTTCCTTTGGTGCTAATAGTCTAAGCCTTGAAGTCGGATTGCGAAAATCTACTAAGATCAATAAAGTCACTGTTCAGTGGCCATGTAAAGATTGTCCCGACCAGGTGTTCACCGGCATGGCTATTAATAAAGCATATCTGTTGACTCAAGATCAGGCTGCTGCAGAAGAGCTACCCTATTCAGCAGTGAAGTTGCATGGTAATGGTATGGCAGAGCACAACATGGGGAATATGAATATGGGGAATTAGTGTTCTTTCCATTTCGACAATATCTCTATTGCTTTAATCTTTTATCCAGGAATGCAGTGACTTCATCAAACAACGTCTCCTTAAATCCCACTTCCTGATAGATAACTTCATAGTGGTCATTTAGGATAATAAAGGTGGGAAATGCTAGTGGCAATTTTTTACCATATGACTGATCGAGCATTATTGTTGGGTAAGGCATGGGATTATTGACGAAGAACTGCTCAAGTCGTGATTTACTTTTAACTTCATCATCTATCATATTCACTCCGAATACCTTGACTTCGCTGGTGTCATATTTGCTCGAAATTTCACTAACGGCAGGTATACTTTTTATGCAGGGATAGCATGAGCTATACCAAAAATCCAGTATGATATATTTGGTTCTTATATTTTTTAAACTCACCCATTCTTCACTATTATATAATTTCCCTTTTAAAGAAGACCACTCAAAATCCGGAACATCAGATTTATATGAAATACTACTAGTGTAATGAGTTTCCTTAATGTTACCTCCAAAAGTTTTAAAATCCAGGTTAGGAATGTTGGACTCATGTCCGAATTTCATATCAGAGTAATTCCATTCCTGGTATTGTTCATTTCCCTGGAAATACACGGAATACATGATTTTTTTAAAACTGGAGGAGTTTATATCAATTGCTACGAAATACCGGTAGTTGGTAAATTCTTCTGCGTCCGGAGTACTGAAAAAGATTCCTAAACACTGGATGCCATCCAATGTTGTGTCCACAAATGAAGGGTTGTATTCCGGATTACTGATCACTTTCTTTAAGCCGGTATTTATTTTTAAGAACCCATCGTCTACTAAATTATTCTTCACACTGCTCTTGATAAATAATCCTGGACTAGTGAGGGCATTATCATATATGACCTCATTCGTGTTTAAAAATCTTCCAAATATTTTCTCTCCATCATACCCATACCAGGCGGTATCCATTTTAATTAAAACAAGTCCATGGAACAAAGTATCCTCAGGCTTCCTAACCAGTTCAACATTGGCTACAAAATCCAGGGTATCGGGCCTTGATAAAAGTTTTGTTCTAAAATTTATGTGGTAATGAACCGATTCAAAGCCAGCTCGTTTCATTATTAATTGATCGACTATCTCTTCAGGATTGGTTTGGTTAAAACCCGATAATGGAAAAAATACTATAAGAAGACTACTTATCAGCCAAGTCAATTGCTTTGGACACATTTTCGAAGAGTTTTATAAAATAATATTACGAAAAATATATCCAAAGAAATTTTCATTTCCTCGCTTTACTTCTTTTTCAAGCAGTTTCGGTTACCAGCTCTTTCATTTTAATTTTTCGTCGAGGATTGCCGATACTTCTTCAAAGAGGTTCTCATTGTATCCCACCTCTTTATAGATAACATTCAGGTTTTTGTCCAGGATTAAAAAGGTAGGAAATCCTTCAACTTTTATTCTCCCATGATATGACTGATCCAGCATAATGGTCTCATAAGGTACCGGATTATGGCTAAAAAATTTATCTAGTTTTGATTTATCTTTTGTTTCATCATCTATCATATTCACCCCAAAGAATTTTACCCCTTTTGATTGATAGAGATCAGCAATCTGTCGTACAGCAGGAATACTTTTTATGCAGGGATAACAAGAGGAATACCAAAAATCAAGTATAGTAAAGGGAGCTTTGAAATCGATCAGATTGACGAAGGTATCCCGGTTAAATACTTTCCCTTTCAGGGATGACCAATCAAAATCAATGTTTTGAGAATCACTTTCGTTCGGATGCTCGTATTGAGTTTCCTTAATATCAGGATATGAGTTTTTGTAATTTAGTTTAGCTATCCCGGTTTCATGACCAAATACTATTTTTTTATAATCCCATTCTTTGTATTCCTCACTGTCCTGGAAATAAAGCGAGGATATTCTCTTTTTGATGGTGAAGAAACCTAGATCTATAGCGACAAAGTTAAATTGACGGGTAATTTCTTCTCCAACAGGTAACTTAAAACTTATTCCAAGACATTTAACACCATCAATAATCGTATCAGAATAATGAGCCTCATATTCTGGTTCATTCGTAATCAGTCTCAATCCCGTATTTATTTTTAGAAACCCATCATCCACTAAATTATTTATGAAAGTACTTAATATAAATGCGCCCGGATTTGTAGTAGCATTAGTATACTCTACTTCATTTGCCATTTTATTCAAATAGAATATTTTTTCACCATCATATCCATACCAGGTAGTATCCATATCTATAAATACCAAGCCATGAAACAAAGTATCCTGGGGCTTTCTAACCAATTCTGTTTTGGCAGAAAAATGTATAGTATCGTCATACATGAAGCGTTTCAAATGAACATCAATAGCATATTGAACAGATTCAAAAGCTGCTCGTTTCGCGATTACTTTTTCAACAATCGCCTGGTGATTGGTCTGACTAGTACTGATTTGAGGAATAATAAACAACCCTGCAAAACAAATTAACCAGTGCAAATTTCGATTTGCCATTCGCATTTATTTTAAATAAGAACTTAAAAAATAAAGCAAAGAAATTTACACTTCCTTGCTTTATTTATTCAATCTTTTATAACCCAATAGTATACTTGGATGTCATATCGCATCTATATGGATTTTCAACAATTTTGAAGCAAGTGCAATGCGGCCCACCCTTAAAAGAAATCCTGCAATCTGAGCAATTAAATCCGTTACACGTATACTCCACCCCTGGGCCGGCAAATGCAGTTAACGTATTCCCTGATTGACCTAATTGGACCGCAACACTTGAAACAGCATTACCTGATACTTTGCCTGTCAAATAATACTTGCTTTCATTTTCCGAATACTCCACTTTCAAGTCCGAAACCGATGATCCATCAGGTAAATTGGCAATCAATACATGAGTAGCATCTGTCAAATTAGTAATAGTGCCAGCACCGCTTTTTACTGTCCCCACTACCAAAGAAGTTGTTTGAGTCCTTCCTGAAAATCCCAATAGGGTAAGGCAAAATAAAATTGCCATTCGTGTAATCAATTTGTTTTTCATGATGAAGTTATTAATAACCAATAATTTTTCCTACTTCTTTTTCAAGCGGTTTCGGTCGCCCGCTGCATTATGTTGAAGTCTTATTGCCTACGCCGGGGCGGTCAGACTGGATATTTATTTCGTGAGTGGTGAATGGTGAGTAGTGAGTGAACTTTAATGAATAGAAATTTTATTTCTCTCCACTCATACCTATTTTTTCACCGTGAAAACAAACACTCACTACTCACTACTCACTACTCACCACTCACTTTTCTATCTTCATACTTCGATTGCGCTCAGCACACCGCTTACTTAATGCTCATCACTAAATTATTACACCCTTCTAATTTCAAGTCTCCTTTTCTTATTGATAGCGCACTACCCGGAATCTTCAAATCATAGGTCCACACTCCTGCCTTTGCCTGCAGGCAACATTCCTTTCCGGCCGGCATCACGACTACTTCCCTGACTTCTTTAGAATCTCGATGCAACAATGAAACCGATATTGTACCTGAGGATTGATTTTCAATGCAGAGATCCGCATAAGTATCCTTACAACCTGTATTATGCTCCGGGTCTTTTTTTACATTGATCGCCTTTATTAATTCCACCACCAACTTCCCACCTTCAATCACCGTATTTGATGTAGAGGAGGCTTGAGCCTGACTCCAACCACCCTGCAGCAGACTAAAACAACAAGCTAAACTGATGAGTAATGTTTTCAATGGTGACCGTGATTTAATTCATGCAGGAAACTTTATTTGAATCCCGATGAAATCAAAAGGTGAATTTTCGCTACCAAAAATCGGAGGTATTAATTATATTTCCTACCTGAAAACAAAATACTTCATCCGTTAAAACAATAATCTTATGCGTTACGCAAATACTATCGGGCAACAGATCCGGTTACTTCGCGAGGCCAAAGGCTATTCCCAGGAATACATGGCTGACATGCTGGACATGTCCCAATCTGCTTACGCCTGCCTGGAGTCAGGAAAAACTTCGCTACGTGTCGAGCGTCTTTTTCAAATCCTCGAATTATTGGAAACCGACATTTCCAGCCTACTCAGTAAAAAATCAGCTGGGAATCAAATGATGAATGGCAGCGAATCTTCAGCAATGGAAAGCAAGGGTATCAGTGTACCTGAATTGAAACTGGTTTACGACCGGCTCTTCCAGGAGATGAGAGATGAGATCCTGTTTTTAAGAAGCCTTGTGCGCAAAGCTCCGGAATCGAGAGTGTAAGTATCAGACGGTTCCTTTATTTCTCATTCGCCAAAGTGACCGGATCATACGAAGTGGTAACATTACGCCAGTGATGAGGCTACCTATGCCAAAGAAGATCATCTCATGTTTAATATAATTGATCCTTCGCGTTTGCACTTGTACATCCAGGTTCTCCACCAGGGTTTGCAATCCCCTTTCATCCATAAAATTTCTGAAATCGATGATGGAGGTTGCAGTAATAAACAAGAATAGGACAGCAGAAAGTATGATCGCCACTTTGATCCATTTGGCCCTGGCGATCAACGTCAGGCGAAGAAAAAATATGTAACGGGTGAACGTGATGAAAAAAACAATCAGGAGAATGTTCTGGATACTAAATGGAAAGCCTGGCGCATCCGTCCAGATGGGGAGCATGACGATACTGACCACGACAAACGTAAACACCCACCAGAGTAATTCAACCGTCAATTTTTCTTTCAGCATGTTTGTGTTCGTGAATGGTCAATTGTGAGTCGTGAGTGTTCGTGAGTCGCCACATCAGGCACAAAATAAGGCAATCTTAAGCGGCAGCGAGAATACATTTTTAGGAATTGTCTATATTGAAACTCCAAAACAAACGAAATCATGAATCAGCTCTCAACCTGCCTGTGCGTTCTCTTCTGCCTGCTCATTACCGCACCCGGTTTTAGTCAAAAAGCAAAAGACAAACGAGTGGAAGTTAAATTTGTTTCGCTTCCCTCGCAAAAGCTTTCGGATGATTTTACCACCTATTCGGTCCAGGTTTATGGAGTGAATGCATCTATTGGCGGCCTTAATGCCGCAACCCTTGCGACTCATATCCACATGGATGGATTTAAACGTGTCGAAACCGCAAGTAATCAATACGGACATCTGCGGGTATCCGTTAACACCGGAACCATGGACTCAGGCCGCCCGGAATATAAATCGTCCTCCTCAACAAGCAAAGACAGTAAGGGCGTCTCACATACCACCTATAGTTATTGGTATGAAGTAGCCTGTTCAGCTCATTCGGATTACAAAATTTCAGATCCTGACGGAGGGATCTTAGCCAGCGGCAGTAATTCCTACAGTGATGTTGTTAAAAGCAGGCAGTATACTTCATCCTCTGAATTGTCAAAAGCCTATTCGGGTATTGTTTCTGCCATCCGGAAAAACTTTGCCTCCACGACAGCTAATTCAGCGGTTTCCGTTGCACAGGCAGCACTGACGTCGAAATTTGATTATTCCAATACCAAGGATGATATTCAGTTATTCACTATCAAAAAACACCCGGACGAAGATGCATTTGAGGCCAACCTTGAAAAATCAATATCCCTTTTAACCGCCTTTCCAGCTAACATTAAACCAGATGATGCACTTCATCAATTCGAACCGGTTTTAAATTTTTGGAAAAAATATGCTGATAAAAAGCCAGGCGATGATAAAGATCTCCAGGAGGTCTACATGGCGTGCAATGCTAACCTCGCTTTTATCGATTTCTATTTCGATCAATTTGACGAGGCCCAAAAAAGAATTCAAAATATTCTGCAGGTAGATAAAGACAAACGTTCATCCCATTTCCTGGAGGATATGGCCAAGATGAAGGAAAAAATGGACCGCCTGAATATTCACACCATGCATTTTTCACGTGACCTCACGAATGCTGTACCTCCATCCAAAGTAAAAGAGATAGCAGATGAAAAAGAGCATTTACAAACGGACAATAATTCCCTGATGGGGTATGCCGTTGTGAAAGGTGATACCATCCAGGGGATGTTTGTCAGGACCAAAACAGATGCGGATTTTGTGTTTGGTCCCAATGGGAATACCAAATTCATGGTGGAAACTCCAACTGAAATGAAAGAACAGGATTTGACGACAGCGGATGTAAACTGTTTTACGATTGGGGAGCGGAATTTCAGAAAAATCTCTTTCAGTCCATGTGCCAAAGGCAAGACTCCTGCCAGTGTTCAGATTTTAGAAGAAGTCTACACATCCGATAAGATCGTGTTATATGAATATTATCCTTTAACAGGCGTTTTGGCAAATGATCCTCATGAGTTTGCCTACAAGAAAAAGGGAGAAGCTGAACCAATCTCCCTCGCAGAAACCAGGTTCTTATTGTGGGAGAAAGGTATCTCCACTTACTTTAGTGATTGTGCAGATCTGCAGCAGCTATGTCTCTCGGGTGGAATTAAACTTGCAAAAGATGATTTAATAAAAGCAGCCCGCGTGTATGCAGAAGTTTGCCCTTAAAAGAAATGACTCATGATCCAGGTATATTTTTCCCAGTTCCACCGCCAATCTTTACCATCCCATGGCCCTGGTAAAGTTGTATTGAGATAGGAAAGCCTGACACTGTAAATCATCAACAGGATGGTCAGACTAATAAACCCATATCGTAACAAGCGGTTGCGTCCCGAATTGATCTTTGCATAAATGCCAGCTAACGGGATGGCTAACAAAGCATAATATTCTACATAACATCTATGCCCGAAAGCACCGCCAAACCACCAGGTCCACCAACTGGCGAAACAATAAGTAGCAATCAAAAAGATCAACAACAAAACCGGACCATGAAATTTTTTAAGCTTGATTCCATATAAAACTCCGATCAACATCAGGAGTACCAAAGGGCTATATAAGAACAAACCGTTTTGCACATCGAATAGCACTGCCGCTATTTTAGGTTTGTTCCAATACCAAAACCCTTCGCGATTGTAAGAGTAATAAATCCAGTGACCGGTCATTTCATGCCAATACATTAGTTGGGGAATGCAAATAACAATTGCAGCCATTGACATCCACAGCAAAGAACAGATGTGTTGGGAAAAGAAAATCAAGCGGCCCTTCAGATCTTGCCAGGAATACACATCATAACCAGCAAGCAATAATACAACCATAGCATTGGTCGGGCGGATAACGATGATCCATCCTAGTATGGCGCCCAGAATAAGGCTATTTCGAAAGCCTGGATGCCTTAAATAGTTTGGTAACAGGTAAAGCAATAAAACAAATAAAAAAAAAGAATACCCATGAGCAATGCTCATCTCTTTCGTGGTATAATGGAAAAGATTAGTTCCGAATAAAACGGATAGGACAACCCATACAGAGACAATAGGACTAAAGTCTCTTTTCAACAATCGATATAAAAGCCAAAGGCCCAGAAAAGAAAACAACAGGCCATTGATGCCCATTGACCAGCAGTATAGAGGGCTGTAATAATCTAAGGGAAGATCCCCCTTTTTAAATGATCGAGGGTATGGGCGATGAGGAATGCCGGGAGTTCAAAATAAGCGATGCCGCAGGTGTATTTGTCGAAGTATTCTCTTTTGGCATTGTAAGATGGCCAAATGCTGCCCGCTTCGAGTTTATGAAAATCTTTAAGAATAAAAAGTCCCGGCAGGTATTTGTAATAGCCTTCTGCATCGCTCCAAATGATTGCGCGTGGATTCACGTGAAGACGATTGTGCATGATGATGAGCAGGAAGAAAAAGAGAAAGAGGAAGGAGATGGTTTCGATTCTGGTTTTCATATAAAGTGAGTTTTGACAATTTCGGCTTTTCAATCATCACTTTGAGGGAGTGCTACGATGGAGTGACACGGGATGCTGCCCGTCGCCCTATTTTTTGTTTATCAGAATCCAGGAATGTCGTGTAACAAACAAAGAGTATTTCGGATTTTAGATTTTGGAATTTGGATTTGTTGAATGCGGATTGGGGATTTGCGATTTTGAGGAGGTATAAAAACCCGCATTCCAAAATCTGAAATCGGAAATAGTGCATTCCGAAATCCAAAATCTGCAATCGGAAATGATGCAATCCAAATTCCAAAATCTAAATTCCAAAATCCATTAAGGGTGTTAATTTAGAGGCATGCCCATTTTTGAGCGCAATAAAAGCTATCTCTCCAAAGGTGATTTCACCGATCTCATTTATAAAATTCGGCAGAAGGGACTGAAAGTTATTTCCTCTTTCCTTCATGTTTCAGGCAATGACCGTACATCTTCGAAATGGAACAGGGATTTCGACTCAGCGGATTTTTGGATCATCCCTGAAGTCAGAATGCGATGGAACGTAGATTGTACAGGTGATCCTTCGCAGGAGTATGAAGACTATGTAATGGCCCGGTATTTAAGGACATCGATTGATTTGACCATGCTTTCGGTCGGTTGTGGTACAGGGGCCAGGGAACGCAAGTTTGGAAAGTATGCTCAGTTTAAACGAATAGATGGGATTGATATCGCCGGTGGGCAAATTGAAAAAGCCCGTGAGGAAGCTGCGCGGATGGGGCTGGACAAACTGCATTATGTTGCCGGTGATTTTACTAAGTACAAGGTGGAACAAGCGCCGTATGATGTCATCCTGTTTAATTCAAGTCTTCATCATTTCCAGGATATTGATGCATTGCTGAAAGAACAGGTCTTGCCTATTCTCAAAGCGGAAGGACTATTGATCGTCTTCGAATATACTGGTCCCAATCGATTACAATGGACGGATGAACAACTGGTTTTTGCGAATGAAGTATTAAATGTTTTGCCGGCCAAATACAGGAAACGTTTTCAGACTAATTCCATCAAGCGAAGGATATATCGACCTGGAGTGTGGAGGGTGCAGCTCATTGATCCTTCTGAGGCGGCAGATTCAGTCAACCTATTGCCTGCCTTGCACCGGTATTTTGAAATCGTGGAGGAAAGGAAAGTGCGATATGATATTGCGCACCTGGTGTTAAAGGATTTGGCCCATCATTTTATCGATATGGATGATGAGGCGCGATACTGGTTGTCATTTGTTTTTAACAAGGAGGATGAATATTGTTTGCGGACAGGGAATCGGGACGCGGTGTTTGGAATCTACCAGTTGAAAAGAGCCAATGATAAATTTTAGATTTTAGATTTTGGATTGGGGATTTTTTGATTTCAGGTTGGCGATTTAGGATTGACGATTTCAAACGGAATAAAAATCTGCATTCCAAAATCGACAATCGGAAATAATGCGATCCAAAATCAAAACTCCAAATTCCAAAATAAAAAAGGCCCATAGTTTGCACTACAGGCCTTTGTTTTAAAACAGGCAGCTACCTACTCTCCCACCCTTGTGAGGCAGTACCATCGGCGTGAAAGGGCTTAACTTCTCTGTTCGGAATGGTAAGAGGTGGATCCCCTTTGCTATAGCCACCATTGGATCTTGGAGATTCGCGCTTCGCGCTCATCTCTTTTGAGTTGACAACACCTCTTTAGGTATTGCGTAATTCTTGTGTGACTGTAAAAGTTGTCCATAGGACGGGACTCGCGAGCCACACGTGTCTCTTGATTTAAGATTCCAGATTGAAGATTTAAGATTTGTATTACAATCTTAAATCTAAGATCTGTGATCTTAAATTAAAAAAAGGATGGGGATTGTCGAATATGATTTGTCGAACGAGGTGATTTGTAGATTGAACTACATTTCGAAGTATCTTAAAAGAAAAAAAAGGAAGCTTTCGGGTAATTAGTACTACTCGGCTCCATACATCACTGTACTTCCACCTATAGCCTATCAACGTAGTAGTCTCCTACGACCCTTCATCTCCGCAAGGGAGAATGGAATACTCATCTTGAAGACGGCTTCGTGCTTAGATGCTTTCAGCGCTTATCCGTTCCATACATAGCTACCCAGCGGTGCAGCTGGCGCCACAACTGGTACACTAGCGGTACGTCCAACACGGTCCTCTCGTACTAGTGTCAGATCTTCTCAATATTCCCGCGCCCGCAACAGATAGAGACCGAACTGTCTTGCGACGTTCTGAACCCAGTTCACGTGCCACTTTAATGGGCGAACAGCCCAACCCTTGGGACCTTCTCCAGCCCCAGGATGTGACGAACCGACATCGAGGTGCCAAA
>Ga0068851_10000136_pt1 | contig 39586 bp, 31 predicted proteins | sample KBSCornC12_FD_66588 | JGI IMG/M metagenome (GOLD analysis project Ga0068851, IMG submission 66588) | Corn rhizosphere microbial communities from Kellogg Biological Station, Michigan, USA - KBS Corn C1-2 | ecosystem: Host-associated > Plants > Roots > Rhizosphere > Soil ...
ACGAGGATCACGTCCGGCTTCTGCGAGATCAGGCTTTCGATGTCGGCAGCCTGCTTCTGCGCGGAGTTCTGGGCGTCGGTCGAGATGTACTTGTCGCCGGCGGCCTCGACGACGGCCTTGATGGCCGCTTCGTCAGTCTTCCAGCGCTCTTCCTGGAAGGTCTTCCAGGAGACGGCGATGGTCTTGCCGGCGGCCATCACAGCCGTCGACGTGCCGCCGATGACCAGAGCGGTCGCCAGCAGTGCAAGCGTCTTGAATTTCATAGGTGTCCTCCCGGCAGAACAACATGCACCACCGCTCGGGCGGGGGCATTCGTGCAGTTGGTCTGCGATCTTAGGATGTGCAGTCGCCCGAGCAGGAATGGCGCATTCAAACGCTAATCTTGCCATCGCTGTCAATTGCGATACGGTGAATTGGCTGGATTTTCAGGCGTCTCGGAAGTCAATCCAGACTTTTGTCGATAAAGGACTCCGGACACCGCCGAAGCCGTCGCGCGTACGAGTGAACTAGGGGGAGTATATGTTCGGTCGTCACCGGGTCGCACTGGCGGTCGCCGCCGGTGCGTTCGCATTTGGAGGCGCGGTTGGAGCCTACGGCGCGGATTCAAGGGCGAGTCCCGAGCAGGTCGACCTCACCTGGACGCAGATGGTACTGTTGCTGACCCGGCACACGCCGACCTACTCGCCGCCCGTCGCAAGCCGGACCTTCGCCTATCTCAGCGTCGCGGCCTACGAAGCGGTCGCGGCGGGATCGACCGATCTGCAATCGCTCGCCGGCCAGCTCACGGCTCTGACGCCGGGGCCCCAGCGCGACACCGCCAAGAGCTATGACGAAGCGATCGTCCTCAACGCAACAATGTCGGCCGTGGTGAAGGCGATGTTCGCGAACACCGGGCCTACCGGCCAGCGCGCCTTCCAGGCGCAGCTCGACAAGCTCACGCACGATACGGAAGACGGCGTTGCGCCGGACGTCGTTGCCAGTAGCGAGGCCTTTGGCGCGGCGGTGGCGGCGCACATCCTCGACTGGGCCAAGGACGATGGCGGCACCGAAGTCGTCAACATGGGCTTCCCCTATGCCGGCGACTACAAGCTCAATCCCGAGCCCGGCCATTGGGTGCCCACCAGCACGATCGTGCAGCAGCAGACGCCGTTGCTGCCGGCCTGGGGCAAGAACCGGCCCTTCGCCATGCCGGCCGATCTCGACTGCAAGGTGCCGCCGGGTGTTACCTACAGCGAGGACCCCTCCTCCGAATTCTACAAGCAAGCCAAGGAAGTCTACGACACCAAGAACAATCTCACGCCCGAACAAGCGGCGATCGCCCGCTTCTGGGCCGACGATCCGATGCTGTCGTGGACGCCGCCCGGTCACTGGATCAACATCACAATGCAGATCCTGGAGCGTGACCACGTGGCGCTCGAGAAGGCCGTCGACACGCTGATGCGCGTCAGCGTCGCCGAAGCGGATGCGTTCATCGGCTGCTGGCAGGTGAAGTTCATCTACGACACGATCCGGCCGCTGACCTATATCCGCAAGCTCATCGATCCCAAGTGGGACACCCTGATCAATACGCCCCCCTTTCCCGAATATGACAGCGGGCACAGCGTGTCGTCGGCCGCGGCGGCGACGGTGCTGACCAGCATCTATGGCGACAATTTCGCCTTCGAGGACGACACCGGCAGCAAGGACAATCTTGCCCCGCACAACTTCAAGAGCTTCTGGGAGGCGGCGCAGCAGGCGGGCATCTCCCGGCTCTATGGCGGTATCCACTTCCGTGCCGCCATCGAGAACGGGCTCGCGCAGGGCCGCTGCATCGCCGCCTACTCAGTCAATCTCAAGACCTGGAAATGACCATGCGTAAGCTTGCATCGCTTGCAGCGTTCACCGCTCTCTGCCTCAGTGCCGTCTCGCCGGTGATCGCCGACGAAACGCTGAAGATGGGCGTTGTCCCGAGCTTCTCCGATGAGAGCGAAAGTTCGGGTGTCCACAGCACCTACAAGGGCGACTGGCAGTACATGGTCGGCGGCGGCGTTGCGAGCTTCGACTGCAACGGCGACGGCTTCCCCGACATGTTCCTCGCCGGCGGCGAGAATAAAGCGAAGTTCTACGTGAACCAAAGCACGCGCGGCGGGCCGCTGAAGTTCAAGGAGCAGCAGAGCGGACTCGAGCTCGACAGCGTCACCGGCGCCTATCCCATCGACATCGATGGCGACGGCGTCATGGATCTGGTGGTGCTGCGCGTCGGCGAGACGGTCGCCATGCAGGGGCTGGGCGACTGCAAGTTCGAGCGGGCCAACGAGAAATGGGCATTCAACGGCGGCGATTCCTGGTGGACCGCGTTCAGCGCGACCTGGGAACACGGCAACGCCTGGCCCACCCTCGCGCTCGGCAGCTATATCGACCGCACCCAGGAGATCGACCCCTGGGGCTCATGCACCGACAACTGGCTGCTGCGGCCCAAGGCTGGCACGGCAGGCTTCGACGCGCCGGTGCCGCTGAAGCCGAGCTATTGCACGCTCTCGATGCTGTTCACCGACTGGAACCGCTCGGGCGTGCAGAGCCTGCGCGTCTCCAACGACCGCGAATATTACGAAGGCGGCACGGAGCAGCTCTGGCACGTGGACGCGGGCAAACCACCGGCCCTCTACACCGCCAAGGAAGGCTGGAAGCCGCTCAAGATCTGGGGCATGGGCATCGCCGAGGCCGACGTTAACGGCGACGGTTATCCAGACTATTTCCTCACCAGCATGGCCGACAACAAGCTCCAGACGCTGACCACACCACCGGTCACCGGCAACGTCATTCCAGCCGACTTCAAGGACATCGCCTATCCGCTGCACGCGATCGCGCAGCGGCCTTATATGGGGACCGATCTACGCCCCAGCACCGCCTGGCACGCCCAATTCGAGGATGTGAACAATGACTGCATCCCCGATCTCTTCATCGCCAAGGGCAATGTCTCCGCGATGCCCGATTTCGCGATGGCCGATCCGGACAATCTCCTGCTCGGCGGACCCGACGGCAAATTCACCGAGGTGGGCGACAAGGCTGGCGTTGCCAGCACGCAGATCGGCCGCGGCGCAGGTCTGCCCGACTTCAATCTCGACGGCCTGCCTGATCTCGTGATCGTCAACCGCAACCACGAAGCGCAGGTGTTCCGCAACACGACGGCGGACGCCGGCCACTGGCTCGACCTCAAACTCGACGAGCCCGGCGGCAATCGCGACGCCATCGGGGCCTGGATCAAGGTCACGTCCGGCACCGTCGTGATGCAGCGCGAAATCACCATTGGCGGCGGCCATGCGAGCGGTCAGGCGACATGGATCCATTTCGGCCTCGCCGACATGACGGACGCCCAGGTCGAAGTGACCTGGCCGGACGGCACGCATAGCGACGCGGCCAAGGTCAACGCCGATGGCTTCTACGTGCTGAGCCCCGGCAAGGCGCCGCAGAGCTGGACGCCGGCGAGCTGATCGTTCAATAGACGTCCGCCTGGTAACGGCCGGCAGCTTTGAGATCTGCGAGGTAGCCGCGCGCTGCTTCTGCGCTCATACCGCCGTGCGCGGCCGCGACCGCCTCGAGCGCCCGCTCGACGTCCTTGGCCATCTTCTTGGCGTCGCCGCAGACGTAGAAATGCGAGCCGCGCTGCAGCCATTGCCAGAGCTCGGGACCGGCCTGCTCGATCCGATGCTGCACATACACTTTGTGCGCGCCTTCGCGTGACCACGCAGTCGACAAGTTCGTCAGCACGCCCCGAGCCTTGAACATCTCCCACTCGTCCCGATAGAAAAAATCATGGGCTTCCCGCTGATGGCCGAAAAAGAGCCATGCGGGACCGCGCGCCTCACTCGCCATACGTTGGTGGAGGAAGGCGCGGAAGGGCGCAACACCCGTCCCGGGACCGACCATGATGATCGGGGTGTCTCCGGATTGAGGGAGTGCGAAATTGTGCGCCTTCTGGACATACACGAGGACCTCGCCGCCGCTTTCGATGCGATCCCCCAGAAAGGTCGAGGCCACGCCGCGTCGCTCGCGACCGAGTGCCTCGTAGCGCACCGTGTCGACGGTAAGGCTCACACGCCCGGCATTGGTCCTTGGCGAGGACGAGATCGAATAAAGCCGCGGCTGCAGCGGTTCCAGCACTTCGATCAGCGCCTCGGGATCGGGTCGGATGCCGGTGAATTTTTGGAGCGCGCCGAGCACGTCGAGGTGCGCCGCATCACCGTCGGGGTCTTCGCCGCGCGACAAGGCCTTAGCGAGCCTCCGCCGTTCGCCGCCTGTGAGGTAGGAAATGAATTGGAACAACGCATCGGGCGCTGCACCGAGCGACATGCGCTCGATGAGCACCTGACGAAACGGCTCGCCCGCGATGGGAAAATCGGCGGGAACGTCGATTGCAGTGATGATCGCATCGGCGAGCTCGGGATCATTTTTCGGCAACACCCCAAGGCTGTCGCCGACGGCATACTCGATGCCGCTGCCATCGAGATCGATCTCGATGTGGAACGTCTGTTTCTCCGAGCCTTCGGCATTGAGCCGCGCGCGGCTTATGAAGCGCGCCCGGACCGGGTGCTCGCGCGAATAGCCGAGGCGAACATCATGGTCCCCTTTGGGCGCCGCGGCCGCCTTGGCGGCAATTTCCTCCGGATCGATGACACCGCCACCCATCTCCTCGACCAGAGACTTGAGCATGCGTGCCGTGGCCTTGCCGCCGGGTGCGCACAGATTGAGGCGGGGCTCCGCCTGTTCGAAGATCAGCTTGGAATAGTCGGCGCAGCTCGTCCCGCACTGACCGCAATCTTGTTGCGCCATCGCGGCCATGAGCCGCCAGCGAACGGGGCGCTGGGCTGCGAGCGCCATGCGCTCCTCGAGCGCCATCGCAGGGTCGTGCCAGGGCGTGGACTCGTCCTCCGTCGGTGGCGCTGGCACCGGTGCTACGGCGGGCGGGGCGTGCTTCAGCAATTCTTCGGCAAAGAAGCGATTGAGCCAGGCACGCTGCGCGTCGTTGAACGGCGCACCGGCCGGGACGATTTGGGGAGCGAAATTGAAGGTCACGGCGCTTGCTCGCCACAGAGAGCGCGCAAGGCGTCGAGACCGCGGCCTGCGGTGAATTCGAGGAAGGTCTGATCGGGCCTGTCGCGATGTTCGAGATAGGTCGCGAGCAGTTTTTCGATCGCGGCAGGGCAGCGTTCAGATTCGACATTGGACCAGAGCTCGCGTCCGAGACGTGCGTCGGGTCCGGAGCCGCCGCCGACATAGATCGAAAAGCCCTCGACGGGGTCACCATCTCCGGCCACCGGGACCTTGACCGCGAGCATACCGATGTCGCCGATGTAGTGCTGCGCGCAGGAGTGATGACAACCTGTGAGGTGAATGTTGAGCGGGGCGTCGAGCGTCAGCCGTGCCTCGACATGTTCGGCAATCGCCTCGGCAGTGCCCTTGGTATTGGAGGCCGCGAACTTGCAACCGGTGTTGCCCGTGCAGGACACGAGACCGGCACGCAGCGGCGTTGCCTTGATGCTGAGCCCCAGCGCCTCGATGGCCGCGGTGGCGGCAGTGATGTTGTCGTCGCGCACGCCCGACAGCATGAGGTTCTGCCAGACCGTGAGCCGGATGTCCCCGTCGCCGAATCCCTGCGCGATCCGGCTCAGCCCTTCCATCTGCGCGGCGCTGAGGTAGCCGCTCTTGAGCACGACCCCGATCCAGTTCTCGCCCGGCTGTTTCTGGCGATGCACGCCGATATGCGCGAGCCGGTCGGGATGCGGTCGTGGCTTCAGGCAGTCCTGCGGGATGCGGATGAGCGGCCGGCCAATACGCAGCTCGATTTCCGCGACGAATTTTTCGAGGCCCCACGCGTCGATCAGATATTTGAGGCGGGCTTTGGTCCGGTCGGTGCGGTCGCCATGGTCGATGAAGATGCGCACGATCGCGTCGGCGATCTCCGTCGATTCCTCAGGCTTGAGATAGACCCCGCTCTCGCGTGCGAAATCCTTGTGGCCTGTGATGCCGCCCAGAAGCAGGCGGAACCAGACGCCGGGCTCGACTCCCTGCGCCTCGACGGCCTCCACCGCCTGAAAGCCGATATCGTTGGTGTCCTCGAGCGCCGCAACCGCGCCGCCGCCGTCAAAGGCCACATTGAACTTCCGCGGCAGGCCGTAAAGCGTGCGCGAATTGAGAATATGGAAATGCCACGCGCGAGCAAATGGCCGCGTATCGATGAGCTCCTGCGGATCGATGCCGGCGGTCGGCGTGCCGGTGACGTTGCGGACATTGTCGGCGCCCGAACCGCGGGTGACGAGCCCGAGGTCCTGAATGGCCTCGACCAGCGAAGGCGCGCGCTCAGCGGGGATCTCGCGGACTTGGAGATTCGCGCGCGTGGTGACGTGTGCGTAGCCGCCGCCATGGGTGGCGGCCAGCCGCGCGAGGCCCGCGAGCTGCCAATGATTGAGGATGCCGTTCGGTAACCGCAGGCGGCACATGAAGCTTTGCTGGTTCGGCGCGACGTAGAAGAGCCCGTGCCAGCGCCAGCGGAAATTGTCTTGGGGCTTGGGATAGGCGCCGGCTGACGCTTCGGACTTCAGCCGGCGATAGGCGTCGAGCGGATGCTCGTCGCGCTTGAATTTTTCCTGGTCGGTGAGCTTGCGCCCCTCGGCCTCGAACCGTGCCTGCGCGATGAGCTGCGGAGCATCGGGCCCCGTGGGCGTTGCTTCGGCAGGAGCGGCCACCACCGATCGCGCAGCGCTCATGCCTGCGACGAGACCTTCGAGATAGCGCCGCTGTTCCGGCGTGAAATCGGTGGTGGCGCTGTCGTTCATTCGGCCGGCACCGCCATCGGGTTGGCGCTGACTGCCGGCTTAGCACGGCCGGAGGAGAGGGCATATCCACCGCCCACGAACACGACGCCGGCGATGATGTTTCCGAGCGACACCCAGAGCAAATTATAGAACGCGCCTCCAATTGTGACAGTGTCGGGATGGTTACCGAGGAGGGCAATGGCGAACACCGTCATATTGGCCACAGAGTGCTCGAAGCCGGATGCGATGAACGCGAAGAGACACCAGAAGATCATCAGGGCTTTGGCCATATCGTTGGTCGTCCGTGCGCACATCCAGATGGCAAGGCACACGAGCCAGTTGCAAAGGATGCCCTTGGCGACCAGCGCGAGCGGGGCCGCGTGCATCTTGGCATCGGCCACGGTGAAGATCATGTCGGCGCCCTGCTTGAGGATCGCGCCACCGCCGCCCAGCCAGAAGATCACGGCGAGGAGGACGGCCCCGAGCAGATTGCCGAGCCAGGTCATCATCCAGCTGCTGGCAAGACCGCCCGCATTCACCTTGCCCTTCACGAGGCCCAAGGTCATGAGCATCGTGTGGCCGGTGAAGAGCTCGGCGCCGGCAAACACGACCAGCGTCAGCGCGATGGCGAAGGTCAGTCCCATCACCAAGGAGCGGATCGACGGATCGAGCCCCTGCCCGATTGAAAAGATCGCGATGATACCGAGCCCGACATAGGCGCCCGCCATCATGGCGCCGATGAAGAATCCCACCGGATTGTCGGCAATCGCCTTGACCTTCTTGGCGGCCGTCTCGGCGAAGTAGTCGATCGTCTCCTGATACATCTGTCGTCCCTCTGTTTGGCCCTGCACCGGGCGCTGGAAAAAACTTCGGCCGCCAATGGGTCACGCCCTCCGATCGAGCCGGACGACATGCCAGTTGGCGGCCTTGCCTGTGGGGAAGCGCCCGTCCTTGGACGCTGAACGGCGCTGCGATGCGCTTGCAGTCAGCTTTGCACGAAGCATGCCAGTCGCATGATACCAGCAAAATCAACGACTTGATGATGAGGCGTCGGTGCCGGCATCGTCCAGTGCTGCCTATTTTGAAGGCACTAACGAAGACATGCTCAAATGATGATCAGCCTGACTGGCGCTGGATGTAGGCATCAAGATCGGCCGGATCGAAGGGCGTCCCGTCGAAGAAATCTCCAGGACCGAGGACCTTGCGATCGCTGGTCGGCAGGGCAGCACCGAACGGGGCGATGGCCGCACGGTAAATGTCAGGCCGATAGGTGCTGGCGGCGAGCTGCGCGTTCTGTGGTGTGTGTGGAACGGCGCTCCAGCGTACCATCTGGCTGTAATACCACAGCGCATGGGTCGCCCAAGGGAAAGTGGCCGAATTTTCATGGGGCTGGAAGTAGTCAGCGACCCGCGCCGTCTCGCCCAGGATCAGTTCCAGTCGGCCGCTGAGACCGCGCAGCAATATGTCCGACGGGCGATCAAGATAGGCAGGACCCCCGAGTATGGCCGCGGCCTCGGCGTGATTGGCAGGATCGCCGCACCACACGGAGGCGCCGTAGAGGGCGCGCAGCAGAGCGGCCAGACCCTCCGGATATTGCGCTGCCCAGCGCGCACTGACCCCCAACACCTTGTCTGGACTGTTCGCCCAGAGACGCGCCTTGACGGTGATGATGCGTCCGGCACCAGCCGCGACGCCGACGCTGTTATAGGGCTCGCCCACGCAATAGCCATCGATCGATCCCGTCGCGAGGGCGTCAGCCATCAGCGGGGGCGGCAGGATGGCGATATCGACATCGCGGTCCGGCGCGATGCCGGAGGCCGCGAGCCAATAGCGCAGCTCGTAGTTGTGCCCCGAATACGGGTGGGTGACAGCGAAGCGGAGGCGGTCCGTGCCGGTGGCGATGACGGCTCGAAGCGCTGCTCCCGCCGGCCCGGGGTCGATGCTTCCAGACGCTCCGACATCGAGCATCCGCTGCCAGAGGCCGGTGCTCACCGTGATGGCATTGCCGCCCAGCCCGAGGGTCATCGGGGCGAGGATCGGCGTTGAGATCGGCGCGAGGCCCAGATTTGAGGCGATCGGCATCGGCCCCAGCATATGGGCGGCGTCGAAATGGCCGACCGCGACCCGATCGCGGATGTTTGCCCAGGAGGTCTCGCGCACGAGAGCAAGGTCGATACCCTGGGCGGCCGCAAATCCTTTCTCGCGGGCCACCACCATGAGCAGGCTGTCGAGCAGCGGCAGGAAGCCAGCGGTAATGCGAAGCTCACTCAATTCAAGGCTCCAATAGGCCCGCGGCCGTGATGAGGCTTTGCGCAATGTCGACGATGCGGCGGTTCTGGTTCATCGCGGTCTTGCGCAAGAGGTTGTAGGCGTCGGGCTCGCTGAGCCCACGCTGTTCCCAGAGGATGGCCTTGGCGCGATCGATCAGCTTGCGATCCTCGAGCGCCGTGCGCGCCTCGTCGAGCTCGCGTTGCAGCCGGGAATAGGCATTGAACCTCAGGATCGCCATGTCGAGGATGGATTTGATGCGATCCTTGCGCAGACCATCGACCACGTAGGCCGATACGCCCGCCTCGATGGCGGCACCAATCGCGGCCGCGTCCGACTTGTCGACGAACATCGCAACCGGCTTCTGCAGCGCCTTGGACAGCGTGAAGAAATGTTCGAGCCGGTCGCGGTCGGGATTCTCGAGATCGATGACCACCACGTCGGGCGCGATCTCGACGACGCGCCGGGCGACCTCCTGGGTCGAGTTGAGGACGGTCACGCGATCATGACCGGCTTCCCTGAGACCCGCCTCGATAATTGAAGAGCGAAGCCGGTTTTCATCGATGATGAGGATGGAGAGCTCGGACGCGGGCATTGAACTGTTATCAGCGAGCGCCCCGACTAAGCGCAAGCCAGGTCGGTCGCATGGCAGCTACCAGCCAAACGAAGCTCTAGTGCCCGGAGACGCTTTTAACCGCGCGATAGCTGCCGCCGTGGACGCTCGCGACCACGCTAATGCGCGCGTCACCCTGAGCGTGCATGCCAAGCGAGTCGACAAAATCGTGCCGGCCCTGCTCCAGATCGAATATCGTAGCATCGGCCCGCGACCCGACCTTGAGCGTGCCCAGTTCCGGGCGCCGGATTGCCGTTGCGGCGCGAACCGTCGCGGTACCCACCACGTCGCTCAGCGGCATTCCAAGATGCAGGAACTTGGACAGTGTCGTCGGCAGGTCGATCACCGGTCCTTCAGAATTGAGATCGTGAATGTCCGAAGAGATCGTGTCAGGGGCAAAGCCGGCCTCCATCATCGCGCGCGCGACCTCGAACGAGAACGAGCCCATGCCGTGACCGATGTCGAACATCACGCCGCGTTTGCGCGCCGCGACGATCTCCGGCTTGGGGCGCCCGTCAGCCCCAAGCGGCGAGTTGGGGGGCGGGCGGAAGCAATGGGTCAACACGTCGCCCTTGCGAAGCCGGTCGACGACCTCCTCATAGGCTGGCGGCGGCTCGTCGATATGGACCATGAGCGGCAGACCCGTCTCGTCCGCGACCTGCAGCGCGACATCGAGCGGCGCGATCCCCGATGCCCCGCTGGCATTGCGGCCGAGCCGCACCTTGATGCCGATGATGGTCCGCGGATGAGCGCGCACGATCTCCACTGCATCGAGCGGACTCATCAGCCGCATATCGCTGCTTTCGCCAACCATGATGCGCCGCGAAAAGGCGTAGATGCCGGCGAACGAGACGTGGAGGTAAGCGAGGATCCGCACGCTGCTGGGCTCGATGACGTGCTTGAGAAAGCCTCGATAGTTCCCGGGGCCAGCGCTTCCAGCATCAACGAACGTAGTGACCCCGCTGCGCCGCGAGAGCTCGTCGGCGTCGACTCCCAGCGAGGTGCCGCCCCAATAGACATGGGTGTGCAGATCGATGAAGCCGGGCGCAACAATCAGCCCGCTGACATCGCGGATTTCAGCGGCGGGCCGGTTCAGCCCTGCCCCGACCGCGGCGACACGGCCATTCTCGAACGCGACATCGGCGATCTGGTCGAGCCCCTGCGATGGATCGAGGACGCGGCCGCCGCGCAGGATCAGCGTACCCGCAGCAGAATCTGCACTGCGCGAGCCGCTGGAGTCAGTCTCCAAGCGGTTCATCGGCGCTTCCGTCCGTTGCCTTCAACAACTCATATTTGATACGGCGCATCCGATCCTGCGCCTCCCGCGGTCTGCAATACGCCGTCGCGGTTGCAAGCAGATCGACGACCGCAAGCAGAGCATAGCGCGACGCCGTCGGCTTGAGCGCATCGGGCGCCTCGGGCACGTAAACGCCCAACACGATGTCGGCGACCGCGGCAAGCCGGCTCTGCGGCTTGGTGATGGCGATGACCAGGGCACCGTAACTCTTGGCGATATTTGCGGCCTCGATCACCTCGGCCGCCTTACCGGTGGTGGATACGACAATCACCACGTCGCCCCGTGTCATGGTTGCGGCGATCATGCGGATCAGGCGCGGATCGGAGCTGTGGGTCACCGCAGTTCCGAGCCTGAAGAAGCGGTTATCGATTTCAGCGGCCGCCATCGTCGAGCCGCCGCCGACGCCGAAGGCAGCTAGCTTTGAACAGCCGGCGATGGCTTCGGCGGCGCGCTCGAGATCGTCGCGGCGCAATTGCTCCTCGACCGACGAGATGGCGCGGCGGATTTCCTGGAATACCGACCGCCACAATGCAGGCTGCGCGAGGTCCGTGCCGGCGTGAGGTGGCGTCTCGATATAGATGCGGCCCACCACCATGCTTTGAGCAAGCTTGACCTTGAGCTCGCGCACGCCGCGACACCCGACGGCGCGGCTGAAGCGCGTGACCGTCGGCTCGCTCACACCCGCTTGGCGCGCGATCGTCGCGCTGCTGGCGTGCACTGCCAAGTTGACGTCGGCGAGAATTGTATCTGCCACACGGCGCTCGGCTGGTCGTAGGCCCGTGACCGCCTGCCTAATGACGCCGATGATATCATCCTGCCCCTCCGTAGCGGCGTGGCGCTTCAAGCGACGCGATTTCGCCGTCGGCTCGGTACTCGTCTCTCGCTTTGCTGGAAGGGCCAACGGCCAAAGTCCTCGCCCCGGACGTAAAATGTGACCGGGATCCGTCTGTGAAGTTTGTAAGAAACTTTCAGAAATCGCAGCGCTAAGTCAAGGGCAACCGAGGCATTACGACAATTTTTCGAAACACTCTTGTCAAACGCCAGTCACGTGTATGAAACTTTCCTACACGGTCGAAGTGTTCGCGCGGAGGAGCCGAGGCGACGTATGGCGGCCGAGTTCGAGGGGAGGGTTAAGATGCATTTCCTGTTGAGAGTGCTGCGGCGAAGCCTGGTCGCGTTGGCCGCCGCGCTGCTGTTGACTGCCAACGCCAATGCGGCCGGCGGTACATTCCGCTACGCTTCGGTCAGCGAACCCGCTCCCCTCGACGTCATGTTGACGACGGCGGGCGTGAGCCTGGTGATCGGCATGCACATCTTCGAAGCGCTCTACACCATCGATTCGCATTACCAGCCGCAGCCCATGCTGGCCGAGGGCGAGACGGTGCAGGATGGCGGCAAGACCATCGTCATCACGCTGCGCCAGGGCGTGCATTTCCACAACGGCAAGGAGATGACCTCGGACGACGTAGTGGCCTCGCTCCAGCGCTGGGCCAAATACGGAGTGCGCGGCAAGCTCCTGTTCGTCGAAGGCTCGTCGGTCGAGGCCAGTGGCAAATACGAGATCACGATCAAGCTGCCGCAGCCCAATGGCGCTTGGAAGAACCTGCTCGCTCATCTCGAGGGCGGCCCCGCGATCTATCCATCTGAGATTGCCAGCAAAGCCACCGACCAGCCGATCGCCCAGTCCGACTACATCGGCACGGGCCCCTACATGTTCAAGGAATGGCGCCCCAACCGCGATATCGAGATCGTGCGCTTTGACGGCTACAATGCCCGCACCAATCCCGGTGACGGCTATTCCGGCAAGCGCGTCGCCAATTTCGACTCGATCCAGTTCATCCCCGTGCCCGACGTCGGCACCCGAGTGAGCGGCATCCAGGCGGGCGACTACGACTACGCCGAGACGATCTCCGGCGACCTCTACGACCAGCTGAGCGCCGATTCATCGGTCAAGGTGGTAAAGGCCGGCGCGCCCCTCTTCGGGCTCTTCTTCACCAACAGCAAAGCGGGCATCCTAAAGGACAACTTCAAGCTGCGCCGCGCGATTGAAATGGCGTTCTGCCGCAACGACGCCCTGCGCGTATCGTTTGGACCGCAGGCGCTATGGAACGCCCAGGGCTCGATCTTCCCGCCCGGCAATTTCTGGTACTCGACCGCCGGCACCGACAAGTATAATGAGTGCGACCCGGCCGGCGCCAAGGCCCTGGCCAAGGAAGCCGGCTATGACGGCACGCCGATCCGGCTGCTGACCTCCACCAACTACCAAACGCACTACGACCAGGCGACGGTGTTCGTCAAAGAGATGGCCGACGCGGGCATCAACGTGCAGATGATCGTGGTCGACTGGGCGACGCTGCTCAAGATGCGCGGCCAGCCCGACCAGTGGGATATGTTCATCACCCATCACGGCGGACCGCCGGACCCGATCCTCTTGACCTTCCTCAATGAAGGTTATCCCGGCTGGTGGGCGACGCCCGAGATCACAGCGCTCAGGGCCGAGTTCACTGGCACCGCCGACCTCACCCAACGCAAGGCGGTATGGGACAAGATCCAGGAGCTCTATTACGAGCAGGTGCCGGCGATCAAAGTGGGTGACGCCTACTCGTTCGACATCATGTCCCCGAAAGTCCAGAACCTGGTCTCGCCGCTGTTCTGGCCGGTGTTCTTCAACGCGTCGTTCAACTAGTCTCCTCCTGCGACCGGCCGCTCCTTCGGGAGCGGTCGGGTTGCGGCAGAAACCAGACGGCCGTCTAGCTCCCGATGTGGTCCTACGCCCTCAAACGTGCCGGTGCGACGGCGATAACGCTGGTGGCGGCGTCGGTGATCATCTTCGCCTTCATCCACCTCATTCCCGGCGATCCGATCTACGTCCGGCTCGGCGATACCGCTACGCCAGACCAGGTGGAGGCCGTTCGCCATACTCTCGGCCTCGACCAGCCGATCCTGGTGCAATATTTCCAGTGGGTCGGCGCCGTGCTGCACGGCGATCTCGGCCATTCGATCTTTTACGATGAACCGATCCTGTCGGTGATCGCCGACCACGCCGAGACGAGTGTGTTGCTGGCGACCATCACCATGATCTGGGTCCTGTTGATCGGCGTGCCCGTCGGCATGATCGCCGCCACGCGCCACGGCAGCTGGCTCGACCAGGGGCTCTCGGGCCTTGCCATGCTGATGGCTTCGGTGCCCACGTTCTGGGTCGGGCTCTATATGATCCTGATCTTTGCGGCCTGGCTCGGATGGCTGCCGAGCTCAGGCTTCCCCTCGCTCTTCGACCGCGGCGGCATCGCCAATCTCAGATATCTTCTCCTGCCGAGCCTGACGCTCGCGGCGCCCAACGCCGCACTGATCCTGAGACTGACGCGCGCCAGCATGCTCGACGTCAGCCGCGAGGATCACGTGCGAACGGCGAGGGCCAAGGGTATCCGCCCATGGCGCGTTGTGACTCACCACATCTTCCGCAACGCGCTGCTGGCGGTCGTCTCCGCCTTCGGTTTTACCTTCGCCGCACTGATCTCGGAAGCGGTGGTGACCGAGACCGTGTTTGCCCTGCCCGGCATCGGCCGGCTCGTCGTCCAATCGATCCTCCAGCGCGACTACCCGGTGATCCAGGGCGTCGTGCTGGTGATCGTGGTCCTCTATCTGGTGGTGAACTTCCTCGTCGACGTTTCCTACCGGTTCCTCGATCCGCGGGTGGAGCTCCAATGACCGACGTCGCAAACCACAGCGACAGGCGCCCTGGATTGATCCGGCTATGGATCGGTCCGCTGCTGGCCCGGCCGGTGGCGCTGCTTGGTGTGGCGATCCTGCTCGTCGTGGTTCTGTTTGCGGTCGCGGCTCCGCTGATCGCGCCATACGATCCGAGCGCCTATGACGCGCTCATTCGACTGAGCCCGCCCAATCCCCAGCACTGGTTCGGCACCGACCAGTTCGGACGCGATACGCTCTCGCGCGTGATTTACTCGGCGCGCATGGCGTTGCTGGTCGGTGTCGGCGTGGTGGTCTTCGCGCTGGTCACCGGGGTACCCGTCGGTGTGTTCTCGGCGCTCTTTCCGCGGCTGGGGCAGCTGCTGATGCGGGCCATTGACGTGCTGATGGCTTTTCCCTCCCTGCTGCTCGCGCTCGGCCTGATCGTCATTCTCGGCCCAAGCGTTGCGAACTCGATCATTGCCATCGGCGCCGGCTTTCTCACCACCACGGCACGGATCGTCTATGGCCTCGCCCTGCGGCTGAAGATGGAAACCTACGTAGAGGCCGCGCGGAGCATGGGATCACGCACCGGCTGGTTGGTGCTGAAGCACGTCCTGCCCAACCTCATCTCCCCGCTGCTGGTGCAGGCGAGCTTCGTGTTTGCCTTCGCCCAGCTCGGTGCGGCATCCCTTGATTTCCTCGGCGTGGGCGCTCCACCCAATATTCCGAGCTGGGGGAACATGCTGGCGGAGGCGCGCAACTTCATCACCCGCGCGCCCTGGCTGCTTTTCTTTCCCGGTATGATGATCGTGCTCACGGCTTTCGCTCTCAACCTCGTAGGCGACGCGCTGCGGGACCGTCTCGATCCGCGCCTGCGCAGCGCGTTCGGCGCGGAGCGGTAACCGATGTTGAGTGTCAGCAACCTCACCGTTTCGATCGGCCCGCAAGCAAGGCCGGTCGATATCGTCTCTGATGTCTCGTTCTCGATCGCTCCCGGTGAGATCCTCGGGCTCGTGGGAGAATCGGGCTGTGGCAAGTCGATGACCTCGCTGGCCGTAATGGGGCTGCTGCCTCATCCCGGTCCGCGCATTCGGTCGGGCCGCGTCGAGATCGACGGCGCCGACGTGACAGGACTGGAGCCTTGGCAGCGCGTCGAGGCAGGCCGGGCCCGTATGGCGATGATCTTCCAGGAACCGATGACCTCGCTCAATCCGGTGCGTCGCATCGGCGACCAGATCGCGGAGGCCGTGAGGGTGTACGAGCGATTGCACGCAGCGGCCACTCGTGAACGGGCTCGTGAACTGCTCGAACTCGTGCGCATTCCTGATGCCGACCTGCAGCTCTCGGCCTATCCGCACCAGCTGTCGGGTGGCATGCGCCAGCGGGTGATGATCGCCATGGCGCTCGCCAGCCGCCCGCAATTGCTGATCGCCGACGAGCCGACCACGGCGCTCGATGTCACCGTGCAATACCAGATCCTGGGACTACTGCGCGAATTGAGCGCGCGGTTGTCGATGGCCACGCTCTTCATCACCCACGACATGGGGGTCGTGGCCCAGCTCGCCGACCGAGTGGCTGTGATGTACGCCGGTTGCATCGTCGAGACGGCCAGTGCGTCAGCGCTGTTCCGCCATCCGGCACATCCCTACACGCGCGCGCTGATGGACTGCATGCCGGTGCGGGGTATTCGCGGCCAAAGCCTGCGCACCATCCCCGGACAGGCGCCGCAACCGGGAACGATTCTCGTCGGCTGCGCCTTTGCGCCGCGCTGCCCCAATGCACGCGAGATCTGCCGCACGACCGCACCGCCCCGGCTGGATGTCGGCATATCCCATGAGGCGCTCTGCGTTTTTCCGGTGACGGGGGAAGCGGCGGCATGACGGGCACGGCGCTTCTCGAGGTCGAGAACCTGCACACGAGCTTTGCGGTTCGACGCAGCGGGCGCACACGGCGCGTGGCTGCCGTCGACGGAGTCTCGCTATCGCTGGCCGACGGCGAGGTCCTGGGGCTCGTTGGAGAATCTGGCTGCGGCAAGACCACTGTCGGCCGCTCGATTATGCACCTGGCACGTCCTCAGAGCGGACGGGTAATGTTCCGCGGCGTGGACCTGTTGGCCGCACGAGGTATGCGCGAGAGGGACCTACGCCTCAACATCCGCATGGTGTTCCAGGACCCTTACGCCTCACTCAACCCGCGTCGGACGATCGGCGATTCGGTCGCCGAAGCCGGCGACATCAACCGCGCCTTCAAGGACAGCGCGGATCGCCGGCACCGGGTGGAGGCGACGCTCGCCTCGGTGGGTCTCGACCCGAGCCTTGCAGCGCGCTTCCCGCACGAGCTGAGCGGCGGACAGCGCCAGCGCGTTGGCATTGCCCGCGCCATCCTGCCGACGCCATCGATCATCATCGCCGACGAGCCGGTTTCGGCACTCGACGTCTCCGTGCAGGCGCAGGTGGTGAACCTGCTGATGGAGCTGCGCGAAAAACTCGGCCTCTCGATGATCTTCATCTCGCACGACCTGGGCGTGATCGGACATGTGAGCGACCGCATCGCGGTGATGTATATGGGCCGCATCGTCGAGAGCGGCGAGACGGAAGCGATCCTCGCCCGCCCCGCGCACCCCTATACTAAGGCCCTGCTCGCGGCGGTGCCGCAACCCGATGCGAGCCTGCGGATTGCCGGAGCGATGCCGGCGAGCGAACCGCCAAGCCAGTTCGCGGCTCTCGACGGCTGCGCGTACGCGCCGCGGTGTCCGCTGGCGAGCGAGCGATGCCGGATCGAAACTCCGCAATTGCGTCTATGGGGCCAGACGCAGCGGCTTTTGGCCTGTCACAACGTCTAGTGCATGCGGCGAAGCCACCGCGTCAGCGGCCCTGTAGCTGCACCAGCAGCACGCCGGCGGAGATCAGGATCGCCCCGGCAACGAGCTGCGGAGACACCGGCTCGCGGAACAACCAGATCGCGAGGATCGGCACAAGGATGAAGACCAGCGCCACCGCCGAATAGGCTACCGACAGGGGCGTCGATCGCAATACCCATACCCACGCGATGATGGTGATAGCGTAGAGGACCACTGCACCCCACATCGCCGGCAGCGTCGTGAGCCGCAGCATCGCCGACAACGGATTTGCGTTCGCGCCCAACTGTCCGGCCGCGACCTTGAACAGGAGCTGCCCGCCGACATTGGCGGCGATGACAATGGCGAGAAGACCGTAGGTTTCCATCATCGTCCTTTCAGAAACCAGGCGATGCGTTCGAACAGCGGCGCGCGCGCTTCAAGATACGTATAGAAGCTCAGCTGTCGTGCCGGCAGCGGATAGCGCGCGATACGGACATCGCCAAAAAAATGGCCGACCACCGCCTCGATTTCGGCGGCGGTGTTGAGATGCTCATGCGCCATGAGCACGCCATAGTCGAGCCGGTTGCGCAGCCAATAAGCGATGCCCGTAGTGGTCTTCCACGCGAGCGTCCAGGCTAGACCTCCCTCCGATGGGATACCGGCCTGAAACACGCCATCGGAGCCTAGCAATTGGCCGGAACGTGCGACAATGCTGGGCAGATCGTCGAGATGCTCGAGCACCGCCACGCTCGTGATCCGGCGATAGCGGCGGTCAGGAGGTATCTCGGAGATATCGGCATAGATCGACCTTACGCGTGCGAGGTCCGGACTGCCGTAATAGAGGGCCTCGAACGGCTCGACTACATCATAGCCGGCATTGACCGGCTCGTAGTGCAGCTGGTTCAGCGTGCCCGCCCCGATCTCGAGGACATCCCCCTCTGGGCCCGCTGCCACGCGCCGGTGCATCCAGGATTCGAGCGCGCGCGAAATCTTCGTGACGAAGCTCCCGCCCTCGCGATTGAGCTTGTATTCGCGTTCATAGACTGCGGCATAGGCAGGCGGCAGTGGCGGCCTTGCCTTGGGATAGCGTGCGAGGATGGCGTCGATATCGCTCGATGACGTCATGGCACCGCGCCCTTTATTACGGGAAGATCGGTGGCCTCACCGAAACGCTTCCAGCCGGGCGCGAAGATCGAGAAGTCCCCGACCTTGAACATCGCATCGTCCGTGGTCATGCTGGCCTCCACTTTCGACACATGGTCGGCAGCGACGAAATAGATGGAATCCTGCTCCAGCGCATGCGAGGCGATGCGCTGGTCAAGCGCGACATCGTATCCGGCATAGGCCGCATCATTCGGCCGTGCCAGATAGACCGTGTCGGTCGGCAGGTGATTGCGCAAGGCGAAATAGGCGATCTGGTCCCATCCGGGCACCTGGTTGGCGGCTGGGAGCGTGCGGACCGCAGAATAGTGAGTGGCGACTGAAGCGAGCCGCGGATCGCTGAGCGAATTCTGCCAGACCGTCCCGTTCATTTCGAACTTGCCGCGAAAGGAGCTCCAGCCGGGATAGGTATCGTAGATCTGGAGCGCCGCGAGGACGAGCAATAGCGGTCCGGTGACGGCGCTGCCGAACCGCCGATGGATCAACCAGACCGCGGCGAGCAGCACCAGATAAAAGACCGGCCAGAAGAAGCGCCCGGAGGCCCGCACGCTTCCAGCCATGGTGTAGATGAAATCCGGCATCGGGATCACGGCCTGGATATCGGCGACGGTCACCATCGGACTGACGGCAAAGAGCGTCAGCGCCATGGCGGCGAGGCCCAGGGGCAGCAATCCGCGCCCCCCGGGCCGTGCTCGATCGAGCCAGGCGATGGGAAGCGCAAGTATCAGCGCGACGAGACCACCCAGCCCCAGATAGTTGAATCCTTCATATTGCCCGCCGCCTTGCGGCAGCATCGGCAGCACCGACGACCACGACCACGCGTCGGTGAAACTGCCGTTCGGATTGATGAGCGCCAGCAGGTTGAGGCTGAACATGCCGTAGCCGAAGGTGAGCAGGCTGGAGCGCAGGGGAAAGAACCCGGCTACCCAGAGGGCCGCAAGGACCGCAGCCAGGATCGCGGTGAGCTCCACGGGCCATCGGGCGGAACCAATCCGATCATGGCGCCGAGCGACGAGGCTCGCGAGCCAGATCGGCAGGCACATCGCCAGAATATAGGTGTGAACCAGCGCGCTCGCGGTGAGCAATGCACCCCAGGCAAGAGATCGATGGGCGCGGCGCGGCGTGAAGTAAAGGTAGATCGCGGCCAGCACCAGCCAGTGGCCGATCAGCGAAAAGTGGACCTCGAGCCGCCACAGGAAGGGCGGCGCGAAAGCCAGCAGCGCCGCAAGGCCGAGTTTGACGACAACGTCACCCGTCATCATCCCCGCGAGACGGACCGCGAAATAGGCTTGCAGAACAAAGCAGCTAAGCGTCCACCAACCTGTGTACTGGAACGTCTCGGGCAAGAGCGGCGAGACCAGCTTGAGTGGTATAGCGAGCAGCGGAATCGAATCCGAGAACAGGATCGAGCTCGAGAACTGAAGTCCGTAGGCCGGGTTCAGTCCCGGTGGCCAAGTGAAGGGCGCGCGCCGAAAGAATTCCCAGCCGAGATAGTGCGTGAAGGTGTCCTTCTGCGTCGTCAGCCACAGCATGTTGTTGACGTCGAGGACCCTGGGCCCGACGATCTCGAGAAACGCCGCAAGGCCGACAAGTGCCGCCAGGAGGGCGTCGCCCATGCGCGCGTTCCACCGGCCCGCGTCGGCAAAGCCGGAAGTGCCGCTCATGCGGACTGCGAGCGGTCTGGGGGCAGCGCCTCGAGACGTTCCCATTCGATCCAGCGCGGACGGTTCTGCACGGTCGAATAGATCTTGGCGATGTACTCGCCGACCACGCCGATCGAGAGCAGCTGGATGCCGGCAAGGAAATAGATGGGAATCGTTGTCGACGCCCAACCCGGCGCGGTTCCGCCGACGACGAGGGTCGACCACGCGATGAACGCCACCATTCCCAGGCTGACGAGGAAGCAGGCGAACCCTACGATCGAGATGGCACGCAGCGGCACCGTGCTGAAGGAGGTGATCGCATAGATCGCAAAACGCAGCATTCGACGGAGCGAGTATTTGGTCGAGCCGAACTGCCGTTCCTTGACGTCGAACATCACCTGGCGCGTGTCGAATCCCAGCAGCGAACAGATGCCTCGGATGAAGAGATTGGTTTCTGGGAAGCTCAGCAATGCATGCATCGCGCGCTTGTCGAGCAAGCGGTAGTCGGCATGATTGGGCACCACATCGACGCCCATCGCCCGCATCAGCCAATAGAACGTGCGGGCGCTCGCCTTCTTGCCGGCGCCATCACTATTGCGGTCCCGGCGCACGCCGAGGACGATGTTGGCGCCGTCCCGGTGCGCCTCGACGAACCGCGCCATCGCTTCCGGCTCCTGCTGGAGATCGGCGTCGATCGAGATCGAGATATCGGCATCCTGATAAACCGAAGATAGACCGGCGAGCAGCGCCGGCTGGTGTCCGAAATTGCGCGAGAGGCGTAGGCCGCGCACTCGGCCATCTTTCTGGCGCGCCGCGGTCAGGAGTTGCCACGTGGCGTCGCGGCTGCCGTCATCCACGACGAACAGGAACGACTCGCGCGAGACGAGGCCCGCTTCGACCATCCGGTCGATCTGGACGAGCAGGCTCGTACAGGCCAACTCGATCGAGTCCTGCTCATTGAAACACGGCACGATCACGGCGAGTGTCGGCGGCAATGCGGACCCCTGAACAGACGCGCGATCCTACGGGGCCGGAGTGTTCGTTTGGTTAAGTGCAGCCGGGGAGACTAACGACGCAAGTTGGCAGCGGCCTTCCTGGATATTTTTCCACCGGACTTTCCCAGAAGCGGCAGAACCGCAGATTCGGGTAGCGGTGGCGAGAACAGATAGCCCTGGACCTCATTGCATCCCTGCTCGCGCACGGCCTCAAGCTGTGCGTCGGTCTCCACCCCCTCGGCGGTGATCGACATGCCCAGGCTCTTGCCCAGCGCAATGATCGCCCGAACGATTGCGATCGACTCATCGCCCGGCTTGAGGCCAGCGATGAACGAGCGGTCGATCTTGATCTTGTCGAAGGGGAACGCACGCAGATAGCTCAACGAGGAATAGCCGGTTCCGAAATCGTCCATCGAGATGCGGACGCCTTGCGACCGGAGCTGGTGCAGCATTTGGAGCGTCTGGTCGGTCTCGGCCAGCAGCAGTGATTCCGTGACCTCGAGTTCCAGTCGCTCCGCCGGCAGTCCGGCATCGCTGAGCGCCCCGATCACTTGATCGACAAGGTTCCGATTTCGGAACTGGGCCGGGGAGAGATTGACCGCTACTCGCGTCGGCGCCGGCCAGTTGGCCGCCGCCCGGCAGGCCTCACGCAGCACCCACTCGCCGATGGCGCCGATGAAGCCGGCTTCCTCGGCGACCGGAATGAACTCGCTCGGCGACACGACCCCGCGCGTGGGATGATCCCAGCGCAGCAGGGCCTCGAACGCGCAGATGCGGCTAGTGGCCAGCGAGAGCAGCGGTTGGTACATCAACCGCAACTCGGATCGGGCCAAGGCAACCTTGAGCCCCTGCTCCAGCAAGCGCCGGTTCTGCAGCGCCTCATCCATGCCGCGCTCGAAGAAGTGATAGGTGCCGCGGCCCTCCCCCTTGGCGCGGTAGAGCGCCATGTCGGCATTCTTCAACAGCGTTTCGGCGGTACTGCCGTCGCCCGGCGCAAACGCGATGCCGACGGAGGCGCCCACCAGCACTTGGCTTTCGTCGATCATGATGGGTTTCGCGATCAGCTTGACCATGCGATCGGCGAGCAGCGCGGCCGCGCGCGGTTCCTCGAGCCCCGAAGCGATAACGGCGAATTCGTCGCCGCCAAGACGAATGACCAGATCGGCTTCCCGCGCCGACGCCGTCAGCCGCCGCGCTGTCTCGATCAACACCTGATCGCCGACGGCGTGACCGAGCGTGTCGTTGACGTCCTTAAAGTGATCGAGGTCGATACAGAACACGGTGACGGTCTCGCCCCGCTCGATGTAGACCTCCAGCCGGGCCATTTCTTCCTTGAGTACCGCACGATTGGGCAGGTCCGTCAGCGCATCGTGTCGCGCAAGGTGCCGCACACGCGCCTCGATCTTTCGCTGCTCTGTGACATCCTCATGGGTCGCGACCCAGCCGCCGCCCTTCATGGGACGATGATAGATCAGGATGATCCGCCCATCCTCGAGCTCGACCTCGTCGGTACCTTCGATCCCGTCCGTGAGCAGACGCTTGCGGCCGTCGATATACTGGTCGCGACCACTCTTGGGCACCATGCCGTGAGAGAAGCGGTATTCCAGTATCTGCGTCAGGGTGGTACCAGGGCGCATCAGCTCGGGGGGTAACTTGTAGATGCGGGCATAAGGCTCGTTGCAGACCACCAGGCGTTCACGCCGGTCGAACATGCACAAGCCCTGGCTCATATTGTTGACCGCGGCATCGAAGCGCGTGTTCTGGCGCCTGAGAACACGATTGCGCTCCGCGGCGGCGCGTTCGGTCCTCCTCAGGGATTCGAAGCGGCGAACCTGGGTGGTGATGTCCTGGTGGATGCGAACTACGCCGCCGTCCGCCATCGGCGCCTGACGAACGAGGATCACATTGCCATTGGGATATTCGAAGGCCTCGATGGTCTCTTCACTGGAGCGGGCTTCGCCGAGCACGTCCTGCACAAACTCGTCGGACCGCGGAATCGCCACGGAACCATGATCTCGGCGATAGGCCGCGACCTCCTCGAAGCGGGTTCCCGGTTGGCAGAGCTCGTCGGGAGCGTTGTAGATCTGGCGGTAACGATCGTTGCAGATGATCAGCCGACGCTCCGCGTCATAGAGCGACAAACCATGCGGCATGCTTGAAAGTGCAGCCTCGAACCGCAGCTTCTGGGTCGCGATTTCCTCGGCGCTGGCCCGTAAGGCGTCGAGGCGCTGGACGTCCTCGGTGATATCCTCGTGGACCGCGACGAACCCGCCTTCAGCGAGCGGCGACTGGGTCACATTGATAACGCGGCCATCGCTCATTTTGTAGGTATTGACCCGCCGCTGGGTGGGGTCCGAAGTGGTCAGCACGTGCCCACCGAAATCGTCTTCATAGTCCATCGGCTCGGCGCCGGCCGCGCGACGATGGTTCAGGATTTCGTGGAATGACGTTCCAGGTCGGGCGAACTCTTTGCTCAGACCGAACATTTCAAGGTAGCGGTCGTTGCAGGTGACGAGGCGCCAATCCGCGTCATACATCGACAACCCGTGGGACATGTTGGCCAGCGCCGCCTCGAAGCGCTGCTTCTGAATCGCGATCTGGGTGTGGCTAGCTTCGAGGGCATCGAGCCGCTCGATGTCTTCGGTGATGTCCTGATGGATCGCGACAAACCCGCCACCTTCCACAGGCGTACGGGTTGCTTGAATCGACCGTCCGTTCTTCAGCCGACTCGTCTCGACGAATCGCTCGGAGGGGCCAGTGACGTGCGCGACAAACTCGACGAAATCGTCAATGTCGGCCGGGGCCGTCCCGTTGTCGCGACGCAACTCGGCGATCCTGTGTAGCGTCGTGCCCGGCTGCACCTCGTCGGCCGGCAAGGCGAAGATATCGAGATAGCGCTTGTTGCAGACCACGAGCCGCATTTCCGCATCGAAGATCGACAGCCCATGCGACATGCTGTCGAGGGCTACGCTGAACCGGCGGCTCTGCAGATCGAGGCTTTCCTGACGCCGCGCCGCGAGCAATTTGTGCTCCATCTCGTCGGTCACGTCCCAATGCCTGACGACCCACCCTTGTCCGGGTGCATGGGAATAAGTCGACCGTAGCGTCCGGTCTCCCACGATGTCGTCGACGTTGAGCGACTTGCCGGACGATCGCGACGTCTCGAAGCGCTGGAGTGTGAGAGCGTGAAGGGCATCGGCGCTGATACCGCCGCCACCGGAGCGAGCGATGGCGATTTCGCACACTTCCCTCAGGCCCATGCCTTCGGTCAGTGTGCCGGGGCCGGCACGCACAAGCTCGAGATAGGATCGGTTGAAAAAGACCAGGCGACGATCTTCGTCCCAGAGCGAATAGCCCTGTGACGCGTCGTCAAGCGCCGCGCGCAGCAAATGGTCTCTACCGTCCCCCACTCCAGGCCCCGTGCGCAAGATAGCGCCTCGACTCTTGCCGACTGCGAACATGGTGCGACGCCCCGCTTAAGGGGCGGTTTAGGCCGGCGAACGCGGCAAACTCGCGATGTTCGTGATGAATGAAGGCTTACTAGGCCGCGATGGGGGACTTCAGACGCGGCTCGCTGAAGAAAAATCCAGATCCGGGCCTAAGAAGGAAGCGCGCCATCTTCGGTAGAGGCAGCGCCGAGGCAAGAAAAACGACCTCGAAACGCTACTATTTGATGCCTTGCCGAGGGAGTGCGTCTGCGCCAGGGCGCAGACATTATTGCCGCCCCTGACGCTATTTCAGCAACCCGGGCGATACGGAGCCCTGCAGCTGACGCTGGAAGATGATGTAGACGACCAGGACCGGCAGGACCGTTATGACGACCGCCGCGAACAAGGCGCCGAAATTCACAGAATACCCCGCCTGCGAGGCAAACGACGCCATTCCCTGCGATAGCACGTAATTGGTACTCTTGGTGTTCAGCGCCACCGGCAGGAGGAACTGGTTCCACAGACCGAGGAAGTTGAAAATCGCGACCGATGCCATGCCGGGACGGGCCATCGGCAGCATGATCGTAAAGAAAATCCGCCAGGGGCCCGCACCATCGATAGCGGCCGCCTCGGCAACTTCCTGCGGCAGCGTCTTGAAGAACGCGTAGAGGAAAAACACCGTGAACGGCAGCGCGAAGGCAACATAGACCAGGCTGAGCCCCGGCAGTGTGTTGAGGAGGCCGACGACCCGTAACTGCTGAAACAGTGGCACCACGGCGAGGAAGATCGGAAAAGCGAGTCCCACGAGCATCAAATAGTAGATGACCCTGCTGCCCTTGAACTCGTAACGCGCGAGATAGTAGGCGCACATCGCGCCCAGCAGCATGACAATGACGAGCGCGCTGCCAACGACGGCGATCGTGTTGAAGAAGTAGGCGCCGATGCTCGCCGTGGTCCATGCCGAAACATAATTGTCGAAGTTGGGGCTGGCCGGCAGTGTGAACGGCGAACCCAAGACCTCCCTGGTCGTCTTGAACGACGACATCAGCACCCATAGCAGCGGCGCACAAACGATGATCGACCAGGCGATCAGCGCGGTGTGCGAGATGATCGTCACCGTCCGGTCGGAGAAGATGCTTCGTCGCGATTGGCGCCCAGCGAGAGGGGGCATTGCCCGGATGGCGGCCGCGGCTTCTGCGCGCCGAGTCGGATCGGTAGTCCCCTGCGGAGCCTTCGGTTTCTTCTCGCCGGTTAGGTAGAACACCAGAAAGACGAGTGCCGCAAATACCAAGGTGGTGATGGCCAGCACCGCGCCCATCGAGGTCGCGTAGCCGAACTTGCCCTTCCGGAATGCAGTGTTGAGCAGGTCTTGCGAGATCACGAGGGTGGAGTTGGCAGGCCCCCCCTCGGGATTCATGGCCTGCATGTAGACGAAGGCGTCGAGCGCAAGAATGCCTAGATAGATGTATGCTGTGCGGACGGTTTCGCGGATTTGCGGGACGGTAATGCTGATGGCGGTTCGGAATCGTCCCGCGCCGTCGACGCGCGCGGCATCGTAGATTTCGGCCGGGATGCCTTTGATCGCTGCTATGAACAGTACCATGTAAAAGCCGACCATCGACCAGGTGATGACGAAGATCACCGAGCCCATGGCAGTGCGCTCGTCGCCGAGCCAGGCGAACGATTTGAAGAAGTTGAACCCGAGCGTCGTTAGAATGCCGTTCAACAGCCCGCTGGACGGATCATACATCTGCGCCCAGAGGATACCGATGACGATGGCTGGCATGGTGTAGGGGAAGAACGAGATGATCCGGTAGATTCCGGAGTGCTTGAGGCCCTCCACCTGGCCGCGTGTGGCGCCTCCGACCGTCACCAGAGTTGCGAGTGTCATCGACAGCACTATGACCAGAGGTGGCAGGACGACCACCAGGAAAATGCAGTTCCCCAGCGCCTTCAGGAAGATGTCGTCCTGCAGCAGATTGGCATAGTTGGTCAGGCCGACGAAGGTCATCTTCTTCGAAAAGCCCGACCAGTCGGTCAGCGAGTAGTAGAAGGCCTGCACGAATGGCCAGACCACAAAGCCCAGATAGATCGCCAGGGGGAGGCCGAGGAACACCAGCGCGAAGCTGGCGTTCTCAAGGCTCGGGAGTTTCCACCGGCGACCCGTCGTGGCAGGTGCTCTGGCCATCGTGCCGACTGTCACTTTACGACGACTTTCGGGATCGACGGATCGTTGTAGACCGCGTCGGTGAGCTTCTGCAGCGCCGCAGTGAAGGTGGGAACGTCCATCTTTCCATCGAGGAAGCTGTTCCAAACCACGAGCTCATCCTGGTTCGTGCCGTAGCGGTCGAACGAGTTCCAACTGAACACGTTCTGGCCCGCGTCGGACAACAGCTTGCTCTGGGAGAGCAAGGCCGTGGATCCGAAGCCATCAGCGGGCACCGTATCCTTGACAATGGTTGGCGCCAGCTTGGTCTTGGCGAAGTTGACCGCCGCTTCCTTCGACAGCATCGTGCGGAGCAGTTCCTTGCCACCGGCTACGTTAAGGCCAGCCGAGGGAATCTGGAATGCTTCGCCCGCGGTCGCGTGAACGGATGTCTTCGGCATCTTGGGACTATCCGTGAGTGTGAGCTCCGGCGAACCCATCATCTTGAACCCGTCCTTGGTCGCCTTCTTCATCTCGTTCTCGATCCACGAGCCCGAGGGGTAGAGCAGGAAGGACTCATCGAGCGACCACTGCGACTGGGCCGCGGTGAACTGCGTGCCCGAACCACCCGGCTTCATCATGCCGCCCTGGATGATATCGTAGAGCGCCTTGAACACGCCCTGAAACGCCGGATGCGACCAGAAGCCGGGGGTGAAGTTTTCCACCGCAAGACGCACCTCGTCGCCGCCTTCCTTGATCGCCGAGGCGACCGCGGTCGTGCGGTAATAGGTGGCGGCTTCCTTGCCCCAGCCGAACAGATAGAGGTTCTTGTCCTTGGCCTTCTTGCCTAGGTCAATGGCCTCCGCCCAGGTGGTGGGCGGCGTCCAGCCATTGGCCTCGAACAAACTGCCCGAATACCAGATCGCGTAGACGGACAGAGCGTAATTAAGGGCAACGAACTTGCCGTTGAAGGTACCGGGCGACGTGACGCCGCCGAACAGCGTATCGCGGATCTTGACGCCCTCGAGATTGGGCGCGTCGATCACGCTGTTCAGGTCTTCGACCTGGTCGAGAATGGTCGCGATACCGATAGCATCACGGCCGGTGTTATCCAGCAGGTCCGGCGGATTGCCGCCCACGAAGCGCGGCTGCATTTCCGTTGCGACCAGGGTCGTGGGCGATACCTTCACCGTGACCTTGGGATGGTTCTTCTGCATGAGGTCGGCGGCAAACTGCACGTAGTCGATGCCGTAGCCGCCGTTGAAGATCACGGCATCCACGGCCGAGCCATCGGCAACGCCGAACGGATTGGCGGCATCTTGCGCGAACGCGCTCGTTGAGCCGAGCAGTCCGCTCAGCGGCACCGCTGCCGCTGCGGCCGCCGTGCCGCGCATGAACGTCCGGCGGTCTATCCTCTTGTTAATGGTCATTTGGTCCTTCCCTTCCTGTTTATAGTCCTCTGACCCTATGCGGCGGGCTTGCCCGAAAGCCGCTAGGCCTCCCTGCGAATTCGCTCGCCGTAGAGATCTTCCAGAGCACGGTTGTGCTCATCACCGCCCGGAATGTTGGCCGAAATGTAGACCGGGGGTGTCTTGCCGCGCCGGCGGATGGTCTCCGCGACGCCAATGGTGATGCGCTGGGCGATGAAAGCCGCGGTGATCGACGACACGGCCCCGACGCCGATCCCGCCCTCGAGGCTCAATGTGCTGTCGCCAAACGGGGCGAGATTGTCGATGACGATGTCGGCGATCTCGCTCAAGCGCTTTCCGCTCGGATGCTTGGGCTTGACGCGATTGGTGTGCTCGAGGCTGGTGACGGCGATGACCTTGTGGCCGCGCGCCTTGGCTGCGACCGCGACCCCGACGATCGATCCATTCACGCCGGAGTTCGACGCGATGATGAACACGTCGTGCGGATTGAGATCGTAGAGCGCGAGCAGATCGTCGGCGACATTGGGGTCGCGTTCGAGCGCCGCACCGCCGAGCACGGACAATTCACGGCCGCCGCGCAGCACCAGGGCACGCAACGGGATGCGGTTGGTGGCGATGAGGCCTCCGGCCCGTCCGGCGATCTCCATCGCAAAGGCTTCGGAATGGCCGGTGCCGAATGCCTGCACGACGCCGCCGGCGTCGAGCGCATCGGCAACCAGGGCCACGGCATCGTCAATGGAGCGATTGGGTTCGGCGAGACGGGAGAGTCTCGAGTTTACCTCGTCGAAAAATTGTCTGGTCAGGTCGGTCATGGCTGGACGGCTTCTTTCGACAATTGCGCCGCAGCGCGCCGCGCGGCATTGGGCGCACTGCTGCCCCGCAGGGGCCGGCGACGCGGCGCCACCGCGCTAGCTGACGCGGCGAGGTATCGAGTCGTGCGCTCGAAATTGGACTGGGCGATGAGCAGGTAGAGAAAATCGACGATGAAGAGCTGGCAGTGACGCGCGGAGAGATCGGCGGGCTGCAGATATCCGTCGGGCGCGGCCGCGATGATGACGTCCTCGGCAATGCGGGCGAGCGGCGATTCGGGATTGCCGGTGATCGCGACGGTGTGGGCGCCGGCATTCTTGGCGACCGTCAGCATCTGGATCGTTTCGTCGGTCCGGCCGGTGTTGGAGATTCCGATGGCGACGCAATTGCGGTCGAGGATGGCGGCGCTGGTCAGCCCGTTGTGTACCTCGGACCAGGGATGGACGTTGATCCCGATACGGTAGAGCCGGGCTTCGACCTCGAGCGCCGTGAGGCCGCTGCCTCCCACGCCGTAGACGTCAACATGCCGCGATTTGACGATCGCCTCGGCGACGCGCATCGCGGTGGCAAGATCGAGCAGGCCGGCTGTCGTCTGGAGCGAGCGAACATGCGTGTTGAGCAGCGTCCGCTTGATATCGTCCGGGGGATCGTGGGGACCGAAGGACCGGCCAATATCGGCGATCCATGCCGCCTGCGCACCACCGCGTCCGAGGTCCTCGGCAATGCCGACCCGGAGCGGGGAGTAGCCGCTATAGCCGATCATCCGGCAGAAGCGGGTGACACTGGCGGCCGATGTTCCCGCCCGCTCTGCGAGCTCCGTGATCGACAGGTCGAGAGGCGCCCGTGGATTGTCAATGAGCACTGCGGCGATCTTTGCCATTGTCGCCGGCATCTCGGACTGATGGGTCTTGACGCGGTCGAGAACGCTGAAGGTCTTTGCCGCCCTGGACATCTATGCTAGCCAGTCCATCGTGAAAATCGCTCTCATGCTTTTCGACCAATCCATGAAAACAATTCTTAGCCACGGCTTGACCGGAATGCAAGGGAGGTGACAGCCTTGGACAAAGCCCTCCTGGCAATCGATGTGGGAGGCTCGACAAGCCGGGCTTATCTCGTCGACTCGGGCGGCCGCTGCCTCGGGCATGGCCGCAGCCGCGGCGGAAACCCTGCCTCGAACGACCCCGACTTCGCCGCCACGTCCATCATTTCGGCGGTCGAGGACGCAGCGACCGATGCGGGGCAAAGGCGAGAGATCATGCTTGCGCAGATCGCACTCGCCGGACCCCAGGTTCGTGTCGCGCTACCCAAGCTGGAGGTCGCGTTCAGGGCTATCGGTCTCGCTGGCCCGATCGTCTTCGCGGGCGACCTACTGGCGATGTTCGCGTCAGCCACGCCATCGATGGACGGCTATTGCATTGTTGATGGGACAGGATCGGGCGCCGCACGAATTCGCGCCGGTGAGATCGACCGCGTGGCCGACGCCGTCGGCTGGCTTCTGGGCGATCTCGGCTCCGGCTATTGGCTGGGGCACGAGGCAGCCAAGGCGGTTGCCACCGACCTCGACGGGCGATCCGGACCGACCGCGCTGACCCCCGCTGTGCTCGAGGCGCTGGGGATCAAATCGAGCGACAAACGGACGCTGGGGCGGCCCCAGCACCTGCGGGAGTTTATCGACGCGATCTACGCGATGCGACCGATCGAGCTGGCCCGTTTGGCGCCGCTCGTCTTCACGCAGAGGGATGATGCGGCTGCCAGCGCATTGATCGACCGCGCGGAAGCATTCTTGGCGGCAGACTTCGAGACCATCTTCGATCCCGCAGTCCCCGGACCTGTAGCGCTCGGCGGTGGTGTCATCGCCCATCTGAGCGGGCTACCGGATACAATCGGCGCGAAGCTCAGGGCCGCTGGCCATCTGCCTGATCTGCGTTTCGTCACCGACGGCTCGGTGGGCGCTATCGTACTGGCCCTGCGCGCCGCCGGCGTGGCGGTGGACGAAACGATGTTCCAGACGATCGCCACATCTATCGCGGCGCGCGGCGGCCCTCTTCGCAGCTGACCTCCCTGGCGGACCGAATGGGCTCAGCGCAGGATGTCGTCGACGAACCGGAGATTGCCCGCCGTCAATCCTGCGTCCACCGCCATCGAGATCCCGGTGATACCCGCAGCCGCGTCGGACGCAAGAAACACCGCTGCGTTGGCCACCTCTGCCGGAGTCACGATCCGGCCGAGGGGATAGTGCGGCAAGACCTTGTCGAGCAGGCGGGGGTCGTCTGCGAGCCTGTGGTCCCATGCGGGAGTGCGCACCGATCCGGGGCAGATGACATTGGCACGCACGCCGCGTGCACCGCGCTCGACGGCGATCGCGCGGGCATAGGCAACAAGGCCCGCTTTGGCCGCCGAATAGGCGGGATTGCCGAAATGCATCGAGCCATTGACCGAGGCAATGAACACCAGCGCACCCGAACCGCGTTCCGCCATGGCTTCGACGACAGGGCCGGTGAGGGCATAGGCGCCGTTGAGATTGATCGCGAGTTCCGACTGCCAGCTGGAATTATCGAGGGCTTCGAGCGTTTCGGCGCGGGTGAAGCCTGCATTCGAGATGACGACATCCGGCACCCCCGCAGCCGCCATGTGGTGGCGCACCGCACTTGCCGTCGCGTCCATGTCGGCAAGATCTGCGATCAGCCGATGACTGAGTTCGAGCCCCTCGAGCGCATCCTCGGCGCGGTCGGCGCCCGAAACCACAGCGCCGGCGTCGCGAAATGCCTCTATCAGCGCTCGGCCGATGCCACCTCCGGCACCAGTGATCAGTACCCCCTTGCCATCGAGACGAAAGAGCGAGGCTGCGGACATGGATCAGCCTCCTTCAGGCCACGGGCGGGCGCATGATAGTCTCACCGTCGAACCTCCGGACGTCACCCATGCGCATCTTTACCGCCGCGCTCGCCACTGAGACCAATACTTTCGCGCCAATCTGGATCGACAGACGTGCATTCGAAGCCTCGCTTTATGCTCCACCAGGCCGGCATCCATCCACGCCGACGCTCTGCACGGCTCCGATCACCGTCGGCCGTGAGCTCGCCACGAAAGAGGGCTTGACGCTTATCGAAGGGACGGCCGCCTGGGCCGACCCCGCCGGTCCGATCAATCGCCTCGCTTATGAAAGCCTCCGCGACGAAATCCTCGGGCAGCTGCGCGCCGCCCTGCCGATCGATGGCGTGGTGCTCGGGTTGCATGGTGCCATGGTCGCCGATGGATATGATGATCCAGAAGGGGATTTTCTGTCGCGCGTTCGCGAAATGGTAGGCGCCGAAGTGCTCGTCTGTGCGGAGCTCGACCCGCACAGTCATTTGACGCGCCGGCGCGTGGCGGCCGCCGACTTTTTCGTGGCGTTCAAGGAATTTCCGCACACCGATTTCGTCGCCCGCGCTCGCGATTTGTGGGGCATTGCCCTTCGCACCCTACGCGGAGAAGCGACGCCCGTGATGTCGGTGTTCGATTGCCGGATGATCGATGTCTTTCCCACCTCCAGGGAGCCGATGCGCAGCTTCGTCGACCGGCTGATGGCCCTGGAAGCGACCGACCCCGACATCCTTTCGATCTCCGTCATCCACGGGTTCATGGCGGGCGATGTTCCGGAAATGGGCACCAAGCTGCTCGTGGTGACAAACGATAAGCCGGACAAAGGTGCGGCCCTGGCGGAACAGCTGGGGCGGGAGCTCTTCGCACTGCGCGGCCAATTCATGGCGGCGCAGGTCGATGCACGAACTGCCGTTGCGCAGGCACTGGCCGCGGAGCGCGGACCAGTAGTAATCGCCGACGTCTGGGACAACCCCGGCGGCGGCACGGCGGGAGACGCGACAGTGCTGCTCGCCGAGCTTATGGCGCAAGGGGCGAGCGATGTCGCGGTGGGGACAATCTGGGACCCCATCGCGGTCCAGATTTGCTTTGCCGCGGGCGAAGGCGCCGAGATCGCGCTGCGCTTTGGAGCCAAGTCGGCCCCCGAAACCGGCGATCCGATCGACGCCCGCGTCACGATCGTCAAGCTCGTTCGTGATGCGCAGATGAAATTCGGCGAGAGCCTCGTGCCCTTCGGCGATGCGGCTCGTATCCGGTTGGAGAGCGGCATCGAAATCATCCTCAACTCAACGCGTGCCCAGAGCTTCGATCCAAGTCTGTTCTCAGCCCTCGGTATCGACCCGGCCAGCAAGCACATCCTGCTGATCAAATCGACGAATCATTTCTACCAATCCTTCTCGCGCATCGCAGCGGAGATCACCTATTGCTCGGCCGGGCGCCCTTATCCCAACACACCGGCAACCACTGACTATCGCAAGGCCCCGCGTAATATCTGGCCGCGCGTAGATAATCCCTTCGGCTAGACTCCCGATCTACTCTTCGCGCATCCCGTACATCGTCGGCATCAGACCGGCGAATGCACGGAATCGCTCCCATGATTTGTGCTCCGGCTGCGTCCAGCCCGTTTCGGCAATGGCCGACAGGCGCGGGAATACCAGCCGATCAAACACCGCAGGATCTGCCATCGGCTCGGACCAGATGCAGGACTGCACGCCGAGCAGATGGGCGAGCTCCGTGGCGCTCCAGCCTGCGCGCGGCTCAAAGCGATAGGTTTCTTCCGGTGCCGACCAGCCGGCCCAACCCGCGCCGGGCTCCGACCAGTCCGGTCCGTTTGCCATGTCGAGATAGTAGCGCTGGCCGGGCGAGGCCACGATGTCGTAGCCCTCTCTCGCAAGCGCCGCGCTCACTTCGACACTCCGCCAACCCACGAGGTAGGATGCCTTCTTGTCGAGCACACCGCCATGTGCAGCCTCCTCCCAGCCGCCAGTGATCGCTCCCTTGCCCGAAATGTAACGATGCACGCGAGCGATGAAATGGGCCTGCAACGCAGCCGTACCGGAACCTTCGATCTCGTCGGCGAGACCATGTGATTGTGATGGGTTTTCTGCTGTGCGGTGACGGTCGCCGCTGGTCTTGCTCGCGAGTTTTTCGAGTAGCGCCAGCGCTTTGGGCGAACCCGACCAGGCGGCAAGCGGCACTTCGTCCGCGCCAAGATGGAAGATGCGGCTCGGGAAGACCTCGAGCATCTCGTCAACCACCGTCTCTATGAAACGGTACACCGGCTCGTGCGCGGGGTTGAGGCAATTGCGGGGAAAGCCCTGGATGGATTCGCTCGTGCTGCGATCGTCCTCATCGCGCAGCTCAGGCAGGGCAGCAAGCGCCGCATAGCAGTGTCCGGGAATATCGATTTCCGGCACGATGTCGATGCCCAGGTCTTGCCCAAACGCGACGATTTCGCGAACATCCGCTTTGCTATAATAGCCGCCTGTCCGTTGCGCGCCGCTTCCCAGCAACGGTGGCAGCGGCAATCCATGGCCGCGCCACGCGCCGATTCCAGTGAGCGCCGGATAGGCATCGATCTCGATCCGCCAAGCCTCGTCATCGCTCAGGTGCCAGTGGAAGCGATTCATCTTGTTCCAGCTCAAGATCGCCAGCAGCCGCCTGATCTCACTGGTCGGATAGAACCGCCGGGCCACATCGAGATGGGTGCCCCGCCAGCGCAGCGCCGGCGTGTCCGCGATACGCCCGGTGGCGGGGACGACGATCTTGCCTGGATGCTCTCGCGCCCCGCGGACAATCTGCCCGAGAGTGATGAGGCCGTAGGTGAATCCAATCTGGGTCGAGGCAACGATACGAACGGCCTCATCTTCGAATTCGATCTCGTAGGCTTCCGCCCCGAGGCCCGCCCCGCTTCGCATCGCGACCCGAAGGCCGTCCGTGGCTTCGGAGGCGATGAGGTGTTCGTTGGGGAAAAGCTCCGCCACCAGCCACCCGAAGGCCCGGACGGCTGCCGACGCTTTGGGTGAATCGGGTTCGAGGTGAAGTCTACGCTGCGCCGGACGCGTTCCAGAAACGGCGACCATGCTCGGCCACGGGATGATGGAAACAGTCTCGGCGGGTGCTGCCGGAACGGGAAATGCCATGGCGCCGCTGTGAAGGCGCACATCGCCCGCAGGACCGATGGTTGACGACACCGCGACGTCCACGACTCGCCCATCCGCCAGCACCAAATACGCGCCGCGTGCTCCGTCCGTCCAATGGCGCAAAGCATGTGCGAGGCTGCGAATGGAGACGGTCCAGCTTTCTCCCGGAGCCAGAACATAGCCCTCCGGTGCCGCGATCAGCGAATAGGTAGACAGGCGCGATCTGAGCGTCCCACCTCCGATCTTGGCGTGCGGATCGATGTTCGCCGCGGGTCCGGAGAAGCCCAGAGAAAATCCCGTGATCGACTCGGAGCCGTCGTTGCTGAGGATCAGCTCATAAACGGAAGGAATCTCGCCCTCGGCCGGGGTCCATCGGCTGGTGAGGCGCAGCGAGAGACTCATGCTCGCTCCGGCGATTGAAACTGACGCGAGTGGACGGACCCCTCATAGGCCGCTATCGGGATTGTCGCGCGGCGCGGCGCGAGCAAGGTGACACCATGGCCAACCCCTTTCCCAACGACCCGGACCGCCACGCGATCTGGACCATGCTGGTCGAGCGAGACATCGCGGCCTTCGTCGCCGCGAACTGGAGCTTGGTGGCGGACGACTTCATCGAAACCCAGTTCATCGGGATCGACGGCGGGCGGGCCGACAATCCCGATGCCTGGCGTATCGGCTTTCCCTCGCTCGCCGACTATCGCGAAGAATGGCTGCGACAGGCGCGCGAGAGCCGGCAGATTGCGTACGTCGAGGATCGCGCCGCCGCCATTCATCGCGCGACGACACTCGTCGATATCGAGATCAGCGGCGATGTCGCGCTGGCGCACAAGAAGTTCGACGGCACGATCGCGCGTATCGACGGAGGACGGGACGTCCTCAATTGGCAGAGCCTCTATTTCTGCCGGCGCGTCGCTGGCGCGTGGAAGCTCACGGGCTTTGCCGGATATCTGCCCTACCCGATGGGCGGATCGACCGGCTCCTAACTCGCCGCTCATGCAGACCATGCGGTCTCGCCACCGATGACAGTCAAACGCGGGGCGAGATCATCGCTCAAATGCACGAAATCGGCGCGCAGGCCGTGCGCGAAGCTCCCACGATCACCAGCCACTCCGAGCGCCTCGGCCGGATAAAGCGAAGCCATGCGCAACGTCTCGTCGAGTGGCAGGCCTACGGTCTGGTGAATAAACTTCACGGCGTCGATCATCGTGAGATCTGCGCCCGCCAGCGTTCCGTCGGCGAGGCGAAGCGCGCCATCCTTGCGATAGACCGTCTGGCCGGTGAGATCGAAGCTCGTGGCGTCGGTGCCGGTGGGCGACATTGCGTCGGTCACGAGGAACACATGCGCGGGTCCACGCTTCGCGCGCAGCGCGACGGCGACCGAAGCCGCATTGACATGAATGCCGTCGGCGATCAGTCCCGCCCACAGGCTGCCAATATCGAGTGCAGCGCCGACGACGCCCGGTTCGCGATTGCCGAGTTGGCTCTGCGCGTTGAACAGATGCGTCACCATCGTCGCGCCGGCATCCGCCGCGGCCTTGACCATTGCGTAGGGTGCATCCGAGTGACCGATGCTGACCACGAGCCCGGCATCGTGCAACCGCCCGATCTGCTCGGGCGTCACGGTTTCGGCCGCCACGGTCGTCAGCAGATTGGGCAGTCGGCGTCGCGCATCGATCAACGCCAACAGGTCCCCGTCATCCATCGGGCGAATCAGCTTGGGGTCGTGGGCGCCTTTGCGACTGATGGCGAGGTGCGGGCCTTCGATATGAAGCCCGAGGAATCCGCGCACGCCCTTCGTCGCCGCCGCCTCGCCTGCCGCGATTGCCGCGACATTCTTCTCGCGCGTATCGGTGATCAGGGTCGGCAGGCACGCCGTGGTGCCAAAGCGCGTAAAGGCGCTGCAGATGGTCTCGATGGTCGGAACGTCCGGCGTCAGGTTGAAGAGCGCACCGCCCCCGCCATTCACCTGAAGGTCGATGAATCCGGGCGCCAGAATTCCGCCATTCAAGGCGACGCGCCTTGCATCGGTAGGCGAGTCGGCGGCGATGATGTTTTCGATGCAGTCGCCATTCACCACCAGGGCGGAGCGATCCCACCACAACTCGCCGTCGAAGATACGGGCTCCATAATAGGCGGTACGGGTCATAGGGTCTCCGTGACCTTCTTGAGATGCGGAGGGCGATCGGGATCGAACCCGCGATGCCGCGAGTACATTTCGGCAAACACGTAGAAGCTGACGGCGAGCGACAGCGCGTCTGTCAGAGGATGGCCCGCCGGCACGAAGGGGAGGCGGTCGGCCTTCTTGACCAAGCTCGAGGTCGCGTAGACGGCAGCCCCCTGCCCCGCCAATCCGTCCGCGATCTCTGCCACCCCCGCTTCGCCAGCGTCTCGCGACGCCAAGGCCAGCACCGGAAATCCTGCCTCGACGATCCGCGCCGGACCGTGCAGGACTTCCGCGGAACTAAAGGCCTCCGCCAGGACCGCGCCGGTTTCCTTAAACTTCAGCGCTGCCTCCTGCGCCACCGCAAAGGCCGGCCCGCGGCCGAGAACGTAGAGCGAGCTCCGACCCTCGAGCGCCCCAAGCAGCGGCGACCAATCGACCGCCATCGATTGCGCAAAGACATCAGGCAGCGCCGCGAGCGAGTTCTTGAGCGCCGAGTCCTCGGTCCAGTTGGCGAGGATCGCGAGACCGGCAACGATCGAGGAGATAAAGCTCTTTGTTGCCGCTACGGAGAGCTCGCGGCCCGCGAGGAGATCGATCGTTACGTCGGCTGCACGACCGAGGGGCGAATCCGGCGTGTTCGTCAGGGCGATGGTCAGGGCACCGGTCTTTTTCGCCGATCGGGTCATCGCCACGATGTCGGGGCTGCCGCCCGATTGGGAAATCGACAGAGCCGCGCAGCCCTTGAGGCGCAGCTCGCGGCCATAGATCGAAGTGATCGACGGGCCGATGGAGGCCACAGGAATGCCAGCCGAAATCTCGATTGCGTATTTGAGAAATGCGGTCGCGTGGTCCGACGAACCGCGCGCGATGGTTGCAATCATCACTGGATCGAGCCGGCGCAACGCCGCACCTGCGTCCGCGAAGCGGGCGGCCGAGCCATCGAGCAGCCGCCGCGTGGCCTCGGGGATTTCCTCGATCTCGCGGCGCATATGGGTGAGCCCGGATGTCATTGAGTGACCCATCCCTCGCCCGTGCGGAGCTCGGCCACGAAATCATAGGCGTCGCCGCGATAGGTCGAGCGGGTGAATTCGACCACTCGCCCCGAGGCCAGATAGGAGGTTCGCTCGATGTGAAGACTGGCAACGCCCGGCGCGAGACCCAGCAATTGGGCGTCCTCTTCACTCAGATTGACGGCACGAAGCCGCTGGATCGCACGCACCGGGCGATTGCCCGATTGACCAAGATGCGCGTAGAGCGATGTTCCAATGGCTTCTGGATCGGGCAGCAGGCTCGCGGACAACGCGGCCCTTTCGATGGCGAGCGGCGTCTCACCTGAAATGCGCAGCCGCGCGACGCGTGCTACCCGTGCCGCTGCGGGCAGACCCAGCGCGACGGTCTCCTCGGGTGAGGGGTCGTAGAGGCCGCGATCGAGCCATACCGACCGGACCGCGGTGCCCCGGCGGGCCATATCCTCGGCAAAGGAGGTGAGTTTGCCCAGCGACTGCTCAACGCGGGGGAGCTGAGGCGCGACATAAGTCCCCGAGCCGCGGCGCTGGACCAGAACGCCCTCGCGCACAAGGTTCTGCATGGCCCTGCGCACGGTGACCCTCGACAGCTCGACTCGGGCGGCGAGATCGCGCTCCGACGGCAGGGCATCACCGGGCCTTAATGCGCCGCGGCGCACTGCATCGTCGATGATACTCTTGAGTTGCAGGTAGAGCGGACCGCTACTGGGACGTTCCGCAACTCTGGCCGCAAAGAGCTCGGCGACGTCGGCCACGTTCCCTGCCTCCCATCCTTCAATACCAGTACGATACCAACTCGCCAGCCTTACGCACAAGTGGTATCGTTCTGGTCTTAAAATCTTGCGTCTAGGACGAGCGATGCCAATCCGTGTGATGGTAGCCGGTCTCGGCAATATGGGGCGGAGCCACGCCCTCGCCTATCGCCGCCACCTCGGCTTCGACCTCGTTGGACTGGTCAACCGGTCGGCGCCCAAACTCGGGTCCGAACTCGCCGGCTATCCCGTGCAGCATGACTTCCGCACGGCGCTCGACACCTTCCAGCCCGACCTGGTTTCGATCTGCACCTATACCGACACCCATGCCGAGTACGCGGTCACGGCCATGGAACAGGGTGCCCATGTCTTTGTCGAAAAGCCTCTGGCAGGCACAATCGAGGAGGCCAAGCGGGTCGTCGCCGCCGCCAAGGTGAACAACCGCAAGCTGGTGGTGGGCTACATCCTCCGTCATCACCCGAGCTGGATTCGGCTGATCGCCGAAGCCCGCAAGCTCGGAGGTCCGTACGTG
>Ga0068851_10000137_pt1 | contig 39295 bp, 32 predicted proteins | sample KBSCornC12_FD_66588 | JGI IMG/M metagenome (GOLD analysis project Ga0068851, IMG submission 66588) | Corn rhizosphere microbial communities from Kellogg Biological Station, Michigan, USA - KBS Corn C1-2 | ecosystem: Host-associated > Plants > Roots > Rhizosphere > Soil ...
ACGTGATAGCCTGCATGTTCGAGATGATTTTTCAACACCTTCAAATTCACCGGTTCGTCATCAACCACCAGGATATGCCTGTTTGCCCCTAAATCCCCTGAGTGGGACTTCTTGCCACTCTCCCGGAAGTCCCCTTCAGGGGATTTAGGGGCAGAATAATTTTGTTGAACTCTCTCAATGAAGGGATATTGATTTTTGTCAATCTTCAGGAAGTCCCCTTCAGGGGATTTAGGGGCAACGGGGATCGTAAATGAAAATATGGAACCTTGGCCTGGTGCTGACACTACGCCTATTGTGCCTCCATGCAATTCAACGAGATATTTAGTAATACTCAAGCCCAAACCTGTGCCACCAAATTCTCTTCCTATCGAACCATCGGCTTGTTCGAATTCTTTAAAGATGGCAGATTGCTTTTCTTTTTCAATACCGATGCCTGTGTCAGATACGCTGATGATCATCATGCCTTCAACTTCCTGTGCATCAATAGTGATTTTTCCTTCTTTGGTAAACTTTATGGCATTAGCGACAAGGTTTTGAAAAATTTGTTGAAGCCGGTTTTCATCAGCAAGACAATAGGAAAGGTTTTCGGGAATCTTGTTGACCAGTTCTAATTTTTTATTCTGAACGAGATGGCGGTTCAGTCGAAAACATAGTTCTGAAATTGTCCGAATGTCGACCGGTTTAAAATTGAGCTGGAGATCATGTTCTTTAAGTCGTGAAAAATCAAGAATGTCATTGACGAGATTGGATAAGCGACGACCGGATGCAATCACCATTTCCAGATCTTCTTTATCTTCTTCCGGATAGTTGTGTCCCATCAGTGATTCCACCAGGCCGATCATTCCATTGAGTGGTGTACGTAGTTCATGTGAAGTATTGGCCAGGAATTGATCTTTCATTTTATCTACTTGTCGCAATTGTTTACTTACAGCCATTTCGGTTTCGAGTTTGACTTTTTGTAAGGCAGATCGTCGCCGGAAAATAAGAAGCACTATTCCACCCAATAACAGCACCATACCAGTGAGAGAGTACCACCGGGCGAGAAATGGTTTTTGAATGACTAATGGAATGACCAATTCATTTTTTGACCATTGCCCTGTCGAGCTTTGTCCTTTGATATGAATGCTGTATTGACCACCTTTCAATCCATTGATGCGGATGAAATTTTCAGTCAGGTAAGTCCAATTCGAATTTAACCCATCAATCCGGTATGCATAACGTTTGAGCTTCGGATCATCATAATCGAGAATGGAATAATGAACCACGAAAGAGGAGACCTGCGGACTTAGTGTAATATCCTGTGAAGTGGCTGCCTCATAGGTGAAATCTTCGCTTTCGCCTGTCTTCTCATTGATGGCTTCAAAATTAGTGAGTCGTACTGGCAGACTGACTGTTTTAACATTGAGCAGATCCTTCGGGTTAAAGACAATGAATCCATTTAGCGTGCCGAAATAAAAGTTACCATTATGGTCCTTAAAATAGGATGCGCGATTGAATTCTTCGTGTGGAATGCCTTCGGGTTGCAGAAATGTGCGGCATATCCCTGTTGCTTTTTCAAAACGCATCAGTCCGAGATCGCTGGGCATCCAAAAGAAACCGAAATCATCTTCAAGGATAGCATAGATGATGTTGTGGGAGAGGCCTTCTTTGATCGTATACGATTTGAAGATATTATTTGCTTTGTCCCATCGGATCAGTCCGCCGCCCCTGGAGGCAATCCAGTAAATATTGTCCGCGTCTATGTGTAAATAAAGCAGGCTGTTATTGGGCAGACCATCCTGTTCATCAATATGCTTTTTGACCCCATCTTCAAGATCAACCAGGAAAAGACCATTATCTGTACTTAACCATATGCCTTCCTCCGTCTCCAGGATATGATAAATGGTGCTTTCATTAAGTATGTTTTCCCCATTCAGCTTCGAAAATTGAGTAGGATTCAAATCGTTATCAGGATTCTTTATCCATAGCCCTTTTGTAGTACCCAGCAAAATCTGACCTGTGCCGGCTTGTGCAATAGACCATACAGCTAAATAAGCTGATGCAGGGAATGCGTATTCTGTCAATGTTGAAGCAGCCCGATCGTATCGATAAACAAGAAATTCTTCACCAGAAAACCAGATAACATCATTTTTGTCTGTAGTGCTAGCCAGGCCCTCTAATGATGTTGCCAGAGGCCAGGGTTCAATTGTTTTTGTTTCCGGATGAAATATGAAATTGCCCCGGTGCGTAAGGACATAAATATTTCCATTCCGGTCTTCGGTAAAGCCCCGGCAAGAATAAAAAGGCTTATCAATGACCAGGTACGAAGTAAAAAATTTCGGCCTTTTGGAATAAAGCTGGATACCATTGTCATTCCCAAGCCAGGCCAGTCCCATGGGATCGGTGAAAATAACTTTTGAGTTGAATTTATTGTCGTAAGGAGGATGTTCAAATTCTCCCGATTGCGGATCTGAAACAAAGAGATCATCAGAATTCTCAAGGCCCCATAATTTTTTTTGATAAATATCATATCCGATTAGTTGCCTGGTATGACCTGTTGTTGAAAAGGGTTTTATTGCTGAAAATCCATTGCGCGTAAGGATGGTGTAGAAACTTACCACGTTGTCATCATCACCATAAACATATAACTGTTGTCCCGGACTTTGCTGGCCAAATGCGTACCAGTACCCGGGGTTTCCGTGAAAAGAAGAAGGCAATGTCAAAGTTGGAAATTGGTTTAGCTTATTTCCCAGCGTGTCATAAAGTTCGACCATATTGCTTTCAGCGTTTTCGATGGAGATCATATCCGTATTGATACCCATATTGTAGACGGGTTTTGCTGAAGGGATATGGATCAGCAGATGTAATCCTTTGCCGTCAAAGCGAAACACATCATTGTTGACGGTAAGGATGTACATATGGGATAAGCTGTCTGGCCAAACTGTCTTTATTTCTTTTATGCTGAAGGGCATTGTTTTGCCAATGTATTTTTCCAGCGGTTCGACTTTGAAGCTGATCGGATCCAATATATCGATGGCCTGGATCGGGGAGAAATAAACATCTTTCTGGATGACCCAGATATTATGATTGACATCGGGACTAAGTTGAAATATGGTATTGGTCTGCAGATGATTTGACTCACGGGTGAGGATATCGAAACGATGGCCGTCATAGCGGTTGAGGCCGAAGTTTGTTCCGATCCAGGTAAATCCGCGGCTGTCCTGAGTGATACAATTGACAAACCGGTTAGAAAGACCGGTCTCGGTGCCGATGTGCTGGATTTTCCAGTCGTTTTGTTTAATCGGGTCATTTTGTGAAAAGGAAGGGATGGAAGTGATGAGCAATAGAGAGGTGCTCAGTAAAATGAGTTTTGAAAAATAGGTCCAACTTTTTTGTTGAGGTGTCATGCACATGTAAAATATAAAGAAAATGCTTAAGCAAAAGGACGGAATACTTCAATTGTATGAATCAGAATTTGCAGAATTTCAGAATTCACAAAATTGTTTGAATCAGAATTTACAGAATTTTAGAATTTGCAAAATTGTTTGAATGAGAATTCACAGAATTTCAGAATTGACTTAATTGAATCTTCGTGTACGCTGTGATCTCCGGGCGAGTTAACGTACCGATCCTTTCTTTTTCTTTGTCACTACTTTCTTTTTTGGCTGAGCGGCTGATTTTTTTGGAGCTTTCTTTTTTATAACGGCTGTCGTTTTACTCGCCGTTTTCTTAACTGCAGTTTTCTTTTTACCCGCTTTAGGCGGCAAGGGGGAAGAAGTGAATTGGGGTAAGGAAGTCGAAATGGCTTTGGACGAAATGATTTTGCCAACCTTCGCCTCAACCTCAGCCTTAGCCTTGGCCTTTTTTTTACCAGGAATGAATTTATATATCAGCGCAGTCAATCCTGGTAAAGCAAATTCCATCGAATGATCTTTGTGCTCCCAGGACTTTTCTTCGATCACTACTTTTTCTTTCACTGTTCTTCCTTGTCCCCAATATTCAATTTTGTCAGAATGATTGATCAGTGTCCAGCTTCCAAATTCTTTTGTTCCGATCCTGTATTGCTCACGATCCACAGGTGTCATGTTTAAGATCACCAATGTTTTGTTATTCGGATCGACGCCAATCCGTTCATATGCCAATACACTTTGCTGCCAATCATCAACACGCACCCACTGAAATCCCTCCGGCTTCGTGCATAATTCATGCAATGATTTTTCATTTTTATACAATGCATTCAAAACCCTCACCCAACCTTGTATTCCTTTATGCGATTCATATTGTAATACAGTCCATTCCAACCCACCGGCAAAATTCCATTCGCTGCGCTGGCCAAATTCACAACCCATGAAGAGCAACTTTGCACCTGGATGGGTAAACATATAGCCCAACATCAATCGAAGATTAGCAAATTGGTCCTGGCCAATACCGGGCATGCGACTTAACAATGATCCTTTACCATGAACGACTTCATCATGAGAGAAAGGCAACAAATAATTTTCCGAATAATTATAGATCATCGAAAAAGTGATCTTATCATGCGAACTTTTGCGGAACAGCGGATCGGTTTTGAAATAATTCAATGTATCGTGCATCCAGCCCATCATCCACTTCATACCGAATCCAAGACCGCCATCATACGTTGGTCGTGATACACCTGCAAAGGCAGTTGATTCTTCTGCGATTGTCATGATATCCGGGTGATAGCGATAGACGGTCTCATTCATTGATTTCAAAAATTCAATCGCTTCGAGATTTTCGCGACCGCCATATTGGTTAGGTTCCCATTCTCCTTCCTTGCGGGAGTAATCGAGGTAAATCATGGAGGCTACTGCATCGACGCGCAATCCATCCGCATGAAATTCATCCAGCCAATACAACGCGTTGCTGATGAGAAAGGATTTTATTTCATTTCGACCATAATTAAAAATCAAACTCTGCCAATCCTGGTGAAAACCTTTGCGCGGATCTTCGGATTCATACACATGACTGCCATCAAAGAAACCGAGGCCATGGCCATCAGTAGGAAAATGCGATGGCACCCAATCTAAAATCACACCGATCTCTGCTGCATGCAACCGATCAATTAAATATTTCAAATCATCGGGTGTGCCAAAGCGACTCGTTGGAGCAAAGTATCCTGTAATTTGATAACCCCATGACGGATCATACGGATGTTCCATGATCGGCATGAATTCGACATGCGTGAAGCCCATGTCATTCAAATACGACGGCAAAATTTCTGCCATCTCGCGATAGGAATATGGATTACCATTTTCTTTTCGACGCCATGATGCAAAATGCATTTCATATATCGACATCGCTTCACCGAGACGATTGTGATTACCGCGGATTTTCATCCAGGTATCATCCTTCCATTGATGATGATCTTCCCAGATGATCGAAGCAGTCATCGGTGGATGTTCGTCGAAGCGAGCATATGGATCGGACTTCACACCCTGGAATCCCGAGTGTGATTCGATTGCATATTTATATAAAGTACCGGGTTGAAGTCCGGGAATGAAACCTTCCCAAACACCGGAGCTGTCCCATTTCGGATAGAGGTCGTGTTTGCCTGCCTGCCATTGATTGAAATTGCCGATAACGGATACTCGACGTGCGGCCGGAGCATAGACAGCGAAAGTGATTCCTTGTTCGCCGTCCATCTCTGCAGCATGAGCGCCTAATTTTTCATACAAACGGCAATGGCTGCCGGCCTGCATGAGGGTGATGTCGAAGTCGGTGAGAATAGTGGCGGGCTTTGCTTTGTTCATTGTTGTGAAAGGTAAGTAAATAGTGGAAGATTGAATTGAAGATCGGAGATTGGAGATTGAAGACTGAATTGACGAATGAAGATTGAGAACCCGGATGGAAAAAGAGTTTAGGTGCATAACAATAGTATTTCGAAGTCTAAAATAGATTTCGAAGAAAACTGTTTTACCCTTTAGAGTCTTGAGCAAGCGGAATATTACCGCCTAACTCAATTTATTTTTGGTCGCATACAGGCATAGCATTAGTGCGCCGAAGTCTTTTTATGATTCTTGTGCTGAGCGGTGTCGAAGTATCGTCGAAATCCTTTTAGAGTTTTGTAATAACCATAGGATTAGCGCACGAGACCATTCTTATGATTTCGTCGAAATCCTTTTCCATATGTAAGTGTCTCGAGAAGCCAAAATGCGCCGCACTGAGCGCAGCCGAAGTGTTACCCCTTTCTTGCATTTATTTTTAAAATATTTTTTATCCCCTTCAGCCCATACATCTGGTTTGCCCATTTTTCCCAATTTACCCTACCTTGGTAATTCCTAAATTCAATTTACCATCATGAAGAAACTCATCATAGCTTTCTCCACACTAATAATCCTTTTCATATACGCCTGTTCGGCCGGCCACGCACAATCCAATGCCAATCTATTGCCACCCACTGAATTCAAGAAGAAAGTGGAAACTACAGACAAGGCTGTCATCATTGATGTCCGCACACCGGATGAATATAAAGATGGCCACCTTTCAAACGCCGTCAACATGAACTGGAACGACGACACCTTCGGCCAACAAATAAAATCACTGGATAAAAATGCACCGGTCTTTGTCTATTGTTACGCTGGTGGAAGAAGTAGTGCAGCAGCAAAAGAATTACGTAAACAAGGATTCAAAGAAGTGTATGACATGCAGGGTGGAATGTCAGCATGGAGAGATGCTGGGTTGCCGGAGGTGAAGTAGCGAAGCTGTTATTCGATTACTTTGAACCAAAATATTCTTTTTTCGGCTGTTTCTCTCGGAACATGATCTCCCGAGATGAATGTATTGTGCGGCAATGGTGACTCTTCTAGTAATTCGGGATTGGTATTTGCAATATCGAAGATATGGTTCATTTCGCCCAGGTCAATAATTGGATAAATAGTGTCACAGTTTTCGGCTTTATTGATTCTAATGATAGAATCATAGGGTTCCAACATAAATATTCCTTTCTTTTTCGGTATTAATTTCAGTATAGCAATTTCTTCTTTGTAAAAAATGCTGTCAGCCATTTGAGCTTCAAATTTTGAAAACTGCCCGTTATTTTCAATTTGATAATTTGGAAAATTGAGTGTATCCACTATGGCTTCGAATACATTATCTGAAGTAAGCAGATTGTAATTTTCAATCCTTACACCAGCATAAAACCATACCCGTATATCCGCGCATTTTAATTCAACCAGGTTTTGTGAATACAAATCTTTAAGACTTCTGTCCTTTATTATCGCAGAGATTTGAATCGTGTCATTGATGTGATATTCTTTTTTAACCGGAAATACTTTATAGGGTAATTCAAGTTCATAAACAGGTTTAACATAGACTTCGTCGCATTGGAATCCAAAGGTTAATAAAATTAAAACGGAGTGTATGATTTTTAAAACACCGATTTTCATGGCAAATTTATTTCTTTGACAAAGGTTTTCATTATACTAGGATTAATCTTCAGCATTTTCATCCTGTTCTAAAAGCGGTGGATTGAGATCATGCATCTTACACCACGCACATTCACCACATCCCTTTTCAAATTCCAGGTTTTGAATTTTCTGATACGTATCGAGAATTTGATTTTTAACGATGTCCCGATGTTCATCCGTGATGTGGATATTCTTCTGCACCATGGTTCCGTCCTTTTTAGGTTCAAGTGCCAAAACATATCCTGAGGTCATGCCTCGCTTGATACGCGGATCAGCCATCAACAGTAAATCATAGAACACCATTTGCCGCCAATAATGACCTCCAATCAAATCATCTTTTGCAGGTGAATTTAATTTAGTGCTAATGGAATCAGGATTGCCGGATTTGTAATCATAGACCAACAAGCTTTGATCCACACGATCAATACGGTCGATAAATCCTTTCACGGGCACGCCTTCAATATGCACATCCTGTATGCGGTATTCCAATTCATAACGGACCGATTCCGACCAGGTAACAGCATATTGATCGTAAAATAATCCCAGGATCTTCTTTCCATAAACGGTGAAGTCCGTTAATTCTTTGGCGGTAAAATGATGGCGATGCCGGTCCATGTACCAACCGAAAGTATCCAGTAAATATTCTTTTCCTTTCGACTCATCTTTTTCTTCAAAACGTTTTCTGAAAAATCGATTCAATGCATCATGCAATGCCGTTCCAAATAAAAGAGGTGCAGCTTCACCGGAAGGAACGACTAGTATTTTTTCATAATAAAATCGGAGTGGACATTCTAAATAAGTGTTTAGCGCCGAGACATTGAGTACATAATTCTTTACTCGATCTTTGATCACTTCATCATCCTTGTCCAAATCGGCCCTTTGTTCGCCGGACATATACGCTACCTGGTAGACCGCTAACAATTCTTCATCAACAGCAGCCTTTCCCCGAAGTACTTCAGGATGATTGGTTTCCAATTCGCTGAGGTACATGCTGGGTAGGAGTCCTTTGCTGTCATCTTTTGCAGCAGCATAGGTCAGCATCAATTCTTCTTTAGCTCGGGTCATGCCGACATACAGCAATCTTCTTCTGTCCTGGTCCTTGATGTTATCATCGGTTTCATTGGCAGCGTAGCTATCGTGGCGAACCAGGTTATCGGGATAAGAAAAGTTTTGATTCCACGGCCGCTTCTTTTCCCATTCATTTTCCGTCAGGTTCTTAATAATTACTTTTTCAAATTCAAGGCCCTTTGCACCATGAAGGGAAGAGAGATGAATTCCTTTCCCGCTCTTCGTCAATTCCTGAACCGGCAATTGAATTTTATACGTGGACATTAATTCGCACAATTCGAGCAAATCAGGAATACGGAAAGTAGCCTGATCCGCTGATTGTGTTTCGACGAAATTGTAGAAAGTCTTAAGGGTAAAGAGCAATGTAAATTTTTCAGGTTGATGCAGGATCCATTTCAGTACGCCGAATTCATGCACAATCCATTCCACGAAAGATAAAAGCGTTCGGGAATGATATTCGATGATAGCATGATCGAACAAAGCATACATCTGATCAATCCATGCCCTGTCACTGAGTGGAAGAAGATCGAGTTTTTCTTTATCGCCCAGGAAGGTATAGAATGTAGAAGTCGATTCCCTTTCCCTTGGTGTATACGCCAGCATGAGACGCTGAAGGTCTCTTGTCTTCGGTTCAAGATATCGCAGGTGCAGCACTTGATAAAGCAAGGAATCATCATTGTCCGCTCCATCACTTAATTTATGGATGCATTGCAGAATGGTCAACAGGTGCTCAATCATCGGATGCCTGAGTGCATCTAATTTCTTTTGGCTATGAAAAGGAATGCCCGCGCCTTTTAATGCTTGTGCCAATTCCCTTCCTAGTTCATGTTTCGGATAGAGCACAGCGATTTCACCCGGGATATTTTGTTCATGCCATGTTTTCACTTGATGAAAAATGTCGGCATTTTCATACGACAGGGTGGGGAAGGATTGAATGATGACCTGCGCGGTTTGTTTTGCATAAGGCCCCGATGCTGTCAAAGTCTTGACCTGGTTGAATACATTTTGCATCTGCGGATCATTCATGGAAGTCATCACCACTCTTGATGCATCCAGGATACGTTGCGAACTTCTGTAATTTTCATCGAGGAAAATTACCTGTGGTTCATACCGTTTATAAAACTCAATGAGGTTTTCAATATTCGCACCCTGGAACCTATAAATAGCCTGGTCATCATCACCGACGACAAATACATTGGGACGGTCCATCCACTCGTGATCAATTAATTTTTGAAGGATGGCAATTTGAATACCATTCGTATCCTGGAATTCATCGACAAGAAAATAAAGGAATCGCTCCTGGTAATTAGCCAGCAAATCAGGATTTTCAGAAAAGGCTTTGTACACCCACAGCAGCATGTCATCGAAATCATATTGACCGCGCTCAGCCAATAGTGCATTATAATGATCGTATTCACTCACTGCTGCTTTTAGGACCTCCATCCGATCCAAAACTTTTGTTTTGAAATCAGGTTTGAGATCGCCTGCTTTATAATTTTGTCTTGTCTGTTTGTACCGGTATTCGTCGCCGCTTTCTTTTTCGGAAATATATTCATCGATCCGATCGTACATATAACCGGGAGACCAGTTTTCCTTTTTCATCGTGGTGAACAATTCGTCCAACCGTTTCCAATCCGTGTACGTATTGCCTTTAAATCTTTTCAGTGGATGATCAGCGGAAAAGCTATCAATGAGTTCCTGTAATAATTTGAATTTATCAATTTCTGAAATCGGCTCCAGTTCGCGGGCTTGTTGAAACACCGATGGATTTTCCTGGATCACCAGGTTGCAAAAACTATGAAAGGTGCTGACTTGTAAGCGATAGGCTTCCGGGCCAATGTATTCAATGAGACGATGCCGCATCTCAGTCGCTGCGGCGTCGGTATAAGTGAGACACAAAATACTTCCGGGAGCAGTGTCTGTATTTTTTAAAATATACCCAATTCGCAAAGAGAGGATTTCGGTTTTCCCCGTGCCCGGACCTGCGATCACCATCACTGGTCCATCGATCGCTTCCACCGCCTTGCGTTGCTGGGTATTTAGTTTTTCTAATTTTTCTTCAAAAAGCATTTTTTAATTTTTAATAGCCACGAATTACACTAATTAACACGAATTAAAATCCGAATCGTGATCCGTCACCCGTGACCCGTGATCCGGCATCTTCTTATTTTTTACATATTTCAATCAAGATTAATTCTTTTTCAAGACACCTTAATGCCATGAAATTCCGGGTCACGGGTGACGGATCACGGTTCACGTTGTTACTTCTCATCATCCAGCATACTCAACCCCATAATCGTCAATAACAAAAACAATCCTGTTCCCACTTCTGTATCCAGAGGATGCTCCACGGTCATCGATAATATTTGCATCAGGTATAGTGTCGGAATTAATGGTACACTCCAGAATGGTCGAAATGTCATGGGATAGATCAGCATGAAAAGAAATACAACCAGTCCGAATAGACCAAAGATCACAAACACATTAATGAATTGATTGTGCGGACGGGTCCAGTTGTCTTTTTGTAAAACATCTTTGTAATATGCTGACATTTCGGATCTGAATCTGCCGGTGCCACTGCCAAAGAGAATATGCTTTTTTCCAACATCAATTCCTGCTTTCCAGGATTGCCATCGTTCGGAATCGGAATAGCTGTTGCCTTCGCCTTGTGTGAATTGTTTGAAATCCCAAATGGTGTAATTTATTTTCTGCTTGAATCCAGGCAATGTATTATAAGCTATGACCGGTGCTAAGATCACCAATGCACCCAGTACTAATTTTCTTGACAACGATAATTTCTTCAAATAATAAATCAGGAGAATTGCAATTCCGGCATAAGCAACAACAAGTCCCGTGCGAACGCTCAGGATATGCAGAAAAATGAAAAAATAGAGAGCGAGAAAAGCATAGACCCATCTTTCCCAAACAAATTTCAGTTTCCAGTTTTCTATCGCAAAGAATAAACACAAGATCAATGATGAAGCCACAATCATGCTGTACCGGATATGATTGGTCGGGGTGGGAAGTGAACCGCCCATACCGAGGCTTTGATTGATACTCTCGTGATTTTGTATGTAAAGAATAAGAACCCCGATAGAAGTAAGGAATGCCATGATCACCATACAGAGTGTGACTTTCATGTATTGATTCCGGGTAAATGGCTTGAGTAAGGCAAAACTCATCGGGATCAGCAGGAAGGCCATGCTCATATTGGTGAGCGACCACCATTCCCTGAGATTGCCGGCGTAGACGATGCTCACTATATAGAGTAGTGCAAAAAGCGAATAGACCCAGATGAATGGCTTAAACCTGATCGTAGTCCGGATAGCTGTGGGGGTGAGCATCCACCTGATTTTCAGGGGATCAAGCTCAATATCGAAGGCAGCGATCAGGGCCAGGGTTACCATACTGATCGAAAGCAGGGCCTTTGAAAAGACTAGTGAAACCGCAATGGCTATACATATATATACTGCTATCGGTTGCCTGACGGACATGCGGGAAAGTTAGGTAATAAGTTTTGGGTTGTTTCTTCCTTACTTTTGCCCCTATCTCTCCCCCCTAGCCCCCTAGAGGGGGTAAAAGAGGGAGGTCAAAAAAATCCATATAACTAAGACAATGCAGTTTCCCAAGTAACCCCCTTTAGGGGGCTAGGGGGCAGAAGAAGGAATAAAAGATGAATCCACTAGAAGAACTAAAATCACTTATCACCGAAATCGAATCTTCGCAGATCGCTGAAGCAGCGACGCTGGAACTATTCCGGATCCGATTCCTGGGCAGCAAGAATATTCTCAAGCCTCTATCGGCTTCGATAAGAGAAGTGCCGAATGAACAAAAGAAAGAATTCGGACAACTGCTCAATGAGGCGAAGCAAAAGGCGGAGGCTTTATTTGAGCGAACGCAATCCATGCTGTCAGGTGGTGGTGTTGGAAAAATGGAAGTGCCCGATTTAAGTTTACCGGGGATTCCTTTTTCATTGGGCAGCCGCCATCCGGTGAGCATCGTGATGGATGAGATCATCGATGTCTTTGCTCGTATGGGTTTCGAAGTAGCGGAAGAAAGAGAGATTGAAGATGATTGGCACAACTTCACTGCAATGAATACCCCTGATGATCATCCGGCGAGAGACATGCAGGATACTTACTACGTTGCATCTCCTCCAGGTTGGTTGTTGCGTACGCACACATCCTCTGTTCAGGCACGGGTGATGACTACGCGTAAGCCACCGATTCGAATCATTGCACCAGGTCGTGTATATCGCAATGAAACAGTTTCTGCACGTGCACATTGTCAGTTTCACCAGGTTGAAGTCTTATACATTGACGAAGGGGTTTCTTTCGCTGACATGAAGCAGACTTTGCATCAATTTGCACAATCCCTTTATGGAAAAGATGCGGTGACCCGATTGAGACCTTCTTATTTTCCATTTACTGAACCCAGTGCGGAGATGGATGTATGGTTTGGACTTGGTGATGAACATGCGCATCGTATCACAAAAGGTACAGGATGGCTGGAGATCATGGGTTGCGGTATGGTCGATCCTGCTGTATTAGAAGCTTGTGGTATTGATTCTAAAAAGTATTCCGGTTTTGCTTGTGGTATGGGCATTGAGCGCCAGGCGATGATCAAATACCGAATCAATGATATCCGATTGTTGTTTGAAAATGATGTACGGTTTTTGAAACAGTTTGCAAGCGTGGTATAATTCTCTACCCCCTAGCCCCCTAAAGGGGGTAAAAGGAATTGTGGAATAACGATTAAAGAATAAGAAATAACGAATTCAGAAGTAGAATACTCATTTACCCCCTATAGGGGGCAAGGGGGGAGAAATGTGAAATCATAATGGAAGTAGGTATACCCAAAGGCACTAGAGATTTTTTACCGATCGAGGTCGCTCGACGCAAGTGGATGTTTGGGATCATCGAAGAGGTGTTTAAGCGCTATGGTTATGTGCCAATTGAAACTCCTGTGTTAGAAAATCTGAGTACCCTGACGGGGAAATATGGTGAAGAAGGTGATCGATTATTATTCAAGGTGCTGAACAACGGAGATTATCTCGGTAAAGCGGATGATGAAGCGTATCAAAGTAAGAACAGCAATAAATTCACCACGTCGATTGCAAAACGAGGTATGCGCTATGATCTTACTGTTCCTTTCGCGAGATATGTTGTCATGCATCGGAATGATATTTCACTTCCTTTCAAGCGTTATCAAATCCAGCCGGTATGGAGAGCAGATCGTCCGCAAAAAGGACGCTACCAGGAATTTTATCAATGTGATGTCGATGTAGTCGGAAGCCAGGCGCTTTCGTATGAAGCAGAGTTGATCCAGATCTATGATGAAGTCTTTGCTGCGCTGAAAATTCCTGTGGTGATCCGCATCAATCATCGTCAATTGCTTTATGCCATCGCTAAACACTCAGGAATAGGTGAGCATTGGGTAGACATGACCATGGCTATTGATAAGTTGGATAAGATTGGTGAGGAAGGCGTTCGAAAAGAAATGCTGGAGCGGAATATTCCTGTGACTTCACAAGACAAGATTTTTTCTTTATTGGCGAATAAGGATCTGAAATCGTTGCGTGCACAGTTTGCAGAAGGCGGTGAAGGAACTTCCAGTCTTGATGAAATAGAAAGAATATTCAATTATCTCGATGGATTAGCATTAAAAAATAAAGTAGAGTTTGATATCACCTTAGCTCGCGGAATCGGTTACTACACAGGTTGCATTTTCGAAGTAGCTGCACTTGAAGCTGAAATGGGAAGTCTTGGCGGCGGTGGACGTTATGATAATCTCACCGGAGTTTTTGGTTGGCCCGATGTGCCCGGCGTGGGCATATCTTTTGGAGCTGAAAGAATATTTGATGTATTGGAGGCAAAAAATTTATTTCCTGCCACTATTCAAGCTGGTCCTAAAATTATGATCGTTGCTTTTGATGACGCATCCCATCAATATGCCTTTCAATGTGTGACGAAAATCCGTCAGGCGGGGATTGCTGCTGATCTCTATCCATCTCCCGGAAAATTGAACAAGCAACTTAAATACGCATCCGACATTGGTTGCAGCTATGCAGGAATTGTTGGAGAAACGGAAATGAAGAATGGGACGATGATGTTGAAGAATCTGGAGAGCGGAGAGCAGGCCGAGAAAAGCATTGACCAGGTAGTTGCTGCTCTGAAATAATATCCTTAGCCTTTAATATTTTTCGCATCATGCGTGGTCCCTGGCAAGTGCCGGGTGATTTTTCTTTTGCTTTCCTGTTAGGATTTTTCCGATACCTCGTATAAATGGTTTAGAAAGCTCATGCTGCCTCAAAGTATGGTGCTTTTAAGAAAATTTGGACTAGCCCACTGTGAGAATTTAAAGAAAGATTCGAGAACCTCCTCTTGCCACAAACAGTTGGATATGATTATCCCTATCTTTAAGCAATCGATGGGGAATATCAAATTTTTCAATAAGTTGATTATAAAGTCATACTTGGTAATTGCAGGTCTTTTCTTTATCTGTTCTTCTATTGGCGGTCAAAACACATGGAATAGATCAATCGATTTTAATAACGAAGGCAATCATAGTACATCCATATATATGAACAATCAAATGGCAACTTTATAGTAGGAGTTCTCACTTATCCTGATACAATAGTATATCAAGGAGCTATCTTAAGCGTCAATGAAAATGGCTCTATTGATTGGCAAACTGGATTATCAGAATCGACACACGGATTTTTTGACAGAGGGGCCTACCTGGTTTTAAACGGTCAAATATGGAACGCTGGAGTTGTGAATCAGGACTCTCTTGTGCTATTTTCGCCCATGATCATTGCGTGTGATTCATCCGGATCTGAATTGTGGCGAAAAATATATGACTTCAGTCCCTTTAGTATTCAGTTTAATATCATCCGGCCATTAACAGATTCTTCCAGTATGGTTTTTTTTACAGGATATTGGTTGGATGAGGATTCTATTTACCATCAGAAAAGCGGATACTCTATTTTAGATTTTAATGGGAATGAAAAAGTCAGAAAATATTTTTCAGAGAATTATAGGATCTCTTTTCTGCACTATATCGAACCCTTCCCGGGCGGAGGCTATATGCTGTCCATTTATGAATCAAATTCAGGAAACGGCATCCCTTTTGAATATCCGTTAACTGTAAAAAGGTTAGACGATACATTCGGTATTATCTGGCAAAAGATCATGCCTTTTGAAGAGGCGGCCGCAGGAAGGTTCTTTTATGATAATGACCATAATATTTTTATGACCTGGGATGAGGATCCCTCAAGCCCGAACACTGGATCGCCGTGGGGAAGTCCATCTATTATCTCGTGGGATGAAAACGGCAATTTCCGCTGGAAACATACTTTTGATGATAATCCAAGAAATAGAGGATTGGGAAATATTATTACCACCTCCAATGGTCAGATAGTAGCCACTGGATTGGATGAGCGGGGGCTTCCACCCTTAACGTGGGGATGGCTCGTAAGTCTTGATACAGATGGTAATTTACTTTGGGATAGAAAGTATACGGTGGACGAGATCTCCCCCAATTTTGGAGGTTTTTTTGGCGGCTTAATTGAGTCTTCGGATCATGATTTAGTAGTAGCCGGTTACATTCATGATAAATATCCACTGGATAAATTCGCTGCGCGGGATAATGTATGGCTGCTTAAACTTGGATTGGATGGTTGTATTGAAAATCAACCTTGTGATGATTATACGGTCTTAACTAAAGTAGAGGACATATTGTCTAATGCGTCTTCCTCATATTCATTATCTCCTAATCCGGTACAAAATATTCTCAAAATCGAATTTCCGGATTTCGGAAAAAGGGAAATTGAAATTTATTCTATTGATGGTTTATTGTTATTGTATAAATCGAGCGTAGATGTTTTGGAATTGATCAATGTGGGTGACTTTAGCTCAGGACTCTATTTTGTTAGGATAATGGATAGAAACAGGAAAGAATCTGCTACTTCAAGATTTATGAAATTATAAAGTGAAATAATACATTCTATCTTACCAAAAACACCCTCGCCCACATCATATACCGATGCCGCTCCAATGCCGCTACATAAATACCAGGAATCAAATGCTGAAGTGAAAATTCACCGGCTGAACTAAGATCATTCCGCGAAATCACTTTTCCATCAATGGAAAGGATCACCAGGTAACCTTCTAGTTCATTTCCCCATGAAATAGAAGAGGAAGTAATGTTGATTCCTTTTAAAGGATCATTAGGCAAATGATGTTGTATCTGATTTTCATCCAGCGAAAGCGGTACAGAAGCTTCAAAAGCTCCCAGGTCAGGAAGAGGTCCTTGCGGACGCGTAGTACCATCCAAATCAGTATTGACTCCGAAAGAAAAAGCTGTATTGCCAGCATTAATGGCTTCTGAATTGCTGATCAAATGATAATCGCCTGCAGTGGGATTAACAAAGATAGTAGGCAGGGGTGCCGCTAACAAACTATGCGCATCATAACCCAGTGCCTGCCATTGTGCAAGCGTGATATGCACTCCATCACCATTGTTGCTAAGGCTGTTGACTACCACATTGTAATCCGAATTGAAGCCTGGAACAGCATCCGGATCCAAAGCAATGCTCCCTTTCCAGGGATGTTGATTGATGATAATGTTGTTGTAAACCTGTGCTCCTGATGAACCGTTAACTGCGAGAATGCACCACCTTGCATCACTGGCATTGATGATAGTATTGTACACGATCTGGGCATTGATCGATGGGGCCGCTCCATCCAATTGAAATAGAGCAATACCGGAAGCATGATTTTGATACAACAGGTTATTGTAGATCAAAGCGCTTTGCACACCATCGAGATTGATCCCTGCGCCACCACCCAGGCCATTTTCATAAATGATATTTCCATAGATCTCCGGATCTGTACTGATGCCGTCGCCACCCTGGCTTACATCAGCATTGATCTGGATGCCGCCGCCATGATTGTGATGACATATATTATACCGAATGATGGAGCGGTCACTGCTGTTGGATACATAGATGCCGTGCTCGTCGATGGAGTTTGAACATACATTGAATTCAAGAAGAAGGTCGTCCGTGAACCCGGTGAAAATTCCCCTTTTCTGACTGTTATCACAAAAGTTATTCCGGGCAATGCAATGATTGGCCAGGGCAAACCGAATTCCATTACGAGGCTGACTCAAACATCGGAATCCGTTGATTTCGATGTAATCTGCATTCTCGACATTGATACCATCCAGGGTCACTGGATTGTGTGTCGTAATGTTGACACTTGTCCCTGCTGCGATGAATACTATTGGATTGGCTGCCGTGCCGGTGATCCTCATATCAAAGCCGACATAAGTTCCATTCTGAATCCAGACAGAATCTCCTGCAGCGATATGGGTAGAAGCATATTGTAAGGTCAGCCAGGCCTGGGCCCAGCTATTGCCTGAATTATTGTTATTACCGGAATTGGAAACATACTTCGTGGCCGCTGTTGCAGTATGGATAATCAGCAAGAAAAGGAACAAGCTGCAAAGCGTCTTGGGGAATTGGTGTTTGGTGGTCTTCATGATCTTCCGATTGTGTAAGCGATACTATATCGGGTGTGAGCAATGTGAATTTACGAAATGAAATTAAGTAGGGGCTGAATATTTTCAGCCCAACTTAATTTCATTTCAGTTGCAACTGATGCCAAAGTGACAAAAAAAAATCAGCGTCTGTTGACGCTGATCTTCTTGATACGAATAAGGATATTGATAGTAAGAAATATCTTTTTCCCTGATCAAAGATATACCTAGGAATGATATGTTGTATACCCTGAGTAAATTTTTTTTAAAGGACCCGGAACTCATCTCCGACGTTAATATCGCCCTCTTCGATGACGATTGCTCCCCATCCGGCAGCATGATCAAATGCCTGCACAGCACCATCACCTAAGTTATCATTCATGCGACTACACGGTGTGCAATAGCATGTGATTTCTAAAATCACGCGATCCCCTAATGCAATTCGTTTTCCTTCCATATTTTTTTCAGGAAAAGAATCGACACAAATATTTCTCCGGCACGCGCCATGAGCATCGCCCTGAAACCCAACAGTGGCAGCCACTCTGGCCAAGTCATCGGCAGCAACTAATGTTACGGATCTCTTTGTTTCGGGTCGAACAAAATGATCACCCTCGATACCATTAGCATGAATATGCGCAGCGAGCAAATGTTGTATAGCTCCTTTTTTTTCAGGACGAATGACGATGGATGTAATGGATCCCATGATAGAATTGATTGTTAAAATTCAAAGGTAAAACCATTCCCTTGTATCAAAAAATCTGCTGCACCACGTCGGGCGCGAACGGTATTGATCGCCGGGTAGGCCGAAAATCTTTTTACCCCTTTTTGCATAATGAGGAGCTCATCACCGGTCGCAAAGGCGGTCAGGGCATCATTCGCATGCTTCTGAATCCGGGCTTGCGATTCGTGAATGAAGAGCTGTGTCATTCCGTTCACGACCTCTTTCGGATACGAAATTGACGTTGTAGATAATTTTTGAGCGCGCAATAAAACAGATTCAGCCAGGAAACAATCAATGCCAATATCGGCGATATGCATCACCACTTCCTGTTCATTGTTCAGATCGATTTTACCATCCATCTGGTATTTCACCGCTGCACCAGCCACGAGCAACATCATTTTTTTGAAATGTGTGATAGCCAATTGTTCAGCAGCCCATGGAGAATCATCATTTGACTTGACCGGCATCGTCATCAACTCCTTTTGCACGGCCCATGCAGGCCCTACAAGGTCCAATTCACCTTTTAACGCCTTCTTGATGATGCGATCGACGAGCAATAAGCGGTTGATTTCATTCGTGCCTTCGTATATCCTGTTGATCCGCTGATCACGATAGGCCCTGGCCGCAGGAAACTCTTCTGAAAATCCGTTTCCTCCATGGATTTGCAACATTTCATCCACGATATAATCGAGATACTCGGATCCTGCTATTTTGATAATTGCGCATTCAGAGGCATATTCCTTTGCCGCATCGAGCATGGCATTCTCATACGATGATCCAGCTTCCAATAGTTGATCTTTATGACGGCTCATCATATCTGATATTCTGTAGGAAGCGGATTCAAGGACAAATATCAGGGTGGCCATTTCGCCCAATTTGTATTTGATCGCACCAAAGGAAGAAATGGGCTTTCCAAATTGAATTCGCTCATTAGCATATTTGACGGCGATATCCACACATCGCTTCGATCCGCCCATCGCCATAGTTCCAAGTTTAAAGCGACCGATATTCAAGGCATTGAAAGCAATATGATGTCCTTTGCCGATTTCCCCTAAAACATTTTCTGCCGGCACGGATACATTTTCGAAAAAGACCATCCGTGTCGAAGAGCCTTTGATACCTAATTTTTTTTCTTCATTGCCTAAAGTGATTCCGGGAGACTTGGCATTGACGATGAAGCCAGTGAAATGTTCACCTGCGATTTTAGCAAAGACGATAAAGACATCAGCGAATCCCGCATTGGAGATCCACATTTTCTGTCCGTTGATAAGATAAGTTTTTCCATCTGCAGAGAGATCAGCTCTTGTCTTGGCACTCAAAGCATCTGATCCTGAACCTGGTTCTGTCAGGCAATAAGAAGCTTTCAAAGCACCCGAGCATAATCCGGGGAGAAATTTCTTTTTCTGTTCTTCCGTACCGAAATATAAAATGGGGAGCATACCGATACCAATGTGTGCGGCATAAGTAGTATCAAACGATCCACCGGCTTTTCCCAGTTCTTCGCCAATCAGTGTATTGGAATTTGTATCCAATGGATTACCACCATAGGCTTCAGGGATGTGGGCTCCTAACAAACCTAAAGCACCGCTCTTTTCCATCAACTCCACTTGCGATTCCAGGTTATGCGCTTTTTCACCCATCTCATGAACGAAGTCTTTCACCATCTGGCGAACCATCTTTTGATCGTCGTTGAAATCCTCCGGGATGAAAACTTCCTCCGGTGGAGTATCGCGAATGATGAATTCACCACCCCGCAATGCCTGATGTTCAGCCATGGTATTTTGTTTTTGCTCCTGACGAAGGTAGGGGTTTTGCTTGCGGTGCGATAAAAAGCAAGATCAGTCAAAAAGATGATGAGAATTGCTCAGGCAAACTTCAGATTCCAGTATCAGGCTATTCTTCTTTTTCAACGGTTGGCCAATCAATCTGGATCTGGTAGGAAGTAGATGGTTTTGGAATTGTAATTGGTTTTTTTATTGTTGGTGGTGTTACTGTTACCTGGTAGCTGACTTGCATTTGCCCATCGATGCCATCAATCTTTTTCGTCGAAGGAAGTTGTGCCGGGGAACCAGGGAGGCGAAAATGAATATGAAGTTTGTTGGAGTATTTAGATTTGATTTTTCCTTCATCAGGTACTTTGAATTGCATACTTCGCACGATGCGGAGTGCTTCCTCATCACATCCATGTCCAATCCCCGCGATGATATTCGCCTCAGTCACTTTTCCTTTATAATCAACTGTATAGCGGACGCTGACGGTGCCCTCGACTTTAGCTTCGAGTGCTTCTTTTGGATAACGAAGTTCTTTTTTGACATAAGCTTCTATTCCCGCTCTTCCACCTTCGAAATAGGCCGCTTTGACAAAGTCTTTATCCTTCCTTTCTTTTTTCATAGCTCGATAAACAAATCAGGAGCCAATTCGGCTGCAGGATCGACTGCATATTTTTCAAAATCCTGTATTCCGGCTTCACGAAGCACCTCTTCATCAATAAAAAAGCGGCCCGTGACTTCTTTAGGATTTTTAGAAAGAATAATCTCGACAGCATCAGCAACAATTGCCGGCCACCGGGATTGCTTCATGAGGGCATCTCCACCAAGTAAGTTTTGTACAGCTGCAGTGGCAATGGTGGTTTTTGGCCAAATGGCATTGACGCCGATATAAAAAGGTTTCATTTCTTCAGAAAGCCCAAGTGCAACCATGCTCATTCCATATTTACTCATCGTATACGCTGTATGATTTTCAAACCATTTCGGTTGCATGTCCAATGGAGGGGACAGATTGATAATATGAGCGTGGGTTGATTTTTTTAAAAATGGAATACAAGCTTGTGACATCAGGTAGGTGCCCCGGACATTGATCTGGTGCATCAGGTCATATTTTTTTGCGGGTGTAAATTCCACACCAGCCAGGTAGATCGCACTGGCATTATTGACGAGAATATCAATGCCACCAAAATGAGCAACCGTTTCTTCTATTACTTTTTGAATCTGCAATTCATCCCGTACATCCAAAACGAGAGGTAATGCTTCGCCGCCCATTTTTTTTATTTCATCAGCAGCTTCGTAGATGGTGCCGGGAAGTTTAGGATGCGGTTCAATTGTTTTTGCAGCGATGACCACCTTCACGCCTTCCTGTGCCAGTCGTTTAGCGATTGCGAATCCAATGCCACGGCTTCCCCCGGTGATGATGGCGACTTTGTTTTTAAGTATTTCAGACAAGGTGGTCGATTTGTACAAATGTAACGAGTTAAAAGCAAGGGGCATGATTCCTCTCATACATCTCATTCTTCTCATATTTCTCACCCCATCACCAAATCACTCCATCACTCAATCACATGTTGGCACTACCTTTGGTAATGACAGTGACATTGCGGATGACTTCACTTTGCACCATTAAACTATGAGAGCTCTCGTCATCTCCGGCGGTGGAGCCAAAGGCGCATGGGCCGGTGGCCTGGTCGAATACCTCGCCAAAGAAAGGGGGATGAAATGGGATATCCTTGTCGGAGCATCGACCGGCAGTTTGTTGGTGCCGATGATAGCAGTGGATGGATGGGATGAATTGAAGAAGGCTTATACTACCAGTGGTCAATATGATATTTTTTCCAATTGCCCTTTTAGCGTGCATAACACTGCAGATGGATTTAAAACTTCTTTCAATCACTGGCGGATCATTCTTCAATTTCTTCAGGGCCGTAAGACGCTCGGAGAAAGTAAAGCTTTGAAAAAACTGATCAATAGAACATTCAGCGAAGCGAGATGGGAGGAATTACAATCCAGTGGTCGCCAGGTGATCATCACCGTTTCGAACCTGACACACAATGTCATTGAGTACAAATATGCCCGCGACTGTGAGTATGAAGAATTTTGTGAATGGATATGGATCTCCTGCAACCTGGTCCCCTTCATGAGCCTCTCCGAGAAAAATGGAAGCGAATATGCCGATGCAGGATTTGGAAATCCAATCCCTATACAAGAAGCTATCAATCTCGGGGCTTCGGAAATAGATGTCATTGTATTGCAACCCCGCCATCAAATGAAAACGCAACCGTTTGCGACCAATTCATTTAAGCTGATGCTGAAGACCATCAATTTTATGCAACATCAGCTCGCTATGGATGACATCTCCATGGGATTGTCAGAGTCCCGATTTACTGGCAGTAAGATCAGGTTGATTCACACACCGGAAGAACTCACTGACAATAGTTTCATTTTCGACCCGGAACAGATGTCAAAGTGGTGGGAAATGGGATATGCGCATGGCCTCAAGACCTTTGCTGAGGGCGTTTGGAGCTAAAACGATCACCGCATGGTCGTCATTTGCAGGCAACTTAACACGATTTACAGCGCATCAGTAGAATACTTGAAATAGTATTCTCAGTAAGAATTTATTTCGGAGACAAAATAAATTCTTGATGATGAAAAATCATATACCACTATATAGTCTGTCATTTATGATTTTCGCCACTATGTTGTTTTTTAAAACTAGTGCAGCAACAGTTAAATCCTCTACAATAGTGGAGGGTTTTGTTCAAGACAGTTTGTTTCAGCCAATGGATGTCGTCACGGTCAATTTATTTCGCGCGGCTGATTCTGTTTTTGTCAAGGCAGAGCTCACGGGTGTCGATGGGAAATTTGAATTCGTAGATATACCGGCCGGTACGTATTATGTCATCATCGCTTATCTCGGTTACCAGGATTATCGAAGTGATGATTTTTCAATCGAGGAAGGACAAACCTCTTTTTCTATTCCGGATATACGGCTTGTGGGGAATGGACTCGCTTTGAATGAAGTGAGTGTGGTGGCACAGCGACCTTTTGTGGAACGAAGAGCCGATCGTTTGATTGTAAATGTGGAGAATAGCATTATGTCAGCAGGTCTCAGTGCTTTGGAAGTGTTGCAAAGAGCACCGGGTATCATTGTCAATTCGAGTGATGCGATTTCTATTCGAGGCCGTACCGGTGTAATTTTTATGATTGATGGAAAAATCACTCCCATGTCAGGAGTGGAATTAGCAAACTATTTGCGCGGGCTTCCTTCGAGCAGCATCGATCACATTGAAATCATCACGAATCCTTCTGCCAAATATGATGCAGCAGGGAATGCAGGCATCATCGATATACGATTAAAGAAAAATACCAGCGATGGAACCAATGGTTCATTGACTTCGAATTACAACCAAGGGAAATATCCTAAAGCTGGAATAGGAATTACCCTCAATCACCGGGAAGGTAAGGTGAACCTCTTCGGCGGATACAATTACAATTACCGCAAAGGATTCAATGATCTTCGTTTATACCGTGTCTTTTTCGAAGACGGGCAAAGGACCGGAGCATACAAGCAAAAGAATTATTCCGTTTTTCCGGTTCACTTCCAGATGGCAAGGTTAGGAGTGGATTACAATATTTCTCCGAATACCGTCATTGGTATTTTAGCTAATGGATTTGTCAATCAATACAAACCTGAAGGACAAAACATCAGCAGCGTAGAAGACGGATCCGGGCAGACCATTTCTTATTTCTCGACTACTAATATGAGTCATGAACTATGGCCTTCCTATTCTTTAAATGGAAATTTCAAACATACTTTTCCAAAACATAAACAGGAACTGACTTTTGATTTGGACTATGCGCGATATTGGAATGAAAGCACACAAAATTTTCTCACTCGCTACTATGATTTGAACGGAGAAGAGTACCTGCCGTATTATTTGCTAACCGGCGATTTGGAGGGCAACCTGGAAATCAAATCGGCTAAGTCCGATTTCTCCTGGCCCATTTCTGATAAAGCTAAATTCGAAGCCGGTGCAAAATCGAGTTTGGTCAGCGCCGATAATGACATTCAGTTTTTTGATGCGAGCGTTCCCGATCAACCGGTCTTTGACAGCACCATCAGTAATCACTTCCTCTATGATGAAAACATCAATGCTGCATACGTCAACTTTAGTTACAACTGGCCAAAGTTTAGCGTACAATCCGGATTGCGGGTAGAAAATACGATCGCCGAAGGAGAGCAATTGATCAATGGACAGTCCTTTGATCGTAATTACACCAACTTATTCCCCAGTGTTTTTCTGAATTACAACTTTACCAAGGACTATACGATGGGACTCAATATGAGCCGGCGCCTGGATCGACCTTCTTATCAACAGCTCAATCCCTTTAAACATTACCTGGATCCCAGCACGTATCGCGAAGGCAATCCTTATCTCAATCCACAGTTTACGTGGTCATTTGAATGGAACCATACTTTTTTGCAACGCTACACCGCAACGATCGCCTATGCAAGAACAACGGATAATATCACGCAAGTCATTGCTCCTGTAGAAGGACAAGAAAGAGTCACGGTGCAGACTGATAAAAACCTCGATGAAGTTGACAATTATTCTTTCACAGCCAATGTTCCTTTCTCAGTTGGCAAATGGCTGAATAGCAACAATAATTTCACAGTGTATCGTGGGATATATCGCGGCAATTATGCCAATACACAATTGAACACAGGCAATTGGGTGATGGATTTCAATACGAACAACACTTTTGCATTGAAGAATAATTGGTCAGCTGAAATCAATTTCTTTTATCACACGCGTGAGATTTATGCCTTCATGGACCTGGAGCCGATGTGGGGACTTGGCGGCGGTATTCAAAAACAAATGTTCAATAAAAAAGGAACATTGAAACTTGCCTTCACTGATGTATTCTGGACCAGCTTACCTTCTGCTTTAGTGAAATTCACCGATTACCAGGAAAATTTTGATGTGTATCGTGATACGAGACAGGTTGCTATTTCCTACACCCATCGATTTGGAGACAATCAGTTGGCACCATCGAGGAGAAGGGTAGGAGGAGCTGAGGAAGAAAAGCAAAGAGCGGGGAGCGGAGTTCAGGGTTAGTGAGAAGGTGAGACAGTGAGATGATGAGATGATGAGAGATTTTCTCTGCGTCTCTGCGTCTCTGCGTGAACAATTAACTCCGTGTCCTCTGTGCGAGGTCATTTCACTGTACCTTGCATCTCAAATGGATTGGGACTCCACGATCAAAGGATTTATTTCTTTTCTCACTCTCGAGAAAGGTCTTTCGGGCAATAGCATTGAAGCCTATGAGCGCGATGTGCGACGCATGGCCATGTATTTCTTTAACGAACTGAAAGTTTCCTCACCTACCAAAGTAGATACGGTTCACATTGAAAAGTTCCTGCATGTCCTGCATGATCTCGAGATCAGTCGCCGATCGCAAGCGAGAAACTTATCTGCTATGCGATCCTTTTTTCAATATCTCATCCTGGAAGATATCATCAAAGCCGATCCTACTGAATTAGTCAACGGCCCTAAAACTGATCGTTACCTGCCTGAAGTTTTGACGTATGAAGAGATACGCCAGATGATTGATGCCATTGATCGCAGTCATCCACAAGGCACGCGCAATGTTGCCATCATTGAAACTTTATATGCTTGCGGCCTTCGTGTATCCGAGCTGACTGGCCTGCGTATTAGTTATGTATATCCTGATCTGCAGATGATACGCGTTATTGGAAAAAACAATAAAGAACGACTCGTGCCCATCGGTGATTCAGCATTGCATCACATCCGTCTCTATCTCGAAAGCGATCGCAACCGCATGATGAATATCGATCCTGCCTCAGCAGATATTCTGTTTCTCAATCGTCGCGGCAAAAAATTATCCCGCGTGATGGTATTCAACATCATCAAAGACGCCGCTGCGAAAGCCGGCATCACCAAAGTAATTTCTCCCCACAGCCTCCGTCATTCCTTCGCCACACATCTCGTCGAAGGCGGCGCCGATCTGCGCGCCGTTCAGGAAATGCTTGGTCATTCTTCCATCACGACGACGGAGATCTATACGCACATGCAAGCTGATTATCTGCGGGAGACGATACTGCGGTTTCATCCGCTTGGAAAATTTTAGATGGGGAATAGGCAATAACCAATAACCAAGTGAGAAGGAAATGAATGGGGAATAGGCAATTGCCAATAACCAAGTGAGAAGGAAATGAATGAAGAATAGGCAATAACCAATAACCAAGTGAGAAGGAAATGAATGGGGAATAGGCAATTGCCAATAACCAAGTGAGAAGGAAATGAATGGGGAATAGGCAATTGCCAATAACCAAGTGAGAAGGAAATGAATGGGGAATAGCCAATAGCCAATAGCCAATTGAGAAGGAAATGAATGGGGAATGGCAAATATCCAATAGCCAATTGAGAAGGAAATGAATGGGGAATAGCCAATATCCAATAGCCAATTGAGAAGGAAAGGAATGAAGAATAGGCAATAACCAATTGAGAAGGAAATGAATGGGGAAGTGGCGTTTTATTTTGAAGCCTTTTCAAGGTTCTTTCGAGCGGTATCAATGCTTGAAACAAAGATGGCTACAAGTTCATCGCTTTCCTTAGTTGCATTTGGGACAATAGGATTGTTTGGAATCATATTGGTTTTGAAAATGATTTTTAATGCAATATGTGATTCCCGTAATTCTTTCAGGCAAACACCCATTTTATGTATAAAGTCTCTTCTTGATTCAGCACTTTGGGCCTCACCATAATTAAGTGCAGGTGAAGTGCCGGATCTGATAAGTTGCCCTCCCATTTGTTTCCCGGCTGCGGTATTAGGAAGTAATTCGACAATTTCAAGAACAACCACAGCAAAGTTGGTCAATCTTTCTTCAAGATTATTTCGAGCCATAGCAAGATGAATTTGTTTTCAACGGTGGAAGGAGTATGGTGCTCCTTTTATTTATTGAATCTAAAATACGGAGATAATAATTACTATGCAATACTAAATATGAATTTTATTTTGTTTGAAGTTGATTTTCACTTCCAAATTGGTTATTGGTTATTCGATATTGGATATTGAAGAAGGTGTATATTTTAATGTAACTATATTTGACTGTGCATTTGTCTATAGTACCCCGCATCATCATCGGTTTCGCTGTAATCACGCAGCTTCTCGCCTGCGCTTCCCCGCAGCCTTTATCCGGCGGGCCAAAGGACGTGATGCCACCAACCATTATTGAAAGCACATCGACGCCCAACCGGCAGACGTCTTTTCATGGAAAACAAATCACTATCAACTTTGATGAATGGATCGTATTGAAGGATATCAATTCGCAGCTTGTCGTTTCACCATTAATGCCTAAGCCACCAGAAGTGAAACAAAAAGGAAAGGCCATCATCATCACCTTGCCGGATAGCCTGAAAGCTAACACGACCTATACATTGAATTTTGGAAGTGCTATACAAGATCTCAATGAAGGTAATAAGCTGGATAATTACAGTTTCATTTTTTCTACAGGCGCTTTTCTCGATTCTATTCAACTCAATGGCAAAGTGACGAATGCCACTACACTTCAGCCGGCAGCAGATGTTTGGGTGATGCTCTATCCTCCAGGGAACGACAGCATCGTGTACAAACACAAACCGGAATACCTGGCGAAGACCAATAAAGAAGGGATGTGGTCGATCTCTAATGTGCGGAGCGATAGTTTTTTCGTTGTGGCCCTAAAAGATGAAAACGCAAATTTTGTTTACGACCTCGATAATGAATTATTTGGATGGCTGGATCAAATTCAATTTGTCGAAGAGACCTACACATTGCCGGATATGAGGGTCAGTGCTCGTGAAAAGAAATCTTTCATTCAGGATGTCAACCAGGTTGCACCAGGATTGATGCTTATGACTATCCCCGGGCCTTCACCTAAAATGATTCCAACCTTTCAACCTCCTTTAGAAAAACCTACTTTTGAATGGGCCGGAGACACTTTATATACCTGGTATTCAACCGACATCAATTACGCAGGCAAAGCCATCTTGGGGAATGATACCACCAAGATCCGTTCAGTCGATACCAAATACCTTAAAAACAAACCACTTTTAATTTCTTCACTAACCGGAAGAATGTATCCGTTCGATGATGCCAGGATGAAAGTCAGTGTTCCTATTCAACGTATTGATACTTCGCTGATCACTTTAAGCAAGGACACCACTTCGAATATTGCTTTTCATGTTGAACGAGATAGTGTTTCTGACCGGATACTTCGATTCATATCGGCATGGGTGCCCACGTCAAGATATACGATTCATTTTTTGAAAGGAGCGATCACGGATATCTGGGGCAGATCCAGTGATACTTTCAAAACCAGTTTTGTAGTCAATGCACTGGACCAGTTTTCAAACCTGGATATGGCGATTACCGGTCTGGATTCAACTATGAATTACGTGGTAAACATCATGTCCGGAAATACCATCGATCGCTCTTATCGAATAATGCATCAGTCAGCAACCATGATAACGAGTAAAGGCATGTTGCCCGGAAAATTTACGATCGAATTGATTGAAGATCGAAATAGCAATGGTGTATGGGATACCGGCAACTATGAATCAAAACGACAGCCAGAGCGGAAGAAGATTTTTATACCTGAAAATCTTCGCGCGGGCTGGGACGTTGAACTCAAAATGAATTGGGAATAAGGAAGTAAGAATACTTCGACTTCGCTCAGCACAAGTAAGGAAGTAAGAAGGAAATGGGGAATAGCCAATAACCAATAACCAATTAAGAAGTGAGTGGGAATAAGAAAGGACGAATTGGGAATAAGGAAGTAAAAAGGAATTTGGAATAGCCAATACCCAATATTCAATTGACAAGTTGAATTGGGAATGTAGAGGCTCAACATCTTGAGCCTTGTTGAAACCAAAAAATTAAATTCTCATTTCCCCCATTTAGGGGGCTAGGAGGGAGAGTGATTTTTTCCCGTTCTTTGCTAATCAATGATGAGACTCTGGACCGATACACTCGATAAATACTATGGCCGCCGAAAAGTGGTGGACAAAGTCTCCGTGGAAGTAACCCAAGGCGAGATCGTGGGCCTCCTGGGACCCAATGGGGCCGGGAAAACTACAACCTTCTATATGGTGGTTGGCTTCATCAAACCATCAGCGGGACATGTTTACCTCGATAATACTGAGATCACGACCCTTCCCATGTACAAGCGGGCGAGATTAGGAGTAGGATACTTACCCCAGGAACCATCCGTCTTTAGAAAACTGACAGTCGCCAATAATATCAAAGCGGTTTTGGAATTAAGTCATTTTACAGCCGCACAGCAGCGTGATAAATTAGAATCACTCATTGAGGAATTCGGCTTGCATACCGTACGCAATAATGTCGGTGATAGTTTATCGGGAGGAGAGCGACGCAGAACAGAAATTGCACGTGCATTAGCGACGGACCCAAAATTTATTTTGCTGGATGAACCTTTCGCGGGAATCGATCCGATTGCAGTGGAAGATATTCAGCACATCGTAGCTACGCTGAAAACTAAAAATATCGGAATCCTGATCACGGATCATAATGTGCAGGAGACCTTGTCGATCACTGATCGCGCTTACCTGATGTTTGAAGGGCGAATCCTGAAAGCTGGTACTGCAGAGGAACTCGCTGCAGATGAAATGGTTCGAAAAGTTTATCTCGGCCAGAGTTTTATTTTAAAACGCAAAGTGGTCTGATGAAGACTTTTTTGTTTTTAGCTGCCCTCTTGTTTTCATTTGCATCTTGCACTACACGCGAAATATCGCCCACCCGGGAAAGTCGCATACTGATAGATTCGATTTACCAACAGAAAGTAACGGTCCTGCAAGCTAACCTGGATTCTATGTGTAAAGTATACATGGATAGTGTATACCAGTTTGCTGTGGATTCGATGCTGAAAGAAAGACAGGATGAAATGAATAAGCTGGTGAAATGAAAAGAGCCTTGATCCTCATAGTACTCTTCACCTTTTATTTTGCATCCTGTGGACACCGGGTGACACAAGAGGAATTAGTCCAGCAAGCTGTTGATCTCAAGCTCTATCAATGGCGACTTTCAGAACGCAACTCCTGCAAGGACAGAGCAATGGCTAAAGCAGAAGCTTATGTCGATTCTTTCCTTCTTGCTAATAGTCTCAGTACGCAACTCGATACTATACCTAAACCACCCAAACCAGTTAAGCCTATCAAGCCACCTTTTAAAGAAAAGCCGGATAGTTTGAAAGTAGATAAGCTGTTTAAGAAGGAGTAACTAAATTCAGTATTCAGTATTCAGTATTCAGTATTCAGTATTCAGTAATCGGTAATCACTACTCACTACTCACTACTCACTACTCACTATCCATTTTCACCTCATTAAGATATTTCCACAACCGCTTGTTCATTTTTCCCACGCGCCATTCAGGGAATTTTTTTTCTGAAATTTTGACGATGATGAGATTTAAACCGGATTGTGCAAAATTATTGGGGAATGGTGCACGGACTTTGTTTTGCATACGGTCATAGATGACCATAGCATCAATTTTGGAATCTTCGGTGCGTTCGAAATAGAGATAAAATAAATTGGATTCACTAAGGTCGCCGACTGAAATCCGCTCACCATCCATGTTATAGTAGGATGCAGTATTCAGATCCCGGGCGTCAGTATCGAAGAAATAAGCTGATTTTGAAAAAGTATAATTGTTGCGGAAAGCCCTGACGTATTGATTAAAAAAAGTGTCCCTTTCTTCTTTGGTGTCCTCAAGAATTTTTTCGAGCTTTTTTTTGGTGCTTTCGTCTTTGGTCCGGGCCAACATGGCGTTTAATGTGTCAATTTTCGATGTATGCATCGGAAACCGGACAATAAGATAGCCTTGGTGAAGGTTAAGAATGGCAACAGATGGAATCGTGTTCTGAGCTTTACTTATATGTATTCCACTCAGGAACAGTCCTAAAATGGCGCATACGGAAATCCACCGTGAAGTCGTTAACTTAAACCTAATAAACCGCTGAATCTGTTTCAATTCCATACTTGACTCTATTTTCGCAATCCGCTAAAAATACAACTACCCTATGTATGCCAGTACAGATATAGAAGCCTTAAGTCAGGAGATTTACAATGAAAGTGCATTTGTAGATCGCATCCTTGAAGCCAGCGGGCGCGTGATCGTTGGTCAGAATTATATGATCTCCCGCCTCCTGCTGGGTCTGCTTGCCGATGGTCACGTTCTTCTTGAAGGACTTCCCGGCCTTGCGAAAACACTTTCCATCAAGACCCTGGCCTCCTGCGTGGATGGCAGTTTCAGCAGGATTCAGTTTACGCCCGATCTTTTACCAGCCGATATTATCGGGACCATGATTTACAATCCGGCATCCAGCCAGTTCACCGTAAAGAAAGGCCCCATCTTCGCGCAATTCATCCTCGCCGATGAAATCAATCGCGCACCGGCGAAAGTGCAGAGCGCTCTTCTCGAAGCCATGCAAGAACGACAAGTGACGATCGGTGGAGAAACGCATCTATTGAAAGAACCATTTCTTGTATTAGCTACGCAAAATCCAATCGAACAAGAAGGCACTTACAATCTTCCGGAAGCACAGGTCGACCGATTTATGTTTAAAGTAAAAATCGGATATCCTGAACGCAATGAAGAGCGCATGATTATGCAACGCAGCCTGACCGGTGAGACGAATTTAAAATTGCAACCTGTTGTGCATCCTGATGATATCCTCAGAGCTCGTAAAACCGTGCGCAAAGTGTATATGGATGAGAAAATAGAAAACTATATCCTTGACATTGTATTTGCTACCCGGCAGCCGGAATCTTATGGTTTGGCTAAAATCAAACCCTTCATTTCTTATGGTGCCTCACCGCGAGCCAGTATTTATCTCGTTATGGCTTCGAAAGCAATGGCTTTCATCAAACGGAGAGGATATGTGATTCCGGAAGATGTCAGGCAAGTGTGCCCGGATATATTGCGTCATCGTATCGGGCTCAGCTATGAAGCAGAAGCTGAAACTATAACCCAGGAGGATATCATCAAGACTATCCTCGACAGTATCGCTATACCATAATCGTTATGAAATATTTGTGTTTCATCCTCTTTACATCAGGCCTGTCTTTGCTCTCTGCACAAGGCACGATGGATTCATGGATGACATCACAATTGAAAACTGTGTCGTGGAACGTAACCTATAAAGGCGTTCTCGCAGATTTTCATCCGGTCACGATACAATTAGCTTCCGATCTTGACCAGGTCGTAGGTTATTTCATTCATGATGGTGATCAAAAAAAGCACAGACTCGTTGGAGATTGGAACAAGGGGGATCATTTTCAATTGCAGGAGCATGATGACAATGATCGATTGACAGGTTATCTCGTCGGGACCATCAGCAAAGATGAACTATCGATGGAATGGATGTCATCAGATCAAAGCCGTTTGTTTGAAGTGAAAGCTTATCCTGCATCACTGATCAAGATTAAAAATTTCAAACCGGTTGCAGAATGGATTGAAGTGGCTACCACACCAAAAATTATTCTTTCCGTTCAAAAGATGGATTTTGGAATTGTGACCGGCATGGCCAATCGCGGTGGGCAGTACACCAGGTTTGATGGCTATTGCCTGGATGGTTCATGTTCACTCTGGAACACCGTGATCCAGGTTCCGGGTGGTGCGCCTATCCAGGTGCAGATGCGACAAAAAGACGCATTGAGTTATAAAGTGACTTTTAATGGAACCGATTATGCTGCCACCATCGTGAATGCAACTCCACTCATGGTCAGGCATTTTGACAATTCAATGGGTTTCCTGGATTTCGTTTATCCGGATTTCAAAAGTGAGGCGTTTAAAAATTGGTTAAGCGCATGGTCAGATAAATTGTGGACAGACGGTGTCAATTATCTGCAGACCATCAATCAGCCCGCTAACACAGGCCGGTTGATTCAGCGTTCATCGGGATGGGTCGAGATTCTCGATGAAAATGAAACCTATGCCAGTGGCATGATCACGTATGTCAATCCAGGTTCAACGCGCAGAACTGCTTTTGTTTGGCTAAAGAAAGAAGATGTTATACTTCCAATGGAAGAATTGCTGAATTCCCCTTCCGATGTAAAAAAATTGTCGGATCTCGCCATGAAAGCACCCCATGCCAATGAAGATGAAGGATATAAAACATGGCTCAGCAAATCTGGATATCAATCGATGGTTCCATGCGCGCAGGGAATCATTGCCTCTACGGAATTTAATATGATCTATGGTGATGATTTGCATTTAATACCGGTAGCGAATTGCCGCGATATGATCAAACGCAAATACTGGAACGACTTCGGCTGGTAATTCAAAACGAAAAAGAAACAAAGCATCCTTGGATACCTCAGAATTATTACGGCGCGTACGGAAGGTGGAGATCAAAACCCGGAGCCTGAGCAAGCATATATTTTCGGGGGAATATCACAGTGCCTTTAAGGGAAGAGGAATGTCATTCAGTGAAGTTCGTTCCTATCAATACGGTGATGAAGTGCGGGATATTGACTGGAATGTAACCGCCCGTACCGGTGAACCTCATGTCAAAGTTTTTGAAGAAGAGCGTGAACTCACCATCATGATGTTGGTCGATGCCAGCAAGTCAGTATTTTTTGGGACCGGTGAGCCGTGGAAAAATGAATGGATTGCAGAAGTATCTGCAGTGTTTGGGTTTTCAGCTTTGCAGAACAATGATAAAGTAGGTTTAATCCTGTTCACGGATAGGGTTGAATTATATATCCCTCCTCAAAAGGGAAGACAGCATTTGCTCCGCATCATTCGTGAATTATTATACTATCAACCCAAAGGCACAAAAACGAATATTGCAGTTCCCCTTCAATATCTTATGCATGTCATCAAGAAACGATGTATTGCGTTTGTACTGAGTGATTTTATTTCCCCGGTATATGAAGACACGCTCAAGTTGGCGGCCAAACGACATGACATCATTGGTGTGAATATTTCTGATCCGGCTGAACAATCCTTGCCGAATGCAGGTCTTGTTAAAGTGAGGGATCCTGAATCAGGAGCGATCATGATGTTGGACACGCATGATCCGATGATCCGATCTTCTTTTGCAAAAAGTTATGTCAACAGGATCTACCAGTTTAAAGAGCAATTTAAGAGAGCCAATTGTGACACCATGGCATTAGCCACCAATCAATCTTATATCCAGGAATTCCATCGTTTTTTCAAAAGCAGGGCATCCGCATGAAATACAGTTTGATGATTTCATGCATGATGGTTTGTGCTATGGCATTTGGCCAGGCCAATATATCTGTTGATCGCACCACGATTCAGATCGGGGATCAGGTGAAGGCAACAATTGAATTGTATTCCAGTATGGGTGGCGATTGGATCAACAAGAAAAAGATATGGCCGGATTCCATTAAAGGTATTGAGGTGGTTAGTGGTCCTGATACCACTGCGAAAAACACAGGAGGCTTAGTAGCTTCCTGGAATCTCTCTTTTTTTGACACGGGTTATGTCCGTATTCCCAAATTGCCGGTCCTGTTACGACATGATGGACGCATAGATACTTTTTATACCGAAGAAATTCCTATTCTGGTTCTGGCCGTTGAGCCTGATTCTTCAGGATTGTTAGCCATAAAAGATATTTATGTTCATCCTTTCAGCATTCTCTATTACAAACGATATATTCCACATGCATTGGTCCTGTTGTTATTGATTGCAGGCCTCGTGTATTGGTGGAAGAAGAGAAAAGCAAAAGCGGCATTACCCGTATATGTACCGCCTCCACCTGCTCCGCATGAATGGGCATATACTGCATTGGATGAATTGGCGGCGAAAAGATTGTGGCAAAGTGGAGAAGTCAAAGAGCATTATTCATTGCTGACTGAAATCCTTCGTGGATATCTCGAGCGTCGATTTAATATCCATGCTATGGAGCAGACCTCGGATGAAATCATTGCTCAATTGCAGTCGCTGAATTTAAGCACGAGAACCTTACAGGATACTGCATCCTTGTTATCGATTTCTGATCTTATCAAATTTGCAAAAGCAGATCCGGGTATTGACTTGCATGCTGAAGCTATTGAACGTGTAAAAACCTTTGTCAAGGAAACGACGTTGGCTGTTTTATCTTCCGTTGAACCTGAAACCAAGCAAGACAATGGGCCTGTTGCATAATTTCAATATTCACGAACCCTGGTGGCTGTTATTGCTTGGCCTGATTCCATTGATCACATGGTACAGGGAACAACAAAAAAAGAAAATTTCATCAGCGGCGTTGGATATGCCGGTTACGTTGGAAAAAGTACCGCTGACCTGGAGGATAAGGTTATATCGATGGATCGAGCCCATATTTTGGCTGGCCACAGGATTGATCATCATCGCGATGGCACGGCCTCAATCAGAAAATTCAGAAGAAGTGATCAAAGGGGAAGGCATTGATATTTTCCTGGTGATGGATTTATCTTCTTCCATGCTGGCTCGTGATTTTGATCCAGATCGATTGACGGTCAGCAAGCGAGTGGCCACTGATTTTATTTCCCATCGCACCTATGATGGCATTGGACTCGTGGTATTTGCCGGGGAGAGTTATACGCAATGTCCGTTGACGCATGATCATGATGTGGTCATTGATTACCTGCAATCGTTGGAATGTGGGCAGCTCGAAGATGGTACGGCCATTGGAATGGGCCTGGCGGCTGCCGTGAATCGATTAAAAGATAGTAAAGCAAAAAGTAAAGTCGTCGTGTTGTTGACCGATGGTGTGAACAATGCAGGTTATATACGCCCTGCTACTGCATCTGATATTGCTAAAGAATTTGGCATCAAAGTATATACGATTGGCATTGGTAGTTATGGACAGGCGTTATCGCCTGTTAGAAGGAGAGCCAATGGTGATTATATGTTTGGTATGACTAACGTCGAGATTGATGAAGACCTGTTGAAATCCATTGCGGATGAAACCGGGGGAAAATATTATCGTGCCGCTTCTGCTGCTTCGCTGCAACAAACTTATGATGATATTGATAAGCTGGAAAAAACAGAAGTGGAGGTCACCGCTTACAAGCATTACCATGAGTTGTATTATATCCCTTTGACGCTGGGATTATTTTTGCTGGGATTGTTGCTGGTGGCACGAAGTACTGTGCTTAGGACATTGCCTTATTAAAAAGTAAAATGGATGGCTCCATACAGTGAAAAAATAGAAAAGGAGGGCTCAAAATGTTGAGCCCCTACCTTTTCTATTTTTTAATAGTCCTTAAAGGAATAGTTTGAATAGTGAGTCTTCCAATTTGAATATTAAATTGTAGGGGCTTAATATTTTAAGCCCAATCAATTTAATATTCAAATTTTGAACTGGCCAAAAAGCAATTCCAAATAAAAAAGGGCAACACATCGTGTCGCCCTTTTTTATTTTATCGGCCCCCAATGGTTTTGATTTGTTCTTTCAGGAGTTCGATGTAATGTTTGGCATCTTCATCTGTAGGATCGAGTGATAAAACCAACTCATAATTTTCAATGGCTTTATTATAACAATACGTCTTCCAGGAATTCATGGTGTAGGTAGTTCCTGAAGCTAGTTCTGCTTTGGCCTTCTCATTTTGATTTTCGGCCATCTGGACATAATAATAAGCCAGGTAATTAGCAGCAGCCAGAATGTCGACTTTATTCTTTTCCTTATCGTTAATCGCCAGGGCTAAATATTTTTCATACGCATCTTTTGCCAAAAATTGTTTTGGCTCCAGGGTATCGATATTATTTGCGATTTAATTCTCATCTTCCAGCCTGGCAGATAATCGGGTGTAATCGTAAGCACCTTAATCATAGTGGAATCTGCTTTGTCGTTCTGATCGATTAAATAGTACGACACACCGAGGTAATATAAATCAGCAACCGTTAATGGCTTAACTTCTGACCGGCGAATGTAGTAGGCAATAGCCTGTTCATAATTTTTAGCATCATAGAATGCTTTTGCAAGCATGCCATATATCTCATAAGCACGGGAGGAATCCAATTCAATAAACTTCCTGTAGATATGAGAAGCTTCTTCAATATTGCCCAGCTTCATTGCTGCTTTGGCCATATACTCGTAGTCTGAAGCATATGATTTACGATCCTCTTTCTTGCCGATCTCATCAAACAACATTTTACTGTGATCATAAGATTGCTGTGGCATTCCTTTTTCACCATATGACCAGGCTAACCATCTGTGTAGCGTATACTGTTCAGGATTTGTTCTGAGCAAAGAATCACCTAACTGAATTGCCCGATCATAATCCTTGGCCTGGAAGGTGAGAAATTTAACGAGGCGAACTTTTGCATCTATATCATCTCCTGTCAATGATGTATACTTTGTCAACAAAGGAGTGACTTTATCATATTGATTGGTACGGATATAGAGTTCGATCAGATCTTTATAAGCAGTAGCATCATTAGGCGATAATTTGATCGCCTTCTGGAGATAAGCTATGGCAGTATCATATTGTTTAGCGGCAGTCCAGATGTGAGCAATTCTGATATAAGCTGCAGTATTCGATGGATCTTTTGCCACAGCAGTTTCATAATGAGTCATGGCCTGCCCATTATCACCGAGCATTTCATAAGCATCTCCAAGATGAGCCCAATACTTGGCTTCTTTAGTATTCAAATCCCTGGCATTGCCAAGATAGGTCACTGCTTTGTTGGCATCAGGATGTTTGCTGTTCAGGTACGCATCACCTACCAGGGCGTATATCTCCGCGTTCTTTTTGTCCAGGCGTATAGCAGAATCAAAATTCTCCTGTGCCTCTTCCGTTTTTCCCTGATCCAATAAAAGTTTTCCAATACCTATTTTGCATTTAGCGCAATTGGAATTAATGCTCAATCCTTTTCTATAGGCTTTCTCAGCTTCAGCGGCATTATCCTGGAGATAGCTGACTTCACCAATGTAATAGTATATATCTGCGTTTTTTGGATCGGCTTTCGCTATCGTGTTAAATTGATCAAGAGCGCCCTTATAATTTTCATTCTCGAGCATTTTGATCCCTTCCTGCAAGGAAGACTGCGCCATAGCCGTTGTGGCTAAAAATCCAAGTACGTATACAAAAACGAGCTTTTTCATTGTAGAGGTGTTTTTGAAACCTGAGCACAAAAATGCAACAGGTTTGTGAAGTAAAGTGTTCATTTTACGACTTTAATATCATTGGTATAGTTAAGTTCAATATTTCGTTCAGTTTGGAAAACGGGTAGTAAACCAGCTTTGAGGATGATCTTTTGACCTATTTCACCACAAATAAACGAGGCAAAACCTGTTCCCACATCTTCTTTCCCTGTTTTGCTAATAAAATACAGATCCCGTGTAAAAGGATATTTACGATCCTGCAGGTTGTATTGGTAAGGTTGAACGAACCCTGCCTGCGTAGAATCGATGGGCCGGGAGATTCCCAACAAGTGAATTTTGCGCAACACTTCTTTAGTGAATGCACTATCACTGTCACTGATATCACTGTAATCCACTATTCCGATTGCATTGTCATGGGTTTCCACATAGTCCAGTACATCCTGCTTGGTATTGAGTGCATAAAAATGTTTGGGCAATTGTTCTTTGTGCATCAACCGCAACATTTCCTGGGTGATACCGGATTTTGCATTTTCCAAAACAAATATGTTTCCGGATGAATCACTGCTTAATCGTTTCATTAAGTCTTCGTACACAAAAGTGGTATCCGTAGCCCTGCTATTTTTTATAAAAGCAATGGCACCAACAGCAAATTTGGTTTCA
>Ga0068851_10000138_pt1 | contig 39261 bp, 37 predicted proteins | sample KBSCornC12_FD_66588 | JGI IMG/M metagenome (GOLD analysis project Ga0068851, IMG submission 66588) | Corn rhizosphere microbial communities from Kellogg Biological Station, Michigan, USA - KBS Corn C1-2 | ecosystem: Host-associated > Plants > Roots > Rhizosphere > Soil ...
GCGCCCAGGAGACGGTCAGCCAGATCGCCTACGACCCGAACGACCCCTACAACGCCGTCTGGGCCCCGAGCTGGCGGATGGTCGCCGACCCGACCGACCCCGACCGCTCGCGCTGGCAGATGTTCACCGGCCAGTCGGGTCACCCCGCCAGCCCGCACTACGACGACCTGCAAGAGGACTGGCTGGAGGGGCGGACGCAGCCGATGCGCGGCGAAGGGCCGTGGTCGGAGCTGGATCTGGTGCCGCAAAAGTAGCTTAAAGGTTTCGGTGTTGCACGGTGCTACACTCGCGCCGTGCCGACCACCAGACCCCGCCACATGATCACGGAAACTCCGCGCGTCAAAGACGTGCTGGACGAATTGCGCCGCATCCAGGGGGGAGAGAAGGTGGACCTCAGCGACTTAGTCGTCCGTGGGGCTGACGACAAGATCCGGGAGCTCAGGGCCAGCCCTGAGGTGGCACACCGGGTTCGCGAAGAGATCGCCGAGTGGATTCGGTCGGGCAATGGACCCAAGGTTGATCTCAAGGCGGCCGAAGAGGTCAAGTACCTGGGGCTGGAAGCTAACTACGGCGACGAGTAGGTTGCTGCTCCTCGACCATTCCGCTTGGTCGCGGCTGATCGGGGACCTGGTTCCAAAGGGCAGGGAGGAGACCGTCCTCGATTGGATCGGGGCCGGGCGGCTCGGGGTCTGCCTGCCCTTCCTGCTGGAGGCGGGCTTTTCCGCGCAGACGGCTGAGGAGCATCGCCTGAACATGGGTCGTCTCGAACAGCTTCCTGGACTCCTTGTCGACCGGGATGTCGAACGCACGGCCCGGGGTGCGCAGCGCGAGCTGGCGAAATCCGGTCACCACCGCCTCTCGCCGACCGACCTGATCATCGCCGCCTGTGCCGCCTGTGCGGATGGGGGTGTCCTGCACTACGACCGCGACTACGACCGGATCCTCGAGCACACCAGCCTCGATTTCGAGAGCGTCTGGCTCGCAGAGCCAGGCACGCTTTGAGCCGCGACTTCTGGGTTGCTGCCGGGTTTGGGTCCGGAGTGCGACGCGCAGCTCATCTCCTCACCCTCTGTTTGATCCTCCTGGCTCTCCTTCCGACGAGTGCCGAGGCGCTGCCGCGTGGGTTCTTCGGGATCGTCCCTCAAACCGCGATCGGGAAACGCGACATGGCGCGGATGCGGGCCGGAGGCGTGGAGACGGTCAGGGTGATGGTGTCCTGGTCGGCGATTCAGCAGAAGCCGCGTGGCGAATACGACTGGGGCGGGCTCGACGACACCGTCGCTCTGGCGGCCGAAGAGCACCTCGAACTGCTGCCTTTCCTGATCTCGACCCCGGGCTGGCTCGCGCACGACTGGCGGACGCTGCCAGTGCAGAACGGACGCCAGCGCCGGGCCTGGGGCGAATTCGTCCGCGCCGCAGTCGAACGCTACGGCAGCCGCGGCGAGTTCTGGACCGAACATGGCCCCGGCTCGCAGCGGCCGCTGCCGAAGCTGCCGATCCGCGCCTGGCAGATCTGGAACGAGGAGAACTTCTTCTACTTCGCCAAGCCCGCGTCGCCGACCGCCTACGCCCGCCTGCTCGCGGTTACCCACCGGGCCATGCACCGCGCCGACCCGCGGGCGGACCTGGTCCTCGGCGGCCTCTTCGGCGACCCCGGCCAGAACCCGCCACGCGCCTGGGACGCGGTCGACTTCCTCGACCGCCTCTACCGCGTTCGCGGCGTCAAGGCGAACTTCGACGGTGTCGCGCTGCACCCCTACGCCGCCGACACCAGCGTCCTGCGCTCGCTCGTCGAGGGCGTCCGCGGGGTCATGATCCGCCACCACGACCGCCGCGCCGGCCTCTACCTGACCGAGCTGGGGTGGGGGTCGCAGAACGACACCGGGGTCGTCTCCTTCGAGGTCGGCCTGCACGGCCAGGCGCGGGAACTGCGCCGCGCCTACCGCTACCTGATCGGCAACCGCCACCGCCTCGGCCTGCGCCAGGTCGACTGGTTCACCTGGAAGGACCTCTCCGGCTCCTGCAACTTCTGCGACTCCTCCGGCCTCTTCCGCCGCGGCGCCAAGTTCCGGCCGAAGCCGGCCTGGCACGCCTTCGTCAGCTTCGCCCGACGGGGTTAGGCGGGAGTAGCCACCCGCCGCACCAGCTCGACGATCTCGGCCGGGGCCTTCTCGGGAGAGCCGGAGTCGAACGGCGGGTCGGGGTCGTACTCGATCCCCAGTTGGACCGCCTGGGCGACCTCGGGGCCGACCTCGCGGGCGACCAGGTGCAGGGCCATGTCGATGCCGGCGGTGACGCCGGCGGCCGTGACCACCTTGCCGTCCTCGACGAAGCGGCCGCCGACCGGCTCGGCGCCGAACTCGCGCAGCTTGTCGAGCACGATCCAGTTCGTGGTCGCGCGCTTGCCCTGCAGCAGGCCGGCGGCGCCGAGCAGGAGCGAGCCGGTGCAGACCGAGGTCGTCCACTTGGTCGACCGGTCGACCTCGCGCAGCCACTCGAGCAATTCCTCGTCTTGCATCAGCGGCCGGTTGCCGGCGCCGCCGGGGACGAGGACCAGGTCGGGAGCGGTGAGCTCCCCGAGCGCGCGGTCGGCGACGAGGCCGAGCGAGCCGCGCTCGTCGCGCACCTCCCCGCGTTGCTTGGCGACGGTGCGGACCTCCCAGCCAGGGACGTTGCGCAGGACTTCGTAAGGGCCGATGGCGTCGAGGGGTGCGAGGCCGTCGTAGATAAGCAGTGCGATTTCCATGTCGCCGATTTTGGCGGCCGCGGGATCGTGCCGCCAGAGGCAGGAATGACAATGTTCGCTAGATTTCTGCCATGCGCCATCGCGTCGTCGCCCTTTGTCTCGACGGTCTCGTCGCCTTCGACCTGACCGCGCCGGCGCAGGCGTTCCAGCTGGCGGCAAAGCCAGGCGGAGAGCCGCTCTACGATTTCTCCACCTGCTCTCCGGACGGCGGGGCGGTGCAGACGACGAGCGGCTTCTCGGTCACCCCCGCCGCCGATCTCGGGGCGCTGCGCCGGGCGCAGACGATCGTCGTGCCCGGCTACGCCGCCATCTTCACGCCGCCCCCAGCCGAGGCACTCGACGCGCTCCGTGCTGCCGCCCGCCGCGGCGCGCGGTTGATCTCGATCTGCACCGGTGCCTTCGGCCTTGCCCACGCCGGCGCTCTCGACGGCCGCCGCGCGACCACGCACTGGGCCTGGGCGGAACAGCTGGCGCGGCGCTTCCCCGCGGTCGATGTCGACCCCGACGCCCTCTTCGTCGACGAGGGGGAGGTGCTGACCTCGGCCGGCCTCAGCGCCGGGATCGACCTCAGCCTGCACGTGATCCGCCGCGACTTCGGCGCCGAGGTCGGCGAGCGCGTGGCCCGCCACATGGTCGCGCCGCCCCACCGCGACGGCGGCCAGGCCCAGTTCTTCAAGCCCGAGTTGCCGCCCCCGTCCGGCTCGCTCGAGCCGACCCGCCGCTGGGCGGCCGAGCGTCTCGATGAGCCACTCGACGTGGCGGCGATGTCGCGCCACGCCGGCGTCAGCCCCCGCACCTTCGCCCGCCGCTTCCGCGCCGAGACCGGGACGACCCCGCTGCAGTGGCTGCTCACCCAGCGGGTGCTGGAGGCGCGGCGGCTGCTCGAGGCGACCGACCTGCCGGTCGAGGAGATCGCCTGGCGGGTCGGCTTCGCCACCGCCGCCTCGCTCCGCGACCACTTTCGCCGCGCCACCGCGACGACCCCCACCGCCTACCGCCGCTCCTTCCAGCCTGCCTGACATACCCATAAAGTCACGCCCGTGAGCCGCCGCGACCAGATCAAGCTCGACGAGGCGGAGCTGCGCGAGCTCCTGGACGAGGAGCGGGTCGCCGTCGTCTCGAGCCTTGGCCCGCGCGGCTGGCCACACTCGATGCCGCTCTGGTTCGTGCCGCGCGACGGTGTCGTCTGGATCTGGACCTACGCGAAATCGCAGAAGGTGAAGAACCTGGAACGGGACCCGCGGGCGACGGTGCTGGTCGAGACCGGCCACTCCTACGACGAGCTGCGGGGGGCGATGATCGAATCCGAGGCGGTGATCCACCGCGACTTCGAGACCGTCCTCGGCTTCGCCGAAGAGCTGACGGTCCGCTACGCCGAAGGCATCTCCGCGGTCGAGGGCGACGCGAAGGCGGCGCTGGAAGCGCAGGCGCCGAAGCGGGTTGCGATCAGCTTCCCGGCGTTACGGACGGCGACCTGGGACCACCGCAAACTAGGCGGCAGGTACTAAACCTCTAAACCGGCGCCTTCGGTCGCCTGACCTTGTGCGGCCGGACCGGCTTGACCGTCACCTTGCGAGAGATCGCCGCCAGGTAGTCGCTATCCCCCTTCACCGTCACCCGGAAGCTGGAACGGCGGTCGATTCGGGGCCGGAAATGAGCTGAACAGGCACGATCGAGGTACCGGGTACCTAGCTTTCTGCGGCCGCGCCAGAGGGTGACCGGATCGCCGCGGCGGCCAGGGCAGGGCGTGACCCAGGCGGTGATCAGGCCGCGCCGGTGGCGCCTCACTTTGCGGTTGACGGCGCGGATACCGACGAAGGAGGGTGAGGCCGCCGGCGGGGGCGGTGCCGGGGTGCACGAGCCCGCTTCGGGACCGACGAGCCGGTAGATCGGACCGCTGCCGGAGATCGCGTAGAGCCGGCCGCAGGAATCCTGGCCGAAGGAGTTGAGGTTGCCGATGTGGACGCCCTCGGAGCGGTCGGTCGTGGCCGGGGCGGCGGGCGAGAAGGAGCGGATGTCCCCTTCGCAGAGGTCGCCGTAGATGTAGCGGCCGTAGAGTTCGCCCATGCCGGGGCCGCGGGCGACGTAGCCGCCGATGATCGCGCAGGCCTTGGCGCCGGTGCTGCCGACGCGGCTGTGCCTGTATTCGAAGACCGGGGGGACGAATTTCCCGGTGTTTTCCGCGCATTGGGGGTCTTCATCAGGCGGTGGCGGACCGGGCAGGCTGCCCTCCATGCAATTCCAGCCGTAATTGGCCCCTTGACCGAGGCCGGGAGCCGCGGCGAAGTCGACCTCCTCGCGTTCGGCCTGTCCGACGTCGCCGATCCAGAGGTCGCCAGTGAGCCGGTCGAAGGAGAAGCGGAAGGGGTTGCGCAGCCCGAGGCTCCATACCGTCGGGTTGGGGACGAGGAATCCCGGCGTCGGCACGATTCGCAGGAGCTTCCCCAGCTCGCTGTTCGGGTTCTGGGCGTTGTGGTGCTGGTCGTTGCCGCCGCCACCGTCGCCGGTGCCGAAGAACAGCGCGCCTTCGGGACCGAACTGGAGCTGGCCGCCATCGTGGTTGGTCTCTTCCGGGTGCGGGATCGGGGTGATCACGTCGCGCAAGCTCGAAAACGGAGCGCTGTTGCCACTGGCGACCATTTCGGCGACGTGGATCTCACCCGGCTCCACCTTGCCGGTGTAATAGAGGTAGAAGCGGCCGCTGGAGTCGAAGTCGGGAGCGAGGGCGATCGAGAGCAGGCCGCGCTCGCCTTCGCAGCAGGAGACCGCTGAGCGAATGTCGGCGAAGGGTTGCAGCTGCCCGTTTTCCAGCAGCAGAATCGTTCCCTGACGCTCGACGATGAAAAGGCGTTCCGGGTTGCCCGGGTCGGAGGTGAGATAGATCGGTTCGTCGAAGTTGCCGATCTGCTGCACGCCGAGGGCATGGGCCGTGCCGGCCATCAGCGACAAGCTGAGCATGGCCCCCGCCAACAGCTTCCATAACACGCGAAGCACGCCTTCAAGGTAGCTAACTATTGTTCTCGCGGTGGAGCTGCGCCCCGGCCGAACGGCCACGGTTTCGATCGTAATCCCTGCCTATAACGAGGAAGCCCGGCTTCCGGCGCTCCTCGCGAACCTTGCCGCCGAGGCTGAGAGCGCGGCGGCCGAGGCGGGTCTGCGTCTGCACGAGACGCTGATCGTCGACGACGGCAGCAGCGATCGAACTCGGCAGATGTTGGAGGCTGCTGCAGCTGAGGACGATGGCCTGAAGCCGGTCCTCGAGTTCGATCGCAACCGCGGCAAGGGGGCGGCCTTCGCCGCTGGCGCCCTGCGGGCCGAGGGCGATTACGTGCTCCTCGCCGACGTCGACCTCTCGACCCCGCTGGGCGAGCTGAAGAAGCTGACCGCGGCGATCGAGGCCGGCGCCGACCTTGCGATCGGCTCGCGCGCCGTTCCCGGCGCCGTGGTCGAACGCGGGCCGCTGCACCGCAAGGTGACCGGCAACGCCTTCAACGGTGCCGTACGTCTGCTCACCGGCCTTCGGGTGAAGGACACCCAGAACGGGTTCAAGCTCTTCCCGACCGAGGCGGTGAAGCGCTACGCCGCTCGGCAGACTTGCCCCGGGTTCGCCTTCGACGTCGAGCTGCTGATGCGCGCCCAGCGCGACGGGTTACGGATCGCCGAGGTGCCGATCCTCTACCTGCACGACGCCCGCTCCAGCGTCCGGGTGGCCTCGGCCAGCTCGCAGATGCTGCGCGAAGTCGCCGGCCTCGCCTATCGGCTGCGCCGGGGCACCGGGGCTGCCGACTCCGCCGATATCGTCCGCCACGCTTGATCCGGGAGACGCCGCCCCAGACGAAGCCGCCGCAGCCGCGGCCAGGTCGGTCCGAGTTCCTGCGGGACCCGGTCGTCCGCTCGATCCTCGTCTACGCGGGGGTCGCGATCGCCGCTGCGATCGCCGCCTACTACGCGATCTTCACCAACTTCGCCCCCTACGACGACGAGGGGACGCTGCTGGTCACGGTGCAGGCGTTCGCGCACGGGGAAGTCCTCTACCGCGACGTCTACACCCCCTACGGGCCCTTCTACTACGAGCTCTTCGGCGGCCTCTTCGCCCTCACCGGCAAGGCCGTCACCACCGACGCCAGCCGCTCGATCGTCGTCGTCCTCTGGGTCGCGACCAGTCTCCTCTACGGCGTCTCGGTCCAGCGCCTGACCGGGCGCCTGGCGCTGGGTGCGGCGGGGATGATCGCCGCCTTCGCGCCGCTGGTCGTACTGGCCAACGAGCCGATGCACCCGCAGGTGCTCTGCGTCCTCCTGCTCGGCGCCATCACCCTGCTCACCGTCCTCGCCTCCGCCACGAACCCCGCCCGCTGGGGAGGCGCGGCCGGAGCGCTGCTCGCCGCGCTGGTCCTTACCAAGCTCAACCTCGGCATCTACGCGGTCGCCGCCGCCGTGCTCGCCGCGGCCCTGACGTTGGAGCCGCTGCGCTCGCGCGCTTGGATCCGCTGGCCGGTGGTCGCCGCGGTCGTGGCGCTGCCGGTGCTGGTTTCGGCGCGCGACTTCGGCCAGGAATGGGTGCGCAACCTCGCCGCGGTCGAGGTGCTCGCGATGGCCGCGATCGTCGTCGCTGCCTGGCACCTCGGCGAACGCAGTCGCGAGGAAGGGCTGACGCGCTGGCTGCTGGGCGGGGTGGTCGGCTTCGCGGCGGCCTCCGTCGCAATCATGGTCGCGATCCTGCTCACCGGCTCTTCGCTCGCCGACGTCTATGACGGGATGGTGACCGAGGCGCTGCGGGTGCGCGAAGTCAACATGACGCCGCTGCCCTCGACTCCGGCCGCGATCGATTGGGCGATCGCGGCGCTTGCCGTCGCCTTCCTGGCGGTGCGGCTGCGACGGCCGCAGGCCGGCCCGCCGAGCGTCTGGAGCGGCGGCCTGAGGGTCCTCGCCGGCGTCGTCATCTGGCTGGCGATTGCGCGGATCGTGCCGGTCGCGCTCAATCCCTCCGCCCAGAACCAGCTCTCGCTGCCGACCGTGTTGGCCTGGATCGCGGTCCTGCCGCCGGGCGGCGCGACCGAGTCCCAGTTCAAGCGCTTCCTGCGGATCTTCCTACCGGCGCTGGCGGTTGCCCAAGCGCTGCAGGTCTACCCCGTCGCCGGCAGCCAGATGGGCATCGCGGCGCTCACCTTCGTCCCGGTCGGGGCGCTCTGCATCGCCGACGGCCTCGCGGTGCTGGGGGCCTGGAGCGCGGAGCGGGGCCGGGACGGGCTCGAGCGCTTCGGCGTCATCGCCACCGTCGTGCTGATCGCGTTCGCCGTCGATATCGGCGTCAACGCGATCGTCCGGCCGGGCGTCAACTCGATCTCCAACTACCGCCACAACACGGCGCTGCCGTTCCCCGGCGCGACCGCCCTGCACCTGCCCGCAGATCAGGTGCAGCAGTACACGGCGATGGTCGATGCCCTGCACGAACACGGCTGCACCGACTTCATCGGCTATCCCAACATCAACAGCATGTATCTCTGGTCCGGGATCGAACCGCCGCCCCCCGCCGCGCCCGGCGTCTGGCTGGAGGCACTCGACAGCGAAAAGCAGCAGCGGATCGTCAACGAGCTGCGCGCCTCGAAGCATCCCTGCGTCATCCGCAGCGAACCGCGGGCGGCGCTCTGGCTGAGCGGCCGCGAAGTCCCAGACCGCCCCCTGGTCCGCTACATCTTCAGCGACTTCAAGCCGGTGGAGACGGTCGGCGAATTCGAATTCCTGCTGCCGAAGCCGAGCGCGACCGGCTAGCCAGCGCGCAGCGAGCGGCAATCGATCGGACCCACTTTCGCCCCCGTCACTGCGACTGCTGCCGCATAGCCGGGCGCAACGTCGACGTTTTCAACGGCCGCGTCTTCCGCGAGCCTGCGATCCGACACCTCTGAGGTGCTCGATCGCCGGCTCGGGCTCGCGCCGAGGCCGGTACCGAGGCACTTGAGGCGAGCCTCGTGGCGGGTCCAGGCGCCGTAGAAGACGGCGGCGCACTCCGACTCGCTCGCGGTGCGCACGGCGGCGGCGTCCTCCCGCGGCAGCGCTCGCTTGGCCAGCGCGACCAGGTCGCGTCCCGGCTCGATTAGCTCGACGTCGACGCCCACCTCGCGGTTCTCGGTGACGGCGACGAGCGCCAGGCCATTCGAGTGGCTGAGGTTGAACTTGATCCCGTTGCCGTCGCATAAGCGTGGCTTGCCGTTGTCGCCTAGCTCCAGCTCGATCTCCGCCGCCGGCTCTTCCAGGTAGACCTCCAGCACCCGGCGCAGCGCCCAGCGGGCGGCGACCCAGCGGCGGCCGGGCTCCTCCCGCAGGAACGAGGCCGCGCGCTCGCGCTCCGGCGCTGGCAGCCGCTCCGCCTCGGGCCAGCCCGCTTCGTCAAGCGCTGCACGCCAGATGTGGACCCCGTCGATCACCTGATTCCAACTGATAGCTTCGCAGCCCTTGAACCGGTTGTTGATCACCGGCGGGGCCGGGTTCGTCGGCTCCAACCTCGCCGTCTCCCTCGCCACCAGACACCCCGATTGGGAGGTCGTCGCCTTCGACAACCTCTACCGCAAGGGTTCGGAATTGAACCTGCCGCGACTGGAGGAAGCGGGCGTGGAGTTCGTCAAGGGCGACGTGCGCGAGCCCGATGATCTGCGGGCGCTGCCGCCGCTGAGCGCGCTGATCGAGTGCTCGGCCGAGCCCTCGGTGATGAGCGGCGTCGACGGCGACACCGGCTATCTCGTCCACACCAACCTCACCGGCGCCTACAACTGCCTCGAGCTGGCCCGCCGCGACGGCGCCTTCGTGGTCTTCCTCTCGACCAGCCGCGTCTACCCGGTCGCCCCGCAGGTGGCGCTGAACCTGGAGGAGGCCGAGACCCGCTTCGAGATCGCCTCCGAGCAGGCGGTACCGGGGGTCGGCCCGGCCGGCATCTCCGAGGACTTCCCGCTCGAGGGCGCCCGCACCCTCTACGGCGCCACCAAGCTTGCCGCCGAGATGCTGATCGAGGAGTACCGCGAGGGCCTAGGCGTCCCCGCCGTGATCGACCGCTGCGGCGTCATCGCCGGCCCCTGGCAGATGGGCAAGGTAGACCAGGGCGTCTTCACCCACTGGCTGCTCGCCCATCACTTCCGCAACCCGCTCAGCTACATCGGGTTCGGGGGGCATGGCAAGCAGGTTCGCGATCTCCTCCACGTCGAGGACCTGGTCGACCTGGTCGAGCGCCAGCTGCTCGACCCGGCGGCCTGGGACGGGCGCACGGTGAACGTCGGCGGTGGCCGCGAGATCAGCCTCTCGCTGCGCGAGACGACGGCGATCTGCCAGCGGCTGACCGGCAACGAGGTGCCGATCGCGCCGGTGCAGGAGACGCGACAGGGGGACGTCCCTATATATCTGTCCGACTGCACGAGACTCTTCGGCCTGGACGAGTGGCGGCCGCGGCGCAGCGCCGAGCAGGTGCTGGGCGACATCCACGAGTGGATCGCCGCCGACGAGGAGCGAATCGCCCAAGCCTTGAATATCGAGCCCCGATCCGGGGAAAGGAGCAACTGAACGCATGCCGGTCGCGATCATCACTGGTGCCGGGGGCCTGATCGGCTCCGAGGCGGTCGATCACTTCGTCGCCGCGGGGTTCGACGTGGTCGGGATCGAGAACGACATGCGGGCGCGCTTCTTCGGCCCGGAGTCCTCGACCTCGCACGTCACCCAGCGCCTCGTCGACGCCTACCCGTCCGAGTTCCGCTGGGAGAACGCCGACATCCGCGACGCCGAGGCGATCGAGCGGATCTTCCGCGAGCGCGCCGGGCAGATCGAGCTCGTCGTCCACACCGCCGCCCAGCCCTCCCACGACTGGGCCGCGAGCGAGCCGCAGACCGACTTTGGCGTCAACGCCAACGGGACGCTGAACCTGCTCGAGGCGGCCCGCGCCCACTGCCCCGACGCCCCCTTCGTCCACTGCTCGACCAACAAGGTCTACGGCGACACGCCGAACCGCCTGCCGCTGCAGAGCCTGGAGAAACGGCTGGAGCTGCCCGAGGACCACCAGTACTACAAGGGCATCGACACGAGCATGACGATCGACCACTCGACCCACTCGCTGTTCGGCGTCTCCAAGGCGGCTGCCGACCTGCTGGTGCAGGAGTACGGGCGCTACTTCGAGATGCCCACGGTCGCCTTCCGCGGCGGCTGCCTCACCGGCCCCCAGCACGCCGGCGCCAAGCTGCACGGCTTCCTCGCCTACCTGATGAAGTGCACCGCCACCGGCACCCCCTACACCGTCTTCGGCTACGAGGGCAAGCAGGTCCGCGACAACATCCACAGCGCCGACCTGATTGCCGCCTTCGACGCCTTCCGCAAGGCGCCGCGCCCCGCCGCCGTCTACAACATCGGCGGCGGCCGCTTCTCGAACTGCTCGATGCTGGAGGCGATCGACGCCTGCGAGCGGATCGCCGGCCGAGAGCTGCAGTGGGAGATGGGGGAGGAGCCACGGATCGGCGACCACCGCTGGTGGATCTCCGACCTGGAGCCGTTTCAGAGTGATTACCCCGACTTCAAGCTGCGCTACGGGATCGACGAGATCCTGCAGGAGATGTACGAGCAGAACGTCGAGCGCTGGGCCGGCGCTACCGCGTAACGCTTAGAGGGCGGTAATCCGATCGCGTAGGACTTCGCCTATCAAGGCGCGCGTCCCGCACTGTCAGTTGCTGGCGAGGACGATAGTGATCACCAAGACAGCGACAATCAGCACGTGTAGCTGCTGGTCAAACCTGATCTCCATACGTCCTTGCAGAGCGTCGAAGCGGGTATTGATCTCGGTACGCAGATCCTGGATCTCGTTACGAAGTCCACGGACGTCTCCATCGAGACGGGCGAATGCCTCGTCGAGCCGTTCGTCGGTCCATTTCCCTCTCGAAGCCATCAGAAGGCGCCGCTGCCGATGATGGCGATGGCTATTGCTACGCCGGTGCCGATAAGGGTGTATTGGAGACGGTCGAAGCGCTTGTTGATCGAATCGTTCATTGCGTCGAAACGGGCATTCATTTCGGTCCGAAGTTCCTTGGTCTCTCCACGCAGTTCGCGGATGTCCTTGTCGAGGCGGTCAAACCGCTCGTCGAGGCGCTCGTCGGTCCACTTCTCCCTCGGCGTCATCACCACCATGATCCTAGCGTAATGTTTTAGCTGCAACATGAAACGCGCAGAAACAAAGAATTGACGCGCCACTTCGTAGAGAATCTGTGACTTCCGATAGCGTCGGCGCCTCATGGCAGAGGGGTTGAAGCTCTCGGTGGTGATGCCGGCCCAGAACGAGGAGGGATCGGTCGGGGCCACGGTCGAAGGCGTCGTCGCGGTGCTCGAGCGCGAGGGCGTCGACTACGAGGTCGTCGTCGTCAACGACGACAGCGAAGACTCGACCGAAGCGGTCGTCGCCGCGCTCGGCGAGGGCAACCCGCGGGTGCGCGTGCACCGCTCCCACTACGAGCGCGGCTTCGGGATGGCGATCCGCGCCGGCCTCGACGTCTACAGCGGCGACGCGGTGGCGATCGTGATGGCTGACGCCTCCGACAATCCCGAGGACCTCATCCGCTACCTCCGCCTGCTCGAAGAGGGCTACGACTGCGCCTTCGGCTCGCGCTTCATGCCCGGCGCCAAGGTCTACGACTACCCCCGCCTCAAGTACGTGGTCAATCGCCTCGCCAACCAGTTCATCCGCATCCTCTTCCGCCACCAGTACAACGACACCACCAACGCCTTCAAGGCCTACCGGCGCGAGGTGATCGAGACGATCCAGCCTCTCCTTTCCAAGCACTTCAACCTCACCGTCGAGATGCCGCTGAAGGCGATCGTCCGCGGCCACACCTACGCCGTCATCCCGACCAACTGGACCAACCGCACCAGCGGCGTCGCCAAGCTGGCGATGAAAGAGATGGGCAGCCGCTACCTCTTCATCGTGCTCTATGTGTGGCTAGAGGCGACTCTCAGCCGCGGCGACTACCGACGGCGCGAAGCCGACCGAGCCGCGGGCGTCTAGCGAGCCCGCCGAGGACGTTGCGCACGCCGGCGCTGATCCGCGGCAGGCCGTGGCGGAGTGCTGGGTTGGTCGAGGGGTCGGTGGCGGTGAGGTGGAGCCAGCGGCCGAGTAGCTGCTCCTTCTCCCAATCCGCCACCTCGTTTTCACGGCTCGAGGACTCGAAGTGGTAGAGGACGGTGTCGGGGTCGTAGACGACGCGGTGGCCGGTGGTGCGGAGCTTGAGGCAGAAGTCCATGTCGTTGTAGTTGTTGGGGAAGGCGGTGCTGAAGCCGCCGACCTCGTCGAAGGCCTCGCGGGTCGTCATCAGGCAGGCGGCGGTGACGGCCAGGTAGTTCTGGGCGACGAGGACGTTGTTCGAGTAGCCGCGGAAGTCGGGCGAGAAGCCGTGGTAGATGTGGCCCGGGTAGCCGCCGTTCTCGAAGAGGATCCCGGCGTGCTGGGGCCGCCCGTCTTCGAGGATCAGGCGGGCGCCGACGGCGCCGACCTCCTCCAGCTCCAGATACATCACCATCCGCTCGATCCAGTCCGGTGCCACCACCTCCATGTCGTCGTTGAGGAGGAGGAGGCGCTCGCCGTTGCTGTGGACGGCGCCGCGGTTGACCTTGGCCGAGAAGTTGAACTCCCCCTCGAAGGGGACGAGCCGCAGGCGATCGCCGGCGATCCCGCGCAGCCGGTCCTCCAGGGCGGGGTCGAGGTCGCCGTCGGTGACGACGACGAGCTCGTAGTTCTCGTAGGTCGAAGTGGCGACGACGCTGCGCAGGCAGTGCTCGATCAGGACCACCTGCTGGAAGCGGACTTCGCGCGAGCCGCCGGCGGTGGGGATGACGATGCTGACCAGCGGTTCCCGCTGCAGGCGCGGCCGCAGGTGATAGACGCCGGGCACGTCGAGGTCGCGCTCCACCTGCGCCGGCAGGCCGATCCGCTCGCAGTGCGCCTGCACTGCGCGGGTCCCCGCTTCGAAGGCCCACGGCTTCGCTTCCTCGCCGGCGCCGGCGGTCGAGGTCTCGAGCGTGCGCCAGTGGTAGAGGACCTCGGGGACGTGCATCACCGCTCGCGCCCGCTCGGTCACCTTCAGGACCAGGTCCCAGTCTTGCGAGCCCTCGAACTCCGGGTCGAAGCCACCGACCTCCTCGACCAGCCGGCGCCGCAGGACGCTGAGGTGGCAGGTGTACATCTGCGTTCGCATCCGCTCCGGTGACCAGTCAGGCTTGAAGAAGGGGCCGGAGGGACGGCCGGCACGGTCGATCTTGTCTTCGTCCGTGTAGAGGTAATCGGCTTCGGGCGAGGCCGCGATCGCGGCGGCGACCCGCTCCAGCGCTGCGGGGTGGAGCTCATCGTCGTGGTCGAGCAAGGCGACGAACTCGCCGCTCGCCATCGCCAGGGCGTCGTTAGAGGCGGCGACGATGCCACCGTTCTCGGCCCGGCGCTCGACCCGGATGCGATCGTCCTCGCGCTGAGCGCGCTCCAGCATCTCCCCGACGTGCGGCTCGGTCGAGCAGTCGTCGACCAGGCAGAGCTCCCAGTCGCCGAAGCTTTGAGCCTGGACCGAGCGCAGCGTCGCCGCGAGGACGTCGGCGGGCGTGTTGAAGACCGGGGTGAGGATCGAGAAGAGCGGCATCGCCTCAGGCGCTGCGGCCGAGCAAGCGCTTCAGCACCGACCTGACGGAGCCCGGCAGCAACGTCCGTAGGCGTAGGCCGATCATCACCAACGGCGCTGCACCACCCTCCATCTCAGCGACCCGGCCGCGCAGAGAACCAAGTTCGGCCTCTTTGGCGATCAAAAGGTCGCGCAGCCGCAGAACCTCCTCGCGGGTCTGCGCCAGCTCTGCCCGCAGCTCGGCGAGCTCCGAGCCTCCGCCGGCGGCCGAGTCCGGCCGAGTAGAAGTAGCCTGCTCCGCCATGTCTGCCGAGTCTATCCGCACTCGGGGCAGGGGCCTGGACGGTGGCTGACGCCGTAAAGCTGCTTGCGGTCCTCGCCCTGCACCTGATCCTCACGGGGTTGCCGATCGCGGCGGCGATGCTCCTCGCCGCCGCCCTAGGGGTGCGCCGGACGCCGCTGCTGCTCGCGATCGGCCTGGCGGCGAGCGGCCTCGTCGCGATTCTTGCCTTCTGGGCCTTCTACGCCTCGCTGATGGCGGGGAAGGCCTTCATCTATCTGGTCCCCCTCGGCTCGCTGCTCCTGATCGTCGTCTGCCTGCGCGCTGGTCAGATCGAGCGGAGCCTGCTTCGGGAGCTGGCGACGCCGCTCGCGCTCTGGGCGCTTGGCTCGGCCTTCCTCGTCTTCTTCGGCTTCCTCCACGGCGGCACCGGCGACCCGTTGAACATGGCGGCCCTGCGGTTCTCCAGTCAGCTGCCCCCCGACAACGTGATGCCGAGTTGGTTCGCCGACTGGTTCTACGGCCACAGCCACCACGGCACGCCGACCGTCTTCCCGGGCGACTGGCTCTTCAGCGACCGGCCGCCGCTCCAGGTCGGCTACCTGCTCTCCGAGCGCGGCTTCGGCTGGGACGGCACCGGCGTTCGCAGTCAGGTGATCGGCGTGATCGTGCAGCAGCTCTGGATCATCGGCCTCTGGGCGCTGCTGCTCGCCGCCGGGATCGGTCGGCGCGCTCGCGGCCTGACGATGGCCGCTCTCCTCCTCAGCGATCTCGTCATCGTCCACGGCTTCTTCGTCTGGCCGAAGCTGTTGCCCGCCGCCCTCCTCCTCGCTGCCGCAGCGCTGCTGCTGGCGCCGGGTTGGGCGGAGCTGCGCCGCGACTGGCGTGGGGGAGTCCTACTCGGGGCGCTCGTCAGCCTCGCCCTGCTGGCGCACGGGGCGAGCGCCTTCGGTCTGGCGCCGCTGGCGGTCTTCGCCGTCGCCGCCGGTCTTCCCAGCGGTCGCTGGATCGGCGGTGCGGTGGCAGTCGGCCTCGTCCTCCTGGTCCCCTGGGCTGCCTACCAGCACTTCGTCGAACCGCCTGGCACCCGGCTGACGAAGTGGATGCTGGCCGGGGTCGAACCGATCGACGACCGCGGTACCGTCGAGACGATCGGCGACAGTTACGGCGAAGCCGGCTTCGACGGGACCGTCGAAAACAAGTGGCGAAATGTCGAGACGATGACCGGCGGCTCGCCCGGTTGGCACCGCCTCACGACCGCGGTCGACGACGTCGGCGAAGGCGACTGGGAGGGGGCGGTAGTGGAAATGCGCTGGCTTTTCTTCTTCAGCCTTTTCCCGTCTCTGGGCTTGCTGTTGCTGGGTCCGGTGGCGATGGTCGTGGCGCGGCTGCGCGGGCATCCTGGCGGGTCGGAGTGGCGACTTGCGCTGCTCTCGTGGGCGGCGGTTCTCGCCGGCTGCGTCGTCTGGGGGCTGCTGATGTTCGGCGGACCGGAATCGAACGCCTCGATCCACGTCGGCAGCCTGCTGATTCCGTTGCTGGCGCTGGCCGCCTGTGTGCTTGGGCTCTACGCGACGCTGCCGCGCTTTGCCCCCTGGTGGGTCGGCCTCTCGGCGCTGCTCACCCTGGCGCTGTACGTGCCATCGCTGAACCCGCCCGATGGCAGCGCCTATTCCGCCTGGGCGGCAGTTTGCGCTCTGGCCGCGCTGGTGGGCTTCATATTCGTCGCCTTCCGGGGTGCCGGCGCCTCCGAACCTGCGAATACACTCGCGCGCCGATGACGTGGACGAGGCGCAACGCCCCTCTCGTTCTCCTGGGCGCGGCGCTGCTGACGTCCGGCGTGATGTTGCTCGTGCTCACGCGCGACCTCACCTTCTTCCAGGACACCTGGGACTTCCTGATCAACCGGCGCGACCTCACCGTCGACAACCTGCTGCGCCCACACAACGAGCACATCGTCCTGATCCCGGTCTCGATCGAGCTCTTCTTCCTCCACGTCTTCGGGATGAGCTCGGCGCTGCCCGAATACCTGCTGCTGATCGCGATGACGCTGGTCGCGGCGGTGCTCTTCTTCGTCTACGCGCGGCGCCGGGTCGGGCCCTGGCTGGCGCTGATGGGGACCGCGCTGCTGCTCTTCATCGGCCCCGCCTGGTCGGACTTGCTCTGGCCCTTCGAGCTTGCCTTCGTCGGCTCGGTCCTCTTCGGCCTGGCGATGCTGCTGGCGCTCGACCGCGACGACGCCAGGGGGGACGTCCTCGCCTGCGTCTTCCTCGCGATCTCCGCCGGCTTCTCGAGCTTGGGGATCGCGTTCATGGCGGCGGCCGCGGTCAATCTCTTCCAGCGGCAAGGCGAGCGCGGACTGCGGCGCGCCTGGTTCGTCGCCGTCCCGGTCCTGCTCTTCGGCCTCTGGTACCTGGGCTGGGGCCACGACGCCGAAAGCCACCTCTCGCTGCGCAACGTCCTCGACTCGCCCCGCTACGTGATGGAAGGGCTGGCGGTCTCGCTGGAGTCGCTGCTGGGGCTGAGCAAGGCGTCGATCGAAGGCCCGCCGGAAACCGTGCTGGGATGGGGCGAACCGCTGCTAGTCCTGGCGCTCGTCCTCCTCGTCATCCAGCAGATCCGCCGCCCGGGCTTCTCTCCCGGCTTCTGGCCGGTACTTGCGGCGACCGCGACCAACTGGTTCCTCACCGCCTTCAACTACATCCCCGGCCGCGAGCCGAGCACCGGCCGCTACATGTACGCGGCGGCGGTCTTCACGCTGCTGCTGGCGGTGGAGCTGTTGCGCGACGTCCGCTTCAGCCGCAAGACGCTGATGATCATGGGCGTGGTGACCATCGCTGCGGTCGCTTCCAATATCCACTTCTTCAAGGACGGCAGCGATTGGCTGAAGAACCAGTCAGTGCTGACCAAGGCCGACCTGGCGGGGATCGAGATCGCTCGCAAGCATGTCGCCCCGGAATTCGAGCTCTCGCCCGCCATCGCAGGCACCCCCTCACTGATCGATGTCTTTGCCGGCCGCTACCTCGAAGCCGAAGACGAATTTGGTTCACCCGCCTACACGCCGCAAGAGCTGACGGAAGCCCCCGAACCCGGGCCGCGCCAAGCCGACGTGGTGATCTCCCAGGCCCTGCCGCTGAAGACCAGCACCAGCGCCGGCGCCGAACGACCCGGCCAGGGATGCGCTCTCGGCGGCGGCCTCGGCGGTCCCGAAGACACGACCCTGGAACCCGGCGTGACCAAGATCCTCACCGAACCCGGCCCGCAGGTCTCGATCAATCTCGCCCGCTTCGCAGAGGGCAGCTACCCGGTGCAGACCGCCGGCGCAGCCGGCGACTCGACCACCCTGCTGACGATCCCCGGCGATGGCTCCACGGTTCCCTGGCGGCTGCACGTCGAAGCGCAGCAACCGGTCTACGTCTGCCGCTAGAGGTCCTCGGCGATTCGCGGTGCCTCGCGGTTGAAGACCCAGACGCCGAAGGCGCAGACGGCGACGTAGATGGCGAGCGCCGGCAGCAGGTGCGTCCAGCCGCCGGCGATCTCGGTCGCGGTCGGCGCTTCGGGTTCGAGGACCCAGACGCGGATCTGCTGGAAGATCGGCGTTAGTGGGTTGATCATCAGCAGCTTTTCGTAGGTTGGATTATGAAGCGCTTCGATCGGATAGAGAATCGGCGTGAAGTAGAAGAGAACCTGTGCCGCGACGATCCAGATGATCGCGACGTCGCGGAAGCGGACGTAGAGCACCGACAGCGCCATGCTGACGGCGCCAGTGAAGATCAGTAGGAAGAGTCCAGCGACCGGGAATAGCAGCCAGGTCCACTTCGGGTCGACGCCGAAGGCGAGGATGAAGACTAAGACCACGACCAGGTTGGCAGCGAGGTTGAACAGGCCGGTAAGGACGGTGGCGAGTGGGATCACCAGCCGCGGGAACTGGGTCTTGCGGACGATGCCCTCCTGGGTCACCACCGAGGACACCGAGTTGCTGGTCGCTTCCTGGAAGAAGGTGAAGACGACGATCCCGAGCAGCAGCAGCACGGGGTAGAACTCGGCTTCTTTGCTGCCGATTTTGAAGATCTTGGTGAAGACGAAGAGGAGGACGCCGAAGAAGGCCAGCGGTCTGATCAGCGACCAGAGGTAACCGAGGACGGTGCCAAAGTAGACGCGCTTGAACTCGGTCACCGACATCAGCCAGAGCAGGTCAAAGAAGCGGCGGGTGCCGCCGCCAAGGGCGGACGGGCCCCGGACCTCTCGTAATTGCTGCGGTTGAGCGCTCATCGCTCCGCCTGCCTGTCCACGGTGGCCTCCACATCGGAGGGCAGAGCCACCAGTCCGTTGGGCGAGTCCACTCCCGCATAGACGACGAAGTCGAGGGCGTTGTGGACGTAGAGGGCGACGCCCTTGTTTTCGATCCGATTGACGCCACAGTGGACGAAGTAACGACCCTGGGTGAGGAGGTTCTCCACCTCTGCGCTGACGGTCACGCGGCTTCCTGGGCGGAGGGGAGCGTAGGTTCCATCGTCGGCGATTACGCCCCCGAACTCACATACTCCGACCCCGTCGGGGTTGACGATGATGAACCCCACGCCCGCGCCCGGCATTGCCCGCAGCGCTTCCAGCTCCACCCGTAGCCTGATCTTCTCTCCACCCTCGAGATTGCCGATGCGGGTTCCCTCTGCATCCTCGAGCCAGGCATCGACCAACTTCACTTCGTCCGCAGGCCCCGCCGGCACAAGCGTGGCCTCGCTTGCTTCCTCGAAATTCAGTTGCAGGTAATGTCGCCCAACGTCACCGGGGTCGCCGATGTGAACGATCTGGCCGTCGTTGATCAGCATCGCTCGGTGGCAGTAACGCTCAACGGTGGCCATCTCGTGGGTGACGAGGACTATCGTCTTTCCCGCCGCTTTCATCTCCTGGAAGGCGTCGGCGCACTTTTGCTGGAAAGCGGCGTCGCCGACGGCGAGGACCTCGTCGATCAGGAGGATGTCGGCGTCAGCCTCCAGCATCACCGAGAATGCGAGCCGGACCAGCATCCCGGAGGAGTAGTTCTTCAGCTTTAGATCGGCGAACTCGGCCAGTTCCGCAAACTCCAGCACCGAGTCGATGCGCCCCCGGGTGTCCTGCGGGGTGAGCCCGACCATCACTCCGTTGAGGATGATGTTTTCGCGCGCCGTCAGCTCTGGGTTGAAACCGACTCCCAACTCGATGAAGGGGGCTAGGCGACCGGCCATTCGGATCGTGCCGGCGTCGGCCCGGTAAATGCTTGCGAGGAGTTTCAGCAAGGTGCTCTTGCCGGATCCGTTGCGGCCCACGATGCCGAAGAACTCGCCTTGGCGGATGTCGAAGGAGATGCCATCGAGTGCCCGCAGCTCGGTGTACTCGCGCCCTGAGAAGGGGCGGACCACTCGCTCTTTCAGCGAGTCGACCCTGTGTTTCGGGATGTGGAAGGACTTGTGCAGGTCCTCCACTTGGACCGCGAGAGGCGTGGTCTGAATGGCCATAGTCATCGGCGCTGCTACCGCTTGGGGGCCGCAGCGTATTCGGACTCTAAGCGGTCACCGTGGATGGGGAGCCTGAGCCTGTTCGGGGCGGGCGGGAGAAAAAGGGCTCGGTCGAGCTCGGCTCGCAGGCGCCCAACGGCGGTTTCAACTCGACCGTGCATCGCGGGCACCTTAGTCTTCCCGGCGGTGAACCTGGGGCCGACTGTCGCCGTTGTAATTCCGAGCTGGAACTCGCTCGAGTTGTTGCAGCCATGCCTTGCCTCCTTGACGGAGCAGGAGGTTGAGCTGGAAACGCTCGTAATTGACAATGGCTCCTCGGACGGCACGGTCTCCTACCTGAAGCGAGAAGGCGTCTCGCACGTCTCGCTGCCGACGAATATCGGTTTCGCGCGCGCGCTGAATCTTGGTGCAGCGCGGGTGCGGACCGAGGCGATACTGGCGCTCAACGCCGACACGGTTGTCGAGCCGGGTACGGTGCGGGCCTTGCTCGAGGCGCTCAGGATGGACACCTCGCTGGGCGGCGTGCAGCCGCGAATCCTGCAACTGGATGAGGGCGCTTCGGACCGAGACCAGGCACGCCTCTACAGCATGGGTCAGGCACTGACGCGGGACGGCCGGGCATTTGAGCTCGGGGCCGGTGAAACCCAATCGGCCGAGCACCTCGTTCCGCGCCAGGTCTTCGGCGTCTGCGGCGCTTCATGCCTCTTGCGTCGAGAGCTCTTCGACCGGCTCGGCGGTTACGACGAGCGGTACTTCTCCTTCTATGAGGACGTCGACCTCAACGTGAGAGCGCGGATCGCCGGATGGCGGTTTGCCTATGTTCCCGAGGCGGTTGTCTGGCATGTCGGCAACGTTTCCTGGCTGGCCGAGGCACCAAGGCCCAATGCCTGGAACGCTCGCCTTGTCGCCCGCAACCGGATCGCCACCCAGGTCAAGTTCATGCCGCTGCGGTCGCTGCCCCGGATCCTCGCAGTGGAGGCCGGAGCGCTCCTGCGCGCGGCCCGGCACGGCCGTTTTCGAGCCACGCTGCGCGGCAAGCTGGAAGGTCTGCACCTGCTCCCGGCGATGATCCACGACCGTCGTCGCATCCGAGCTGAAGGGAGCCTCATCCGCGCTAGGGAGTGGCTCGGCGCCGGCGCCGCAGCGCCAACGCCTCACGAAGGCTGAGGTCGAGCAGCGGAGCGCCATCCACCTCCCGCGGCTCCAGCCCGGCGCCGTCGCGCCAGCCGCGCAGGCGCCCCGTCAGTCCTGCCGCCGTTCGATCCTTCATCAACTGGCCGATGCAGAGCGCGCCCTCGCAGGTGAGCGCCCGGGCCGCCAAGCGAGGGCTGCGCATGATGCCGTAGCGGCGCAGTATGTAGCCGCGGCTCCAACCGGTCCAGCCGTACTTGCGGGCACTGGCGGCACCAAGGCTGGCCGAGTAGGAGTGCAGTGCCCGCGCCCCTGGAGACAGCCGGCAGCGGCCTCCGCGGGCAGCCATTCGCAGCGCCAAGTCGAGGTCCTCGTAGTAGAGGAAGATCCGCTCGTCGAAACCGCCCACCGCCTGAAACGCCGCGAGGCGGTACAGGGCGGCGCCGCCGCTCGGCCCGAGCGGGTCGGGCGCCTTCGCAGCTGCGGAGGCCGACTCCCCGTGCAGATAGTCGAACCCCATCAGCGTTGCCTCAGCGACCACCCCAGCGGAGTCGATCAGCTCCGGCGCCCGTTCCTGCAGGAGCACCCCGGCCACGGCATCTATTCCCTCGCCCAGTTCTTCCAATAGAGCCTCAATGAAGCGCGGCTCCGGCGTCGCGTCGTTGTTGAGGAGGATCACCGGATCGCCCGGAACCTCTGCCACGGCTTGGTTGATCGCTCTTCCGAAGCCGAGATTCTCCCCGAAGCCGAGCACCTGGGCCTCAGGGAACCGCTCGCCCAGCAACTCCACCGAACCGTCTTCGGAGCCGTTGTCTGCGACAACGACGTCGACCGGGCGCGATTGCCCGCGCAATCCCTCCAGGGTGCGCCCGATCCAGGTCGCACCGTTGTAATTGGGGATGTAGACGGTAGGCCGCATCGGCCGCGGGGGGCAGACGTTTAACGGCGGCCCGGACGGAGGACTCTTAGGTAGGCCTTCGCGTTCCGCAACGGCTGCGTGATCCGCCAACTGAAGGAGCTCTTCACCGACACCAGCTCTGCGTGCGTCACCACTAGCTCCCGCTCGACCGGCTCGAGTCTTTCCAGCTTTTGTTCCATTTCCGGCAGTCGTGCCAGACGTTGCTCGGTCTCGAGCAGCCGACTCTCGAGGTGCTCCCGCTCCTGCACTCTCGTCTCCAGCTCCTGGATGTAGCGCCGATGCTTCTGCAGCGCCTTCTCTTGTCCCTCCAAGACACTCACCCACTCGTGGATCGCGAGGTGGCTCGCCAGCGTCGCCAGCGAGCACATTGCCGGCAGGTCGCCATTGCTAGCGACGGCGAGGGTGAATAGCTCCTCTCCCGCTTGCTGGGCAGCGAGCTTGTAGAGCGGCAAATCGGTCAGTGGCTCTTGCGCGGCCTCTTCGAAAAGCGGCGTCGAGAGAATCGCCGAAGTGACGAAGTCCTGTTGGCGCAGTAGCTGAACCGCGGTGAAGCGGGTCCCGAGGGTCTGGGTGAGCTCGTCGGGGGTGAATTCGTGGTGGTGATGCGGGTTGCCCGGCGGATACATCCCGCGGTTCGGGGAGGAGACGAGCAGCACGCCGCCCTCTGCCAGCACCCGTGACAGTTCGTCGAGGACGACGTCGGGATCCTCGAAATGCTCGATCACCTCGAAGCAGACGATCAGGTCGAACTGGTCATCCTCGACGTCCAGGGCGGTTAGATCGCCAACTCGGAGCTCGACCCCCTGTGGCATTTCCCCCCGCACCGACTCCAGCACCGACTCGGCGATGTCGATACCCACCACCTCGGCCGCGCCGGCCTCGGCCATCATCGCGGCGCCGTAGGCGGTTCCGCAGCCGGCGTCGAGCACGCGCTTCCCTTCGGCCATCTTCGCCGCCCAGCGGTAGCGGGAAACATGCTCGGCTTCGATCAACTGCCCCCTCATGTCGCTGGGGACGAAACGCTCGGGAACGCCCTCCCGGGTCCCGGACTGATCGACGGTCATGGCGGCAGATTAGCGATAGCTAGGATGCCCGCATGCCGGAACTCGCGTTCGTGATGTCGCCTCGGCAGAACTGGTTCTTCCGCGAGATGGTGGACGCGATCCGGTTCGAGCTGGGGGCGCAGGGGATCACGTCGTCGCTGTACGAGGAGTTCCCGGAGCCGACGCCGAACCGCATCTTCGTCCTCGTCCCGCCGCACGAGTACGTCCGCTTGGAAGGCGAGGAGGCACTCCCCGGGCCGGAGCTGCTGGCCCGGACCGTCTTCATCTGCGCTGAGCAGCCGGGGACTATCCACTTCGACGAGGACGTTGAGCTCGGCAGAGGCGCTGGCGCCGTCTTCGATATCAACCCTCGTTCCGTGGAGCTGTTCCGCGCCGCCGGGATCGCAGCGCGGCACTTCGGCCTCGGCTACACCGAGCACTGGGACCGTCTCGACCCGGGGCGCGACCGGGACATCGACGTCCTCTTCATGGGCGCCGCTTCGCCGCGGCGATTGCGGTACCTGAACTCCTTCGGGTCAACGCTGGCGCGCTGGAACTGCCACCTGCAGATCTCCGACAACTCAGCCCCTAACGTGGGGCAGTCCTCGACTTTCGCCGCCGAGCAGAAGTGGGACCTGCTGTCGCGGGCGAAGGTGTTGATCAACATCCACCAGGGAACCGCGCCCTACTTCGAGTGGTTGCGGGCAGTAGACGCGCTCCACTGCGGTGCGTTGTTCGTCAGCGAGCACTCGACCCACTTCACCCCGCTCGTGGAGGGTTCCCACGTCTTCTTTGGCGACGCCGGCTCCCTCGGCTACATCACCGACACTCTGCTCCGCGACGAACGGCAGCTCGAAGAGGTGCGGCTGCGAGCGCACGCCTTCCTCCGTGACTCAATGCCGTTGGCTGCTTCCGTTGCCGAACTCGTCGGCGCCGCCCGCAACCTCCTGGGCCGGCCGATCCCGCCGGGCGTTTCGCGCGGGAGGAGGAACTCGGTGACTCTCGACCCTGCGCCACCGTCGCCGACGCCCGCGAGCGACGACTCGACGATCCTGCGGGCGGGCCTCAAGGACACCCGTCTCGACCTGCTGGCGATGCGACGTCAGCTCGGGCGCATCGAAGCGATTCTTGCCTCGCCCCGCCTGCAATCCCCGCCGCTGGTCGAACGGGTTGCTCACAGTGAGGGCTGGAAGGCTCGACGCGAGCCAACCGTCACCGTCATCACTGCGCTCTACAACCATCGCGACCTGATCGGGGAGGCGCTCGATTCGTTGGTCGCGGGTGCCTTCACCGACTATGAGGTCGTCATCGTCGACGACGGCTCCTCGGACGGGTCTGGGGACGCCGTGCGGGAATGGATGGCGCGGCACGAAGACATTCCCTTGCAGCTTCTCTGCCATCCGGTCAACCGGGGCCTCGGGGCCGCTCGCAATACGGCCATCGATTTCGCGCGCGGACGCTACTGCTTCGTTCTCGACGCGGACAACGTCCTCTATCCTCGCTGCCTCGAGGCCCTCGTCTTGATGCTCGACAGGGAACCGCAGACGACCTTTGCCTATCCGATCCTCGAGGTGTTCGGCATGATCGACGCCTACGTCGCCGCCGGAGGCAATCCGCTGGTGAGCTACCTCGGCTGGGACCCGAAACGTCTGCGAGAAGGCAACTACATCGATGCCCTTTCGCTGATCCGCACCGACGCCTTGCGTCGCCTCGGCGGCTACGCGACCGATCGCCGACTCTTTGGCTGGGAGGATTTCGACCTCTGGTGTCGCATTGCGGAGAGCGGGGGCATGGGCCTCCTGGTGCCCCAGATCCTTGCCCGCTATCGGGCCTCCGCCAGCTCGATGCGAACGTTGACTGACCTCTACGGAGCTGACGGAATGGCGGCTGTGGCCGAGCGCAACCCGAAGCTCATGGCCGGCATCCTCAGCTAGCCGGCACTGCGCCGATCAGCATCGTCGCGAGTTCACCGCTGTAGTACGGATCGACGGGAACTCGCGGTAGCCAGCGAGTGCGAAAACCGTCCAGCTCCGCCAAGTCGTTGACCGGAGGTGGCGCCCCCGGTAGGCGCCGCAGGATCACATCGGGAGCGGAGACGACGCGTAGGCCCTCGCTCCAGGCGCGAAGGCAGAGGTCGGCTGTCGCCAGTTCCCCGAGCTCCTCGCTCAGGCCCCCGAGCAGCTCGAAATGGTCGCGGGCGATCGCGACCGTGCCGGTGACGGCGCCGAAGTTGGCGGCCACCTGCAGCACTGCCAGCGGCCCCTGCTCGATCTGGTCGACGCCGAGCTGGACCGGCACCGGCAAGCCGTCTCGGAGGATCGCGCCGATGCTCTGGACTCGTCCTTCCGGAGTGAGCACTTTGGGGGCGACGAGGCCAATTCCGGGACGGGCCGCGGCGCGGGCGAGCCCGCTCAGCGCATTCGTCGTCAACGCCTCCAGCGGCGCAGCGAGCAGAACCACCTGCTTTGCTCCGGTTGCCTCGACCGCTCGGTTGATCTGCTCGGACTTACCCGCATTGGGCTCGGTAACCACGACCCGAAGGCGGTCGCCAAGGGACGTGCTGAGCGCCCGTTCCCACTCTTCTGCCGAAGCGGCGGGGGCCGCGACCGCAAGCTCCAGTCCTGGAGGGTCCCCCCGCAGCCAGGACTCGCCGATGGCGCCAATGCATTCTCGCAACTGTGGCGTTAGCTCGGGAGCGGCGAGCACCAGGGCCACAGGGCCGATGCCGTTGCCCCTGGACTCCACCCGGTACCAGGAGCGCAGGGGCCCGAAGTGGACGGATGCGTCGCTCTCGACGCGCTGCAGATGATCGGCTATGGCTCGCCGGGCGGCGCTGTAGGCATGGGGCTTTGCAGTGAGGTTGTCGGCGGCCGAACCCTCGTGAGCGCGCCACTGGTAGAGGACCTGGGGAATGTGGGAGATGCGGTCGGTGCGCTCGCTCAGTCGCAGTACGAAGTCGTAGTCCTGCGAGCCGTCGAACTCGGAGCGAAAGCCACCGATCTCTTCCGCCAGGCTGCGGCGATAGATACCGAGGTGGCAGGTGTACATGTGAGACCGCATCAGGTCGGGAGACCAGTTCGGCTTACGGAGGACCGCCACCTGCCGCTCCCCATCGATCATCTCCTCGTCCGAGTACACCATGTCCAACTCCGGGTTTTCAGCGAGCTTGGTCGCGACCAGCTCGAGTGCTTCCGGATGCAGGAGGTCGTCGTGGTCGAGCAGCGCGATGTAGGCACCGCTGGCCATCTCCAAGGCGCTGTTCGTCGCGGCCGATATGCCGCCCCCTGCGAGATGTCGCTCCAATCGGACCCGCGGATCCTCGGCCGCAGCGCGCTCGATGATCGCGAGCACCTTCTCGTCGCTCGAGTTGTCGTCGAGTAGGCACAGCTCCCAATCCCGATAGGTCTGCGAATAGACGCTTTCGAGAGTCTCTTCCAGGAGTCGTGGTGGCGGGTTGTGCACGGGGGTGAGGATCGAGATAAGCGGCATCTTTCCCTGCTCCGGCGGCCGCTCGGCTTCGTTGGAATGTCCGGTCCCGTTGGAGGAGAGCCCAGCCAAGGAGCTCGCTGGCGGCTCCAGCACTGCTGCCCGCCAGCGGATGCGGGCGGGGGTGTCGGATTGCGGCCGCGCGGGAGAAGTGCAGAGGAGCAGATCGGCCTCCTCTGCCTCATCCGGAAGCTCCACGTCGAACGAAGGAGAGCGGCGCAGCGGAAATGGCCCCGTGGCTCCCACCATCCCCTCCCAGAGCTGGCGGCATCTGCTGTCGGTGCGCAGAAGCACCTGCACCCGCACTAAGCCGGCGGGAGCTGGCCCTCGAAAGGAGGTAAGCGAGACCTGTGCCCGCAGGCGGCTCCCGGAGAAGCGGCGCAGGCGAAAGGCGATGGTGGTGCCGGCAGGGTGCTCAAGCGAGGCAGCGCCATCAGTCCCAGGCTCCGCCACCAAACTGGTTCCGAGGGGTCTGCCACCTTCGAGGTCTGGACGTAGAGAGGACAGGGGGATCGACGCCCTGCGGGCATGCTGGCACCCGCTCATATCGCCCCCCGCCGGGCTCGAGCTTCCATGCGGCAAAGGCTACTGAGTACGGCAAACCCTGCTGTAGAACCCGCAGTCGCCCAGGCTGGCGGTAGGGTTGCAACCGCTTGATGGCTGGCAACTTAAAACTCTCGATCGAGGAGTTGAGTCACCGCCTGGCCGTGGTGGAGGGAGAGCTTGGAAGGATCCGAAAGTTGCTCGCCAGGACTTACGAGGACACGCCGCGCGCAACTGCCTCGATGCTCAGCGCTCGTCGGGATCCGAGCTATAGAGCGGCATATGCCGCTGAGCCGCTGGTCTCAGTGCGGATCGGCGCCTTTCGCGGCGGAGACCTCCTCTTCGAACGAGCCCTGCGCTCTGTGCGCGAACAGACCTATTCACATCTGGAGGTAATCGTGGTCTGCGACGGCCGGGACGCGGAGACGGCCGGACGGATCGAGGCGATCGGCGATGACCGTCTGAAAGTAGTACAGCGTCCTCGCAATGGTCCCTATCCGGACGATCCGGAGGCGCGCTGGCAGGTCGCGGGGGTACATCCCTTCAATCAGGCGATGGCGCTGGCGAAAGGAGCTTGGATCGCACCCATCGACCAGGACGACGAATGGAGCAAAGGCCATCTCGGAGCACTTCTGGCAGTGGCGCAAGAGACGGAGGCAGAGGTTGTCTACGGCGTTGGCAGGGCCGTGCTCGATGACGGTAGCGAGACCTACTTCGGAGCCTGGCCACCCGTACAAGGGGACTTTGCCTGGCAGACCGCGATTTACCACGCTGCTCTCGCCCCTTTCATCTACGACGTCAACAGCTTCCTTCTCGGCGAGCCGGCGGACTGGAACCTGGCGCGGCGGATGCTCGAAGCCGGGGCCCGTTTTGAGTTCGTTGACGAGGTCGTAACGAACTACTTCGTGAACCAGGGCGAACCCGCCTTCGACTGGTGGAAGGCCAGGGAGCGGGAGCGCGGTGCCTTCGGCGCAGGGAGCGAAGGCTGATGAAGGTTGTCGTCTGCGGATCGCGGCCGGACGGGCACGCGAAGGTGATCCTTGACCTCTTCGTCGGGGGATCCGACTTTGAGATCGTCGGCCTGGTAGATGACTGGCCGCAGAACGCCGACCGCAAAATCGGCTCGCTGGCAGTAATTGGGAAAGTCGCTGATCTACCTGCCCTAGCCGCCGCGGGTGTGGAAGGGGTGCTGCTGGGCTTTGGAGCCGCCCCCGGGCGAAAGACAGTAGTGCGAGCGGTAGAGGAGGCGGGCTTGGCGCTGCCGACGCTAGTCCACCCTTCAGCTCACGTTTCCTCTAGCGCCACCCTCGGTGCGGGGGTTCAGGTGCTACCGCGGGCGAGCGTTGGGCCCGGGGCCCGCCTCGGCCAAGGGGCTCTGGTCAACACCGGTGCGATTGTCGAGCATGACGCGAACGTCGGTGATTTCTCAGTGGTGGATCCTGGTGCGGTGTTGACGGGACGCGTCTCGGTTGGTCAAGCGGCGGAGATCGGGTCGGGAGCGGTCCTCATCCCTGACGTCGTGGTTGGCTCCGGAGCCATCATCGGAGCGGGCGCGGTGGTCATTCGCCCTGTCGCAGAGGATGAGACGGTCGTGGGTGTGCCGGCTCGGCCGATCGATCGAGCCTGAGAGTTTCTCCACGGCTCAACACTGAGGCGATCGTTTCAACCTCCGTCTCCGAGAGGTCGTTTGCCATCGGCAGACAGAGGAGGCGCTGGTAGAGATCATGGGTCGTCGAGAGGTCTCCGACGGCAACCTCCCACCGCTCCGGCATCGACGTGTCAAGAGGCTCGTAGTAGACGCGCACCTCGATTTTGTCGCGACAGGACTCGATCAGCTCGTCGCGTTGGACCTGGTCGGACAGTGCGACCGGAAGAAACTGGAAGGTCGAACGCTCAGACTCCCGCTGCCACGAGACACCAGTTCCGGCTCGTCGAATCGACATAGCCGACCGTCGCCGCCGCTTAAGGATCGAGTCGAAACTGTCGAGCACGGCAAGCGCGGTGGCCGCATGCAGCTCGCTCATCTTCGCGTTCGTGCCGCGCGGCATCGTCGGCTTGCGATCTGGGCCTAGGCCGAAGTTGACAGCCGCTTCGACGCGTTCATAGAGCTCCTTGTCGCGCGTGAAGACGGCGCCGCCCTCGCCGATTGCAAAGGGCTTAGTGGCGTGGAAGGAAACAACCTCAACATCTCCCTGGGCTCCGATCGGGGTTCCGTCCTCGGCCACCGCGCCAAATCCGGCGGCCGAGTCGACGACAAGCGGGACACCGGACTCACGACAAGCGTGCTCCCAGCGCCGCCGAGTTTCGGCCGGTGGCGGCGTCCCAAAGGCCGAGACCGCGATGACCGCACCGACATCGCTTCGCTTCTGCAGCGCCTGCTCGAGCGCCCCGGGGTCGAGGTGCCAATGGTCGGGGTCGACGTCAAGGAGCAGCGGTTCGAGCCCTGCCCAAACCGCTGCCTGGGCGGTGGCAACGAAGGTGAAGGAAGGCATTAGCACCGCGGTACGCTCCGCCGGACCTCGATCGAAGATTGCCGCCAGGGCTGCCATCAGGCCCAGCGTTCCGCTCGCGACCGGCACGCAATAGGCACCAACCCGGTCGCTCAGGTGTCTTTGGAGCTGCCGCCAGCAGGGCCCGCCGTTGCTGAACCAGCGCTCCTCCCGGGAGAGCGCGAGGTAGCGGCCGATCTCGTCGGTCGGGGGGAGGTGAGGCCGCTGGAACCGCAGCACCGGGGCAGCTTAGCGGCGGCCAGCGGACTTCCCCGGTGGCAATACCGAACCGTTCGTATAGTTCGGCGCCGTGGCAGCGCAGGGATTCCCCGAGTTCGTCGACAACTACCAACTGCCGGTACGCGATCGCTGCCAGCCATGGCCCGAGCTGAAGATGCCGGGACCGGTCGCGAAGCGTCTCCAAGGCCTTCGTGGGTCCCTCCGGCGCCACCGACAGGGCCGCCGGCTGGCTTATCTCGACAGCACCTTCCCTTGGGAGCGCAGCGGCTTTCGCTATCACGAGGCGCTGGCGCTGCTCGACCTTCGCCCTGACACCCTCTTCTTCTCGGTATGGGATCTCACCGATCCTTTTCCCGCCCCCGTCTATCCGCTGGCCGAATTCCCGAAGATCGCTCTGGAGGAGGGTGTCACCGACGTCTACGCCGTCTTCTCCCTTTTCCTCGAAGGTCTCTGCGGGATGCGGGCGGAGGTCGAGGACCCCCATCCGATAGAAGGGCTGGACATCTCCGAGTTCGCCGTGAAGGTCGGGATCGAGATCCACGGCACGATCTTCCCCGGCGGCGGTTTCACGGCGACTCCGGATGGCCTCAAGCGGGCACGGTCACTCGCCTCGTGTCTGACTACGACGTTCTCATACGTGCCCGAGGCACTCGAGAGCGTGCCGGGGGCGACCTACGTGCAGCAGGCGCTGACCGAAATCCGCTTCTATCCGCAGACGATTGAGCGCTGGCAGCGCCCGCGGCCGCTTGTCTGCATGTTCGCCGCCGATCCCTCGGCCCGGAAGGGGCTTGACATCGCCCTCGCTGCCTTCGCCGAGCTCGACCCTAAGCGGTTCCACCTGCATGTGGTCGGTCCTCACGAGCATCGGCGCGACGAGTTTCCGGCGGAGCTGATGACTTTCCATGGCTGGCTAGCTCCGGCGCAACTGCGCGAGCTGCATCGACAAGCCCACGTCTTCCTCTCTCCTGTCTCCGCCGAACCCCCCGGATCGCCAGGCAGCTATCAAGGCGTTACCGACGGGTTTCCGACTCAGGCGGCGGCCGATGCCATGAGTAGCGGCGTCCTTCTCCTCTCGTCGAATCCGGCCCAGGACCATCGGGTGCTTGCTCCCGGCGCTCACTATGTCGAGCGCCCACCCGACCCAGAGGCGTTCCGCAATGCTCTGTTGGAGCTCGCCAGCGACCCCGAGCGGACCAGGAAGCTCGCCCAGGACGGGTCAGATCGAGTTCGCTCGGAGATGGACGTGCAAAAAGGAATTGCGGAGAAGCTCCAGGCGATGGGTCTTTTCGTCGCCCGGTAGGGTTGCAGCCTCGCATGGAGCCCTTGAAGGGATTGATCCTCTCTGGTGGCGCCGGTACGCGCCTGCGCCCGATCACCCACACCTCAGCCAAGCAGCTGGTGCCGGTTGCGAACAAGCCCGTGCTCTTCTACGGGATCGAGGCGCTGGTTGACGCCGGCGTGAAGGAGATCGGGATCATCATCGCGCCCGAGACCGGTGACGAGATCCGCGAGGCTGCCGGCGACGGCTCGCAGTTCGGCGCCGAGATCACCTACATCGTCCAGGACAAACCCGCCGGCCTCGCCCACGCGGTGCTGACCGCGGAGGACTTCATCGGCGGCTCGCCCTTCGTCATGTACCTGGGGGACAACCTCCTCCGCGACGGCTTGCGCGGCCTCGTTTCCGCTTTCACCGAGCACGAACCCGACGCGCTGATCCTGTTGACGCCGGTCGACGATCCGCAGTCCTACGGCGTCGCCGAGCTCGACGGCGAGAAGATCGTGCGCCTGATCGAGAAGCCGAAAAACCCGCCCTCGAACCTGGCCCTGGTTGGCGTCTACCTCTTCAGCCAGCTGATCTTCGATGCGGCCCGCTCGCTGGAGCCGTCCTGGCGCGGCGAGCTGGAGATCACCGAGGCGATCGACAAGCTGATCGACGACGGTCGCACCGTCCGTTCCGAGGTGGTGCGCGGCTGGTGGAAGGACACCGGCCAGCTGGCCGACATGCTCGAGGCCAACCGGCTCGTGCTAGAGGAGCTGGTGACCGCGGTGGAGGGCGAGGTCGACGAGGCCTCCAAGGTCGAGGGCCGGGTCGTCCTCGGCCCCGGCGCGAAGCTCGAGCGCTCAGTCGTTCGCGGCCCCGCCGTGATCGGCGCCGGCGCCCATGTCGAGGACGCCTACATTGGCCCCTACACCTCGATCGGCGACAACGTCCACGTCCGCCGCTCCGAAGTCGAGAACTCGATCGTCCTCTCCGGCTCCGTGGTCGAGGACCTCGGCACCCGGATGGAGGCGAGCCTGCTGGGCAAGGAAGTGAAGCTGACCCGCAGCGAGGGCATGCCGCAGACCCTGCAGCTCCTGGTCGGCGACCGCTCCGAGATCAAACTCGTCTAGTGGGGGCGGTGCGATGAAGCTCCTCGTCACCGGAGCGGCCGGGATGCTCGGCCATGACGTGATGCTCGCGGCCGGCAATGCCGGGCACGAGGTGGTCGGGTTCGGGCGGGCCGAGCTCGACGTCACCAACCCCGAGGCGCTGGAGCGGCGGTTCGAGCTCGAGCGGCCCGACGTCGTCGTCAACTGCGCCGCCTGGACCGACGTCGATGGGGCCGAGACGGCGGAGGAGGCTGCCTTCGCGATCAACGGGAGAGGGGCGGGCAACGTCGCCGCCGCGGCGAACGAGATCGAAGCCCGCGTCGTCCATGTCTCCACCGACTACGTCTTCGACGGCGCCAAAGGGGCGCCGTACGTGGAGAGCGACCAGCCAGCGCCGCTGTCGGCCTACGGCCGCACCAAGCTGGCCGGAGAGGAGGCGGTCGCCGCTGCCAACAAGCGCCACTTCATCGTCCGCTCGGCCGGGTTGTTTGGAATCGGCGGCCGCAACTTCGTCGACACGATGCTGCGGCTGTCGGAGGCCCAGAACGAGGTCACGGTCGTCCGCGACCAAGTCGGATCGCCCACCTACACCTGGCACCTCGCCTACGGCATCGTCCGCCTGATCGAGGGCATCGAGTACGGCATCCACCACATGGCGGCGAGCGGACAGTGCTCCTGGTACGAGTTTGCCCGCGAGATCTTCGAGCAGTCCAAAGTCGAGTGCCGCGTGTTCTCGATCACGACTGAGGAATTCGGCGCCGCGGCGCCGCGCCCGGCCTTTTCGGCCCTGGTCAGCCAGCGCGAGCACGCGATCCGGCTCCCCAGCTGGCAGGACGGGCTGGCAGGCTATCTCGCCCAACGACAAGCGGAGGCAGCAAGCGAATGAAGCTTTTGGTTACCGGAGCGGCAGGGTTCATCGGCTCCACCTACGTGCGGCTGGTCGGCGACGAGCACGACGTCGTCGTCCTCGACAAGCTCACCTACGCGGGGCGGCGCGAGAACCTGCCCGAGGGGACGAACCTCGTCGAGGGCGCGATCGAGGACCCGGCGGTCGTGCGCGAAGCGATGCAGGGCGTCGACGCGGTCGTCAACTTCGCCGCCGAGTCTCACGTTGACCGCTCGATCGACGACCAGGAAGCCTTCGCCCGCACCCACGTGGTCGGCACCGGCACTCTGCTCGACGCCGCCCGCGAGCTGGGGATCGAGCGCTACCTGCAGGTCTCCACCGACGAGGTCTACGGCTCGATCGACTCCGGCTCCTTTACCGAGACCTCGCCGCTCGACCCCTCCTCGCCCTACTCGGCGACCAAGGCGGCCGGTGACCTGCTCGTCTCCGCCCACTGGCACACGTACGGGATCGACGCCTCGATCGTCCGCGGCTCCAACAACTACGGCCCGCGCCAATACCCGGAGAAGCTAATCCCGCTGATGGTCCTGAACGCGCTCCACGGTGACTCGCTGCCGGTCTACGGCGACGGCAAGCAGGTCCGCAACTGGCTCTACGTCGAGGACTTCTGCCGCGGCATCCACACCGTCCTGACCAAGGGCAAGGCCGGCGAGGCCTACAACGTCGGCGGCCCGGATGAGTGCGAGAACATCGAGGTGATCAAGCGGGTGATCGAGCTGACCGGCGCCGAGGAGTCGCAGATCGAGTACGTCAAAGACCGCCTTGGCCACGACCGCCGCTACTCGCTCTCCTCCGAGAAGCTGAAGGAGCAGCTCGGCTGGGAGGCCCAGGTCCACTTCGCCGAGGGCCTCGAGCGGACCGTGCAGTGGTACCGCGACAACGAGGACTGGTGGGGCCCGATCCGCTCCGGCGAGTACCGCGAGTACTACGAAAAGCAGTACGGCAAGGCGCTCGGCTAGTGGCGGAGCGGCTGGAGACGAAGCTCGACGGCGTCGTCCTGATCGAGCCGGTCGTCCACGGCGACGAGCGCGGCTTCATGGTCGAGTCCTACAGCCGCGGCGCTTGGCGCGAGCTCGGGGTCGACGTCGACTTCGTCCAGCACAACCACTCGCGCTCGCGCAAGGGGACGCTGCGCGGCATTCATTTCCAGACCGATCCGGGTCAGGCGAAGCTGGTCCGCTGCCCTCGCGGCGAGATCCTCGACGTCGCCGTCGACCTGCGCCGCGGCTCGCCCACCTACGGCGAGTGGGAGGCGCACGTCCTCGATGACGTCAAGCACCGCCAGCTCTTCGTCCCGGTCGGCTTCGGCCACGGCTTCGCCGTCCTCTCAGACGAAGCCGACGTCGCCTACCAGGTCTCCAGCTACTACGACCCCGCCACCGAGGCCGGCATCGCCTGGGACGACCCCGACGTCGCCGTCGACTGGCAGGTCTCGGAACCCCTGCTCAGCGAGCGCGACAAGCAAGCGCCGCGCCTCAGCGAGATCGCCGACTCGCTGCCGTTCCGCGTGTGACGCCCGAGCGGCGGGTGCAGCCGATTCTTGCCACAGCGGGGTGGGGTCAAAGTCGGATGCGATGCCGGAGCATTGCGATGGTCTTGGTATGGGCGCCGCGGACGCGGGCCGGTTCGTAGCGAACCTCGTAGTGGGTGAAGCGCAGCGGAGTCATCCCCGCCATCACGTGGGCGCGATCGCGCCGGGCGTCACGCGTTTGGGCCCGAGCGCTGCGCGTATCCGATTCTTTCCCCACTCTGGTGGGGTGAGAATCGGAAGCGCTGAGTTCTCCCCCCTTACGGCCGCGGACGGCCGCCCGTTAGGGCGATGAAGGAGTGCCAGGCGGGCTTCGGGTGGAAGCGGGTGCCTTCGCGGAAGAGGCCGACGGAGTCGCAGAAGTCGCACGAGCCGCGCTGGTCCTTCCAGGAGAACCAGTAGACCTGCTTGAGGTCGAGGCGGCTGCGGTTTTCCAGCAGGTAGCCGTAGGACGCCTTCAGCTGCTTGACCTGGCCCTTGATCCCCTGCTCGAAGGCGTCGTGCTGAAAGTTGTTCTGTGAGCCCCAGCCCATCTCGGTGATGTAGAGGGGGACGCGGTCATGGTTTTCGACCGTAACTTCATGGAGTGCCTCGGTCATTTCTTCGAGGTCTTCAGGGAAAGCCGCGTACGGGTGCAGCGCCACCCCGTCGAAGTAGCTCTTGATCCCGGGGCTGCGGTAGATGACTTCGAGGAACTTGGCTGCCGGCATTCCTTTGGCGCCTTGCTGCGGCGGTTCGCCGAAGAGGCCGGAGAGGATCACTTTCGCCCCCGGGTCAATCCGTTTGATCGCCGGCGAGGCGACCTTCAGCAGCTTCACGTAGCGCTGCGGCGAGGCGGGGTAGGCGAAGTAGAAGAAGTTGGCCTCGTTCCAGACCTGCCAGCTGCGGATCGGCAGCGGGTGGGCGATTTCCGCCACTTCCGGTTCGTACTGCACGCCGATACCGCCCGTCGCGCCCGGCGCGTGCTGGGCCCAGAATTCGCCGCCGGGGCCGTAGCGCCTGACCGCAGCTTCGAGGAAAGCAGCCCAGGCCTGTTTCGCCCGGGCGCTGTTGACCGGCAGGGTCGTGTACTTGGAAGCGATCCAGGCCGGGGTGCCGTAGATGAACGGCAGCACCTTGAGCCCGTGGCGGGCGGCGACTTCGACGACCGGGTCGAAGGCGGCCCAGTTGTAGCCGCCCTTCCGGGTCGGCTGGATCGCAAGCCAGGGCAGCGGCCAGCGCACGGTTTCGATCCCGCCCGCTTTCATGTAACGGGCGTCTTCGTCGGTCAGCGTCCCCTGCGGGTCGATTCCGAAGAACCCCTTCGGAGCCGGGACGGTCGGCTTCGCGGCACCGGGCTGCGCGCCCGCAACGAGGGCGACGATCAGGCAGGCGCAGAGGAGAGCGGCGGCGAGGAGGCGCTTCATCGAGTACGGAAAGGTAGCGAGCCGGGTGGAGCGGAATGTTTCGATTCCTTGACTTGCAAGCGAAAGAACTCGAAGCGGAGGTCGCCGCCGGCGCCGGTGACGGCGATCGTCCGCGCCTGGGGGACCGGCGAGAACGGCCCGGGCGCGGCGAAGGCCCCGCGGCCGCGCAGGAGCAGCCCGTCGCCCGCGGTTTCCGGGATCAGCCGGTAGCTCTGGCCACCGTTGACGACGAGCCGCCGCACCCGGGCGTGGAAGAGGGCGGTCGAGATCCGTTCCAGGCCGCCGATGCCGGCGCCGCCGATGCGGACAAAGACGGCTTCACCCTGGCGCGGGGCGGGCACGTCGACCGCCTCGCCTTCGCCGGCTTCCGCGCTCCCCGCCGGCCGTGGCTCGCCGCAGCGGTCCGGCACCCGCGCCAGCACCTGCCAGCGCTCGGTCGTGTGCTGGGGGACAAAGTTGCAGAGCACCGCCCGCTGCTGTTCGGGCGGGTCCCAGCCGGGGAAGCGGCTGTCGAGGTCCTGGGTCGGGAATTCGGGGAGGACCAGCGGCGGGTTCTCGCGCAGGATCCGCTCCGGGCCATCGGGGCTTTCGACCGCTTCGGCGTTGAGGCGGTCGAGGCCGGCGGTATAGGCGGAGTAGTTCTGGAATACCGGCAGGGGGTCCCAGTCGAGTTCATAGGCCCAGGCGACGCCCGCCTCCCACGGTTCGATCGCAACCGTGCGCCCCCGCAGCGCCGCCCGCGTTTGCGGGTCGAGGCGGTAGGTCGCCTTCATCCCGGCGCGCCCGGCGGCGATCAGGTCGGCGCGGCGGCCGGGGCTGAAGAGGTTGCGCACCTGTTCGCCCGCGTCGCGGACGTTGGCGACCGGGTCGAGGTTCGTCGGCGTGTCCGAGGTCCGCACCGGCAGACCGGCAACGGCGATCGCCGCCGCGCCCACCACCAGCCACGGCCACCGCGCCCGCGTCCAGGGGATCGCGATCCAGAGCACGCAGGCGGTCGAGAAGTAGAGGCTGAGGTGGCCGGCGTCGGTCCGAACCACGCCCTCCTTGAAGACGGTGAAGGCGGCGATCGCCATCAGCAGCGCGCCGCAGATCAACGCCCGCCTGTCGCGGAAGCGGCCTGCGACGCAGGCGACGACGAGGGCGACTGCGCTCACCGCGGCGGCGATCGAGGCCACCACCACCTTCCAGTGGGCGACTTCGACTTCGCGGATCATCGCGCTGCTGTAGCCGGAGACGATCTCCCGCGTGTTGTCGAGGAAGTCGGGGATCGCCCCCAGGCTCTGACCGCTCAGCAGCCATAGAGCCAGCAACTCGATCGCGAAGAGGGCGACGTAGGCGCCGATCCGCCAGCGCCCCGCCCGCGCCCCGATCAACGCCAGCAGGAAGATCGCGAAGATGATCGGGCCGGTCGAGAGCTTGACCAGCGCCTCGATCGCGGCAAAGGTCGCGGCTGCGACGACGAAGCCGTCGAGACCCCGCGCCGGCCGCTCCTCCTCCAGCAGCGCCAGCGCTGCGATCACCGCCAGCAGTAGCGCCTGCTCGAGTGGCGGCAGCGCCCCGATCAGCAGGAAAGCGAGGACGGCGCCGATCAGCAGCGGCAGCGCCCGCCCCAGCGCCCAGACCAGGGCGATGCAGAAGCCGACGTAGACGGCGGCGGTGAAGAGGAAGGCGAGGACGCCAAGCTGCGAGTACCAGATGTAAGGGCTCTGCAGGAAGCCGAGCGGCCCGTAGGAGAAGACGATCTCGCGGCCGAACTGGAGGCCGTCGTGGGTGCCCATCGCCAGGCCGGCATTCCAGCTCGGGTCTAGCCCCGGGCCAGGGGCGTTCATCCCCACCCGCCAGGCGAGCAGCGCCACGACACCGCCCGCCAGCGCGGTTGCCCTCAGCGAGGGCGAAGGGGCGAGCAACCGCTTGATCCGGGGAGGCACAGGCCCGGGGAGGATCTCAGTCGCGTCCGCGGATAGTGGTGATCGCGAGGCTGGTGGCGAGCTTGGCGCCGACGCCCGCGTAGACCGCCGCATTCAGCAGGGGGTTGTGCTCGGGGGCGTCGAAGCGACGGTAGAAGCGCGCCATGCCGCGGTGGAAGGCGATCTCCTGCCGCGCCGCCCGCCGCCGCTGGCTGGAGCCGCCCTTGACGTGCAGCGCCACCCCCGCCGGCTCGTAGAAGACCTTCCAGCCGGCGTCCCAGAAGCGGTGGCACCAGTCGAGGTCCTCCATGTAGAGCCAATAGCCCTCGTCGAGCAGGCCGACCTCGCGCACCGCCGCGGTCCGGCAGAGCATGAAGGCGCCATTGACCGCGTCGACCTCGCCCGGCTCGTCGTCGCCGAGATGAGCGGCGCGGTACTGCGAGCCACCGACCCCGGTGAAGTGGGCGAGGGCGCTGAGCGGGGTCGGGAAGGAGCGCTTGCAGGCGTGGTCAAGCTCGCCACTCTCGGTCACCAGCTTCACCCCGACCATCCCGATTCGCGCGTCCGCGCGCAGCCGCGCCAGAGCCGCATCCAGCGTCCCCGCGTAGACCTCGGTGTCGGGGTTGAGCAGCAGTACCGCCTCGGCGTGGGTCTGGCGCAGGACCAGGTTGTTGGCGGCCGAGAAGCCGACGTTGTCGCGGCGCAGCAGCCGTACCGCCGGGAACTCGTCCTCAACCATGGCCGGCGTCCCGTCGGGGCTGCCGCTGTCGACGACCGTGACCCGCATCTCACCGCCGGAGATCGGGTGCTCTTCGAGCGAGCGCAGGCAGCGCCGCAGCAGCGCCTCGGCGCCGTGGCTGACCACCACCACCTCGAGGTCGAGCATCGGTCGCTAGTAGGCGCCCTCGCCGCGGACCATCGCCCGCGGCGTCCGCAAGAGGATCGCCAGGTCGGTCAGCAGCGAGAGGTTGTCGAGGTAGTCGCGCTCCATCGCCAGCCGCTCCTCGAAGGTGAGGTCGCTGCGGCCGTAGACCTGCATCGGCCCGGTCATCCCTGGCTTCACCGCCAGGCGCTGGCGCTGGCGCTCGTCGTAGAGGGCGACCACCGCCTCCTCCTCGGGCCGCGGCCCGACCAGCGACATCTCGCCCTTGAG